>Ga0136560_1001567_pt1 | contig 11803 bp, 4 predicted proteins | sample AntRauMeHopE1497_FD_104925 | JGI IMG/M metagenome (GOLD analysis project Ga0136560, IMG submission 104925) | Saline lake microbial communities from Rauer Islands, Antarctica - Metagenome Hop E1 #497 | ecosystem: Environmental > Aquatic > Non-marine Saline and Alkaline > Saline | place...
CAGCGTGGGAAGCTATGCGCCCAGTAGGCTGCGGGAGCCAGGACTCGCTGCTTGGCGCCACGGCATGCTCATGCGGAGCCTCTCTCTGTCCCGTCGCTGCGCCGGGCCGGGCTGACGCTTCCGTGGATTCTGGTCCCTCACATTGCCTTTCTCGCAGACAGTCACCGACAAGGAGGTGCATGCGCTGGTGGCAAGGTTCGACGTGAACGGAGACGGGGAGCTCGACCAGGACGAGTGGCTGGAGATGGCCGCCATCATGTTCCTCGGCAAGGGCGAGCGAGAGCTGAAGAACGAGACATTCGCGGTGAGGCGCCGCGGCATGCCGGGGGGGCGTGACGGTCGCTCACCCCGGGGTGACCACGACCGTGCCGACCGCTGCGGTCGCTCCCCTGTCCCATCCTGCTGCCCCCGCCATTACTCTGCCGCTCCGCTATCGCCGTTCCCGCCTCGACGCCGCAGAAGCTGGACGAGGACAAGAAGGGCTTCATCACCGCGGACGACCTGTCCAGATACTGCGAGAGCCTCGGCGCCGCCGTGCCCGTCGCCTTCGCGGACATGATCGCCGCCTGCAAGCCGGAGAAGGAAGGCCAGCTCGGCCGGTCCGAGTTCGACACGCTCTTCTCCGTGCTCTTCCCGGACGTGGGCAAGAAGGTCAAGGACAAGAAGCGCCCCGCGGCGGGGGGGATGCGCCGGTGATGACGCGCTGACGCGTTCGGGCGGCCTTGGGTGGGGAGGGGGCAGGGGCGAGAGTCCCTCCTCGCCGCGGCTTGTACGGGCTGTTCGGGGGCACGGCGGGCCTGACCCGCCGCGGCTCCTGCCTCGCGGTGCGGCCGTCCGGGGCCTGCCCGCGCGAGGGTGCGGCGCGCGCCCGCAAGCTGTGCGATGGTCGCTTGCAGGATGTTTCGTGTGGTGTGCGATTCCTTGAGTGGTGAAGAGTCCGGGGAAGAATCCCCCAGCTGTGGGGTCTGGTTCCAACGCTCGCACCCCCCACGCATTGAGGCCCCGACGAAATGGCAGGCACGGAGACAGGCACCGACGCGCGCCCTGTGCAGTGCCTTGAGGGTGCCGTGCCCGCCCCGGCGCCCCGCAGGCGCGGGGCCCCCGCAATGGTGCCGCCCGCCGGCGGCTCAGGCATCTCCGAAGTACGGGTCGCTGTGCGCCGACTCGCTGCCGGTGTAGGTGCGCCCGGGGTTGACGGCGCCGCGGCCGGGGACGAAGTCGTCTGTCATGATCAGGGCCTTGTCGAGGTCAGAGTGGTGGTCGTAGTCGTCCTGGTCGTCGCCCTCGGCGAGGAGGTCGGGCTCGGACGAGATGTCGATGCCCATTGCCTTGAGGATCTCCCCGGGGCGGCGGTCCTTGGTCTCGGGGAGGACGAGGAGGAAGTACACGAGCATGACGGCGAGGACGCCGGCGAAGGGGAGGAAGCTCCAGTTCTGCAGGGCCTCCTGCATGGCCCCGAACCCCTGTGCGACGACAAATGTGAAGATGTAGTTGACGGCGGCGGCGGCGGACATGGCGGTGGCCCGCGGCCGCTCGGGGAAGAACTCGGCGCCGATCATCCACGGGATGGGTCCGAGCCCTAGCTCGAAGAACAGCACGTAGAGAGCGACGCAGACGATGGCGGGGGTTGCGAGGGACTTGTCGCCGGCGTCGAGGAGGACGAGGCAGGCGGTGAGGCCGCCGGCGGCGAGCATCATGCCGGCGGTGGAGAGGAGGAGCATGAGGCGGCGGCCGGCGCTGTCGACGATGGCCACGGCGAGGCCGGTGGCGGCGATGTTCACGCCGGCGGCGACGAGGGAGCCGGTGGTGGCGTCGATGCCCGCGGCGTCGAAGACGTGGGTTGAGAAGAAGAAGACGGCGTTGATGCCGGACAGCTGCTGTGCCACCTGCAGGATCATGCAGAGCACCAGAGGGAAGAAGTAGACAGGCGACCGCAGCAGCGCCAGGAGCGACGGGCTGGACCGGTCGCCCCCCGCGGAGCGGCTGGAGGAGAGGCCCTCCACCACGGCCCTGGCGTCGTCCGGCCCGATGGCGTGGAGGCCGCAGACGATGTCCTCGGCGTCGGCCCGCTGCCCCCGCGCGGCGAGGAAGGCCGGGGAGCGCACGATGAAGAGGGAGAAGAAGGCCTGCGCCACGCCCAGGGCGGTGCTGATGATGAACAGCCACACCCAGTCGCGCTTGAAGACCACGCCCAGGCCCTCCACCACCAGGATGCCTGCCGTCACCGCGAACTGCACCGCCGACCCGAACGCGCCGCGGAAGCGCACGGGCGCGATCTCGGAGACGTACATCGGGGCCACGACGGAGCCGCCGCCGACGCCGATGCCGGCGAGGAAGCGGCCGGCGAGGAGGAGACCGAACGCCGCGGTCCCGGACGACTCCTTCACCCACCAGCTCGCCGTCATCAGGCCGCCCGCCGTGATAAAGATCGGCGCAGAGGCCAGGAGGAAGCCGCGCCGCCCGAGCAGGTTCACGAGCCAGGGGGCGAGGATGAGCGAGCCCAGCAGCCCGCCCACGGGGAGCAGCGAGGTGGTGAGCGCGAACGTGGTCTTCTCGGTGATGCCGAACTCTGCCTGGATCGTGTCCTGGGGCATGTTCAGCAGCGAGATCTGCGTCGCGGCAGATCGGGGCGCAGGGGGGATCCGTCGCGAGCGCGCGCGCGCCGGGTCGCCAAGCGCCGGCGCGGAGGCGCAGCGGCGCGCCACATCTGGCTGGTTTCCTTACCTGATAGCCGAAGTGAAACGACGGGATCAGCGCCGTGACGGCACAGAAGAGCATGTACAGGGTAATTGATCCCTTGGCGCCCGAGGCGCGGCCGTCGCCCAGGAGGCTGTCGTCGCGCTCGCCCATGGTCTCCGCTGTTGCGCCTGTGACTTGTGAGCGCCTGGTCCTCACGCGCATGCACGGGGCGAGAAGACTCGCCGGAGGGGGTGGAGGAGGGGTGGCAGGTCGGCGGCCTTGCGAGCCTCTGAGTGCCGGCTTTGCGGCGTCGGCAGCGAGAAGGAGGCTGTACCGGGTCCGCCTGGCGGTCCTTCGCACAAGCAGCCTGCGTTGCGGTGCCGAGACTGGGGCCGGGACTTGAGCGGCGGGAGCTCCGCGCCGGCGGCTCGCAGAGCATCGGGCCGCTGACCCCGCGAGGTTGAACACGCCCGAGAGCGCGCGCCCCCGTCAGCGCGCCCAAGGGGCCGCGCGACCGGGCCGCGATGTCATCCACACAGGGCCTGCTGCTCCCCAAGGACCGGCTGGTGCCTCATCTGACGACAAAGCAGGCGGCGGTGCTAGTTGATGGTGCGGCGGTCCTTGCTGCGTGCTCTCGCCAGGCGGGCGTTCTCCCGTCCGATACGCTCACCCCGATGCCTGGATCGTGGCTCAGGATGCCGCGGCAGTGCCAGGGCGGCCGACGACGCTTGGGCCCGGCCGCGGGGCGGCGTTGGTCAACTCTCCCCTCCCCTCGCCCCTTGCCCGACCCAACGCCGCAGATGCCCTGCACGGGCGCAACCCCAATCACAACATGGACAATACCGCGCTCTGGATCAACGGGCTGCTGCGGTCCAAGCTGTACACCGCCGGCCTGGGCTTCTTCATCCTGCTGGACCTCGCCCTGGGCATCCTGGAGCGGCCGGCGTCGACGCGGGAGACGCCAGCGGCCATAATCCCGTTCTGGGCGACCGGGCTCGTCGAGGTTGCTTGCCTGGCGGTCTTCACGGCCGACGTGGCGCTTCGGAACCGGTACCTGACGAAGCGCCAGTTCTGGCGGTCGCGGTGGACTCTGGCGAAGCTCGCCTTCGTGGTGCTGGCCATCGCCAACACGGCGCTGTACATGACGTTCGGGGACGGGATCCCGCGGCTGCACCGGTTCGCGCGGCCGGTGATGGTGGCGGCGCAGTTCCGCAACGTGAGCAAGATCTTCGGGAGCATGCTGGTGTCCATCCCGCGGGTGGCCAACGTGACGGTGCTGCTCGTGTTCCACGTGGTGTTCTTCGGCGTCATCACGCACGTGCTGTTCGGCGGGATCGACTGCGCGGTGAACGAGCGGGACGAGTGGTCCTGCTCCTGCGGCGTCCAGGCGAACAACGGGCCGTTCTGCTCCCCCTTCTCCAAGAACTGCTACGACTACTTCGGGAACATCGGGTGCGCGATGGACCAGCTGTTCATCCTGCTCACCACGGCAAACTTCCCCGACGTGATGCTGCCGGCGTACCACTGCTTCGGCTGGTCCCCCGTCTTCTTCGTCGCCTACCTCGTCATCGGGCTCTACTTCATGCTGAACCTGGTGCTGGCGGTCTCCTACTCGGTCTTCCAGGGCCACACCAAGGACAAGGTGCTCGACACCGTCAACAAGCGGGTCCTCACGCTCGACCGGGTCTTTGACGGGGTCAGGGAGTCGGCGCACTTCGGGCCCACGACGTGGGCGGACAAGGACGCCGCCGCGGCGGCCTCGGCGATGCCTCTTCCCAGGACGGGGAGCGTGCAGCTGCCGCCGCCGGCGGAGCGGGACGAGGAGTCGGACGACTCGGACGGCGGCGGCGACAGCGACGGCGGCTACGCGATGGCGGGGCACTCGAGGGGCCGCAGCAGCGGCCGCGACGGCGCGGGGGACGGGCCCGCCGGCGGCCCGTCGCCCTGGCTCGTGCCGCCGGACATGGACAGCGCGGGGGCGTCGGCCGTGTCGCCGGCGGGCTCGCCCTCGGCGGCGTGGGCGGCGGGCGGGCGGCCGTCGCACCGGCAGCGGCTCGCTGCGGGCACGGCGACGGCGGCCGCGGCCGCGGCGTCGGAGGACGAGCTCCAGTGGCCCGAGACGTTCGCGGGGGCGGCGGAGCTGGCGGGGAAGGAGGGTGAGATGGGCTGGGACACGTGGCGGCGGCTGGTGCACCTGCTGCGGCCAGAGCTGAGCGACGTGCAGGCGGCGGTGCTGTTCCGGACCATGGACTCGCGCGGCGTGGGGTCCATCAGCAAGGCGGACTTCCGCGAGATTTCGTCCTTCATCGAGGTCCGCTTCGGCGAGAAGCGCACGGGCCGGCGCACGGACTACCTTTGCCACTCGTGCTCGCCGCAGTGCGTCATCTCGGCGCGGCAGGCGACCCGGGCGGTGGCGCAGAACGTGTGGTTCCGGGCGTTCTTCGACCTGCTGATCTACGTCAATGGCTTTCTCATCGTCATCGACTTCTCGCTGCAGGCGGACAGCACCGAGGACAGCGTCGTCAGCGCCGTGATGCAGGCGCTGCTCTTCGCCTTTGCCCTGGAGCTGGCCGTGAAGCTGTTCGGCCTGGGCTTCGCGGAGTTCTGCAGCGACGCCTTCAACCTTCTCGACCTCCTTGTGGTCCCCGCGGCGCTCATCGCCGAGCCCATCGGCCTTGCGATGAACGACACCACGCGGGTGGTGGAGAAGATCGCCTTCCTGCGCATCCTGCGCCTCCTGCGCGCCCTGCGCGCGCTGCCCAACTTCGGGCTGCTGATGCGCACGTTCAGCAGCATCGTGCCCATGTTCGCGCGGTACATGATCGTGGCGGTGCTGGTCTACTACATGTTCGCCATCCTCGGCATGGAGCTCTTCGCGGGGCTGATCCGGCCGCCGGGGGAGGACCCGGGGGCGGTGAAGATGCTCGAGGGGACGGCGTACCTGGCCAACGCCTACTGGGACGTGACCTTCGACTCCCTCGGGCGGTCCTACGTCACGCTCTTCTCGCTCATGGTGGTGAACAACTGGGCCATCACCATGGAGGGGTACGTGGCGGCCACGAGCCGGTGGTACATGATCTACTTCTACGCCTGGTACTTCGTCATCGTCATCCTCGTCCTCAACATCGTCACCGCCTTCCTCCTCGACGACTTCACGGTCATGCAGGCGCAGATCGAGGACGAGGAGAACGGCATGGTGCCGTCGTGGAGGCACCGCCTGCAGCGCGCCGCGCGGGAGCTCCGCGTCCCCGCCCGCAAGCGCTGGGTCCTCACGCGGCCCAAGCACCCGCAGCAGGTGTACGAGATGATGTTTGCCGACGACATCGAGGAGCATCTGCGGTCCATGCAGACCATCGACACGGGCCTCCTCGGCGCGCCCGGGCACGACGAGATCCGGGTGAGGGCGGGCGAGGACGGCGTCAGGCGCCGCCCGGGCGCCGCAGGGGCCGATGACCAGGCGGCCGCGGACCGCTGGGCCGCTGCGGGCGTGAAGCGCGAGGACTCGTGGCTCCGGTCGGGGAGCTCGGGGGCGATGCGGCGGGAATCGAGCGTCGAGACCGTCGGGTCCGAGGTCCCGATGGCCCCGCTCGCCGCCGCAGCCGCCGCCGCCGGCTCCCGCGGGGAGCCTGACCCGTCGAGGCAGGTGCCCGGCGCCGCCGACGCGCCGGCCGCCCGCAGCGCCTACGTCCTCGAGGCCCTTCGCCGGATCGTGTCGCGGGCCCCCGCAGACGGGGCCGATACCCGCCCCGCCAGGAGCCCCGAACTCACGCCGGCCGAGGCCGAGGCCGAGCCGCTGGGGCCGTCCACGAGCCACGTGGAGGTGCTGATGCGCGCAAAGCGGGCGTCGATGCACCACGGCGCCTCGGCGCCCGAAGTCGAGCTCTGAAGCGTCGCGGCCGGCCGCGGCGGACAGGTTTCCTCGGTCGGGCGGCGCGGGCCCCGGTGAGCTTGCACTCCTAGCATATAGGTGTGAGAGCGGCAGCGGCGCTCGCAGGCTTTGTATCGGCCGGCCTGGCCGCGTGTCTGGGCGTGCGTGAGCGACTGACGCTGCCTCGCCTGTATTTCAGGACTGAACACCGAGAGGCAAGGAATGCCACGCGCCACCCGGCGACCGAACACTACAACGCAAGGCCTCGCCAGCGCCCAGCTCCAGCGCGCGGCGAGCGACCCAGGCGGAGCCGCAGCCTCGCCAGCGGGCCTTTTGGCGATACGGCCTAGCCCACAGCAGCAAGGGTGAGACCGCCGTCCGCCTCCCGCCGGGGAGGCGGCCTCGCCGCCGCGGGCACGCTGTCTGCCTCCCGCCGGGGAGGCGGCCTCGCCGCCGCGGGCACGCCGTCCGCCTCCCCCCGTGGCACGGTGCTCACGGCACAGTCAACAAGCGTCGCGGCAGTGCTCGGGCCAGGCACAGTGTCGCTCGCCCCCCCATGACCCGCCGCCACTCGGTCTTCGTCGTCGTCCTGCATCTGTGGCAGCGACTCAAACTCCTCCGCCGTGGGCGGGCGGAAGCCGCCGACCCCGCACGATGCCCCGCCCGACCGCACAGACCGAGCCAGTGGCGCGCCAGTGGCTGCAGCCGCGCTGCTGGTGGCCCGCCCGGCCGCCCACGTCGCCCAGGCATCGTCGCCCGCAGGCCCCGCGCTGCGCCAGCCGATAGTGCCGCCGGCGCGAACAAGGGCCGCCTCAATCGCGGCGTGACCGCTCGCCCGCGCGGCTCCCAGCGGCGTCTCGTCCGCCCCGTCCACGGCCGAAGGGTCCACCCCGGGTGTCTGGAGCAGCAGCGACACGGCGCCCGCCTCCCCGGCTCGCACCGCGGCGTGCAGCGGGGTATCCCACCCAGGCTTCCTGCCCGACGCTACGTCAAAGCCAGCGGCCGCCAGCAGGCGAAGCACCGCGGACAGCCGGCCCGGCCACGATTCGCCGCCGATGGCGACCACTGCCGCGGCGGCCGCGGCCTCCATCGCGGCCATGTCGTCCCCAGGCGCGGTGTGCCCTGCCGCGCCTGCTGCGCTCGCAGCAGGGGCGTCTTCCGACCCGCTGGCAGCGCCTGCTGCGGGTGCGGACCCTCCGGCTGCGCCAGGCTCACCCGCTGGCGCTGCCACGACGGGGGTGGCTGTCCCGTCCCCAATGGCCTCGAACACCGCATGCTGCTCGCCAGCCATGGACGGTGTGACCCCCTCCTGCAGCATGAACGCAACCACGAGGGGGTGCCTGTACTTGCAAGCGGCCACAAAGGCGGCGACCACAAGCCGGCGCACGAGATCGCCCGGCCTGGTCGTCGCAACAAGCCCCACCACAGCGGGAAGGTCCCCGCGCGCGGCAGCTCCCACCAAGGCCCGGTTGAGCCTGAGGATGCTGGCCACGAGCTCGGGCTCGCCCCTGCCCCATCTCGCGAGCATCGCCGCGTGCTTCCGGTCGCCCGGCAGCCCACGGAAGCAGCCCATCGGCACGTGCTGCCGGGTGGATGCCATAACCCCCGTGGTCTGGGGGCTGTGTGGCACCAAGAGTGCCCGCTGCCGTGGCGGCCAGAGCTGCTGCGGCCCGCAGGGCCCGCTTACCGCCACACCAGCCCCGGCTGACCCCGCCCTTGGACCTGTCCCTCACGCGGTTCGTCTCGCATCGCGCACCCAGGCTGCCCGTCGGTCTTTCGGGGCCGCCATGCCCGGTCGGAAGCTCCGCCTCGGCATCGAGGGCATGACCTGCGCAAGCTGCTCGGGGGCAGTCCAGACCGCGCTGGAGGAAATGGAAGGTGTAGAGAAGGCCGAGTGAGAGCGCAGCACGACGGCACGCATCGCCAACGCGGCCGTGTAGCGGGGCCGCACCGCCACGTCCCCCGCAACAACTCTTCCCCGTGACCGCAGCGTGTCCCTCCTGACGCACACCGCGCTCATTCGGGTCGCGGATGGCGCTTCGATCTCCGCATCGGACCTCGTGGACACGGTCGAGGCGATCGGCTTCGGAGCGGAGGCCCAGGGCGAGACTGGGTCAGCTGCACAGCCTTCCGTCGTCAGGGGGAAGCTTGCGATCGATGGCATGACGTGCGCGTCGTGCGTGGGGACGGTGCAGACCGTCCTAGAAGGGCACAACGGGGTGGTGTCGGCCAGGTGAGCCTCGCGGCGGGAGCGCGCGCAGCTGCTCGGCGCTTGGTTGCGCGTTTCCACGGCCGCTCCGCGTCGCCCGCATCGTTCGAACCGCAGCGTTGCGCTGCTGACGCACAGCGCCACGGTGTCGTTTGACCCGGCGTTGACCTCGCTCGAGGCGCTTGCCGAGTCCGTCGAGGACATTGGGTTCGGGGCCGAGCCCGCGGGGCTCGAGGGCGGTGGCGGGCTGTCCGAGGCCGGGGGCGACATCGTTGTGCGCCTCAAAGGCGTGGAGGCTGGCCGCTCGGCCGCGATGGTGGCGGCTGTGGGGGCGATGGCGGGCGCCGGGGAGGCGAGCGCCGCGGCGGACGGCGCCGTGACCGTTCTCCTTGTGCCCAGGGCGGGCGCAGCAGGCGCGTGGCTCCGGTCCCGGGATGTCGCGGCCGCGGCGGTGGATGCTGCGGGCGGCAGCGCCGCCACGGAGGGCTCCGGCGGCTCCGGCGGCGGGAGGAGGATGTCGCCCGCCGAGGCGGCCGCCGCCGAGGCGCTCTCGTGGCGCCGCCGCCTGCTGTGCGCGGCCCTGCCGACCATCCCCGTGCTGTTCCTGTCGATGGTCCTGGGCCACCTAGCCCACGGCGCCATCCCGGCGCTGGAGGTGGCGGTGCCGGGCCTGCGCGGGCTGACTTGGCGCGTGCTCCTCCTCTGGCTGCTGACCACCGTGGTCCTCTTCGGGCCGGGCATGCCTTTCTTCGTCACGGCGTGGCGCCGCCTCCGCGGGGCCTGCGCCCTCGGGATGGACTTCCTCATCGCCACGGGCAGCATCACCGCGTACGTGGCGTCGGTCATGGAGATCGGCCTAGCCATGGCCCAGGGGCCCGACGGCGCGGCGCACCCGGTGGAGTTCTTCGAGGCCTCGGCCGCCATCATCACGCTCGTCGTCTTCGGCAAGTTCCTCGAGTCCACCGCCAAGGGCCGCACCGCCGATGCCCTCACCTCCCTCGCGCAGCTCAGGCCGCCCAAGGCCGCGGTCCTCGTCCTCGACGATGCCGCATCGGCCGCCGGCGTGCCCGTGTCGGCCGTCGAGGACGACGGGCGCCTCGGCGTCGACGCCGCCGGCCCGGCCGCCGAGGGCTCCGGGGCGGCGGCGGTCGAGGCGGCGGCCAGGGCCGAGGCCGCGTCGCTCGGCCTGGTGTCGTCGACGTCGCACCCCGGGCGGTCGGTGCGGCCGATCGAGTCGGACCGCCTCGAGGTGGGGGACGTGGTCAGGGTCGCCCCGGGGGCGCGGGTGCCCGTGGACGGCGTGGTGCTCGCCGGGCGGAGCGTCGTCGACGAGTCTGCCATGACGGGGGAGCCGCTGCCGGTGCGCAAGGGCCCCGGGGACGAGGCCCTCGCCGCCACCGTGAACACGGGGCGGGGCGCCCTCCTCGTGCGGGCCACGCGCGTGGGCGCCGACACCGCCATCGCCCGCGTGATCGGGCTCGTGGAGGACGCCCAGCTCTCGCGCGCCCCCGTGCAGGCCGTGGCGGACCGCGTCTCGGGCATCTTCGCCCCCGCGGTCCTCCTCGTCGCGCTCCTGACCGCCGTCGGGTGGGGCGTCGCCGTCGCCGCGGGCGGCGTGCCGCCCTCGTGGATCCCCGCGTCGCTCGGCCCCTTTGCCTTCTGCCTCCGCTTCGGCCTCTCCGTCGTCGTCGTTGCCTGCCCCTGCGCCCTCGGCCTCGCCACGCCCACCGCCGTCATGGTCGGCACGGGGGTCGGGGCCAAGCTCGGAGTCCTGATCAAGGGCGGGGAGCCTCTGGAGCTCCTCCACGCCGTCGACACCGTCGTCTTCGACAAGACGGGCACCCTCACCGAGGGAAAGCCACGTCTCAACGCCGTCGTCGTGCTTGACCAGGCAGCGGCACTCGGACCGGAGGCCGCGCCCAAGCTGCACAGCGCGCCGCCGCGCTCTCCCGTGGCGTCGGGCGGCACCGGAGGGTCCGACGGCGCCGGCCCCCTCCCGCCTTTCCCTGAGGCCTCGGCCGCCGGCGCGGCCCTGGGCTCGACGCCCGCCTGCGGCTCTGCCGGCTCGTCGTCCTGCGGCTCGTCCGTCAAGGGCGGCCGCGCGGGCCTCGCGGCTCGCGAGTGCATGCGGCTCGCGGCCGCTGCCGAGGCCGGGAGCGACCACCCCCTCGCGGTGGCCACGGTGCAGGCTGCGACGAACGGCTTCAGCGAGGCCGAGGGGGCGGCGGTGGTGCCGCTCGACGTGCCGGGGGCGGAGGCCTTCGAGGAGGAGGCCGGGCACGGCGTGGGGGCGACGGTGGGGGGGCGGCGCGTCCTCGTGGGCACCCGGCGGTGGATGGACCGGCACGGCGTGGCGCTGACGCCCGCGCACGAGGCGGAGAAGCGGGCCCTGGAGGGGCTGGGATACACCGCGGCGCTGCTGGCCGTCGACGGCCGCGCCGCCGCCGTCCTCGCCTACTCGGACCGGCTCAAGCAGGGCGCCGCCGCCACGGTGGCGGAGCTGCGCCGCATGGGCGTGGAGGTCCGCATCCTGACGGGCGACAACCGCAGGGCGGCGACGGCCGTGGCCCGCGAGCTGGGGGTGCCCCCGCGCTGCGTCACCGCCGAGGTGCTGCCCTCGGGGAAGATCGACGCCGTGCGGGAGCTGCAGGAGCAGGGGCGCAAGGTCGCGATGGTCGGCGACGGCATCAACGACGCCCCCGCCCTCGCGCGCGCCGACGTCGGCGTGGCCATCGGCGCCGGCACGCAGGTGGCCATGGACGCGGCCGACGTCGTCCTCGTCCGGTCCCGCCTGGGCGACGTGGTGACCGCCATCGACCTCAGCCGCGTGGTCTTCCGCCGCATTTGGATCAACTACTTCTTCTCCTTCGCGTACAACACCCTCGGCGTGCCCGTCGCCGCCGGGATGCTCTACCCGTCGCTCCGCGTCGCCCTGCCGCCCGAGGTCGCGGCCCTGGCCATGGCCCTGTCCTCCGTCTGTGTCGTCCTTTCCTCCCTCGCCCTCCGTCTCTACACGCCGCCGGCGGGGGCGGCGACCGACGACGACG
>Ga0136560_1001568_pt1 | contig 11800 bp, 6 predicted proteins | sample AntRauMeHopE1497_FD_104925 | JGI IMG/M metagenome (GOLD analysis project Ga0136560, IMG submission 104925) | Saline lake microbial communities from Rauer Islands, Antarctica - Metagenome Hop E1 #497 | ecosystem: Environmental > Aquatic > Non-marine Saline and Alkaline > Saline | place...
AAACGCTGAGTATGAGGGCTCATCCAAGCGATACTATCCAATCTCGTGATGCAAAAAGGCATGGTATGGGAATCGCCCTCCACGAGACGCAAGCCAGCCGGCCGGAATCCATGAAAGCCCCATTGCGACGCAGCACAATGCCCGCCGTCCCGTTCTCGAGCGTCCCACAGGCTCAGCTGTATCCATGCAATGCAAAATGCACTGCCCGCAAATCAGCACAACTCCATGACGCCCACCGCCGTACCCTGGGAATCGCCTCAACGCCACGTGATCCTCGGGGGCTTATTTGTGGAACCTTGCGCGGGTAGAGTTAGTGGTTTTCCCTTCCTCTTTCAATAGCCAATCTGTTTTTTTGTAGGGATAATCTACCCATTTACGAAGCTTGAGAGGTTTTAGCTTTTGGTCATACACAAGTATCAGCCAAGCGATACTATCGAATCTCGCATTGGGAAAATGCATACTATGGGAATCGCTATCCACGAAACGCAAGCCAGCCGGCCAGAATCCATGAAAGCCCCATTGCGACGCAGCACAATGCCCGCCGTCCCGTTCTCGAGCGTCCCACAGGCTCAGCTGTATCCATGCAATGCAAAATGCACGGCCCGCAAATCAGCACAACTACATGATGCCCACCGCCGCACCCTGGGAATCGACATACACGAAACGCAAGCCAGCTGGCCAGAATCGATCATGTGACACGGCCCGTGTGTCCATTTTTCCTGGCTATGCGAATCGGAAGGAGTCGAGGCTTGCTTTGTTCATGCGAGCGTACTAGCTGCTTAACCCGGGTTGCACAATTGCGTAGTACGATATAGGCAGATATACTTTTGCAGAATGAAAGGCGTTGAACGTTGTGGTTGATGTCGAGTGCTTTTGCTACCGGCAGTGTGTGCAGTGGATTGGACCTTGATGAACCCATTCACCATCAACACCATCGGCTGCTTCGCAATTTTCTTGGTTGCGCAGCAGATAAGCCTTGTATTCGGATGGGGAAGCATGCATATGTACTAGTAGATGGCAAAGGCGTGACCCCTTCTGTCCGAGACGCTTGAGGTAGTTGACCTACTACCTAAACTGCTCGCGGCTGACACGACGTATTGGATACGTTGTCAATCCCTTCTATGATTCTATTCAATAATATCGAGTTTATAGGTATATATGACTAGGGCAATAGATGCGATGAAAGCTGATTGCCTCGAAATGTGATGTGCTCGAAAATTCGCTGACCCCCATCAACCAACAGCAGGTTTAGTTTGGGCAACCCCGTTGCGATCATACGTTATTTTGATATCATACGAGGGCAGAAGTATCATGCCAGGTGGTCTCGTAGTACAGGAAGCTCGCTACTTGCTGCAGCCTGTGTGTCCAGGCAGAACCGCAGAATCCGGATCGAGGAGATGAATGTTCGCTTTAGGTTCCCTCGCCACGTATGAAAGCCAGCCAAAGCCAGATAGGTAGCTCGCGCGAAGGCAAAGCATCGTAGAAGTACAACCAGCGTCAAAAGTGCCAGCCACAGGTAAAACCCGCTGCATGGCTAACGCACTTCCGGCTCTGCTTACCGGATACTAGATGTAAGCTCACCTCCTCAGCCTGAGGTTCGCAAGCGATCCACCCGAAAGAATATTTTTGCAAGACTTCGATTCTGTGCATGGACCCTCATCACTTTCATTGCAGTGATCCGGGCTAACACGCCTATAATTTGACAGATAGCAATTTTTACGGTGAGAATTATCAGTTGCGCGGGCCCATGCAGTTGCTACGTGGCATGGGGGAACGGCCGTATGAACGGTATCGCAACGTAGACCAATACTGTGCTGTTAGGTGTTGCGACTTTTTTTCCGCAGGTTGCAATGCGAGGTGTTCAAACTTTGCCTAGGATTCGAATGAGCCGCTCGAGAACCGCTTCACGGTCACTGCTGCAAGCTGCGCGTGCTTCTGCTGATGGTTCGCCACTGTTCCTTTGCGACCTGCGCATTGTCAAGCACCAGGTGAACAGGTGGCACGAGCTAATGCCCAGCGTTGAGCCTTTCTATGCAGTGAAGTGCAACAACGACCCAGAGATCGTTCGCGTCCTGGCTAAGGAGGGAATCTCGTTCGATTGTGCCAGCGCAGCCGAGATGCGCCAGGTGATCGAAACGATTTCTGATTTGCCACCAACTGGGCACGAAGCTGCCAACCGGATTGTGTATGCGAATCCAGTTAAACACGTGGCTCACGTACGCTCCGGCCGCCGGATGGGCGTGAGGCTTACCACCTTCGACAACGTGAACGAACTTGAGAAGCTGGCCCGCCTCGCGCCAGGCATGAAGCTGTTGCTTCGACTGGCGACGGACGACCGCAAGAGCGTCTGTCGATTTAGCGAAAAATTTGGTGCTGACGAGGCAGCCGTCCCTGGTCTGCTGAGAGCCGCTGCCGCTCTTGGCCTCGATGTAGTGGGTGTGTCCTTCCACGTGGGCAGCGGCTGCTACGATGCTGCCACGTATGGCGATGCGCTACGGAGGGCTAGGCTGGCATTCGACGTAGCGGCTTCGATGGGAAGACCCATGGAGGTACTAGATGTGGGTGGTGGATTTCCCGGCTCACTGCACGGCTCTCTGACAGGAGCAGGTGATCGGACCCGGGAGATGTCGCGAGACGACCCTGGGGTGTACATGCCCCTGAACGGGAGCCTGTCCGGAGGTGCAGTGGTAGACGGCATGGGAGACATTATTTCTACGGGCAGTATGATGGGAGGGTTATCCGGCGATTCGAGCGCCGACCCCGCTGCTGCTAGGCTAGGGCATACGCTTGCTAGCGTTGTGACTCAGGCAGCTCGAGAGGCAGCGATGGAGGCATCTGGCCGCACGGAGGAGGACGGTCAGGGAGAAGGTGGTGATGACGACGGATTTGATCCCGACCACGCCGACCTGTCCGGAGGCTCTCTGGGTGACCCACGGTTGGGTGCGTACGCCGGCGGTGACACTTTCCGCGAGATTGCACGGGCACTCCGTCACTATCTCCGGCTTTATTTCCCCAAGCATGAGGCAGCCCGAGGTTCTCGGTGGAACGACATCCTAGGACGCCCCGTAGCAGGCCCATATCGTCGGTCCAAGCGCTCCCGCAGCACCGTCACGGCGATGCCACCCATGGTACTCGCTGAGCCGGGGCGGTTCTTCGCGGAAGCTAGCCACACTCTGATGCTGACCGTGTCTGGACGGAGAGAAGTGGACGCCCAGATGTTCAGGGAAGCCGGCATCACTGGGAGGGACCCGCGGGCCCGGGTGTATGTGACCGATGGACTGTACGGATCTCTTAATAGCGTGCTATATGATCATGCTTGTGTGGCACCTGCAGCTGTCTCTGCGGCAGCGCTTGGACTTGCAGGGCGGCATTGGGATAGCGAGGGTGTAGATGCAGCACTCCCCGGTGCTGATCCTGTGTGTGCCATTGGCGATGCTGATTCAGAGGTCGAACTAGCAGCCGCATTCCTGATGCCTGCTGTCACTGCTGCTGACATGGCTGGCCAAGCAGTCAGTGAAGAAGAGATAGACACCCTTATGAACGAGACGAGGGCTGCCGCACCCGTTCTACCGCTCCCAGAAGACCTGGCAGCTGAAGCTACGCTCACTGGCAGCACTGCGCTTGCAGCTGCCGCTCAAGTGCTCCGACCCGGAGACGAGGATTCGGAGTCAGACTCTAGCTCGGAGAGTGAGTCGGGGGAAGGTCGCACTATTTCACACGAAGAGGCACTTTCGGACGTGCATGATGCCACGATGGCTACCCGGCGTGCGCTGGGAGCAGCTCTTGAGGCTTGGGCTAGTTCGCGCGAGGGGTCTGGTGCAGATGACGCCGTGCCAGCTTGGTACTGCCCGCCGTCGGAGTGGGCAGAGCGACAGCATGTCTCTCTCTGGGGCCCTACGTGTGATGGCTTTGATCTGATCGCGTCTGACATCCTGTTGCCATCCACCCTCGCGGTTGGTGACGCACTGCTCTTCGACTCTGCAGGGGCGTACACCAAGGCGGCGGGTACTTCATTCAACGGCTTTGCCATGCCGAAGACTGCATACATTTCAGAGGACTTGGAATGGGATTACGAGGCGGCCGTGCCTGAGGTGGATGGAGTGGATGGCGACGCCGGAGGGCGGAGCTGATGCTTGATACGCCTTGAAGAACTGAGTCGCGATGTCCTTGCCCATCATTGGAGCCACTGATCAATTGGGAATAGATCTGGCTTTATTGCCCGTTATTGCACGATTGGGTATACCGTCATTACATTCTGTTCACTCCATTTGATTGCGTGTCTAATTGCTCAAGTCAAGCTTCACGATGATGCGAATTTCGCTGTCCACTCAGTCGCTTTTCGACGGGCTGCTTCCTCGTCTTTTTGCCAAAGCTCTGCCGCTTCATTGTTCAGGGGATCATCAGGATTGGGATCAGCAAGCAGCGACTATATCGAAAGGAGAAGCGACCTCATTTGAAGGGCTGGTGACCACCGATCCTTCAGAATGTCCAAGCAGATTCGGCCGAGCAGATCAATATTGACGTGCCAGATCTTCGTCAAGAATCTAACTTTTGGTGCGCTCAGTGGGTAATCACTTGGTAGAAACCTGCAACGCAATTCAAGTAGGTGGAGGCCCGAGTACACACACGCAATGATCCTGCACATGCTCGTGCCTCCTAGCACAGGAGTCCTGTGCATTCGATCTGGCATAGCCTAGCCTCACATTTCCAGTTTGAATATCCCGCCAGCGTATGGTGAGTCGCTCGGTCCCTCCAGAGACACAGTAAAATATCTCAAGTTGTCTTTGAATGGCTGCAAGAGCAAAATCAACACATTGCACTCAGGTACTGAGAAGTATCATCAGTAGCAGTAATTAGTTCCAGTTACATAAACTACAGCGGTACTAGTGCCGCCAGTGCAACTACGGCGTAGGTATGCCTTACTGCGACTGATATTCCGGGGACTGGATCTTTCTAAAGTTTCATTGTTTCCTGCGATGGTGTGGCTGATACGATAGGTCGGCGGGTGAGCGGCGGAGCTGTATGATTACGAGCAGCAGGGCATCGTCAAACTTAGCTCTAACTTTCATGATTCGTCTATGCATTGTTGGTGCTGCAGCGGCCATCTTCGACTTGTTTAATTAGATATTAAAGCAGAAGCGGGCTGGGGCGTGAGATCTTACGGATGATTGCCCAGGGGCCCAGGGCGGCGGCAGGGCGGCGCTGTCTGGCGCTGCCCTCACTTCGAAGCGAACGTTCTCTAGTAGGTTCATGGAAAAACAATTCTGAATAATTTATATGAACCTTCCAGTCATTTATGAGAACTCAGTGTTATTTGAGTCACGCAACCAGCTGTGAGTCCCGAAGGCTGTACACACACCGTAATAATACTCTTACTCGCGGGCCGCGGCTGTACACTAGTTCCTACACCGTCGCCAATCCTTCCAACTTGATGACATGCGTCAGGCCGCTCGAGCAACTTAATGGCCCCTCTCACGGAAGGCCACCATGCTCTTCTTGATGTCACCGTCACCACTCATGGGAGCACCAATCCCGGTACACAGCTCGGCCAGTTTCTTGGCATCCTTGTAGTGAGCTACTGCCTCCACGATGGCCCTCCCCCTGGCCCTCGGGTCCCCGCTCTTGAAGATTCCACTCCCGACGAAGACACCGTCCATGCCCAGTTGCATCATTAAGGCAGCATCTGCGGGGGTAGCCACTCCACCAGCGGCGAAGTTAACCACTGGCAGCCGCCCCAAGCGCCGCACCTCCCGGAGCAGATCGATGCTGCAACCCATGTGCTTGGCCGTAGAGAACAGCTCGGCTTCGTCCATAGCGCGGACCCGGCGAATCTCAGAGTTGACCGCCCGAGCGTGCCGAACCGCCTCGATGATGTTTCCAGTTCCTGCCTCGCCCTTGGTCCTGAGCATGCCGGCACCCTCGCTGATGCGCCGGAGGGCTTCCCCGAGGTTGCGGCATCCGCATACGAAGGGGATCTTGAATGCCCGTTTGTCGATGTGGTTCTCTTCATCCGCCATGGAGAGCACTTCACTCTCATCAATGAAGTCCACCTCAAGGGCTTCGAGAATCTGTGCCTCGACGAAATGCCCGATTCGAGCCTTTGCCATCACTGGGATGCTCACTGCCTTCTTAATACCGAGGATCATCTCAGGAGGACTCATGCGCGCCACTCCACCTTCATGCCTAATATCAGATGGAACACGCTCAAGGGCCATCACGGCCACTGCACCTGCTTCCTCGGCAATAACTGCCTCTTCAGGCGTGGTCACATCTGCGATACGAAGGCATGGCACACTCCGAAGTATGGTAGATTAACCAATCCCTGTACATGCTATGATACCGCACGTTGGCGAATCAGTTTGTGGGGCACACGCTTGTTGATACTTAAGATATGCGCATTCAAATTCGTGGGCAAGAGCACCACACGGTCAAGGCGCTACGTTGTATTGATTCAGATTTACCACGTCGGCATACGTCAGTAGGTCTTCTTCCGTGCGAGACGGGATTTAAGTACATGCTCACCCATTATCACACCGCCTGCGCAGAATTTTAAGATTTAAATACCTTGTAGAATCATTTCTGCCTGATGGCACCGGCAATCGCGTAGTAGAACTGCAAGATTCGTTGCTTACCTTTAAGCATCTGTGCTAGTCCAGCCTTGACACGGAGGCTTCCAACTGCGCTTCCAGCGATCCCGACTTCAGGTTCAGATGGCATCTCATGCTTTGACTCTGCCGACACAGCCATTTCTACCTTGTTTGAGGGCTCTTTATGGAATGCTGACTACGTTGTAGGCTGGTTGATGTTGTTCCGTGTACTTCTATTAAATGGATCCGGATTCCGGATTCCGGATTCCTATACCAGAAATCCACTACCAACCTGAGCAGCAGGCACGTTGCTTTGACATAGTGTAGACCTCGACGCGCTAGCAAAAAGTGGTTTGCGTCCAGTTATGTCTAAATCAGCTCGTCTTCTCCCACTCGGTAAGTAAACAGTCGTAGCATTGCAGCTGCGAGTAGCTAGCAGTCCTCGACCGTCTGGATTCTGACATGCTTCTGGATTTGCACCCGCAGAACTTATGGAGAAGTGTATTGGCTCACAAATTTGGGTTCTCATGAAAGGTAACAAAGAAATCGTCGGGACGTTACGAGGGTTCGATGATTATGTCAATATGGTGCTAGAGAATGTCGTGGAATAGTGAGTAGGCACTAGAGGGCTATGGGCGAATGAGAGCACGTACTAATTCATGCAGACCTACTATTTCCAATTATTTTCTACTAAGATTCATGCAGCGTGCAAACTGATGCTGGGAGATAGAAGGTGGAGATGGACGAAATTTTGCTCAATGGCAATAATATAGCCCTGATGGTACCTGGAGCTGGCACCGCAGAAGCAGACAGAGAACCCATCGAGTCGGGCTCTTGAATTGCACGCACTTCCTGTTATGGATTTTAGGAGCCTTGATAAAAATAATGCGCACGCCACTGTAGTCTCCGTTTTGGAAGCGGTGTAAGGCAACACGAGATTCAAGCAGGTCGGTTGGCAGCTCGTTGTATTCGTATGCCACCGGGTGGAAGTTATGCTCCTAGGACATGCGAACCCGACTGCATAAAAATCGACGCCTTCTCTCCAGTAAACTTACGCGGTCTCACGTTTCCTTTGGGTCTTGCATTCGGGGACGTGGCGGTGGGACATCAGGAGTGCTACACCGTATGCAGATCAGCCGGGGCGGCGTTCCAGCATCCGGGGAGTATTTATGTAGCCAAATAGTCGATTTGTTGAGGTATTAGCCGGCAAAGGGCAGGCTTGATTCAGTTTTGATCGTATGTTCTGGCTCGCTGGCGTTTGCGTTCAAGCCGAGGGAACTCTAACAATCGAACATGCGAAATAGATCTGGAAACGTATAACTTATTGCAATAGACAGCGCTATGATGGGGGAATGCATGCAGTAGTACCCAGATAGACTTGCACCCCCTAAGCATCTCCTGCTTCTGCTCTAAAGCCCGTCACCATAACCGACAAGCTTGAGCTTACTCGTGCAATATCAGTTCTTGGGGTCGATTTTCAGGCAGTGAATGCCTCCCTATGCTGGTGGTTGCTAGTCGTATCACTTTTCGCCTATGTATCTATGCAGTGCAGCTTTCCGCCAACTGGAGGGCTCGTGCTCAACTACTGCATTCCAAGTAGGCCTCGAGTGTGGGAACTGGCTACTTCATTTACCGGTAAATTGCTCATCCAAATCTTTCGTCTGCGATTAGACAACCAATCAAGATGTATTCGATCCGGTCGTACATGTCCGGATCTGGTGTCAGCAAAAAACCTTGTAGCGCAGCCTTTTCACCAACTAGTTCAAGGATCGGGTTTCAGACGTTTGGGGAGTCCGTGAGTGGCATATAACCGACCATGGATTCAGCGAGTTTGACTGTACGTCATGATACTTCACCCAGTCGTGTGGCTCATAAGGGCCGGTGTCATTGTGGTGCGATCAGATTCGATTTCGTTGCCGCCCCTTCAGGTTTTATATATTCATGCAATTGTTCTGTTTGTTCGATGCGCAAGAATTCTCACCTAGTGGTTCCCAAGTGCAATTTTTGTCTGAAATAGGGCCAAGATATGCTATCGCTTTACAGATTCAATACAGGCATCGCACGGCACCTGTTCTGCAAACGCTGTGGAGTTTTGAGCTTTTATGTCCCCCGCTCAAATCCTGATGGAGTGGCGATTACGAGTTCGTGCATAGAGAAAGGAACATTCACTGCCTTGCGGGAAGAACAGTTTGATGGGCAGAATTGGGAAGAGTCGATATTATCGTCTAGTATAAGGACTGCCTCCAATACTGCCGCCAGCACTCGTCGTGTAGACGGTGCCGCCATTGGTAGCAAAGCAGGTGATAAACCTGCATAGAGCTATGTCCTTGAATCGATCACGATTCAATCAATTCCGTCCGGATGCGTAAAACGTGTCTCTGTGGATGTGACTGGCATGGCTCCTCGATCCATGGCTCCAACGCAGTCGCCAGAGGAAAGTGACGAAGTAGTTCTACCACACACCGAGGCATCCACGAAGTCGGTTGTGTCAAAGGAGCTTCCAATAGATGACGAAAACGATGCCGCTATTCTGAGCATTTTATTGCGCGAGCTTTGCGAGCGGAAGCCAGCAGTCGATGCATTCCATGACAAACTAGCTGCGTCGATCGGATCTGACCACACACAATCTGGGGGAACTTGATCAACGTGATCAGCATCCGTACTCTCAACTCCTCTTGGAAACAAGATTGTGCACTTTGTTGCTAGATTCAGCTTGGCGCAACCCCTAAACGCGTGGCAACTGGTAGCACGGCTGCGAATTCTACTGAGAGCAGCGTCTTCGCGACAGAGTCACGGCACAAATATCATGTGATACGTAGAGTTTAGGTTCTATGCATAAGACTGGGTATCCTTTCCGACGATGTCTGGCATGTCGAATTGTGCAAGGCTGGCTCGCAATGTGTGATGCCAACATCACTCATGCTAACTCTCCATGATGGTGTCATCATGCAGTCCAATCGAAGTCGTCACTGGATATCTCGATATGCTCCAAGCCATGTCCAGCAACGACTCGTGTCTACTTTGGGCTAGTAGCACCACCAACTGGATGGATTGAATTGACTGCTGACTCGGCGGAGGCAGCAGTGGGCCTGTGCTCATCCGTGAGCATCTGTAGATCATTGCTCCATGTGGCCGCGTGTGGCATTTCTTGTGGGACTGTGCTTGCATGCAAGCACTCGAACGCAGTTGCCGCATCGCACTACCTGGTAGATCCACCATTAGGTACTACCTGGACTGAAGTCGTACTAGGTCCCCCGTTCGTCTAGACGTACCGTGTTGGTACCCAGACCATCCTCCTTGACTTATCCAATAGCCAAGCGAGATTAACATCGCACTGCTACTGTGCGTTTGTTTGTTCATCTTGGTTGGCACCCACTCCCGAGCCAAACACACGAGACACTTGCAATCCTAGCTGAGAGGGCCCTCTGATCACATCTACCCGGAATGCTCCCATAACTGTCGGCGTATCCTCCTCTGCAATACTTTGCGAGAAAGAAGGACGAATACTCGTGGGCGGCAATACAGCTACATGCCAGTCTGCCAGGTCAAGCTTACTCCTGGGTCCGTCTCCACGACAACGAGCGCACACACGCCCCCACCCTTCGCTTGCGAGCGAACTTCGGTCAACTAGAAGCACGTCCTATTGCTGGCGAAGTCCGAGCCGAACACTCGAGGCTGCTTCATATACGTCGTACTGCCATTTCATCTGCCCATGGAACACGAGGGGAGGACGACTCGACAAGAGGGCGGAACACGTGGGGCATTGTGAGCCAGGCATATTTTCGATATCAGTGCAGCTTCGGCCGAGAGCAGCTCCATTGAGAGAGATGCAACGATCATCTGTTGTTATCTTGCTCTGGCTATCATTCGTGCACAGCGCAGCATACCTTGGGTGCGCACTGATCACTTCCAGTCCAGTCTTGGCCCAAAGTGCCAATAGTTCTGCCATGTCGATCACAGACAAACAGCCAGTCCTAGATAAGTCTATCTTCTGCAGTGTGCGACCCAAGACCTCCTCGATAAGCTCGAAGTGCCTACGCGTCGACTGCCAGTGGCTGGATCTGCTGCTACTTGCAGATACCGAGTCGCCCTCTGGCATAGCAGCTGTAAGCTAGGGCGATTGCTGGGACTAGACCACCATGGAGCTGGCTACTATTTTGTGTCTGGCTCGAGCCAAATCAGATGAGCCTACTTCTGGACACACCTCTTCTGGTCGAGGTAATATAGTGAGCTCAGTAAAGTCATCAGAACACTCAAAGTCGAACTAATGGCTTAGTGTCAGCAGCATGGCCTGGGCTAGAGTCGCCCTAAGCGAGCCCGCCATTACTGATGCAGGCTTTTCTGGTGAGCAGGAGACGAATTGCATCGCCCTCTCGAGCCAGTGCATGCGTGCCGGAGCCGGTGACCCAAGCAACATTGCTGCCCCAAACAGGCATCGCGGCGGCGAGTGCCCATGCCGTGTAGTCGACCTTAGCTAGTGTTCTGCAGCCTATGTGTCCTATCTAGTGAACCAGCCGCGAATGATGTTCCCAGGCGGCGAGATGACAGCAAGCCCTTTACTGGCACCCGATCCATCATCGACCGGGTAGGGCTCGCTTTTGTTGGCCCCTACCTATGAGCTGTGTGCCAGGCAGGTGGGGCACACTCGAATTACGCGTATCCCACCGTTTCGCAGCGATTCATGCAGAAGTACCGGGAGCTTGACACATTCAGAGCTAACTTTCCCGCACGAAAAGCACCACCAGTGATCTGGGTCCCGCACCGAACACATGGTACGATTTGTATAATTCTACTGGTGGCATAATCCGGGATAAGCTGCAGGTTCAGGAACGCACGGCGGTGCCGGCAGACCTGGAGCGTCACAGTGGCCAACCCCGTCGAGGGTCAATGCACGGCGCATTAAAGTGCATAGTCGAATGGCCGATGTCTCGCTGGATTGCAATAGAATCATACTTCGTTCTACTCCCAACACCATCACAAGAGCGCCACTTGGCTAGAAATTGCGCATCCCAATCCCAAGCACCCGTGTTCGCACAATATTTACGATGGACCATGCACCCATATCCACGGGCGTGGCTCCGAGCAAGCGAATCGATTCCTACAACGATGCTCGGCTACCGTTGACACTCGGCGATATTTGCTACACCCCCGGTGATGAGAATCCATCGACTAGCTGCAAGCTTTCCAGGGCAGCGTGCTCTATGGCAGTTTTA
>Ga0136560_1001569_pt1 | contig 11798 bp, 5 predicted proteins | sample AntRauMeHopE1497_FD_104925 | JGI IMG/M metagenome (GOLD analysis project Ga0136560, IMG submission 104925) | Saline lake microbial communities from Rauer Islands, Antarctica - Metagenome Hop E1 #497 | ecosystem: Environmental > Aquatic > Non-marine Saline and Alkaline > Saline | place...
AGCAGCAGCAGCAGCAGCAGCAGCAGCAGCAGCAGCAGCGCCGACCCTGGGGCTGTCGTGGCGGTGAAGCTAGAGGAGGCGCCCGGCGCCGCGCCGCCCACAGGGACGCCCGGAGGCATCTCCGACGCCGCGGCGCCGCCCGCCTTCGGCCCGGTGCAGTGGGTCTCGTGCGACCCGGACCCCGTCTTCCTGGTCGCCGGCCTGGCCGTGTGCTCCCTGGAGGACGCCGTCGCCGTGGTCTTCGACCGCGCGGGCTTCCCCCTCGACCTCTCCCACGCCGCTCGCTACGCCAGCTACCCCGTTGGGAGGTTCCCCCTCCGCGATATCCAGCTGGAGGCGGCGAGGCGTCACGCCGCCATCCTGGCCAGATCTCACCACTCCGCCTCCGCCTCCTCCTCCTCCTCCTCGGACGCCTTTGCGCTGCCGGACGACCCCACGTCCGCCGCCCTCTTCGCTGCCGCCTCGGCCAAGGCGCCGGACCTCGCCGCCGGCGGCCCCGCCACCGCCTCGGCCCTCCCCACCGACGGCGAGCCCCACCACCGCGCCATCCACGCCTCCCTCCTCGCCCTTGCCAATGACCCCGCCATCCAGCTGCCCCACCGCATCGCCGACGCCATCGCCCCGTCCCTCCTCGGCGGCCCCGCGTACCTCGCCCACCCCGGCCCCCTCGAGGCGGTCGCCGCCGTCGGGGGCCCTCGCATCGCCGCGGCCGTCATCACCGCCTCCCGTGCCGTCCCCGACCAGCCGGCGCCCACCGACGCCGTCGCCGCCACCGTCTGGGCCGCGCACGGCCGCGCCGCCGCGTCTGGCGCCTCCACCTCCCTCTCCGCCTCGGCGCGCCCCGGGGACGCATTCGCCGCCACCGCGGCCGCCCTCGCCCGCTACCGCGCCCTCCTCCGCCTCGGCGCCCTTCCCCCCTCGGAGATCCCGGGACTCGACTCGGCCCGCGCCGCGGCCGACGAGGCCGTTCGCTCCGCCACGGACCGCAACGTCGGCGAGGACGAGGCCGACGCCCTCCGCGCCGCCGCCGAGCGCATCCTGCGGTCGCAGCGAATCGACAGCGAGGCCGCCCTCGACGCCGCCCTCGCCCACAAGCGCTCCCAGGCCCTCGAGGCCGCCGTGTCGGCCGCCGACGACGCCCCGCCCGGCCTCGCGGCCGAGGCCGTGGAGGCCCGCGCCGCCTCGAAGCGCGCCCTCGCCTCGGCCCGCCGCGTGCTCGGCCCCGCCGCCGCCGCCGCGCTCGAGGCCGCGTCGGACAGCGTCGACGCCCGCCTCGCTGCATCCAACCTCGCCGTCCCGCCCGGCTTCGTGGCCGCCGCGTCGGCCATCGACCGCCACGCGCGGTCCCTGGTCGAGGCCTCGGCCGCCGCCGCGGCAGAGGGCGACGCCGACACAGCCACGGGCCACACCCCAGGCGTCGCCGACGCCGCCGTCCCCCTCCTCCGCGCCGCCGTCCTCGCCACGGGCCACGCCGTCCCCGTGGTCACCTCCACCTCGGCCTTCCTCGTCGGCGACGGCCCGCTCGCCGTCTCCGTCCGCGCGCACCTCCACGCCGCCCACGCCCCCGGATCCGTCCACGTCCCCGCCCTCAGCGCCATCCCCGGCGCCACCGACGCCGAACAGGCCTCCCACTGGCTCGAGGCTGCCGGACGCGCCGCCGCCTCGGCCGCCTCCCGTGCCTCCTCGGCCGCCGCCGCCCCGGACGCCGACCGCGCCTCCTCCCTCCGCGCCCTCACCGGCCTCTCCCAGGCCACCGCCCTCTCCATGGTCACCGCCTTTGGCACCCAGCTCGACGTCCTCCGCCTCGCCAGGGAGGCGGCGCTCACCGACGGCCCCCCCGACCTCCGCGCCGCGCTCGACGCCGACCCCTTCCCACTCGGCCGGCCCCGCTCCACCGTCATGCAGCGCTTCCTCCGCCGCGTCACCCGCCTCACCCTCCCCTTTGACGCCGGCAGGCTCGCCGAGCGGGTGCGGGACGACGGCGGCGAGGCCGCCCCCGCGCCCCAGGACCCGGCGCTCTCGGCCCTCCGCGCGGCCGAGGCCGAGGCCTCGCTGTGGCAGGGCGTCGAGCGGGCCAGGCGCTTCCTCGACCGCCGGGCACCCAAGGACGCCGCGGTGCGCGACTGGGCCAAGACATGCGCCGCCAGGGCGGGCGGGGAGGTCCGCCAGGCAGAGCGGGAGGCCCAGCGGCTCCGGCAGGAGGGGGACGAGGCATGCACGGGCCTGGAGAGCGACGCCAAGGCGGCGGCGGCCGAGGCCGAGGACGCCAGGAGACGCTTCGTCGAGGCCGTGCGGCGCTCCGCCGCCGCCGAGGCTCGCGTGAACAAGGTCCGGGGCAAGTTCCGCTCGGGGGAGAGGGCGGCCATGGCCAAGGCCACCGACGCCAGGCGCCTCGAGCGCGCCGCGGGCGGCATCGAGCGCCTCGCCTCCACCCGGCTCGACGTCCTCGACGGCATCGCAGCCCTCATCCACGACGCAGACCGCGTCGGTGCCGCCGCATCGTCCCGCCCGTCCGCCGCCGCATCGGCATCCTCCTCCTCCTCCTCCTCCTCCTCCTCGTCATCTGCCGCCGCGCCCCCCCCCGCGGCACCGGCCGACGCGGCGTCGTCGGCCTCGGCCTCGGCCGTCGCCCGCGCCGCCCTCTGCTGCTCCCTCCGCCTCCGCGTCCTCTGGGCGCTCCGCGGCCGCGCCCTCGCCGGCGAGACCCAGGCGCCCGAGCCGGCCGTTGATATGGCCCCCGTCATCGCCGCCGCTGCCACCGTCGGCCGCCACGCCGCCCCCTTCCTCGGCATCCACTCCCTCTCCGGCCGTGACGCCGCCCCCCGCCCCTCGGGCTTCGCGCTCTCCCCCACCGCCGTCTCGGCGCTCAGGGGCGCCAGCCGGTCCTGGTGCGGCGAGGTGGAGGACGCCGCGGCGAGCGCCTGCCTCCTCCTCCTCGGTGCCGCCGCGACGGACCCCGACACCCTCGCCGCGGTCGCCGCCGCCGTCGCCGGCCCCGGGAGCACCTCCAGCGCCGGGTCGCCCGTCCGCCTCGCCGAGACCGCGGCCGCCTGCCTCGCCGCCGTCACCGCCGCCGCCGCCCCGTCGGGGCACGACGTCTGCCTCGCGATGACGCGCCCCGCCCTCCCAGCCGCCCACGGGCCCGACGACTGGAACGCCACCGCCCTCGCCGCCTTCCGCCCCGCCGCCGCCGTCCTCCACCTGAGCATGGGGGGCGGGCAGGCGGCGGACGGCTTCGCGGTGCTCCCCGCCGCCCTCGCCGGCGAGCTCGCCGCGGCCATGCGCGACGGAGACGAGGCAGAGCCCGCCGACGTCCTCAAACGGTGGGTGGTGGGCGAGCGGAGGCCCACCCTGGGGGCCCACGCCGTCCCCCGCTGGCTCCCCCGCTCCCTCGCCGCCAGCCCCGACGCCCTCGCCGGCACCGCGGCGTGGCGGCCTGGCTGCCCCACCCTGTCCCGCTCCGTCGTCCGGCCCGCGCTTGCCGACGGCGCCGACCCCGACCCCCACGCCCCCGCCCTCCTCCTCCCCGCCGGCTCGGCCTTCTCCCGCTGCCTCGCTGCCGTCGCCGCCGAGGCCGACGCCGCCGCCGCCGCCGTCGGCGACCTCTCCGGCCCCGAGGGCGAGGCCGCCTTTGCCCGCCACCTCATCCAGCGCCTCCCCGGGCTCCTCCCCGCCGCCCCCCGCTGGCGCCGCGCCGTCGCCTCGGCCCTCGGGCAGAGCGTCCTCGCCTCCCCCGCCGGCCTCGGCCACGTCCTCCTCCCCCTCCTCCACTCGCACCCCCTCACCGAGCCACGCACCCTCGTCCTCGCCGCCTCGGGCTGCTTCGAGCACGCCACGCCGCCAAAGGCGGAGGAGAACCCGGGGAGGGCGTCGGCCGTCCTCCACCGCCTCGCCGTCCTCGCCGCGGCGTGGGAGGGCACCAGCGAGGCGGACACAAGGAGCAAGCCGCTCCCCGCCCCCGAGGCCGCCAACGCCGCCGCCGTCACCGAGCTCGCACTCGTCACCTCGGCGGCCTGGCCCCCGAGCCCATTCCTCCCCGCCCCGTCGGGTGAGGACGACGAGTCCTGCTCCCGCCTCCTCGGCGCCGCCGCCCCGCAGCCCGCCGCCGAGGCCCACGCCTTCACCGCTGGGGCCAAGACGCCGCACCTGTCCGCGCGGGGCGGCCGCGGGGCCTTCGCCCGGGCCTGGATGACCATGCACGGCCCCGCCGCCGCGGACCAGGGGTCCGTCAACGTCGCCGCCGCGCCCCCGACGCCCGAGACCGTCGCCGCCGTCGCCCGGCAGCTCGGCCCGGCCGCCGCCGACGCCGACGACTCGGGTCCCGGCATGCCCGTCGGCGCCATGCCCGTCAACCTCCACGTCATCGCCCCGGAGCCGCGGGCCAAGGGCGACGCCGGCGCCGCCCCCCGCCTTCCCATGTGCGGCCGCGTCGCCGGGCCCCTCGGCTGGCCGTCCCTCCTGCTCCCCCCGCCCTCCTCCTCCCCCGCCTCCCTGCCGCCCTCCATCGCCGCGTCGGCGCTGAGCGTCGAGGCCCTCCGTCTCGTCCACTCGGCCTCGTACCTGGACAAGCTGGGCTGCATGGCGGCGTCCCTGGTGGGGCCCAGGCTCGCCGACGACGACGACGAGGTGGCGGCGGGCAAGGAGGCGGAGACCCTCGCGCTCGCCACCGCCACCGACGAGGGCGTCAGGGCGGCCGCGAGAGACGCCGCGTCGGCCGGGGACGGCGCGGACCCGAGCATGGTGGCGGCCGCGTCGGCCGTCGGCGCGAGGCTCCTCCGCCCCAGCGCCGACACAGGCGGCCGCACCGGCGACGCCAAGCCGCCCTCCTCCTCCTCCTCCTGCTCTGACCCGGGTGGGGACGCCTCCGCCCCGGCGGAGCCCGAGGGGGGCTGGGCGGTCCGCGCAGCGGCCGCCGCGTCAGCCCGGATCGCCTCCCTGGCCCGCTCCCGGCCCCCTCACCCGTCCCGCGGCATCGAGCCCGCCCTCCCCCTGGACGCCGCCGACTCTGGCAGCGAGGAGACGGACCTCGAGGACAGGCATGGGAGCGCAGAGGAGGACGGCGGCGACTCGGACAGCTCCCTGGAGCGCTCCAGGCCCGCCGACGCCGCCGCGCCCGGCGCGGAGCCCTCCTCCTCGTCCTCCTCCGCCGAGGCTTCGGGGGCGGCCGCGGAGGGCAGGGCCGCGCAGTCCGGCTCGCTCGCCTGCGGCCGTGGCACCAGGGCCCGGGCGCGCCGCCTCCTCCGGCGGATGCAGGGCGGAGACGCGGAGGAGGACATCGTCTCGACGCTCAGCGCCGTCGGGGAGGCAGCCGCGGGCGCCAACGACGCGGACTCGAGCGACGAGGACGACGAGGCTCACGGCCCCGCCCTCCTTGCGGCCGCCGAGGAGGCCGCGCACTCTTTCGGCGGCGCCAAGCCCCGCCGCTCCCCCTCGGGGACCCACTCGCTCCCGAGCCAGCTGGGCGGCCGCCCCGTGACCGCCGCGGACATCGCCGCGGGGCGGCACGTCAAGGTGCACCAGGATGCCGTCCTGGCCACCGGCGCCGGCGTCTTCGGCTCCCACCACCGCCGCGCGACCATCGTGGCTGGGGCAGGCACGGGCGGGGCCATCGCCGGCGCGGGGCGCTGGTGGGCCCGCACGGACCGCTCCCGCGGCACCCACGGGGCAACGCGCGCGCGCGCCGAGGCCTCGGGCGCCGTGACGACCCGCGAGGGACGGGCCAAGGCCCGCGGCGGCGACACTGCCATGACCGCCCTCACCCTGGAGGCCGCCCTCACCGCCTGTGGGGTGGCTTCCACCGCCGTCGACCGCGTCGTCATGGCCTCCCTCGCCCGCGCGCCGCTCCACGCGGACCGGCTCCTCGACGGCACTGCCGAGGGGCGGCAGGCCCTCTCGCGGGCCGTGTCGGCACGCATCGCCGCCGCGGCCCTTGGCGCGCGCAACGCCTTCTGCGTCGTCCGCCCGCCCGGGCACCACGCCGGGCCGGACGGTCCGGTGGGGACGGCGTCGTCGGGCTTCTGCGTGCTCAACACCGCCGCCGTGGCCGCCTCGACGGCCCTGCTCCGCTACCCCGGCCTGGTCCGCCGCGTCGCCGTGGTCGACATCGACGTCCACGCCGGGAACGGCACCGCCGCCGTGGCCCGCCGCCTCCCGTGGCTCTTCTTCGCCTCCATCCACCTGCGGCACGGCGACGGCCCCGGCTGCGGCGACTTCTTCCCTGGCGTGGCGGTTGGCGACGAGCGGGACGGCGACGGCAGGCGGCTCCTCAACGTCCCCGTCCTCCCCGCCCGCGCCAGGGGCGACGACGACCACGTGTACCGGGCGGGCGTGGACACCCCCGAGGCGGCGGACTGGGACGTGGAGAACGTCGCCGCGGCCTCGGGGAACGACGACGCCCCGCTCCCCTCCTCCGCCTCCCCGCTGCCCCGCGGCTCCCACGGCTTCCGCTGCGCCCTCCGCGAGCGCGTCATCCCCGCGCTGCTCCGCTTCCGCCCCGACCTCATCATCGTCTCGGCCGGCTTCGACGCCGTGCACACCGACCAGCTCGGCGGCCGCATGGGCCTCACGCCGGCGGACTACCAGTGGGCAGGGTGGGTCCTCGCCGCCACGGCGCGCCGCGTGTGCGACGGCCGCCTCGTCTCCCTCCTCGAGGGCGGCTATGACCTCAAGGGCGGCCTCGCCCTCGCCGCCGAGGCACACGTGAGGGGCCTTGCCATGCAGCCGCTGGACCTCAGGCCGCGGGGCGCCTCAGGGGCAGCGGAGGGGGGCGCCGACACCTACTCGGCCACCGGCGCCCTCGTCGGCGACGACCTCGACGACGACGCCGCCGGAATGGGCCGCGTCGGCGGTGTGAGGCAGTCCCACAAGCGCTCCGCCGCCCGCGCGGCCATGTCGGCGCTCACGGAGGTCACCGCCGAGGCGCGCAAGCGGGAGCGGGACGACCTCGAGGAGGACTACTACGAGGACCAGGAGGAGGCCGAGGTCGGGCACGACGAGCCCGACGCCAAGCGGGCCGCCGCTGACTGGGAATGAGCCGGCCCGGCCTGCCCGGGCCGAATGGGCCCCCCCCGGTGCCGGCCATACCGTGAATGTCACCAGTGCGCGATGCGTGTGCGTGCGGGACCATTGGCACGCCGCTTCGCGACACCGCATTGCAACGCCCGCGCTCTACACAACATGCACTGCTGCTGCCCGCCCCCGGCCGCACACACTCTGCGGCGTCGGTGCGCGCCGTTTCTTCGCGGCCGAGTATGCACAGGCTGGCCAGGTCAGGCTGGGTGCAGTCCAGGCGCGCGGCTGCCGGCACCCTTGCGTGGCCCGCCGCCCCGCCGCTTGCCGCCCCGATCTCCTCGGTTGTCTGGCAGGCCGTGCGGCTCGCGAGCTCCCGCTCGGGGGAGGCATCGGCCCCGGAGCGTCCCGAAGGCGCGCCTCGCAAGCGCAAAGTGGTGCGCAAGGTCGTGGTCCGCCGTAAGCGCGCGACGGAGGCCGCAGCGCCGGAGCCTGCGCCTGGGCCTGTCAGCTCGGCCTCGAGTGCGGCTGCAGCGGCTGCCCTCGCCGATGACACCGTGCCTGGGGTTCTGCCAGCAGCGCCCAAAGCGGCAGCCGCAAACAGCACCCATGCTGGCCCTGGGCCACCGCCCACCGATGGTGACGGAGAGTCGGGGTATATCGCCTTCACCAAGGACCTCGAGGGGGAGCTTGCGCGCCAGGACCACGGTGAGTCCCTTGCACGGCAGGCCGAGCCAGCCGCAGCTTGCCGCCGAGCGACCGTGAGCGCCCCCCGGCCGCGTGGCGATCCGCCGCAGGTCCCACACTCGCCGTGATCAGGGCGCTGTACTCGTTCGCGGAGGGCATGGACCTGGCGGCGGCCAGCAAGGCAATGGACGCGACGCTCTGGGCGCGGTGCGTGGCGCGCCTCCGCGGCGAGCTGCTGAACCGCCCCACCATCCCGTTCGAGGGCGACCTTGGCGCGTGCCACGCGTTCCTCCGCTCGGCCGCGGCGTTCGAGGAGAGCGGCGACACGGCGCACCTGGCGCCCGCCGTTGACCTGGTGCTCCGTACGGGCGAGCGGCACTTCCGGCCGATCCTGGAGGCGGCCGCGGTGCTGCGCCAGACGGCGGACCTGCGGCAGCCGGCGTCGTGGTACCCCGAGGCCCGCAAGATGCGCCGCAAGATCGTGCTGCACACTGGCCCCACCAACAGCGGCAAGACGTACAGCGCGCTGCAGCGGCTCCGGGAGGCGGGTGAGGGCCTGTACTGCGGCCCGCTGCGGCTGCTGGCGCTGGAGGTGTACGAGACGCTGAACCAGGAGGGGTCCATCACCAACCTGGTCACGGGCCAGGAGCGCCGGGAGCTGATGTTCGCGACCCACACGTCGTGCACCGTGGAGATGGCCAGCCTGGACAGGCCCTTCGACGTCGCGGTCATCGACGAGGTGCAGATGATCGGCGACGACAGCCGCGGCTGGGCGTGGACCAGGGCTCTGCTGGGGCTGCAGGCCAAGGAGGTGCACGTCTGCGGCGACGCCGCGGCGGCCCCCGTGGTGCGCAAGCTCGCGGCGGCCTGCGGTGACGAGCTCGAGGAGAGGACGTACGAGCGACGCTCACCGCTCGCCGTCTGCGAGGCGTCTCTCGGCAGCTCCTTCCGCAACGTCCGCAAGGGCGACGCCGTCGTGGCCTTCCGCCGCCGCGACATCTACCAGATCCGCCGCCTCATCGAGCGCTCCAGCGGCCGCAAGTGCTGCGTGGTCTACGGCCGGCTGCCCCCCGAGACGCGAAACGCGCAGGCTCGACTCTTCAACGACCCGGCCAGCGGTGAGCGCGCCGCCCGCCTGCCCCCTCCGTACTTCGCCCCCGCGCGACCTGCCGCCGAGCCCTGCCGGCCCTGCCCCGTCGTCCGCTTCCCGCAGGGTACGACGTGCTCGTGGCGTCTGACGCCATCGGGATGGGTCTGAACCTGAACATCAAGAGGGTCGTGTTCAGCGAGCTGACCAAGTTCAACGGCACGGAGACCGCGGTCCTGTCGGCCTCCCAGATGAAGCAGATCGCAGGCCGGGCGGGCCGCGCGGGGGGCATCTACCCCGAGGGGGAGGTGGCGGCCTTCAACGACGACGACGTGGCTCTGCTCCTGGACGGGCTGGCGCAGCCGTCGGACACGGTGGAGTCCGCCGGCCTGCTCCCCAGCACCGAGCAGATCATCCTCTTCGCCGAGAGCTGGCGCCGCATCCACGGCTCGGTCCCGCAGCTGTCGCGGCTCCTCGCCAACTTCATCGAGGCCTCCCAGCTCGACGGAGACTTCTTCATGTGCGACAGCCAGGCAGTGAGACCCGGCAGACGACGAACCGACCGCCGCCGACGCGCCCCTGGCTGCCCTGCCCCTTGCTGCCCCTGGCTGCGGTGTTCCCCCACCATTGCCCCCTACCACCCCCCTCTTGCCCCTCGCCGTCCTCCCTTCCCCCTCAGACCATGCAGATGGCCCAGGCCATCGAGCGCATCCCTAACCTAACCCTGGACCAGCAGCACGACCTGACGGCGGCGCCCATCCGCCTCCGCGACCCCGGCGTCCGCGCCTCCTTCACCCGCTACGCCAAGGCCCTCGCCGACAAGACCCCCGTCCCCATCGACGTGCAGCTCCCCATCGCCTCCCGCGCCACGCCGCGCCACCTGGACATCCTCGAGGGACGCATGCAGGTGAGAGACGCCCCTCCTACCCCCCCGCGGCGGCGGCGGTTCCGTTCCAGCGAGGAGGAGCGCCGAGACCCCAGGCCATCCCCGCGCGCCCGACCCACCCCCCTGCCTCCCCGCGCAGGCGATCGAGCTCTACTGCTGGCTCGCGAACCGCTTCCCGCTGGTCTTCACGGACATGGAGGCGGCCGAGGCGCTGCGCGAGAAGGCGCTGACGGCCATCGAGAGCGGCCTGGAGGAGATCTCAGGCAGCGCCTCGGAGGCGGGCATCAACGAGTCCACGGCCCGGCGGGCGGCCATGGCCTCGGGGGGCAGGCCCAGGGGGGGCGGGAAGCGCCCGAGGCGGCCGAGGCAGGCCGGGGGCAGGCCCGTGGGTCGCTCGGCCGAGGCTGCGGACGAGAGGCGCTGACGGCGCTGCGGAGAGGGCCCCGTGGCGCAGGCGGCATCAGCTCGGCGTGTGGTGACTTTCAAGGGGCGAAACCAACCGCGGGTGTCCGCGCTTCGCTGCCCGCGAGCAGCGCTCAGAATGCCGCCTCGCTTAAAATCACACATGCAGGCGCTGATACGGCGTCAGAGAGGATGCACGGACGAGGGCTGGTCCCCAGAGTGCCTGGTGCGGGCGCTGAGCTGCTCGCCGGCGGCCGGGACTTGGCTCGCCTCAGGGGACCTGCGCCCGGCCGAGGTGCCGCCCGACTCCGCCGCGTGGAGGCTCTCCGCATGCTTGACCTCGCCGGCTGAGGCGTCCGCCCGGCCACCCGAGCGGCGGATGAGGGCGTGGAGCACGACGATGGTGGTTGCGATGCCGACGAACGTGAAGACGATAGTGCCGAACGTGAAGATCACACAGACCAGCAGCGACACCCCGACGAGGGCGGAAATGTGCTCAGGCCCCAGCCGACGCCCCGCGACGTCGAACGAGACCTTGGCCTTCTGTGCGTAGGCGACCATGCGGTACCCCAAGAACGCCGCTACGACGACCACAATGGTGGCCATCAGGTGCGTCGCTGCAGTGAAGAGGCACACCACCAACGTCACCTGCGCCAGTGGGGACGGCGGAGAGGGAGAGCAATGAACGGCGCGCGTGCACGCGCCCGGCAGTTTTACACCCCAGGGACGTTTCCCCGCGCCCTGAACGACTGAACCTCTCACAAACACATAGTTGGACAGATACGTCCCCAGATTCGACGCCAAGCAGCCAGCAGCGGCCGAAGGCGTCGGAAGCTGGTACGGCGAAGGCTCCCCAAGCCCGACGAACTGACGCCAGGGACGCAGCGAGCTGAGCCAGTCAGTCGTCTTGGCTGTCTCCAACCACTCCGGCGCAGCCTGCACAGCTGTTGCGACGGCCTTCATCGGCAGCTGGCGAGTGTCGGGAAACGGCGCCACCCAGGAAAGCTCTGCGACCCAAACGCCCGGCCCTTAGCGCCCGTGGCCGTCCCCACAACGCCTCACTCAGCGCGCCGCATCGCAGTACCGCCCCGGGGGCTGCTTCCATGGCGACTGCTCCTGCGGTGGCCGACAAGGATGTCGTGACCTCGGACGATGTGGCAGCCCTCGCCCGCGGCCTCGTCCGGGAGTACCTGGCCCGCAAAGGAATGAAGGATGCTCTTGCAACGTTTGACAAAGAGGCTGTAAGCGGGGTCCTGCCCGGCGCTGCCGTCCTTCCCTGCGCGTGCGGTTGATGTGGCCCTGCGACCGTTTTCCCTCACCGCAGCCGCCCGAGCCGTCCGTGTCACGAACCTCGGAGATGATCCGGTCACTCAGGATGTCTGCCATGCACAAGCGGAGCAAAGCACAAGGTGCGCCATCTCTGGCCTCGGATGGCAGCCGTGCAGCCACTACGTATCGCCACCAGCTGTAGTCCTGGCGTTGCCGACCGCAGACAAGCCGGTAGACAGTGCACTGGAGCTTCTGACGCAGTTCTTCTACAGTGCTCAGCTCAAGGGCGCGGCTCCGACGGCCACAAGGGCCTCCGCCCCGCCCAGGCCCCCCTCTGTGGCCTCCGCCTCGGCAGCCAACCCGCCGAAGCAGCCCCCCGTGCCGCCCGCCGGTGTGTCGGCCACGGCGCCTGCCCCCGTGCCGCCCGCCGGTGTGTCGGCCACGGCGCCTCCCCCCGTG
>Ga0136560_1001571_pt1 | contig 11790 bp, 7 predicted proteins | sample AntRauMeHopE1497_FD_104925 | JGI IMG/M metagenome (GOLD analysis project Ga0136560, IMG submission 104925) | Saline lake microbial communities from Rauer Islands, Antarctica - Metagenome Hop E1 #497 | ecosystem: Environmental > Aquatic > Non-marine Saline and Alkaline > Saline | place...
CAGATAAGCGATCATCATTTTTAACTTTATCAGAAGAAGGAACAGCACTGTTTGACCAAATGGATAAGGGTTCAAATGATTTTTACAAACATTTGCTCAGTGATTATTCTCCCTTTGAAAAATACCGATTGACCAAATCTATCGGTGAAGTACTTCAACTTTTCACCAAAGAAAAAAACAAACCTAACCTCAACTCAATCAGCATCCGGACTGAACTCAAACCCGGAGATCTAGGCTGGATCATCCAAAGTCACGGGGAATTGTATGACTTGGATTTTCAGTTTGGATTGGAGTTTGAAAAATACGTTGCCACCAGCATCGCAGAATATTGGCAGATGCCCGCGCCTCACAGGAATGCTGTGTGGATCTGCGAGCACAATCTCAACCGGGTGGGATTTATTATGCTGCTGGACAGAGGCGACGCGGCTCAACTTCGCTACTTTTTCATCTATCCGGAATATCGTGGAATCGGGCTTGGGAGCAAATTGATGGATCTGTTTATGTCCCATTATACAGCGCAAAACTTTGCCTCGTGCTATCTCTGGACCACTCATCAGCTGACAGATGCAGCGGGTCTTTACCAAAAATATGGCTTCAAACTGACCAAAGAAAAAGAAAGTTATTCCTTTGGGGTTGAGTTGCGAGAGCAGAAATATGAGCTGTAGACTTGATTATTTTGAGATCGCTTGATCACCCATTATTTCTAATTTCCCTTGAGAATAGAAACGGTTTTCTTGGATACTTTGGAATAATACAAAGGTTGAACAATCGTTTCTGAATTAAAATATTGGTAAGATTTCAACTTAAATATTAACAATTACTACAGCATCCAAATTTAATTTCATGCATTTCAACTCAGTAGGACATATTTCGAAAAGGTCAGTGCAATTGGTCAGTGCAAGTAATCTGAGGATTTGGAATCCCGATCCCAGGGGGATCTCAGATTGCTAATCCATATCCAAACTCATCGCTGTACCAATCCCGGCAGGATCGCACTTTATTTATCCTTCCACGTTGCCACGGGAATGAACCTTGTCTTCTAATGACGCTGGGGTATAACTTTTATTGATCCATCATTTTTTTATAAGTCTGGATACCTCTGAGACCTATTTATAACTATAATCAATAGTTGATTAACTCGTATTGCTAAACCCTGATAAACGGGGATTTTCCACATCAATCGGGGTGTTTTTTTCTCAAAAAAATCATCAGAAAAAGAATGTGTGCCAGCTGAAATAAGGTCGAAAAAAATATTTTAAAATAAGGTTACAAAATGCTGAATAAGCTTAATCAATGAACAGAAATGCATTTTTTGATCCTGCAAAACGTTTTCCCAAGTTTTCAAAAAAAGCCAGAAATAATTGAAACTAGCATTTCAAGATCAATGAAGCACTTCATTCCATCAAATGGAAAAGAGTTTGTATTGTTTTTTATCACGGAGAAAACCAAAAGCTTTTCAAAACTCCCCTACAAAGCCAACTATGAATAAAACAGGAATATTAACTGCTATCGGTGGTACACCTCTAGTTCAACTAGACCGCCTATTTCCAGAATATGATAACCCAATTTTCGCGAAGCTGGAATACCTAAATCCCAGTGGAAGCCTCAAAGACCGAACCTCATTTACCATCCTAGAGCAAGCATTCAAAGCCGGAAAGATCGATTCCGATACGGTAATCATCGAGTCTACCTCCGGAAATATGGGTGTGGGTCTTGCCCAGATCTGCAAGTATTTTGGACTTCGCCTGATTTTGGTGGTGGATCCGTTGATCAATGCAGCTACCGAGAAACTACTCAGAATATATGGAGCAGAAATACACAAAGTAACTACAGCGGACGAATCCGGAACCTATTTGGGAGCCAGATTAGCACATATTGCGGAGCTGGAGAGTAAGCATCAGAATAGCTTTTGGACTAATCAATATTCCAATTCCGACACCCTTTTAGCTCACGAGCTGACGATCGCTGAACTGATCCAACAAGCTCCGATTCCAATTGATTATTTATTTCTAGCTACCAGTACTTGCGGTACTATAATGAGTTGTACGCGGGAACTGAACAAACAGAGTCTGCATACCAAAGTAGTTCCTGTAGATGCATTTGGCAGCATTATTTTCACCGATCAAACTGCAAAACGAAGGATCCCGGGAATGGGCGCCAGTAGAAAATCTGATTTTTTGGATAGATCCTTAGTTGAAGAACCAGTATTGGTCAATGATCTGGAAAGTGTGCATGGCTGTAGGCAATTGATGGATCGGGAAGCGATTTTGGCAGGTGGATCCACGGGTGCCGTGGTCGCGGCAATTGGCAGAATTCTTCCAAGCCTCCCGCCGATGTCATCACTCGCTTTTTTCATTGCAGATCGTGGAGAGCGATACTTGGATACCGTTTATTCGGAAGATTGGGTATTAAGAATAACCAATACTGAGGAAGAAATGACAAAAACCCTTTAAGCTATGTTTGTTTGGAAAACCACCGATATCGTAACACCTCCACCCTTAAATCTTACAATAGGCAATTGTTCGGATTATTATGAGCAAACCTCGGATGGAGTGGAATTAGGAATTGTAGGCTTTGGCCCGAAGGGTTTGTATGCCCTCGCCAGTCTCGTAAGTCAACTCGAAAACATAGCATCGGAAAAACCGGCCTTGATCCACATTTTTAACTCACATCGGTTTTTTGCGGCCGGCCCTAATTATAGTCCAGATCAACCTGAATATTTCTTGATCAATTATTCCATTGAGCATATCAGCGCTTGGAAAGAGGCGGAAATGGGCGAAGGCCAAAAACTCAGATTCTTGGATTGGATTGCACATTATAACGCTACAGGGAATCTACCCAAGCAGGGTGATTTTGCTTCAAGAGCCTTAGTAGGCATGTATCTTCAGGATACACTTCGAATTGTACTGGAAAATCTGCCTTCAAACGTCTCTGTTTTGGGATTCAACTGTGAAGTAACTGGCTGTCAGATTGACGCTGATCAACGAGTAAAACTGGAGTTAGACCAGGTAGCGTTTCATCCGGAGGTCAGTTATTCAAGTGTGATTCTGACTACAGGGCACTCTTTTCCAATAGCCTCCACACCTGGATTGGAATCGAATCCTTTTTTTATCGATCACATCTACCCAACCCAAAACTGGCTGGCATCTATATCTCATCACGATAAAGTTGCAGTTAGCGGCCTGGGATTGACTGCTGTTGATGCTATTCTGGCCTTGACAGAAGGCAAGGGAGGAGAATTTATTGATGAAAACGGCTCCATGAGCTACACCCCAAGTGGCTGTGAACCTGCAGAAATTTATGCTTTTTCTCGCTCTGGGCTTCCCATGATCCCCAGGACAAGCTACTACTCGAATGCTACAGAGAAACTTGAAAGTTTCAATTCAAGTACCATTAACTTGTTGAAAAAGAAACATGGTACCATAAATTTTGAATTCGATATTTTACCCCTGATACGCAACGAAATGGAAGCAGCTTGGTACGAATCTTTGGTTAAAAGAGGTCCTAAGCCTGGTGAGTGGTTTTCGCTATTTTGCTTTCAGAAATTTATGAATCCACTTTCTGAGGAATGCTTCAATTCCGGTGAAAAGTATCAAATTGAGATGTCAAATCTCCTTCAATCCTATGTAGACGAGATCAGTCAAGATCCCGAACATAGTCCCTTAGTCCGAGTAACTGAGGTCTGGAGAAAACTTCTTCCCTTAGTTACGGAATGTTATAATTTCGGCGGTTTCAGCCCTAAATCAAAATCGCAATTTGAGAATATTTATTTAGGCCGCTTCAATCAAATAAGTTTTGGACCTCCGCTCATTTCAATGCGAAAGATTCTGTGTTTGACAAAACAAGGTTTTCTAAAATTTCAGCTTGGAAGATCTCCCAAGATCGAATCTATTGATAATCATAAATTCTTTATTTCATCCCCAGAAAATGGACAATCCATCACAGCGGACTATTTGATTCAGGCGAGAATTCCTAAAAACCAGTTTCCATATCGGAATAGCAGTTTATATGAAGATTTATACAAACGAGGGATTGCTTGTCAAGGCGACAGTCACCAAACACAATCGAATTGCCCACTTATCAATGATCATGGTCAACTAATTGCCAGAAATGGACTCGCAGTTCCTCAGATTACGCTATATGGAACGCCCACAGAGGGAATGACTTTGGACAATGATTCACTATCACGGACAAGAAACGATTTTGGCAGTCCGTGGGCAGCTCAAGTTATCGAGGAATTATCCGTGACTAAAACTACACTATCGTTATGATTACAGAAATAAGTGCACAAACACTCCCCAAACTCACTCCCATAATCAAACCTTGGGTCGGTCAGCTTTTGCAAAATAAAGGTCTTCTAAACGAAATTTTGGAGAAATACGGTTCGCCTGTAAATATTCACCACAAAGGGGAATTCCATGAGAATTGCCGAACCTTTCAAGAAGTCGGAGAAAATCTCGGCGTAGACCTTGGAATATTTTTCGCCAGAAAAGCCAATAAATGTAAGACGTTTGTAAGCGAGGCAAAAGCTGTAAACATAGGCGTGGACACTGCTTCATACCAAGAGTTGGCAGACTGCATCGAGGTAGGATTACCTTCTGATAAAATAGTTTTGACGGCAGCCATCAAAAGTAGAAAACTGCTGGAACTCGCTGTGAATAACGATATCCTGGTAGTTCTGGACAATCTGGATGAGTTGGAACTGCTTCAATCTACCTGCAAGGAGTTGGGGAAATCTTGCAAGGTAGGACTTCGAGTCTCCGGTTTTTTATTCGAAGATGCCTTACCCACGCGTTTTGGAATCTGCCTTCAAGAGGCTAAGGTGTTGCTTTTGGAAGAATTCACATCTGAGGGTAGGTTTGGTCTGCTGAACTTTCAGGGATTTCATTTTCATATCAATGGCTATAGTATCCAACAGCGAGCCACGGCACTAAGTCAGACGATACAACTTGCCGATCAGCTCGGAGTGGAAGGAATTGAATGTCAGTTTATAGATATCGGAGGCGGATATTTAGTCAATTACTTGGAATCAGCCGATGAGTGGAATGAATTCCATCAAGAACTGAACAAGGCCATCTTGGGAAAACGGAAACCAATTACGTATCGAAATGATCCTTTGGGAATGTTTTTACACGAAGGTGAGATCTTCGGCTCTCCAAAAGTGTACCCCTATTATAATGAACATCCAAAAGGAATTTTTCTTCAGGGAATTTTAGAAAGCAAATTTGACTCAGACACAAAATTGCATGAAGCGCTAAGTTGCAGACATATTCAACTTCGAATTGAGCCAGGAAGATCACTTTTGGATCAGACAGGCATTACCATTTCGGAAGTGATGTTTCGCAAAAAGACAAGCCAGGGTCATCGATTTATCGGTTTGGGCATGAACCGAACCCAGCTGAGATCTTCCAGTGAGGATTTCTTATTGGATCCAATTTTCATTTCAAATGCCGATTCACAAAATCCTGAGCCTGTCGAAGGCTATTTGGTTGGTGCTTATTGCCTGGAGCAGGAGTTGATCCTAAAGCGAAAAATGGAATTTGCCAGCCTTCCAGAAGTAGGAGATTTAGTTTGCTTTGTCAATACGGCAGGATATATGACTCACTTTTATGAAAGTCAAGCGCATTTGTTGGACTTGGCAAAAAATCTGTTTTTTGAAGATGAGGGAAATTTTGAGGGAGTTTTTGCAGACAAATACTAGGCAGTAGTATTGAGGTTAAAGAGTATATAATTACGAAATAAGGTTAATTTCTTTGCTATTGAATCCAAAGGCTGGAGACCAAAGACAGAAGATTTTCGATGTGTTTCCCCAAATATTACTCAACTTTTGAGTTCAAAAGCACAGATTCGGATTAAGCTTACATCACCTTTGATCTAGATTATCACCGCAGGATCGCTCTTCTTGAAGCTATATAAAAAAGGAGCTTTATGCGAGCCACCCAAAAACAGTTTTTCGTGACGTTCCAATATTCCCAAACCGAGCATTTTCCGCTGGAAATTCGCTCGGTTTTGCTTTTGGTCCAAAATAGACTCGTACACCTGCTGTAGTTCTTTCATCGTGAAAAAGTCAGGAAGCAAATTGAAGCTCAATAAGCGCTGATCAAGATGGGTGCGGAGATGCTCAAGCGCTTTGGTGACAATGAAATTATGATCCTGCATCAACTGGGGCAACGAGTCATAATCATACCAACGGATCGAATCAGAGAAATAATCCGGTTCGGGCGAGACCGTTTCATAATTAATCAAAGCATAATACCCAACTGTTATAAATCGCTCAAATATCCAATGATCACTGAGCTGAATTCCCTGGCCTTCAAAAATTCGGCGCATCGCATTAGGATCAGACCGCTCCAAAGAGCCGAACGTATGAAACTGCTCCAAATAGATTTTCTCAATTCCTGTCCGCTCTGAAAGTCCTCTTTTCACAGCCGTTTCCAATGGCTCATCTTTGCGCACAAATCCTCCCGGCAGCGCAAACGTCCCGGTATTATGGTATTCCAAAATTAGAATTTTGAGCTTTTCGCCTGAGAAACCAAAAATCACCGAATCGTAAGAAAGATTGGGGATGTAGACTTCTAAATCAAATGTCATAAACGAATTTATAAAAAAACTGTCAGCATAACTAGGAATTTTGGCAGAATCAGGTTACTATTGTTTCACGGAGAAACAATAACAATCAATTGATGAAAATCAGCCCTAAAATCTGTTTAATTATTTTTTTCGCAGGGATGATGGGGTTTTCCAATCAAGTGATTGGACAGCATTTGAATAGTTTTGAAGTAAAAGTTGAAATCAAAAACGGTACCATAGCAGGCTACTATGACACCAAAACAACAGTCAAAAAGTTTTTGGGCGTTCCTTTTGCAAAACCTCCCGTGGACAAATTGAGATGGAAAGCACCCCAGCCATTGGATAATTGGACAGGGATAAAAGAAACCAAGAAATTCGGTCCTAGAGCCGTTCAAGCGCCAATTTTCGGGGATATGGAGTTCAAATCCGATGGCATAAGTGAAGATTGCTTGTACCTCAATGTCTGGACTCCAGCCAAAAGTAATGAGAAAGGATTGCCAGTTTTGGTTTATTTCTACGGGGGTGGATTTTCGGCAGGCGATGGATCCGAGCCACGATATAATGGCGAGGCAATGTCTCAACAAGGAATTGTGGTCGTCACGGTGAATTACCGCTTGAGTGTGTTCGGTTTTCTTGCACATCCTGATCTCAGTGCCGAAACTTCCCATAAAGGTTCCGGCAACTATGGCTTGATGGATCAACTTGCCTCACTCCAATGGGTAAAGGAAAATATTGCAGCATTTGGCGGCGATCCCAGTCGGGTGACGATCGCCGGAGAATCGGCAGGCTCGGCAGCGGTAAGTTATCAAATGGCTTCGCCTCTAGCCAAAGAGTTAATCGCAGGAGCTATTGGAGAATCGGGAGCTGGAATCGCTCCTACCATGGCACCAAGATCAATGGTTGAGGCAGAAAAAATCGGTTTGGAGTTTGTTAAAAAAGCTGGTTTTAATTCTATCGCCGAAATGCGAAATCTAAGTACCGCTGAAGTTTATGATAGCTTTTTGGAGTCTAAGCTCTTTGGATTTCCCGTGACCATTGATGGCTATTTTCTCCCTAAGACACTTCCTGAGATTTTCGAAGCGAAAGAGCAGGCAATGGTACCGTTATTGGCAGGTTGGAATTCTGCTGAAATTCCTGGCAGCGCATTTATGCAAGGGCAAGCCTATACTTCTGATGCATTTATCGCAAAGGTGAAGCAAATATATCCAGATCATTCAACTGAGGTTTTGGCACTTCATCCACATTCAACTCCCAAAGAAGTGGAGCGATCAGCAACTGATTTGGCAGCAGATCGATTCATTGCCTACAGCACCTGGAAATGGCTTGATCTTCATGCTCAAAATTCAGATCAACCAGTTTATCGCTATTTGTACAGCAAACTTCGACCACCGTTGAAAGACAAAAATCTGACCACAGGACTGGCAGGCGGGACAGTGCAAGGCGGACAAAAAATGCCTGAACCAATCGGTGCACCGCATGCCTGTGAGATTGAATATGCTATGGGCAATCTCCCTCTTGTCGATGTATTTGAGTGGACTGCCGATGACTTCAAAGTATCCAAGACGATGATGGGCTTCTTTGCCAACTTCATCAAAACCGGTAATCCAAATGGTGAAAACCTTCCAGAGTGGACCCCTTTAAAAGCTTCCGACGCTACTCCTCCAGTGATGGATATTAATACTGAAAGTAAATCATTTCAAGCGACGGATTCCCCTCGCTACCAATTTCATGATCGCTTCTACGGAAACGACAAAAGATAGTGCCTGATTAAACTTAACACAGATTGAAGGAAGGGAGTCGAAAGACTTCCTTTTTTTGTTTTGTAGCCACTTAGAGCAGGGAGGTTTTGTAGAGTACCGCAAATCAGATGATCTGGGATATATCTGAATCTGGACTTGACTCATTGGCACCGATCTTTCAGATGTTGAGATATTATTAGGCGTTGAGTAATTTTACGCAGTTCATTGAGTAAATTATAAAAAAGTGACTCTATCCATTGATTTACAAGGATTTATAAATATATTTTTTTTATTGAAAATAAGGTAAGATACATTAAGACCACGCGCTCTTTAGTAGTAGTAGTATACGTTCACTCAAATACCATCTTGGCTATAGCGATCGGGTTAGGTCTCCAATTTAAGCCAGCGAACAAGTAGGGGAAAAGTGAGGCTTCTCCCTACTTTTTGACCCATCCTCAAGATTAAATATCACCAGATACCGAGCTTGCGGAGATGTCTAAACAATTTAATTTGCCTAGTGACAGGATTCCGATGCGTCAAAATCCGCGTCTTAAATGTCGTATGAATTTAACTTTTTTGATTAGCCGCTACTTTGCCAGTAGGTAGAAAAGAATATAATTGGTACCAAATTGATAATTGGACGTTTCAGCTTACCTCGCCGTAGCGGGTCTTCCCTGTCTACCGGCAGGCAGGCGTCTTCCCTGCCTACGGCAGGCAGGCGTCTTCTGTCCAAATAAGCAAAAACAAATAAGGCTACCGATATCATCGAGGATACCCATATTAATTTTTCATCTGCGAGTGTATCAAAAACTTCGCTCTTGCTACTATTTGATGAGGGGCAAAAATGATATTTAGGCTTTGAGCTATATTGCCATCTCTCAAACCTAAGCCCCATGACTAAAACCCTAAATAGCCTCGGAATTTTGATTTTTTGCTTCGCCTTTTTTTCCTGCGGAAAACAAGAAGTTGAAGCTCCGAAGAAGCCTAACATTCTCTTCGTATTTGTCGACGACCATGCTTTCCAAGCTATTTCTGCCTATGGAGGCCGATTGAAGGACTTTGCTCCTACCCCGAATATTGATAGAATTGCGAATAATGGTATGCTATTCAATAAAGCTTACGTCACCAATTCCATCTGTGCCCCATCTCGTGCATCTGTCTTGACTGGTCTTCACTCCCATGCCAATGGTCATTTGACTAATAACGACACCTTCGACGGAAGCCAAACTACTTTTCCAAAACTCCTTCAGACTAATGGATATACCACTGCCTTGATCGGGAAATGGCATCTGAAGTCTGTACCGACTGGTTTTGACTACTGGGATATTCTGCCCGGCCAAGGCTCATACTACAATCCCGATTTCATCAACGCCACGGATACCAGCGTAGTAGAAGGCTATGTCACCGAAATCATTACTGATAAATCTCTGAATTGGCTGAAAGAACAACAAGACAGTGGTAAACCGTTTATGCTCATGATGCAGCACAAAGCGCCACATCGAACGTGGGAAAAAGGCCCAAGCCAGCTTTCCCTTTACGAGGATGTGACATTCCCAGAGCCTGACAATCTCTTTGACGACTACGCCACCCGAACTTCCGCCGCGCGGGATCAGGATATGACTATCGAAAAGACGATGGAGCTCAAGTATGATCTGAAGATGTGGGAACCTGCCGACTCGGCAAACAACATTTTCAAAGCGACCGTCGGCCGAATGAATCCTGCGCAAAAGAAATCGTGGGATGCTATTTACGATCCGATTAGGGAAGATTTTCAAAAGGCGAACCTCTCAGGCAAGGAACTAATCAGTTGGAAATACCAACGCTATATGCGGGATTACCTGGCAGTAATCCGAGCGGTGGATGAGAGTGTTGGGAAAGTACTGGACTACCTGAAGGAAAATGGTTTGGAAGAAAACACTTTGATTGTTTATACCTCTGATCAGGGCTTTTACTTGGGCGAACATGGCTGGTTTGACAAGCGATTTATGTACGAAGAAAGCTTTCGAACGCCGCTTGTAATGTCGTGGCCGGGTGTAATTCCGGCTGGTAGCAGGTCCGATGCGTTGGTTTCCAATCTGGATTTTGCACAAACTTTCCTTGAAATGACATCTACTACTGATCCCGGAACGATGCAGGGCTTGAGCTTGCTGCCAATCATGAAAGGCGAAAAGCCTGTAGACTGGCGCAAAAGCTTATATTATGCCTATTTCGAATATCCGGGAGCCCATTCAGTCAAGAAGCATGAAGGCGCATTTGATGGGAGATTCAAAATCATACATTTCTATGAGTCTGACGAATGGGAGTTTTATGATCTCCAAAGCGACCCACAGGAAATGAATAACGCCTATTCAACCCCAGAAATGCAAAATCAAGTCGTACGGATGCAAACCGAATTGAAGCGTCTGAAGGAGGAGTATAAGGTGAAGTGATTTAGGATTTTAGATTTACGATTTACGACATCCTTGATAGGATTTAGAACTTTTAGTCTAATGTGGTTTGTTATTTACGAGTTACGATTTACGATTTACGAGGTCTTTGATGGGATTAAGGTTTGATTTTGAAGCTTTTAGATGGCAAACTTATCGTTCAAGTTTCAATTTGCCCACTGATGACTGCTCACTTAAAACTGCCTACTGACCTCTTGAACAAAACCTTCGAGGTTAAAAAAACCTCAAAGGTTAGCTAAGTACGCTGCCCACTGATGACTGCAAACTGATGACTGCTCACTTAAAACTGCCTACTGACTCCTTGAACAAAACCTTCGAGGTTAAAAAAACCTCAAAGGTTAACTAAGTACGCTGCCCACTGATGACTGCAAACTGATGACTGCAAACTGATGACTGCTCACTTAAAACTGCCTACTGACTCCTTGAACAAAACCTTCAAGGTTGAAAAAACCTCAAAGATTAACTAAGTACGCTGCCCACTGATGACTGCCTACTGATGACTGCCTACTGATGACTGCTCACTTAAAACTGCCTACTGACCTCTTGAACAAAACCTTCGAGGTTGAGAAAACCTCAAAGGTTAGCTAAGTACGCTGCCCACTGATGACTGCCTACTGATGACTGCTCACTTAAAACTGCCTACTGACTCCTTGAACAAAACCTTCGAGGTTGAAAAAACCTCAAAGGTTAGCTAAGTACGCTGCCCACTGATGACTGCCCACTTAAAACTGCCTACTGACTCCTTGAACAAAACCTTCGAGGTTGAAAAAACCTCAAAGGTTAGCTAAGTACGCTGCCCACTGATGACTGCCTACTGATGACTGCTCACTTAAAAACTGCCTACTGACTCCTTGAACAAGACCTTCGAGGTTAAAAAAACCTCAAAGATTAACTAAGTACGCTGCCCACTGAGGACGGAAAACTGATGACTGCTCACTTAAAACTGCCTACTGACTCCTTGAACAAAAACCTTCGAGATTGAAAAAACCTCAAAGGTTAGCTAAGTACGCTGCCCACTGAAGACTGCAAACTGA
>Ga0136560_1001573_pt1 | contig 11781 bp, 7 predicted proteins | sample AntRauMeHopE1497_FD_104925 | JGI IMG/M metagenome (GOLD analysis project Ga0136560, IMG submission 104925) | Saline lake microbial communities from Rauer Islands, Antarctica - Metagenome Hop E1 #497 | ecosystem: Environmental > Aquatic > Non-marine Saline and Alkaline > Saline | place...
CTGGCCGAAAGGTCGCCCCGCCTCTTCACAGGGTCACTCAGTCATTCTCAAAGCGCCACCGCCCCCACCCATGCTAGCCTACAACACTGTCGCCGTCGTGGCGGCCGTGCTGCTGGCCCTGCTTGTGGGCTCACCCCGCGCGGCGGGCGAGGTCATGCGCCCAGCTCACGGCGACGACGGCGGCGAGGGTGCGCTCCCCCTGCGCGCCGCAGCGCCGGACGGCCCACCCGGGCTGGACCGTAAGTCTGTCGAGGACGTCACGCTGCTGTCCGTCGTGGCCAAGCACTTCTCGCTCAGGCACAGCCGCGTTCCCACTGAGGCCGGCGCGCCGCGCGAGCGTCTGAGGCTGCACCGCTGGTCCCACTACTGGCGCGTGTACGAGGAGCTGCTGCGGCCTATCCGGCACAAGCCGGGCGCGGTCTTTGTCGAGGTGGGCGGCATGGGAGGCGGGTCGGCTCAGGTCTGGTCCGAGTGGCTGGGACCCGAGGTGGACGTGCACATCGTGGACATCGACGACCTGTCGCCGATGATGAGGGGCGTGCGCGTGACATCGTGGCAGGCGGACCAGGCGAACGCGAGCTTCTGGCGGGACGTCTTCTTCCCGACCGTGGGCAAGATCGACGCTCTGATCGACGACGGGGGCCACACGGCCACCCAGCAGACCGTGACGGTGCGGGAGGTGCTGCCCTGGGTGAAGCCGGGCGGGGTGCTGGCGGTGGAGGACACGCACACGTCGTTCATGCTTCCCCAGCGCTGCGGGGCGTCGCACGAGATGGAGCTGGTGCGGAGGTCGGTGCAGCAGGCGCTCGCGCGGGAGGGGTTGCAGGCGCAGGACTTCGGGCGTGGCATTCCGGCGTGGGTCGACCCGTCATTTCGCGGTATGAGCGTGTCTGCTCTCGCGAACGAGCTGGCTTCGACACGCTTCGTGTGCCCGGGCTTGTCGGAGAAGGCTGTGCTGCCGACCTGGTCCTTCGTCGACGAGATGACATCGCTGACGACGGACCTGCACGAGTGGTGGATCGACGACTCGTCTGCGCCGACACTCTCATCCGACATGGACGGCAACCATTACACCCAGCCAGGCGGGCAGCAACCGGGCGCAGAGGCGCTGCACATGGCCCGCACTCTGCGCGGCTCACTGCTGGGGCGGAGCTGGCGGCACTGGTTCGCCCGCAACGTCGCGAGCGTGCGCTTCTACGAGAGCATCGTGGTGCTGCAGCGATGGTGGGACGAGGGCGGGCGGGGCCCTCCGACGTCCATGATGGGCGGGTCGGTGGAGGCGAGGGATGCGCTGCTGGGCGGCATGCTGACGCCCGATCTGGCCAAGCTTCCGGTCGGCGCGCGGGCGGTGGTGCCGGGCGCGGAGGCTCGGTCGGCGATGGGGGCTCACTTCACGTCGCTCATCGACGAGGCGGAGGCGCAGCACGGCGCCACCTGAGGCCGGCTGCGAGTGCCGGCGGCTGCGGGCCTGAGGCAGGGCGTGAGGTCAGCGGCGGCTCGGCACAGCATGACTTTGAGTGAAGACAGTGTTCGAGCCCACAGTTTCGCAGCTTCGTCGGGCCACAACTGCAGGACGAGCATTTGCCCACCAACCACAGGCTGAAGCAACCCCGGGCTTGGGAGCCATGCCGCCGTGACTGGCCTCGGCTTGGCGCGCTTCAGGAGAGGCCGAATCCGGACCCCGAGAAGATGGACATCCGGAGCTTGCGCTCCAGCTCGGCCTTGCTCCTGTACGCGGGAAGCTTCAGTACATTGAAGCACGTCGAGGCCGTGGGCAAGTTGCCGGACTCGGGGACGCGCTGCACGGTGAAGGCGGGGCGGAGGTCGCGGAACCCGAGGGGCGGCGGGCGCTCGCACGCCGTGACGAAGCGCAGGAGCGCCGCCAGGGCCTCGGCGTCCATGGTCTCCACGACCTCCCAGAAGGCGCCGATCGTGCGGTCGCCCCAGGCCCACCCGCCGGCGTACTGCGTGTGTGCCTTGAGGTCCGCGACGTCGATCCCAGCGGCGGTGCCGCTCACGAGGACCTGCAGCTCGGGCTCCGAGAAGGGCTCAAGCCAGCCGGACGGGACGGCCTCGTTGAGGCCCGCCCGGAACGCGGCCGTCTGCCGCGCGATGGACCGGTTGAGGCGCGCGTCCGACACCAGGTTGACGTACTGAAGGCGGTTCCGCTGCGTGACGGGGACGTCGGCCCCGCCGGGGACGAGGGGGATCTCGTCGCCCGCCGGTCCGACGGCGGCGTCTTCGTCGTCGCGCGGAAGCACCATGGTGAGGCAAAGGTCGTTCTCGACGTCGCCGTCGTAAGAGCGTACGAACATGAGGTTCGCGTACAGCGCCTTGTCCAGGGTGGACAGGTAGTGGGGGTGCGTCGGCTTGCCCAGGAGCTTGGCGAGGAAGAAGGCCGCGAACTGGGGGCCGACCGTGACGCCCTCGAGGAGCGCCTTGCCGAGCAGGCGGCCGAGGAAGCGGAACACGGGGACGTCGTCGCCCACGGTGAGGTCGGACCGCGGGTTAGGGTAAAGCTCTGCCTGGTCGGAGGCGCGGAAGAGGCCGTAGGAGGGGTCGAAGGCGAGCTTGGCGACCTCGACGAAGAGCTCCTTGGTGAGGCCGCCGGCGTCGATGCCCGGCTCGGGCATGCCGAACTCGTCGACGAACTCGACGGACAGGCGCCTGTGCAGGTGGCCGTGGGGCACCCGGGCGAGCGCGGCCATGGCGGACGGGAAGAGCGCGGGGCGGGAGACGGACACCAGCACGGGGGGCTCCGCGGCCCTGCCCGCCAGGGCCCCCTCGCAGCGCCGCCGGAACATGGAGGCGCGGTCCTCGAACGGCACGCTGAAGGGCGCGACGCCGAGGAGGCCGGCCGCGAGCTCCGCGTTGCCGCCGACCTGCACGGTCCAGACGCTGTCCGGCCCGATGGTCCTCCTCGTGTGCCGGGAGTGCAGCTCTGCCAGGAGGCCGGAGAGCTCTTCGCGGAGCTCTGGCCAGAAGGGGGCCGGGGCGGCGTCCGCGGCGGCGGCGGCCTCGGACCCCGGCCACCACCCTCGCGGGGCGGCGAAGGCGTGGGCGAGGACGTCGGTGGCGAGGCGTACGACGGCGCGCAGCTGGCGCTTGGGCGCGGGCTGCGGCGCGGTCGCGTCGTGGAGCTCGAGGTCGTCGAGGACGATGACGTGCCGCTGGAGGGCGGCGGCGGCGACGTAGAGGACGGCGAAGGGGCCGTCGGGGCGCGCGCGGCTCTGGTAGGCGAGGGAGGCGACGAAGGCGGGGCCGTCGAGAGCGTCGAGGAGGAAGTAGGTGAGGAGGCGGGAGCCGCGCAGGGCGGGGTCGAAGGCCAGCGCGTTGAGCGCGGGGCGGCGGTCAAGGAGGGGCCGGCGGGCGTCCAGCTCCCGGCGGACGCGCCGGGAGGCCGTGAGGTCCGCGGCGGCGGCGCCCTCCCTCGCCGGCAGTGCGAAGGACTCGCCTGCCGCGACGGCTGCCACGAACCGGCACATAGCGACCACCGCTGAGGCGGAGAAGGCGGTCACCCCGCCCCACGCGGCCGACACGCCAGGGGAGGCGGACGGGCCGGCCGGCTCGCGCGCCGACGACGAAGCGGCAGAGGCGGCGGCATCGGGGGGGGAGGGCGCCCCGGCAGCCGCAGGCGCCCTTCGCCGCCCAAAGACGCTCGCAGCGAGGCGCGATGACTCCCACAGTCCCTTCATGAAGCCAGAGAAGCCGCCCTGCTGGCCGGAGGAGCCCGAACCGCCTCCGGCGGCAGAGGCGGAGGCGGCCGCCGCCCCCGCGTCCTCGTCGGCGCCGATGTTGTCCTCCTCCCCGCGGCGCAGGTGCTCGTCCGAGAGGAGGGGCGTGTCCACGCGCAGCGCCGTGGCTGCCACCCGCCTGACGGCGTCGGCTCCGGCCATGGCTCGTAGCTGCGACGCCACCGACGCCGGGAGCGGCGACGGCATGTGCGCCAGCGTCCTGGTGTCCCGCGTCCACACCACGGGCGAGGCCTCCCGCCACAGCGACGCGGGGCACTCCCCCGACACCAGCACCGACGCCACAACCGACAGCATGGCGTCCAGGAGCGACACGCGGCCGAGGCCGCCCCGGTACCGAAGGCACGCGCCGGCAGAGCCCCCCGCCGCGAGCGCGAGCAGAGCCGGGGCGACGACGCCCGCCGCGCCGCGCCGCAGCGCCCCGCCTCCCAGGGAGAGCGTCGCTGCCGCGGCGGCGGCCTCGTCGTCGGCCAGCACCGCGGCGGAGGCGTTCCCCACGATGAAGACGTGAGCGGGCCAGCCGGGCAGGACGTCGTGCGGGACCGGCCGACCGGCGCCCTCCCACGCGTCCAGCGCTCTGCCGAGCAGAGCCACCGCCGCGGCGGGGTCGCGCGGGATGGCAGAGGGCGCGAGGACCGCCCCGGGGCCCTTGGCCGCGAGGCGTGCCCGCGCCGCGCCCAGGCGGCCCCTGCCGACGGCGCACGCCCTGGACAGGGCGCCGGGTGCCACCAGCCCGGGGCCGGCGAGCGCGCCGACCGTTGCGATCACGTCGGCCGCTGCCTCGACCTCCGCTGCGAGCGGGGGACGGCTGGCGAGGAGGGCCAGGACCGCTCGGAGGCTTGCGTCGGCCGCGGCGGCCGCCGCCCCGTCCGCGGCGTCTGCCGGGCCGGGCCGGGCGAGGCGGGCGCACGACTCTCGCACCGCGTCGAAGGCTCCGGCCTCAAAGACGGCGAACGTCCACAGGTCGCCGGCGCGCTCGCCGCCGTGCTGCTGCAGCGTCGCGACGGCCCCGAGAAGCTCGGCCCCTGCGCTGATGCGCCGGGGTGTGGCGGGGTCCGAGGCGCCGTCCTGCTCCGCCCACACCCGGGGGCACCACGGCGACCTCACGAGGTCGAGCGACGCGGTTCCGATGCGGAGCATGGAGCGGATCAGGCAGTGGTGCTCGCCGTGGCTGGCGGCGAGGCTTCCGGAGCGGCTGGGGGCTGACGGGTCGACGGCCAGCGACGCCGCCGCCATCTCCACAGCCGGCAGGATGGCGCGCGCGTGGGCCGCCACTCTCGCTGCCAGGTCGGCCCGCGGGCGTCGCGACGGTTGGCAAAGGAGAATTGCGCTGCGGCAGACCGAAAGCACGGCAGCCAGCGGCGGGACGAACACCATGCTGGGAGCCCTGGCCTGGAGCACGGCGCTGACCTTGAGCAGGTCGGCGTTCTTCTTCGCCAGCCCAGCGGACACTGCCGCCGTGGTCCGGGAGCCGGACATTCGGCCCCGAACAAATGCCTGCAAGCGAGCAGCCGCCCGCAGCTTGCTGCTGGCCGCCGCCCGTGCCTCCCTTGCTGCGCGGGCGGCATCCACAACCGAGGCCGCGGGCGCGGCGGCTCGCGAGGCGGACGCGGCGGGCGCCGCGACGCTGGGGGCTGCGGCCGCCACGGGTGCTTCCACGGCCGCCGCGGCCCGCGGCGCCCCCGTAACGCGATCCCTCGACTGCCGCTCCTTCTTCTTGTCGTGTGCTTTGCGCCCCACTCGGGCGGCGCCATCGGAGAACATGTGGCTGCGGTGTGCGGGCGTGCTCGTGTCGCTTTCGCTGTTCAAGCCGCCGCTCCGTGAGCAGAGGCCTGCGCCCGACGGCCGCTGCTGCTCGCCGCAGTTCTCGCTGCATCGCCGCGGTGTCACACACGCGGGCGCTAGCGCACGTACACCATGAGCCGTGCGTCGTCGCCCGTGGACGCGGCGCTCCCAAGCTCCTGCTCGATGGCGCGCTGCAGCGCCAGCAGGCGCAGCACGCGCGCGTCGGCGCTCCCTCCGAGGTCGGCCGTGAGCGAGAAGGCGTCGCTTCCCGGCCCCAGGAGCGGCGCCGCCGCCGACGCCCCGCCGCGACCGGCACGCGTCCCCGGCCCCGCCATCCCGCCCGGCGTGGCCAGGGCGAGGGCGCTCTCCAGCGGCGCCTGCTTCTTCGCCTCGGCGAGCTTGTAGACGAGCGATCCGGGGACGATGAGCAGGAAGAGGGCCGCGAGACCCCAGGCGAGCTGGGAGCCGTCGGACGGGGTGCCCCCTGCCCAGACGGTGAGCGCGGGCGCCGCGAACCAGACGATGGCGGCGAGGGGCGTGTTGGCGGTGCTGAGGAGGGCGACGTAGTTGGCCGAGGCGGCCTCGATGACCACGGCTCCGGCCCAGTACGTGGAACAGTAGGCTGCGGTGAAGAGGACGCCGAGCCACCAGGCGTCGCCGCACCGGGGCTCCGAGGCGGGGGGGCGCATGAGGCACGTGACGCCGTAGTTGATGTGCTCGCCCATGTCCCCCAGGGAGAGCGAGGTGCCGAGGACGGGGAGGAGGTCGGTCCAGAAGAGCACCAGCGCGAACACGGCCTGGTAGGAGGACCGGTAGAGCAGGAAGAGCATCTTGTTGAAGCCCGGGTGGCGCCGGTAGATGCCGGTCTGGAGCACGTTGGTCAGCACGCCGGGGACGACGCCGAGCGCGAACAGGCCGGCGTACAGCGGGTTCGACGCGCCCTTGCCGCCCTGGGACAGCGCCACGAAGGACGGTACCATGGTCAGGACGACGCCCAGGACCACGAGCCCGGCGCCGATCCCCTGCTGCCGCGAAAGGGCGACCTTGTACAGCGAGTAGGAGAGCAAAACCGTGAACGGGATGGCCAGCTGCGGCAGAATCGCCTGCAGCGGCCCCGGCGTGCGGTCCAGCGCGCTGCAGAACACAGTCAGCAGCCCGTTGAGGCAGTCGCACAGCCCGATGAGCGCAAACGCGCCGTCGTTGACCGCCAGATCCGAGCCCCGCAGCCCGCCCGCCAGGTACTGCCCCAGCGTGGCCAGCGCGAAAATGAGCACAAACGCGAGGCACAGCATCACAAACGTGACGTAGGACCCCGCCGAGTTGCCGAGCGCCGCCAGCAAGAGAGGAAGAGCGAGCGCCTGCCCCGCGCCCCCGACGACGACCGCCGCCGAGGACACTGCCACCCGCACCAGCCTGCCACGGGACATGGTCGCACAGGAGCCGCACCACCCGGCCGCGTCAGCGTCGGCCGAGGGCGGTGATGGCTCCTCGTCCATGGCTGACCGGGCGGCCCGAGAGGCGCAGCCGGAAAGCGGCGACTCCTGGGAAACCAGGTATGGGGTGGCGTGGCCTGGCAACCACGCGCCTGTCGGTTTTTGACGCGTTGCGGGAAGCCTGTGCCGCGACGGGCGGCGCCGCCGCCCATGGTTTGTAGAGCAACCCCCAGGCCCCTCGCCGCGAGCCGCCCCTGTTGCCGTGGCCGGGCGCCCTACTCGAACAGGTAGATGGACGCCTGGGACGTGACGCTGGAGGCGCGCCTGCGCCGGGACCCCGAGGGCGGCGAGCCGGGGAGCACGCCGCCGCCGCCGCCACCCCCGGCGTCCTCGCCCGTGCCGTAGCCGGCGGCGGAGGCCGGGGTGAGCGCGGCCATGTCCCGCAGGTCCTCGCGGTCGGGGTCGCTCGCCACCTCGTAGTGCTTGCGGTGGGCTCTGCCGTACAGCTCTGCCACGACGACTGCGGCGGTGATTGCGAAGACGGTCCACGGGAGGGCCTCGATGGGTAGGTCCTCGCCCCACCAGGGCAGGGACGCGACGGCCAGGGCGGCCACGGCCCGGATGAGGACGCGCCAGCGCTTGCGCCACCGGCGGGTGCCCTTGGCGGCCCCGCGCAGGACGAGGCTGAGGAGGGTGAGGCACAGGACGAGGACGGCCGTGGCGCCGCAGAAGAGCACCTTGGCGCTGCGGACGCCCTCCCCGCGGCCGCCCATGCTGGAGCGCACCGCGAGGGAGCAGGCGGACCCGAACACGGTCATCGTCCCGCTCAGCACCAGGTGCAGCGCCACCCACACCGTCTCCGCCGCCCACTTCGGCTCCACGAACCCCTTGTCGCTGCGGTGCACGCCCTCGAAATCGAAGAAGAGGACTTTCATGGCCAGCGTCTGGGCCAGGGCGCCGCCCACGAAGACGAAGAGAGACGACGAGTAGTTCAGCCGCGGCTGCGCCATCCCGGCGAAGACCTGGGTGATGGACACGATCTGGAACTTCCGCATGCGGGTGGCGAGGTGTGAGGGCAGCCGCGTCGGCAGCCGCAGGGCGGGAGTGCGCGCGAGGCCCTCGCAGAGCAGCAGCGAGGCCGTGCCGGCGCCGACCAGGGCCACGCGGGCGTCCCGGCCCGTCGCCGCCGCCGCCACCGCCCACAGGCACGCGAGGAGCACGTTGGTGCCGCAGTACAGCTGGCAGAAGCCGCTCGCCTCCTTGTGGCACAGGCCCCGCGCGTACATCACCGCCATGATCACGTGGCACGTCGCTGTCGAGATGCACAGCGTGCGGAAGCTCTCCAGAGAGCCGGCGTCCAGCGAGGCCCGCGAAAGCACGCTCCCGCACACCCCGGTGGCTTCGTCGCAGGTGACCGAGCTGCTGGCGATGAGCGCGAAGCCGAGCATGAGCACAGCCTTGAAGATGTTATCCACGAACTCCTCGTTCACAAACCTGCGGTCCCGGCGGTTGCGAGGAGTCGCGGGCGGCGGGCGGGGCTCGCGAGCCCCGACGCACAGGCGGTCCGTTGGGCAGCACGGCCGCGCTCACCTGTTGGAGTACAGCGCCATGTGGTAGCTGATCATGAACCTGGCGGCAAAGAGCAGCACGAAATCGGTCCAGGCCGCGCCCGCATTGGAGGTCTCCCAGATCAGCTGCAGCGGCGCCAGCGATACGGCAAAGGTGACATCAAACAGAAGCTCGTTGATGGCATTGGCCTCGGACAGCTCGTCCCGGAGCTCAAACCGCCGCAAGCATACGATGCGCGGCATTCCCGGGTGGGCTCGCCCCGGCAGGGCTCGGGGCCGGCGCCCGGCGGCCCTACCGCCACTCAGCCGCCCCTTGCAGCCGAGCCTAGGTTCTGTGCATGGGGCAGGCCGCCTCGCCGGCGCGCCGTGAGGGCGATGAGTCCGCAAGGCGCCAGGTGGCTGCGGACAAGGCGCTATTCGGTCTTGGCGTGGATGGCGGCAGCCTGCACCGAACGGAGGACGGCTACCTCGCGGTGCCGCCCCACAGCGCAACGGGACGCGGCGGAAACGTGCACATGGTGGTCGGGAACGGGGAGGGCAACACGTCCAGGAGCATCGCGTTTGTGGTCAGGAAACCCCCGCCCGGCGGCGGCGCGGCGCGCATCGAGCGATCGGTGCACGATGTCGACCCCAAGCACTACGACCAGCTCAAGCAGGAGGTCGCCCAAGACATGGGCACGACCTGGAAGCGCGCCGAGGACCGGGCCGCTCTCGGCGGGCGCGCGCCGGGCGCCGCCCCCGAGCCTGTTCCGGCCTGAGCCGGCCGAACGGACGTGCGTGCGTTAGCATGATGCAATCAATAAACCGATCGAAACCACGGCAGCGACCGCGGCCCGCCCGATCGCCGTGGGAGCTAGGCCGCAGCGGCCAGCCCCCGCGAGGCTGGGCAGGCACCCCGGCACGTTTTGGCAGCCGCACGAGCCTGCCGTGCGTGTGTGCGCACCGCCCGCGGCGCATTGACACTCGCGGCTCGTAGCCTTGTGGTCGGCGCATCACTCGCTCCCGAACTCCAGCGGACGGCACCGCATGTACTCCTCCACCAGCTCTGCCGAGACCTTGGCCCTGGCGGCCTGGTGCGTGGCCACGACGCGCGTGAGCTCGCGCACGAGGACGGCCTTGACGTCCGAGGTCAGCATCCGCCCGGCGCCGTACTCGGCGGCGATGTGGGCCAGCTCGGCGTCGTCCTCCAGGAAGAAGCGGAGCCACTGGTAGGGGATGTCCACCTCCAGGTTGGCGCCGTGGGCACGGTGCTCCTTGAGGGTGCGGCCGCCGCCGGAGAAGGCGTACTTCTGGACCTTCTCCTCGATGGCCTCCGGGGTGTCGCTCACCATGATGGCGGTGGAGCTGGAGGATGCGCTCATCTTGGTGGAGAAGCCCTGCAGCGCGGGGAAGAACTTGGAGTGGATGAGGGCGGGCTTCTCGAAGCCGAGGCGCGGGGCGACGTCGCGGGTCACGCGGAAGTACGGGTCCTGGTCGATCGCCTGGGGGATGAGGCAGAGCATGTCGGTGCGGCCGCGGAGGGGGATCTCAAAGGTGGAGGGGAAGGAGGGGGCGGCCTGCGTGGCGGGGAAGGCGACCTTGCCGATGTTCGAGGCGCCGTCGAAGCCGAAGGCGCCCCGGGCCTGGCTGTAGGTCACGGCCTTGCGGATGCGGAGGACGTTACGGTACATGTGGTGGTGGTAGTCCAGGTCGCTGAAGATGAACGTCTTCGCCTGGTCGAACCCGCAGGCGATGATGTCCTTGGCGTTGGCCCGCCCCAGGCGGTAGCACTCCTCCAGCGTCAGATCCTTCCAGAGGAACTTCTCGTCGTCCGTCATCTGCACCACCAGGGGGACGTCGAACGCCTCCTGCAGGTACCGCGTGAACTCGAACGGCACCAGGTGGCCCAGGTGCAGCGCCTCCGAGCTCGGGCCGCGCCCCGTGTACAGGTAGAACGGCTCCCCCGAGCAGTACCGGTCCAGCAGAAGGTCCAGGTCCCGGTGCGTGAAGAAGATGCCGCGGCGCAGGAAGCGGTGGGCCCGGCGCTTGGTCACGTTCTCGATCCGCGTGACCACGTCCTCGGTGATGACGCTGCAGCCGAAGTCACGGACGAGCTTGTCGTAGTCGATGCCGCCGTCGCCGGCCGACACCTCCCACGGGTTGATCACCTGCGACCCCTCGTCGCCCTCGTCGCTTCCCCCGGTCGCGGCGGCCTCGGGCTCGGCGGACGAGGCCGACGCCGACGCCCCCGCGGCGGCGGGCTCCGGCGTGGCGGGCAGGTCGGCGACGACGGCGCTTCCCACCTCCTTGGCCTTCATCGTGCCGTCCCCGCTCGGCGGCTCGTGGTCGAGGGCCTCGAGGTCCGACGGCGACGGCGCGGCGCCCGTGCTCCCCTCCCCGCGCGTGGCCGTGGCCCTGGCGGCCGCGTCCTGCTCCGCGGTCACCGCGAGCCGGAACGAGAAGACGGGACCGCGCTTCTTGTTCTTGAAAACCACCGCGCCGGCCTGCTCGATGCCCACCAGCGGGCCGGTGGAGCCCAGCATCTCCATGCCGTCGGCCACGTAGTCGAGCGCAAGGCCTTCCATGTGCGCGAGCCGGAGCTCCTCCAGCGTCGAGGGCAGCGGCATCTGGAAGTTCTCGTACACGCGCATGCCGTACTTGGACTCCGCCTCCTCCTTGGGCATGCGCACGGTGTGGATGGGCACATCGGCGGCGATGATGCGGTTGGCCTCGGCGAACAGCGCCTCGACCTCCTCGGCGGTCGGAGGCTTGTTCTTGTACGTCTTGATTCCCACCGACACGACGTCCTTCTTCGTCCGGTACATCATCGTGGTCAGCGCCATGGGAACCTCGAGCGCCCGGACGGCGGCCGCCTGCGGGTGGCGAGAAGTCGGGCGCCGGGCATCACCTGAAAAGCACCGGGCCCCAGGCTCGCGGAGCTCCACCAGGCACCCCAATCAAACGCGGTGCTGCACGCATTGCCGTGATCGGCCCCGGCGCCTCGCCTTGTCGGCACCACGCAGGCCCAGCGGGCCGGCATGCGGCCAGACTCACTTTGAGGACGCGCACCGCCGTCTCGGTGAGGGGGTCGCCTCCGCCAGTGCTACGAGCAATGGCCATGGAACGCACGGGCGGGCGGCGGAGCGGCCGCAAAGGTGGTCCGCCCGGCGAGGGCCCAACAGGCCGAGCTTGATGCACGGCACCGCTCTGCTGCAGCGCTCCCGGCCTGGCGCCGCGCGCCGCGTGTGACCACACTGCACGCCC
>Ga0136560_1001574_pt1 | contig 11776 bp, 4 predicted proteins | sample AntRauMeHopE1497_FD_104925 | JGI IMG/M metagenome (GOLD analysis project Ga0136560, IMG submission 104925) | Saline lake microbial communities from Rauer Islands, Antarctica - Metagenome Hop E1 #497 | ecosystem: Environmental > Aquatic > Non-marine Saline and Alkaline > Saline | place...
CTCCTCCTCGCCGTCGGTGGCGTCACGGGGCTGCGCCCATGCACGCTGCCTGACCTCGGAGAGCGCCTCCGCCGACGTGCCGCCGCCGGCCTGACCCGCGTCGTCGCTGTCTAGCGCAAAGCCGCTCACTGAAAGGCCGCCCACCCCAGCGGCGACCCGCCCCCACCATGCCGTGTCGTCGTCCGACCACCGCAGCACCGCCCTGGCGTTCTTTCCCAGGAGCTGCACCCTGGCGCAGCCCGAGCCGTCGGTGACCACGAGCCTGACGCTGACGTCGAGGCACGGAGTCCATGGCCCGGGTGCCGCGGCGTCCGTGCCATCCGACGCCGTGTGCGGGACGCCGCCGCAGTGGCAGAGGACGGGGGCCGAGCCCGTGGCGGGCCGCAGGTTGACGCGCCACGTCGACCCCGGGAGGGTGGCCTGCCACTTGACGCTCGCGGACAGCAGCGACAGCGGCCTCGCGCACACCCGGAAGCAGCGCCTGTCGCGGCCCCGTGCCGCCGCCAAGGCACCGATCCTGACCACGGGAACGGGCACCGGCCCCGGCACGGCGACGCCGCTGCCGGGGTGCGGCGGCCACTCGACGAGGCGGACTCGGGTCGCGACCGTCGATGCCAGGTATGGCTTGAGGCGCCGCGTGCACCGCCGCTGCAGCGAGGTCAGGCGCACCACCGCCCCCGGCCCCAAGCCCGGCGGGAGGCAGACGAGAGCGCGGCCGCCGAGGAGCGAAGGCTTGACGAAGCAGTCGGTGCGGTCGCGCGTGCGAAGGTCGCAGAGGCGGAAGCGAGCGCCCAGTGTGCCGCAACGGGCGGGCCAGCCGGCCGCCGCGCACGACGCGGCGCTTCCGACCAGAGGGTCCCCCTGCCGGGGAGTGGGGAACACCACTTCCTCGAGGCGCGCCGTCACGTCCAGCAGAAGCTCCGCCCCGAGAGCCACCGCCCCCATGCCCTGCGGGGGCCGCATCCGCCCCGCCGCGAGCAGCTCCGGGCGCGGGTCCGCCAGCGTCGCCCTGACCGAGACGACCAGGCCGCCAGGGCCCGCTGCCGCCCTGTGCCAGGTCTGCGGCTCTGCATCAGGCCCGGCTCCCGCCCCGTCGACATCCCCGTCCGGGACGAAGGATGTCCTGTCGGCGCGGCTGCGGGCCGCCGAGGCGGGAGGCGCGGCTGCCGCGGCCGGCTGTGACTCGAACAGGCGCACGGCGGCGGGCAGGGACGCCGGCGCATCGCTCGCCGCCCTCGGGCCGCCGTCCCGAGGCATCGGCGGTCCAACCACCACTGCCGCTGCCGGGACGCCAAACGAGGTTCGCTCCAGGGCAGAGCTTACGCCCGCCGGCGGCAGCCAGCGGAGCGACGAAACCCACGCCGAAGCCCTCACGGCAGTGCGCTCGCCCACCCACACCCCGTGTGCGGCGCTCGCGGGGCCGGCAGGCCGCACCGGCCCGCCGCCCCCTTCCGAACAAGGCGCCGCCGCCGCCGCCTCGACCGCAACCGCCGGTGTCCAGAGGTGGGAAGGCGCCTCGGGCACCGTGCCATTGCCGTCCGCCGTGCCGTCGCCGTCTGGGTCGTCCAGCGACGAGGCATCGAGCCAGATCCGTTCGACGACGGCAGCGCACGGCGTCGGCCCGATCGGCTCGGCGGCTCCGGGCTCGGCGGGCGACGGCACACCCAGGAGTGGCAGCCCCCAGCTGCTGCCGCCCTGCGCGAGAGTCGGCCAGCGGTCCGGCGCGGAGACGCCCACTACCACGAGGGTCTGCCGGGCCCCTGCCCAGCCGAGGAGCTCGGCAAGATCAGCGGCGGTGACCCAGCCGCGCCAGCTGCCGCTGGAAGGCGCCTGTTCCCGCGCCTGCTCGGCCCCGCCCGGCTCGCGGGCCGAGGGACGCGCGCCCGTTCTGGCGTCTGCAAGCCTCAGCAGCGCCTCGATGACGTCATCCACTGCGATGACGAGCGGCCAGGCTGCCGCCGGCGATTCCACGGGCCAGAGGCGCCCCGTGCTTGCGCCCCCGCCGGACCACGCGCTCTCGCCCAGGCCCGCGGCCGCGCTCAGCGCCCGCCCGCACCGGCCGGCCCAGGTCGGGCCCCCGCGCGCCGCCCCCACCCCGCCCGGAGCGACTCCCGCGCGCCGCAGCGCCGCGAGCGCGACCCACGTCCACGCTGACCGCACCGGCTCTACATCGCGGCCGGCCAGCGCCGCGAGCACGTCGGGCGCGGGCGGGGTGGGCCGCGCCGCCTCATCGCTCGCAGCCCCGGCGGGCCGGAGGTCCAGCACCGACAGGGCCGTCCACTCGTCCACCACGGCCAGAGGGCAGGAGCCGGCGTCGCCGCACGCCGACGCGTCGTCGCATCGCACCAGCGCCCCGACCCGCCAGCCCTCCGGCCAGCCGTGGAGGCACCCCAGGCGGCTCGCGCGGTCCCCGGACCCGCCTCCCGCCCTCCACGCCGCCGTTCCCAGCGGCTCCGGCCGGAGGGTGGTCGATGCCACGAGCACGAGCGAGCCCGCCGCGCCGCCGCTCCCGGCCGCCACCAGCTCGCACCATCCCCGTCCCCGCCCACGCACAGTGCCGCAGAACGACACCCGGCCCCCGCTGCTCCCCGCCCGCCGCCCGGGCTCCGGGATGCCCTGCGCCCGTCCCCTGCACACGAGCAGCCGCGAGCCGCGGGACGTGCGGAGGGCGCCGGGGGCAGCCGACCCGGCCGGCTTGACGCCCGTCACGGTCAGCAGCTCGCCCTGTAGGCACCGGCAGGCCACCGCGGCCATGCCCGTGCCCCGAACGACGACGGGGACCGGCCCCGCGGCCCCGGCGGGGAGCAGGCCGACGCACAGAACGGCCTCCGCGCGCGCCCTGTCGCCCGACCCCGAGCAGCTCAGCTGCACGCGGCTCCGCCAAACGAGCGCGCCGGAAAGGCTGTCCTTTTCGGCGCCGATCGGGGCGTCCCCGGCCTCGGACTCGACGGCGCCGCGGCGCGCGGCGAACGCCTCGACCCACTCTCCGCTTCCGGCGTCCCTCACGCGCCATCCTGAAGGCCGGACCGAAACCACGCGCAGGTCCGGCGCGAGGGCCGACGCCTCGGCCACCGCCGCTCGGATGTGCGCCCCGGCCGCAAGCTGCGCCGGGAGGCCGCAAGCGAGCAGCAAGACCCGCTCCCCGGGCACCGACCCTATGCCCTGGGTGTGGCCATCTCCGCGCACGGGGGAGCCGGGTGGCTCCACCACGGCCGGCAGGAGCCCGGCCTCCAGCATGCCGACGCGCTCGGCGTGCCCGAGCCAGTCGGCCTCGGCCGGCTGGGCGATCCGGAAGAACGTGTCCTGCATTCAAAACATTCCGGGGCGACAAACACGGCTCGGCCCCGGGGCTCGCGAGTGGCGTCGGCATCGACGCTCGCAGAGGCTAGGTCGGCCAGCGCGCCCGCACCACCCGCGCACACACGGCTTTGGCGCACGACGGCCCAGGTGGTAAGCCGGTCTGGCCACTGAACCGCGGGCGGCCATCGTCGGCCATGGCAATCGCGTCGACGGCTGCTGTGCTCGCCGCCGGCATTGCGCTAAGGGCGGCGCTCGGCCGCTGGCCTCACTCCGGCCAGGGCATCCCGCCGATGCACGGGGACTTTGAGGCACAGAGGCACTGGCTGGAGGTCACGTCGGCGCTCCCGAGGTCGGCCTGGTACGTGAACGGCACGGACAACGACCTACAGTACTGGGGCCTCGACTACCCTCCCCTCACCGCGTGGCACTCGCTCGCCATGGGCACGGCCGCCTTGGCGGTCAGGCCGTCGCTGGTCGAGCTCGGCGCGTCCCGGGGTGCGGAGGCCCCGAAGGACCGGGCGTTCATGCGCGCGACCGCCCTCCTGTCCGACTGCACGGTGCTCGTCCCCGCGCTCCTGCTCGCGGCATGGGCATCGCTCCCCCGGGGCCCGCTCGGTCGACAGGCTGGCAGGCCCGCGCTCAGCGGCTGGATGCCTACCGCCGTGGCGCTGCCGCTGCTCAGCGCCCCCGGGCTGCTGCTCATCGATCACGGACACTTCCAGTACAACGGGGTGTCGCTCGGGCTCGCGGTCGCCGCCGGGGCCGCGATGGCGCTCTCGCGGCCCGGCTCGGGCGGGTTGGCGCTCCGCGTGGCGTCGGCCGGGCTGTTTTCGGCTGCGCTCAGCTACAAGCAGATGCTACTGTTCCTCGCGCCGGCGGCTTTCGTGGCGCACCTTGCTGCGGCGCTGCGTGGTGTGCGCTCGGCCCGCGGCCTGCTGCTGGCGGCTGCCGAGGTGGCCGCCGTCGGAGCCGCCGTGCTGGCATCGACGGCCGCCGTCTGGCTGCCGCTCTGCGGCGGGACTGGGCCGGACGATGCGACGGCCGCGACCGCCCTGGTCGAGGCGGCGGGGGAGCGCGCGGCGGGGGCTCTGTCGGTCGCCGTCGGCCCGCGCTGCGCGCTGACGCTGCTCGCCGCCCTCGGCCGTGTCTTCCCGTTCGGCAGGGGGCTGTTCGAGGACAAGGTGGCCTCGCTGTGGTGCGCGCTCGAGCCGGCGCTGCGCGTCAGGCGTCGGCTCCTCGCTGGCTCCCTCTCCCTGCAGTCGGTGCTCGCCGCCGCCGCCGCCCTGACGCTGCTACTCCTCGCGCCAGCGGCGGCCTCGGCGGTGAGAGCGGCGGGCTGCTGCTCCGGCACGGGCCGGGGATCTCCGGTCGTGTCCCCCCGCCGGTGGCTGGTCTGGTGGGGCGCCGTCTCCTGCGCCAGCGGTCTCGCCTTCTTCCTCGGAGCCTTTCAGGTGCACGAGAAGTCGGTCCTCATCCCCGTCGTCCCGCTCGCCCTCGTGGCCGGTGTCGCCATGGCAGGCCCGGGCCCCGTGCGATCCCCGGCCGGCTCTGCTGCCGCTGCCCTCCACTGCTGGCTCGGGCCTCTCACGGTGGCAGGGATGGGCCCGCTCCTCCTCCGTGACGGCCTCGCCGTGCCCTCGGCGGCGGCCGTCACGGTGGCCCTGGCGGCCGACTCCCTCCTGGGGGCACGGGCCGCCGCTCCCGACGGCTGGCTGGGCGCCGCGCCCTTTCTCCTCGCCCCTCCCCTCCTCCCCCGCACGGGCGGGCCGTCGTCCGCCGCTGCCCGGGCGGGCTGGCACCTCCGTGCGGTGTCTGCTGTCCACTCGGCGGCCGGGCCACCGCTGTCCCTCGCCCATGCTGCCGTCCTGGCGCTGTGGGCTGTGGTGCCGCCGCCCGCCCGCCTCCCTGACTTGTTCCCGCAGCTCATGGCAACCGTCCACTGCGGGGCGCTCGCGTGGGCCCTGGTCGTGGCGACGTCAGTGTCGTGGCAGGCGGCGGGGGAGCTGGCCGAGGGGGAGGACGAGGCGGCGTGAGACGGCGGCTTTGTCCCCTCTGCTTTCCAGCGGTGGCTCGAGGACTGGGGGAAGCGGCCCGGTGAGGCCGGCTTGTGGGCAGGGGCGCGTGCGTTGCGCGTGCGCCGCGGGACGGCGACTCTCCAACGCAGCTTCGGGACAGGGCATACACTCACGGCAGGCAGGCGGGGCCGGGCGGTCACTCGGGGCAGGCGTCGCCGGTGGAGGCCGGCGACGAGGGCTCCGGCGAGTCCGCGGCGTCGCGGTGCACGGGAAGGGCCCGGACCTTGGTGGGGGTGCGCGCGGGCGCGGGCTCCGGCTCGTCTCTCCTCACGAAGCAGGGGCGGCAGGCCGGCCGGTACGCCTCCCAGCCGCCGATGACCTCGAGGGCCTCGTCCGTCGTCACGCGCTTGGTGAAGCTGGCGTCCCTGCCGCACTCTGCGCACACGGCAGTGAGCTTGTCGACCTTTTCCGACAGCGGGACGAGCTCGAGGATGCGACCGAACGGGCGCCGCCGAAAGTCCGCGTCCAGCCCGCACACCAGCACCGTCTTGCCCGCGCACGCGGCCGCCTCGGCGAACTCGACCACGTCGGGGAAGAACTGCCCCTCGTCCACGCTGATCACGTCAAAGTCCCTCCAGTCCTCCCCAAGCTCCGAGAGCACACCCGCGCTGCGCGCCGTGTGCGTGACGCCGTCGTGCGTCGCGGCGTCGCACTCGGAGTAGCGCGTGTCCGCCGCAAACTTGACGACCAGGCACCGCCGCTGTGCCAGCGCGAACCGCCGGGTGCGCCGGAGCAGCTCTGTGGTCTTGCCGCTGCGAATCGCGGGCGACGGGCTCCGTGCCACATAGGTCGAGCGCTATCGCTGGCGGGCGGCCCTTTCGCTCGCGCAGCGGCTCACGGGCGCGCGGCGCCGGCGCCGGTTGTCGCGCGGTTCAAAACGAGGGCCGTGCCTCGACCGTTTGGCCGCGAAGCCGCGGCGGCGCCGCTCACCTGAACATGGGGCCAACGATCAGCTGAATGGTGCCCTCGTGGGGGAACACCGGGGAGGCTGCCATGGCTCGCGCGCGCCGGCCCCGGGGTGCCTCCGGGCGCCGTTGCCGACAGTTGCTGAGTGATTGCTCTGCCAGAGTCTCCCGCGTAAAAAGCGACTGTGCGGCGGTTGCTGCGCCCACGACGCGCCCGCGCGGAGGCACACGCCTCCTTCCGACGCCGGCCGGGACATTCTGCCGGGCCGGACGGATCGTGCGCGCGGCGAGCGCACGGGAGCAGGGACCGGGGACGCTGTCGCGGCCGGAGCTCGCAGCGGCGACCGGGCTCACCGGCGACGACAAGACCCCGCCCACGGCTCATCAGGATGAGCCGCTCTGCGGGCAACGACGACATCGCGCCCGTCGCGCCGCAGCCGGAGATGATGACGGGCAGGGGCGCTCGGGCGTTTGTGATGGTGGACGGCAAGCGCCGGCAGCTTGAGAGCGCGCTCCCGGGCACCGACGCGCTCGCCTCTCGCGACGCTACGGCTCGCGTGAAAGATCTGGGTGGAGATGGGTTCCCACGGCCCGAGCGCGCTCGACGTGCGAGCGGCAACGGCATGATGGCTGGCCCGGCGAGCGGCGGCTACCGCCCGCTCCAGGGAGCGATCCGTCGGGGCAAGGCCGCAGATTCCGACGCAACGGACGCCGCGGCGGCCAAACAGCGCGCGGCGCTGGCCGAGCTGCCCGTGCGCGCAGCGCCGCCACGCCCCGGCCGTCGTCCCGTGTCCGCCCGCGCGTCCTCGCGTGCGAACCGCGTGCCCCGCAGCCCTGTGCTGTCGCCCGAGCGGCGTCTCGCGATCGGCACTGCCGGGCTTGAGGCCGGCGACGCCTCGCGCGCGCAGGACGACGGTGTGGGCGCCGCTGCGTCGCGGTCGCCCGGCCGGGCGTCGGCGGTCGGCGACCGGGCGGTCTCGGCGTCGTCCGCCGTCGGCGACGCGGCGACCGCGCTCCTGGACGCCCTGGAGCGGCTTCCTCCCGGCCCGAGGCGGCGCTGGGCGCGGGGCGCGGACAGGGCTCTCGACGAGGCGGCGCCGGACGGCGCCAGGCGGGGCCGGCGCCGACGCGATCGTGAGGCCGAGGCGCTGGAGTCGGCGGCAGCGCTGTCCCTGCCCCCCGCGTGGGTTCGGCACCGGCGGCGACAGGAGGAGGAGGAGGCGGGGCGGCGGGAGCGGCGGGCGGCGGAGCGGCTGGGGCGGGCGGCGGCTCTGGTTGCGAGTCACGCCGTGGCGGCAGTGGCCGACGACGCGCCCGGCGCCGGCTCGGCGGAGGAGGGCGCCTGGCTGGATGCGCTCGAGGCTGTGGTGATGGCGGAGGAGGCTGCGGCGGGGAGGTCGGCGGCCGGCCCCGGCCGGACCGCCCCGGGTCCCTCGCCGTCGTCGGGCGCCGCCGCCTCCAGGGCTCGGCTGGCTCGGGCGACGGAGGCATCGAGGTCGCGGCAGGCGGCCGTCGACGCGGACAGGGCGGCGGCGGCGGGGGAGGCCGCCAGGGGCGTCGGCACGCCAGCGGCCCGGGCGGCGGCCGAGGCGGCGATGCTCTCAGAGCGCCTCCTCCGGCGCCTGAGCCGCGGGGAGCCGCCGTCGGTCGCCGCGGCCGTAGCCGGGATGGCTCGGGCGCTCCGGCAGACGGCCCGGTCGGGCGACCTGTCGGCGCTGGTGTCCTCGGGGGTGCCGGGCGCGGCGGCCCTGGCACGACGTCTTGTGGACGAGGGCCTCGTGTCGGCGACGGCGATGCCGGCGAAGCGGCAGCCGCAGGCAGGCGGTGACACGGCGCAGCACGATGCGGCGGCGGCCAGGGCGATGCGACGGCACGGCAAGGCCGTGCGTTCCCTCGCGGCGCGGCCCGCGGGCCAGTCGCTGCGCCCGGCGTCGGCAGCGACCACGCGGGTCGCCGCCACGGCGTCCGGCGCGGGGCCGAGCCCCGGCGCCATGACCGCACGCTTCGGCACCCGCGCGCCGTCGTCGTCGGGCGTGCACCGGCAGGACGCCCGCCTCGCCGGCGTGGGGGACGTGGCCGAGGAGGCCGACCCGGCGTCGGGGGCGGGCCTGCGAATGGCCCACTGGGCGCCGGACACGAGGCGGGCGCTGTCGTTGTCGGGCCGCCTGCTGCCGTACTCCAACCTCAAGCGGAGGCACCTGGAGCGAGACCTGGCTCTGCCTCAGCCGTCCTCCGCGGCGCGGCACTCCGGGGCAGACCTGCCGGCCGCCCCGCCCAAGCCGGGCACCCTGGAGTCGCTCACGCTCCACGGCGGGGCGGCCATGGTCCCGGCCTGGCGGGCAGCGGCGCTGCTGCAGGCAGAGGCACGGGGGAGGCGGGCCAGGGAGGAGGACGAGGACCGGCGGCGGGGCGTGGGCCCCTGGAGATCGTCGGGGCAGGCGCAGCGGCACGTCGCGGCCGCACGGGCGGAGGGGCTCGCGTCGACGCGACGGCTGTCCTCGCTGCTCCCGCGCGGCGAGGAGGGCGGCGGCGGCGGGTCCCCGTCGGAGGCGCTGCCGGGCCGGACGCTCGAGGGAGCCGCGGACCGCACGGCGCGATGGCCTCCGGGCACGGCGTCGCCGCTCGGCCGGCAGGGCGCCCGGGGCCGGGCGCCGGGCCGGGACGCGCCGCCGCCGACATCATCTGCGGCCGCCGCCGCCGCCGCGTCGCAGGGAGTGGCCACAGGGATGGGTCTGGGCGCACTGGCCTCGGCGCCGGTGCCGGTGGTCGCGGGCGCCGCGCTGCTGCTCGCGCCCGGGTCGGCGCTCGCGAGGTCGATGCGGCCGACCGCCGGGGAGGAGGAGAAGGAGGCGGAGAGGGAGGAGGAGGCCAGGATGAGGAGCACGGCGGGGCGGTCGCAGGCGCTGCTCCTCGGCGCGGCGTCGGCCGCCCGCCGCGCCGCCGCGACGATGACCCGCAGGCCCCCGCCGGGCACCCTGGGACGGACCAGGCTGGTCTTGGGCTCCCGCGCGGCGGGGGGCGGGCGGGGCCGCCCGGGCGGAGGGGGCACGCCTACGGTCGACGAGGACGAGGACGGCGAGGCGTTCGCCGACGAGATGGCGGTGCTGAGCCCGGTCGGGGGCGACAGCGACGGGGAGTCCGACGAGGTGGAGGAGGTGGCCGAGGCGGGGCGCAGGGGGGTGGTGCGCGTGGCGCGGGGGGCCGGGCCGGCGCCGACGGTGGCAGAGCTGTACGGGGTGGTCGCCGTGACGCTCGAGAGCGGCGGGGCGAGGGGTGCGGGCCGCCCGGCCGCCGCGGAAGGGATGGCGTGGCGCGGCGTGACGGGCAGGGCGGCGGCTCCGAGGGCGGGCCGCCCGGCCAGGAGGGGCAACGACGACGACGCGAGGGCGAGACGCGCCGGTGCCGGCAGGGCCGCGCGGGAGACGTCGGAGCGGAGGCGGAGACGGGCCACGCTGCCCCCGCGAGCCGAGGGCGTGGCGGACGCCCGAGGAGCCGCGGCGCTCGCTTCCCGAATCGCACGTCGCTCCGGCACGGCGGGGGATCTGCGCGCCGGTGCGGCGGTGACGTCCGGCCCAGGCGGCTGGGACGACGCCGACGGGGACCGAGACGCGGAGCCAGAGCCTCCGGGGAGGGCCCGGCTGCGCCGCCGCGAGGCGGGCGCGGCCGTCAGCCTGCGGCGCGCGGTGGGGTCGCGAGCCCGCCTGGCCGCCGCGGCAGAGGCAACGGGCGGCACCAGCGCGGCCCAGCGCGCGGTGGCGAGGGCGGACGCCTCGGGACCGGCCGCGGCGCTCGCCGCGTCGCTGGCGATGGGCGCCGCGGGGGGGCTCGCCGGCGGGGCCGGGGGCTCGGACGGCCGCACCGCCGCGGACCGCCTCTCGGCCGGCACCCTGCTCCCCCCGTCCCGCCGGGTCAGGGAGCAAGCAGCCCGGTCCGGCGCGTCGGCGACACGGCCGGTGAGCGCGGCCAGGCAGCGCCGTAGGCAGGGGGGCTCCCTTGCGGGCGCCGCATCGGTGCGGTACGATCAGGGCCTGAGCAGGCGCCTGCAGCTGCTCGGCATGCCGGCCGACGCGCCCGACGACGCCCCGGTGCGCGCCCAGACCTGGCAGCGGTGACGCCCCGAGCCGGCCGTGGGAGCCTCCGACGGGTCCGGACAGGCCGCCGCCGCCTCGAGCCGGCCTGCAGCGCGCGAGCTTGCCCGCCCGTCACCCCGCACCGACGCCCGTGACTGCGCCCCATCACACGGGTCTTCGACGCCCGGGCCTGCAAGATTCGGCGCGCACGCGACAAGGGGTGTGCAGGCGACCGAGCGCGCAGAAGCAGCCAATGGTCCGTTCTGTCACTCGGGCAACACTCCGCCACACAACCCTGCGCCAAGATCTGGCAGAGCTGCTGGTGCGAACCGCCGAGGCCGGGCGGGCACCGCACGAGGGGCACGTTCTGCCCGGGCCAGGAATCTGCTGTCAACGAGCCCGGCATAACGACTCACGGCCGCGGCATCACTCCTCGTCGTCCTCCCCGTCCGCCTCGTCCTCCCCTTCCCCATCCTCCGCGTCGCTGCCAGAGCCGTCGCCCGCCTCCGCAGCTCCGTCGGAACCGGCCGACGGCGAGCCGCTGCCCGCCGCCGCCTCGCTGGGCGCCGCGCCCTCCTCCCCGCCCCACCCGGCCTCGGCCGACGGGGCCTCGCCCGCTGCGTCGGCGGCAGTCGCAGCCTTGCGACGCGCGGCTGCCTCCTTCCTGGAGCCGCGATCCGCTGCGGCGCGGTGGCGGTGCGGGCCACACTGTGTCGTCGGCCGTCGCGGGGCACCCGCGACTGCGGCTCCGCGACCAAGCCCGTCTCACATTCAACGGCCGCCCGGACTTGCGCGGCCTCCGCCGCGAGACCGAGCCCAGCCAGCGCGGCAGCGACGTCAAGCCCGGACACTCCCTTGCGCTTGGACGCCGTCGCCCTATCGGAAGCACTGCGCCAAAGACGCCCGAAACCACGCGCGTAAGCAGGGGCCCGGCGGAACCACGCGCGTGCCGGCCGGAACGAGGCGGCGCAGATTCAAACAAGGCCGGCAAGCCTCACTCGGACGTGAGCATGTGAAGGTACATGGTCGCCGCCCTGACGATCGCGGATCGCGCCTCGGAAGAGAAACTGGCACCCTTTGCCGCGGCGACCCTCTTGATAGCGGCCATGATGCTGGCCGCTGGGAGCAGCTCACCGGCGGCCGAGGCCGCCGGTGCTGGGGCATGCTCAGCTGCAGCGGCGGTCGCGCTCATCCCAGAGCACGGCGTGCGATGCCCGCGGGCGGGTGGTCGCCGAACGAAACGGCCTACGGCGAGCTCACGGCGGCGGCAGCACCGCTCTGTCAACCAGCGCAGCATCGTGAAGAACAACAAGGGCTCTGTTAGATATTGGTCATCACACAAACATTCGGGCGGTGAAGCCCGTCGTAAGGTGTTCATCAAGCCTTTCATGGCTCAAAAACTTGTGTGCCTGTAGGCCCTCTCTAC
>Ga0136560_1001575_pt1 | contig 11766 bp, 10 predicted proteins | sample AntRauMeHopE1497_FD_104925 | JGI IMG/M metagenome (GOLD analysis project Ga0136560, IMG submission 104925) | Saline lake microbial communities from Rauer Islands, Antarctica - Metagenome Hop E1 #497 | ecosystem: Environmental > Aquatic > Non-marine Saline and Alkaline > Saline | place...
AATTGATATAATTATCCATAAATGAATTTATTTGGCCGCCTTAATCATTTTGGTGCGATCATAGGTGCACCGAAGTTGGCTCAGAATCCGGAATTAATGTTGCCTCATGAGTTCACTGACGGAACATCCCTTTGACCGCTCCCGAAAGTTTAGAAAGCGCCGCTCTTGCGGACGGGATCAATGTTATCTGGTACTTAGTCCCCCGGCCTCGCGTCGTGCGTGAAAAATCCAAAACTAGAGCAATCATTCTCGGTCATGGGGACCTGGCTGAGGAGCTAGGAGGAAGGAAAGGATCGAATTGCTATTCCCGATGGCGAACCCCAACGAACGTGGATGATCGGCGAGCGAACCTTCGGCTCCGCCCCGTTGATCGAAAGGGGGCAGGGAAGGGGAAGCTTCGCCTTATACGAGTTGTAAATTAGCACTATTGAGCCTAGCTGATGCTTCCATCATTCTGATGCTATCAAGGCTCTAGCGGTCGGTGCCGAGCAGTGGATTCGGCCTTGTGTTTATCAGAGAGGACGAGCTAGATGAGGATGTGGACAAGTTCGAGCACAGCCTTGTTCCGCTGTACGCATTAGGAATCTTCGGCAATGGCGTGCTGATCCGGCATGCTAGTACTGGCTCTATGCTACACCGCTGCTTCTCAGTGCAACCGCTCACCTCATCTTCGAAAGCCGCGCAGTTAGCATTTGAGGGTATGCCAGCGTTCGTTTCCATTGGCACCAATGCAAGCTCTGCAGTTCGTATCTCAAACACAGTCGACGATCGTTTTCATGCAAATGCTTTCAGCAGAGAAAATTTGGAGCGGCTGCTTCTGCTTTGTGCCCAGCCAGATGCTTTCTCGCGTTTGGAAATAGATGAGCTAGAGCCCGATGATCAAGCTCCCAGCGAAAGTAGTCTGGCCACACGTGCTAGGGAGCACCCGTCCAGTGCACTAGTATACGAGCTAAAGCCCACTGACGATTCGTTGCGCAAGCTCCCCACGATGCCGGAAAGTCAAGCGATGGCAGAGCTTGCAAGCATTCGAGAAGCAGCAGTCGGCCTTCAGGTTGACAGCATGATGCTGGACTCTGCGAAAGATGCAGACGGGCGGCGTGCTATCGCGGTCAGAAGGAATCGCCTGGTGGAGCGCGCGGCACAGTTAGCCAGCTCTATTGGGGTGGATTGGGAGGCTCCGCCGATACACCCTGGGCGCGAGTCGTCAGGCGGAAATGCTGTGCTCGCCTCCGCCGAGCAACTGCGCACCGACATCAGAATGCTCGCTTCTCTTCGTCGCAAAGTTGAGGACAGGTACATGCTACTGGTAACTCGCCCCGAAGAATTTTCTTCTTCCTCCGCCTCGGGTTCGGCTGACCACCCAGACACTCTGGGTGGGATAGCACATCATGGGCCCCACGATCGCAGCAGCGAGGCCACTGGTGGTGACTCGCTCGCCAGGAGGGGGGACAGAGAAATCGATGCTAGTGCTAATGCCCTTGATCCTGAGCAGCTTGCTGCCTTGCAGCGGCTCGCGCGGCGCCGCAGGAGATACCCGATGCGGGTACCAGAATGGGCGGCGCACGCGACTGGCTCCAGCGGGCCGAGGGCAGTAACGTGTGGAACACCCTCGATCAGGGAAGCACCCACGCCTGCCCGGTCCGTTCTAGCACCATCTGCCTCGCCATTTCTGCCTAAATTCTCACCGGGAAGAAGTGCACGTGACTTTGGACGACCGCTCACCCCATCCTCTGGGCATCGGAGCCGGCCTTCGCTCGGCCGCGGCCGATCCCGACTGAGCGCAATCCACGCCCCGGCCCTTCTCTACTTGTGCGAAGCACTGCAATTTCATGATTTACGAGATCGCTGTGTTCACGCAGTCGCAGCCAGGCACGCATTCCTCTCGTAGAACCCCAGGGCGAAGCAGGAGCTCCGATTCCTTGGGCCATCTGCCCTTCAGGACGTGTTCGCGCAGATGGCCTCTGCATTCCGTGTAGCTACCTCAGGAAGGAGCAGTGCAGCCCCTGAGATGCAGATGCCCTCGCAAATGCCCTCTGTAAGATACAGAGACCGACATAAACGGCCTGGGTCACAGGGTGCCGATGATGAGCAGATCGATGGAGCTGATGAGTTGCGACGGGATGTCGGTGCATGGAACCACTAGACCCTTTAGGCATTGGACGGCGACTTGGATGCGGATCTGGTGAGCCCACATCCAGTATCACGCAAGCTTAGCCTACGAGGGGTCAGATTTGCCACGTCGTGTGCTACGAATAGCGGTGAGGAGGTACCAAATGAAGCCAGCGAGGCACATGGTGCAGGCGCTTCACAGGGGCTGGAACCACAGTGGCACTATAGGATTGCACGCAGTATGGTCACATCGTCGCCCAGCAGTATTAAAAGCGACGGAATACCTCAGTTGCCGTCCGGAGCTTCCTCTAGGGAGAGCAAGAGCCCTGACGATGAACATGTCCCATTAGGCAAGGCAGGGCACCCTGCACCCAACCCACCCCCCGGGTCTGCTGATGGCTATTCCCCGCACGACAGCCGAGTGAGACCCAAGAGAACTAACAATGACTAGTCGGGGCGCGGATTGCAGGGCCGTGTGTCATCATCACCTGGTTTTGCAGCCGATTTGACACGAGGTGGGGTGGAATCCGAGCACTTGCCTCAGTACGGTAGCGCCGAATCCAGCACGCAGGGGGCATACCAAGAAGGTGCTTATTCTCACACTGCCGATTCAGACGAACCCGAGCGCTTGGGCACCGGCTGTCTCACTATCGTTGATTCGCAGTCCAATGGCGGGTAGCCCGCGGTACAGACAGCCCCAACGCCTCCGCCTGGCATGAGACCAGATGGACCGGAGCTTGAGGATAGCCGTCAAAGAATGGCGGTTAATCGTATGATGGATTCAAGTGCTACTACAGGTGCAGCCTTCGCTGCGCTGTAGCGAGCTCAAGCTCTTGGTATGGTTCCATTCGAAGCACGATGGACTCGTGGATCTGGTGCTAGCGATGCAGCACCTCCGCAGTAGCAACGCGATACATTCTACAGGGACACTGTCGATGATCACAGCGATCGCATGGATCAAAGATCTGCTTTGACGGCTTAGGATGGCGATATTGTTGATCCAATGCAAGCCGGTAACCCTGGTACACCGGAAGGGCGAGCCAAGATCGTCGAGAGGCTGCTATCAACCAGGACATCGAGTCGACCACCGGCACATGCTGCTTCTGCTTCTCCCGTTGTAAAGTACCAGCGCACTTAGTCTATTGCGGTCTCTGGACATTCAGCTTCGGGCAGAGGCGAAGGAGATTCGCCCACTCCTGTGCAGGACGACGAGTCGCATCTAGCTGGAGAGAGTCTGGTGTCAGGGGGTGTACAGATGGGGTTGCAGCGGGCGACTGCTAGATATGAGCAGCCAAGAGAGCTCGCTTCATCACACTAGGGCAGCTGGACTAGTCAATACGAAGATGAGGTTCTTTCTGCCAGCGGCAAAAGCGGTCATCATGACTTTCCACTGGCATTCGATGCAACGATGGAGGACGTTGGAATTGTCAATGAAGCGGAAAGCGTTGTCTTGGCTGAGTCACGGCTTGACGATGATACAGCAACTGAGCAAATGCTGCGGGAGTACGAAGCAAGATGGCTCGCTGAGGCTGCTGCCGCTAGAGAACAGCATAATTGCGATGCAGGCAGTCCTGTGAATGTTGGTGCTGATGTCCCTGCCGCAGAGCATCACAGAATAGCAAGTGATCACCAGGAATCCGCTGACAATGGCGGCAGCGATGCTTCCGAACGTAGCTGTGGGAACAAGTGTGACGAGGACGAGATCGAGGACGACGTTGCCACTGGTCGTGCTGATCCCCACGGCATCCTATGGGAAGAGAAACGCGATGGCAAGGTCGACCCTGATGACGATGGCGTCGATTCGGATCAATTGCCCGACGAGGGCCCCCACCAGGCGTTTGGGCGCACGCTGCCTCGACGGGAGCACCCCAAGCTACGACAGGAGCCCAGAAGCAAGGAGCCAGTGGAGATCCCGCACGCAAAGGCGTTCATATCTCAGCTCGATCCTACTGAGGCCCGCAGACGGGCCCAGCGACGAGCTGCCGAGCGGGCGAGAACAGAGAAAGTTGCCAAGTCCCAACGCAAGCGAGAATCAGTTAGCCTTGTTCAGGTCCGCAAAAAGCTGCAGGAGGAGAGCAGAGAAGAGGCAGCTAGGCTGAGGGCAGCCAAGGCACGGGCTGCGACAAGGCTTGCGAAGACAGAAGTGGCAGCTATGGCAAAGATTCCGCACGAAATTGGCCGTGAAGTTCTGCACAAGGAAACAAAGGGCAGCCATCGAGCACCTGCCCGGCACCATGGTAGCAAAGTGAAATTGAGAGACCCGATTCGATCGTAGCGAGAGCACAATGCTTCCTCAGCTTCTGCAGGAAGGGCAAGACCTCGCCCACTTCCACCAGTAGGGGATATCTTGCTGCGCGGTGCAAGTGGTGGTGGAGTTAGCGTTAACACACCGAGTCAGACTTCATTGCCAATCCCTGCGCCAAGGCCAGATCGGGGCTCATAGCGAAGCATTCGACACGCCGGAGGAGAACACGACCATCTTCGCCAGGAACGAGTCATGTATCTTGGGCTTGATTCCTCGGCGCAACTCGATGATTACGTCCCTAGAACAGCTGGGAATGAAAAATCTCGGTCTGGCACTGCTACAGCCTCAGGGCAGGAGGAGATCAGAGGCCCCGGCCGTAGCGCCTCGTAGGATATCAATGACTCTGAACCTCCGTCTGAATCCGAAACTGGAGTCATGGATCAATCTCAACTGGTCGACATGGCTAGACGGCGGGCATCCGACCGGGCACGTCGAAGGAGGCAACAACTCGAGTATGAACAGGAGCAGGCGCGGCAGGAAGAACAAGAGAAGAAGAACGAACAGTGGAGAAGGCGAGACCGTCGCATCCGTGCCTTCTTGCTTCGTCAGGTGGAGGACCAGCACGAAGGGCGAGCATCGGCAAATATCGACGATAGCTTCGCTGGGGGTCCTAATGAAGCAGGTGATGTGACCAGACAAGATAGATCAAGCCAAGCACCCCATAAAGTAGGACATGCGGGACGTGGCAGCAAGGTTCATCGACCTAGCCGAGACGCACCAGTAGCTGCCGCGCATGGGGACATGAAGTAGTGGAATGGTGCAGGTATGGGTGTGAGCGAAGGACTATCGGTACCTGTCAAAGCATCCTCCTCGTCACTATAGCTGCCCAGTCGAAAGACAGCAGCTCCCGTTGGCAGTCTCTCTTGGCAGCAGGTGATGGATGCGACGGCGGGCATCTCATCTTTTCCCGATCCTTCGAACACCCGGAGTCTACTCAGCTAGTAGGCTCGACCCGCTGATCCGAAGCAATGCACGACCGCTGCAGGTACTACAAAACCTACTTCTGCTCCCGCAGAACCCAGCTGGAAACGCCGAGTTCAGGACCAGACGATCGTGGAAGGCAGTCGAGAGACGACCCGAGACGGCGACTTTGATGAGTCCAGCAACGCACCTGGGAAGGGGTCGCCGGGTACGGAATACAATTAGGTCCCACGCTGGGGCTCTCCACCAGAAACAAAAACACAGCATCACGGAGGGTCGGTCGAGACTGCGACACGCGGTTTCGGGCCCGGGGAACAGTTTATTGCTCTCAGCTCGCAATTAGATGACCGCCTGCCCAGCAACCGACTGCTCGAGGGAGAGATCACCATGGTCGCAGACTCGCCGGAGAAGGACGTAGACGTGTATACCGGCGACTAGGTTGCCGGGACGGTCATGACTAGGGCGGCAGGGACTCAGCCTGAATAGCGCGGCACCAGACCAAGGACTCTCGTCAGCCATGCTCTCGATGAATCGGCATGTCCAAGCGAGGCTTCACCTCTGCCTCGACGACGAGGCAACATGAGGCGGGGTATGCGAGGTAAGCAGCAGATCGAGAGGAGGGAGAGCAACGTGAGCTGTGTTCCTCAGGGTAGCAGCTCTGATTATCAGCCTGATCGTACTTCTAAAGAGAGACCCGTGCCCTCACCTGCTGCCAAACAGTTTCTAGATGACAGTGCCGCTGACGTGGCCCTGTTCGCACAGGCTGAGCAGCGGATCCTGTCGGCAATGCAGGACGGGAGGAACGGCCAGGGTGTAGGTAGAAGGGGGGGATTCGATGGCAGTGCTGGTCGGACGCATCGGGATGAAGAGGTTGCCAGGGGGCGTCGGGATGAAGAGGGTGCCAGGGGGCATCGGGCGATCAGGCCCGGTGCGAGGGGGTCCTCTGGTGGTGCTATTGAAGCGGCCCAGGCCGACTTGGTGGACGTGGACGTGGACATGGACGTGGACGAGTCTCTGCTAGATGGGCTGGAGAGCGGTCGTGGGCCCAGGTGGGTGATTGGAGAACAACCAGGGGTGGCATCAGCCGGTCGGACGGGTCATCATATTCGTGCAGTGGGAGACGGAAACTCTTCAACAGATAGGATGGTTGAACGATCTCTCATGGCTGTTGGGCTTCTGGACGAGTCCTTGGCTGGGGTGGGCGACCAGCAGTATCGTTAAGAGGTGCGACGGTCAATGCTCGGCAGATGCATTGTTCTAGGTGACATGCAATGTTAATTCTGAACAAGAGCGGTGGCTGCAGACTAGACTGCGATTACTATCGGTCCCCACCGCCACCGCCACATGCCCTGGTGCAAAGTGCCCAGTAAGGCTCCCGGATCGTAATGAAGGAAGAAATGTTGGTTGCGGTGACGCCAAAGCACGTATGCACCTTCAAATCTGGGGAGAAACAAATAGATCCGCATAGATCTAGCAGACTAGGCCGAGGCAAAGCGATGATGATGAAGCGGCGCCTTCGAATTACGGAACATATGACGCTTTCTGGTTTCGGTGGCAAGTAAACTTGCATTGAAATATCTCGCTGATATCCACAGACATGAAGCTTCTCTCACTTTCATGCATGGCATTCATTTCATGCTCTGTGGTTGAAGTTGTGGCTTCAAGCCGTAACCTGACACTAAGTCTACTTGACGGAACGCACTGTTTGGACGGATCAATGGCAGGATATTACTTCAATGCAGCACCTGGTGGATCGTCTGACTCCTGGGTTATCTTCATGCAAGGTGGTGGTGCATGTGCAACGCAAGCAGACTGTGATCAGCGAGCGTAGACAACGCTCGGCTCATCCAAGGATTGGCCGAGGAGCGGCGATCTTCCTGACAACGTTCTTTCATCGGACTGCACCAAGAATCCAATTTGGTGCAACGCAAACAGGGTCTATGTTCCATACTGCACAGGTGATGTGCATATTGGTGGGCGCGCAGAGGCTAGTGCTGCCACTTGGGGACTATACTTCTCAGGCCGGGTCAACTTTGCTGCGATCGTCGACTCTCTAAAGGCTCAGCATGGGCTAGGTGACGCAAACACGGCGCTGCTTAGCGGCTGTTCTGCGGGCGCTATCGGTGCATTTCACTCAGTTGACTTCCTGGCTGAGCACCTGCCCAGCACCAACGTGCGCGGCGCCCCTCAGGCCGGCTGGTTCTTCCCCAACATCAGCGTGTTTCCCGCCTGGGAGAAGGACGAATACGTTCCTCCGTACGATCCCAAGACCGCGGGTCTGTACAACTCGTCTGGGTCTCTTTCAGCCAGGTGCCAAGCAGACTACGGCGAAAGTTCCTACCTGTGCTTCTCAGAGGATGTGGCCTTCAAGTACCTTACCTCGCTCGTCCACGTCGGCGAGAATGCTGCTGACAGCCAGTAGATCTATGGCGAGCTCGGGGTACCACTCAATCCTACCGATCCAGCCACGAAAAAACTCGTTGTGGAGTACATCAGCTATTACCAGCGGCAGATGCTGGCGTCGGTGCAGCAGATCGAGGGCTTGATCAATGGAGGGGTAAAGCACGCTCTCTGGATGCCAGCATGTTTCGACCACTGCGGAGACATTGACATGGCACATGACAGCCTCCTGGTACAGGGACATACATACGCCGAATCGCTCAACAGCTGGTGGAGGGGAGATGGATCTATTAAGCCGTACCTCGTCGCAGAGTGCGCTGCCAAGCAGGATTTCCCTTGCTCGCTTCACTGCGATACCACGCCTCCATCCATGGAATCGACGACTGACATGTCGAATCTGCACCTGGATAGCTTTCCAGATGTTGTAACTGCCGGAATAGTGCAGGATATACAACCGAAGACCGCACCCTCAGTGGGTGCCGGCGGTCGCCCCACTGATGGCACCGTCGGCGCGCAGTGCGACACGTGGTACGATTCCCAGCAGCACGGCCCTAGCTGGAGGAACGTAAAGAACTATGGAGCAACTGGTGATGGAAAGACCGATGACACTGCTGCTTTGCTGAAAGCGCTCACGGAAGGTCGGTCCAGCAAGTTCACGACATCGCTCCACGCCACGGTGTACTTTCCTCCGGGGACATACGTGATCTCAGGGGAACTCAACATGTACTTTGACACGGCAGTGTACGGCAACTGGAAATGCCGCCCTGTGATCCTGCTCGCGAATGGTTCCAACCCACAGTATGCTATGAGCGCTACCTCGGATCCCACGGGGGAACACACTGGCAATTTCTACCACATGCTGTAGAACATCGTGCTGAGGATGGACCAGAACTCCGGAAGTGCCACTGGAATCCACTGGGCGGTTTCGCAGGGATCTAATATTCACAACGTAACCATCTACGCTGGTTCGCATCCCGCCGGGATCTTCATCGAGAATGGTTCTCCCACTCAGATTGACGGACTGGAGATCATTGGCGGCGTCATCCCAGCGTCGATCGGCTCGCAGCAATACCACCTCATGGGACTCAAGCTGACCGGGAACCAGTATACCACCGGGCCGTGCCTTCAGCTTATCTGGAACTGGTACACTGTCGTTCAGAATTCTCATTTCAGCAATTGCGGGGTCGGGATTGAATTCGTCGGTGGTGCAGTCACGAGTCTTGCCGTGATTGACAGCAGCTTCACCGATGTCACCACGGGCATCTCATCTGACTTCCCAGCCACCGTGCGCGGTATCCTTCTGGACCGGGTCAACGCAACGAAAGTGACGAACGTGGCGACTGGCCTCAGCGGTAACCCCTCCGGGGGGAAGTTTGTGCAGGCATGGAAACAAGGGTACTTCTTCGAGAGCGGTAAGTCGGTGGGTAGCAATAGCGGCACATTCACGCCTGCGCGGCCTAACGAGCCTCTTCCGTACTTTGCTAGACCCGTGCTTGACGGCAAGATTGCCAACGTGCTGGATGAAGGCGCTAAAGGCGATGGTGTCGCTGACGACACCGCTGCATTCCTCAAGGCAATCGCGAGCGGAGCAGATGTGATATTCGTTCCGTTCGGTCGGTACATGCTCAGCAGCACTGTCGAGCTTCCTGCTGGTGTTTCCATGGTCGGTGATGGACAAGCTCTTCTCCTGGCCGATGCCAAGGCTCCCGCTTTCTTGGATGCGTCAAACCCAACCCCGATGTTGAGCACCGCCCCGGGCTATGAGGGTTCAGTGCAAGACCTGATGCTGGCCACGTCCACGAACGGTGATGTTCTTGGCTGCATTATGTTCCAGTGGCAGGGAAAAGAGGGCAGTGCGTTCGTGCACGATGTGTACTACCGCATGTACGGTGGTGCATGGGCACAGCTGTTGGTGACCCCGGGCTCGGGCGGTTATTTCAGCAGCATGTGGGGCTGGGTCGCAGACCACGACATCGACACGGGAGTCACTCTTACTGTGAAGAGCCCACGCGGCTTCGTAGCCAATGGTGCGAAGGGTCTCACTCTGTATGGAGTGGCGTACGAGCATTCGTTCTAGTCGCAGTTCAACATTACGAACAGCGAGAATGTCAACATTGTTGCTGCACAGACCGAGTCCCCTTACTGGCAGGCGCCTCCGACGGCCTTTGGCATCTCCATCAGCAACTGCAAGAGCGTATACCTTGCAGGTGGAGGGTTCTACAACTGGTTCAACGGGATTCAAGCGCAGCTCGTTGAGGTGAGCGGCTGCCAGGACACTCACTTATTCGCCAACAACGTGGTCGGGTGCGATGATCTGCTGGACGGAGACCACAGCATATCCAATCAGACCAGCGCTGCGGGCAAAACCTTCTCTGCCTATTTCCTCGGTGATTCACCCTATTGAATCAGGATTCAGAAATGGCGACGGCGTCATGATTCTGGAAAACCCATCTTCCCCTCCGACGGGAGGTGGTCACTCGTGTGTTTGTCTATGCTTTATGTATTGACTTTTACGCTTGATTACACGTACATTTTCTTTAAAAGCGATCTTGTTAAAATATTGTCACCAACGATGATCCTCACGACGATACCGAGGCAGAAAGTGCATCGAGCACCTTGCCGTATCCTGCAGCCGTAAGCTCCCTCTGTGCAGTGCTGCAACCAGCCGCAAACTCCGCGTCGGTCGCGAAGACGTGCTTACCTCGCTGCAGCTTGAGCGTCAGCATCTCAGAGACCTTCTTGCCGTCGCCAGCATCCACAACGAGCTCGAAACTGGCCCCGGGCGCAGCTAAGGAGCACAGATCGTCCTTGAGCATCGTGGGCATGAGCGCAGCAACAGCAGATGCTGCATTAGACGCTGCCTCGCCGCTGGATGCCCCGGCCGCCTTGGCCACTTCAACAAGCGCATCCTAGTCCCCAGCGAAGCACGTCTCTCTCGTGAGCACGATGTCAACGACGATATCGCCCTCCATCGCGACCACATCCCTGATGATCTCACCCATGGCTGAGGGCATCATCACGTCGCAGAGGGGGACTGCCAGCTGTCGCAGCTGCTTCTCAACAAGCGCGGCGTTCGTGCCAATGGCATCCATGATAAATTGAGCTCCCTCTTCGGGAGATTTGCCGGAGCTCCACGTCGCCTTGTCGTCTCCATCTGACCCTTTCGCTGCCTGCTTCGCCTTGATCGCGTCATCGCGCTTGTCTGCCTTCTTCCTCATCTTCTCGAGCTTCTTGCGCTGTGACTTGGTAAGCTGGTCCTCTGGGATAGCCTCCAGGTCCACATCGGCCGCAGCTTGTTTCGCCTTGCCCTTGGCTTTACCCGCAGCCGCACCGCCGCCCGCGGCCTTCCCCTAGGCTGCCTTACCATCGGCTTTGCCACCCTTCCCCCCCTTCCCTGCAGCTGCTGCTTTCGCAGCTGGGACCGGACTGGCTGCCGGAGCAGGTTTGTGCGAAAGTGCCTCTCGGAGTGCCACCACAGCTCGCTCTGCCTCGGACGCAGGGCGGGCGCGCACCAGTGTTCGCACGTTGTCCGTAGGGAACAATTTGGCCTTCTTGCGGAGCTGCTGGAGCTTCGAAGCAATGTCGCGGGCCACACCCATCGCAAATAGCTCGTCAGTCTGACGCTTGTCGGCGTACACAAGGAGATCTGGTACTCGAGCAGAAGTAGAGGTTTCGCCACCAACTCCATCGAAAGAGATAGCCGTCGTCTGGGCCTCAAACTGGCTCGTGTCTCCCTTGAACTCACGCTCGAATACAAAGTCTTCTCTAGCGAGCTTCTCGCCCAGAATCTCGACAACTCCAGTAGCGTCCAAGGCGGCCAGAACCTCCTCGGGATTCGCCTTCCCGATGGCACCGCGAACGGAGCCAAATTTCTTTCCCAGCCGCTGCCCAAGTCTCTTCGCGTTGGGCTGCAGCTGCAGCTCGCACACGGCACGGACGTCGCTCGAAGTTGGCAGGTCGAAGCAGTTCACTTCCTGCCTGATGTAGTCCCCGAGCTGGGTGCAGCCGTCTAGCAGGCCTACATCTGGATG
>Ga0136560_1001576_pt1 | contig 11756 bp, 9 predicted proteins | sample AntRauMeHopE1497_FD_104925 | JGI IMG/M metagenome (GOLD analysis project Ga0136560, IMG submission 104925) | Saline lake microbial communities from Rauer Islands, Antarctica - Metagenome Hop E1 #497 | ecosystem: Environmental > Aquatic > Non-marine Saline and Alkaline > Saline | place...
GGCCTGGGTTGTCGGAATCGGACGAGGCGTCCCGAGTGCCCGCGTCATCGTCATCGTGGTGGGCCCCAAGGCCGCCGTCCGTCCCAGTGCGGCTGCCGTCGTCCTGGCTACCGCTGCAGCTTGGGCTGCGGCTGCGGCTGCAGTCGGCCCGCTCACGCTGCGGCTGCGGCTGCGGCTGCGGCTGCCCCCGCCAATGCTGCCGCTGCTGCTGCCGTCGCCCATGCTGCGGGCTGTGGGGCCGCCGGCACCCTCGGGCAGCCCCCTGCCGAGCCTTGAGGGGCTTCCCCCGTGTTCCGCCCCATCCGCGCCTGCACCCGGGTCGAAGGCGCCCCTGCTGTCGCCTCACGTCGCGCCGCTGCTGCACGCTTGCGCCGTCGCGCGGCTGCCGCCGGCGCCTGCGCCCGTGTGCTCCGCTGGCAAGACAACCCAGCGGAAGCCGGTATGGACCAGCACGTGCCCTTGAACCTCGTGCCGCCGCAACAAGGCTCGGAGGCGCGGGAAGGGCAAGAAGGGCGACGTGGTGAGGCAGTCGGTGAGGCGCTTCAGTCGGTCGAGGTACTTCGTGACGCCCTGGAGCGGCATGCGAATCGCCGGCACGGCGCTGCTGGAGCAGGCAGACGCGCTGATGTGCCGGCGGGCCGGTGCATCGGCGCACATGGCACTGATCTCGGGCCAGCGCTCAGACATGGCAAGGGCGAGGAAGGGACGCGGGCGACGCGCCCTGACATGCGCTGGACGAAGAGTCCGACGCCGCGGCAGACGACGGAGACGGAGACGGTGACGGCCGGGGGACCGGGTCCCTGACGTTCCTCTGAACGGTGGGGGCGCCATCTCAGCGGGCACGGTTGCGGTCTGCAGCTCGATGGCCGTCAAGGCGTCCGCCATCGGCGAGGCGAGACCGGGGCACATGGCGGCGGCGCGGCGCGTCCCCCCGGCGTGGAGCACGAACCACGCCTCGCCGCCGTCGTGCCGGCTCTCCGGAAGGTAGTCCGCCTCGTGGTGCGAGCCGACGGGCCGCCCGTCGACGCGAACCCGTCGCAGCTCCGCTTCGCCTACAGCATACAGGCGACTGCCGACACGAGGGCAGACGGTGAAGAAGCGGACGAGCCGCCGATTTTTAGGGCATCGACGGACTACGCATCAGCTTTCAAGCGACTACCGCTGGACCCGTACTCCGCCAGGTACTTTCATCTGTGCGTCCTACAGATGGACGGCAGGGTCCGGTTTGCACGCCTGACGAGCCCAGGCTTCGGGGCGTCCGTGACGCCATTCATGGCTGACTGCGTGTTTAGCCTCCTGGACGAGTGGTTCGCCCTCGTCCACGGGCGGTGTTTTCACAGATTCGTGGACGTCGTGCAGGTTTGGGCACGGACCGAGGTCGAAGCAGCACAACGACTCGCATCAGTGCGGTGTGCTGGCAATATCGTCGGCCTGCCGACGTCGGACAGCAAGACGCTGGCGCCGACGAAGGATGGGCTCGAGTACTTCGGCATGAGCTGGACGACAACAGGTACTGCGCTCCCAGACACGAAGTGAACCCGTTTCCAAGGCTGGCTGACGACCCTGACGGACCTCACTTCAGGCTTGGACGCGGTGCGCGGGTGGCAGACGAGTCTGGGGATCTTGGGGCATTCGGCCTCGGTGCCCAGGGACCTGTGGCCGCTGGCAATGTGGCTCCTGAAGGGGAAGATAGCGATCCACCGCGAAGATTCGATCCCAGAAGTGGCGGAATGGGCCGCCAAGGAGGCGCTGAAGCACGAACTGACCGCTTCGGCGTCATCCACCACGGCAACCCCATACGCCATCATTGGCTCGGATGCAAGCGACAGCGGATGGGGCGCAGTGAGTCAGACAACAGCACTGATTTTCCAGACCCGCGTTCACGCACTCCGCTACACAAGCTTTCGCATCTATGACATAGTCATCACGATAAGTAACTATCAGAACATGGTTTGACCACGGACTACCACCCGCGACCCACGTCGCTGATCAGGCACTCTCACTCCCCCCGCGCCACGTCGCCGCGCAGCCGCATGCCGCTGCATCAGCGTGCTGGTCTGCTTCTGCAGGTGCAGAGCTGCACCCTGGACAGCGGTTGCGACCAGGCAGTTGCGCCACGTGGTAAGCCAGCGTCCCTTCGCGCTCCGGTCAGCCCCGAAGGCGCGGTTGGCCATGGTCAGCAGCAGTCCGCAGGCCTTGTCCATGAAGCGACCGGAAGGCGTCATCACAAAGGGTACCACCGAGGTCATGTTTGAAATGGTTGCTGAGCTCTTCTGGTACACTCTGATCTCGTTGGCCTCCCGCTTCTCCAGGGGGAACTGCGGGTATCGGCTCGCCCTCCCCGCGTTGGGCACGAGCGTGTCCGCGGTGACCGTCACATCGATCACCAAGGCCTTCTCCTGCCCAATGTGGGTCAGGAGAGCCGGCCGCTTCTTGGGCCTCAGCCCTTCAGCTTACAGTTGTGGTCATCCAAGATATTGTGATGCCTCCGAATCTCCCGAGATCTGTAAGGCCGGGCCCGTTCATCAAGATCTGTCAATTATGGCACGGTTTGGGCCTTGGTCTAGGAGCCTCTGCTCCGCAACCCAATGCCACGAGCATGGAAGCGCCCCCGTCAGAGCTTAGGTGCAGCGCGAATGATCGGCGGGATTGCGGCGCACAGCTTGCACGGACGATGTTGACAGAGCCACGAGGACGCCAGTTGGGTTTGCCAGGTCGGTTGCGATCATGACGCGCCATCTCACCACGCATCGGCTGATGAAAGCCCTCACCGGTGACGGGGCTGTAGTTGCCGCGTTTGAGGAGCTCTTGCCTGAGCACCCACATGAGACCTGATCTGCCATGAAAGTGCGCAACTGGCAGGGCTCCACACCTGCGGCTGCTATTGCGTCCCAAGCAGCAGAGGCATCGAGTTCTGCCGTCGCTGCCGTGACGGTGGGCTGGGCAGCCCGCCCGCCCTTCATGCATCGGTCACTGCTGAGAGCCCCACCACTCACGGAATGTGCAAGCCCACTCCATTGCCATCGCGAGGGAAACAGTGATCGCGTGGCTGGCTATCCTTGGCAGCGCCGTGGTGTCGGGCTCGCTGTTTTTCAGCTCTGATGCAGGCGTGACGAGTCACGGCTGTGCCCTTCACGAGAGCGCTTCACTCACCGGCCCGGCTCAGAGCTGCGAGTCGCTCTACGGCCTGCTCGCGCTGGGTCGCGGCAGCAGCAGCTTCGAGCTGCCCCGCACGACGAAGTGAGGACATCAGCGCCGACACGCCCGTCCCGCCGTCTGAACCTAAGGTTGGGGCCCCGACAGCGTCGGAGGGCATGCTCCTCAGCGCTGCCTCGATACTTGTCGCGGGTGCCGGCCCTGCCTCGGCTTTCCGCTTGGATGAATCCACAAACGCTACCGGCGGGGCGGCGCCGCCGGCAACGGACCTGGCCTGCACGATATCGACCCGCCGAGTCGTGCCGTTAATCGTGGTGGCATCGTGGCCGAGCTGCAGCGGCTTTCGGCTCCGCCGGACGGAGGCTGCGATGGCGGCTGCTCGGGCCGCGTCAGCGTTGAGCCGCTCTCCCCGCGGCACGGCGGCCGCACGCTCCCGGAGGAGCAGCGCGGGACTCTTGAGGTTGGCTGCTGGCGCCACGGCGGCGCCAGTGTGACCGAGAAAGGCGCCCCCTCCCCCGGTGAGCAGCTCCCGTGCCGCTGCCCGCCTCGCTGCCACGCGCGCCGCGGCCGCAGTCCCCCCGTCCCCGCGCCCTCTGCGGCCGTGGGCGGCGGCCTGCCAGCCCACGGACGGTAGCGCCATGACCCCTGCAGAGGCGTTGGTCGACACCCCGTCGGCACCGACAGCCGCTGCTGCCGGCGGCATCGTTCCCGCCGCCTCCATCGCAACGGCGCCCATCACCGCCACGGCATCGTCCTCGTCTCCGACGCCGCTGTCCCCGTCCGTCTGGGTGTACGAGCTGGCGCCGTGCGCCCCCGAGACCGCCGACAGCTGCGCTCGTCTCGCCCCGGCCGCGACGCGGCCCCGCGCCGCCCAGCTCGGCGCAACACCGTACGTCTCATGGGCCGCCCTGCTCCCCGCCGCCGTCGGCGCAAACTGGAAAGCCCGCCGCGCCGGGCTCCCGGCCGCTCCAGCAGGGCCAGACCGCCCTCCAGCCTTGGCGTCGAGGAACCGTTGCATCGGCGCAATGTTCCGCCGCACCCCAGTCGCCTTGGTCCCGCCCCCGTGAGGCCCGCCGGCGGATCCGCCCCCGACCTCACCGGCCCAGACGCTCGCGTCGAACGGCTCCTCCAGGCCCCTGGCGACCGCGTCCGAGCGACGGGGGTCGAACGTGCGACCCTGGGCCCGGAGCCGTGCGTCTCGCTCGGCGATGCGTCGCTCGCGGATGCGCCAGCGCTTCGCCATGCCGTCCCCCTCCGCCCGCAGGTGCGGGGCGAACCGTCTCCACTGCCCCTCGCCGGCTCCGAGGCGCTCTGCCAGCGCCCCCGATACGGCAGGGTACGCTACCAGGGTCGACTCCACGACCCGGCTGAGCGACGCGCCGGGGGACGGCGCGCGTCTCTCATCCTTGGCCTCGGCATGCGGGCTCGGCGAAACCGCAGAGCCTCGCGCGTCATCGTCGATCCCGCCCGTGTCCGGGGCCGCGAAGAGGAACCCGCCCGTCGCCAAGCCCGTGGGAGGCTCTGCCCGCGGGCTCCCCGGCGGCAGGGTCTCAAGCCCCCGGTGCTGCGGCGCGGACATCGGCGCCGACCCGCCCCGCGAAACCGCGTCCCTGGACATCCGGAACTCCCAGACGGTAGAGCCGCCCGCTGACGCCATCCTCTCGTCGAGGGAGGGCAGGACGGACACGAGACCCGACGCCTCAGCGGAGCGGAGCGCCGCCAGGGACGACGACGACGCGGCCAGCGATCCCAGGCTTCGAATAGACCGGGCCAGCGACGGGTTCGTCACAGCCTCCGCCCGCTGGGCGGCCCTCGCGGCCTCTCGGCGGTCCTCGTCCTCGGCGTCGATCTCCATCCGCTGCGCTGCTCGGTCCCGCTGCTTCGCCCGGGCCACAGCGATGGCCTTGGCGTGGGACGGCCCACGGCCCTCGAGCCGCGAGGTGCGCTTCGATGCCTCGTCGCTCTTGTGGGCGGTCGACGACGCGGCGGCCCGCACCCGCGCCCTCACCTCGGCCTTTCGTTTCTCCGCCTCCTTCCGCCGCTCCCCGGCCGTTCTCGCCGCCTTGGCGGTCACCTTTGCAACCACGGCGGGGTCAGACGCCGCGTCAAACCCGGCGATCATCGAAGCCACGCGCCGCGTAACAACGGAGCCCCCCGCCTTCCGCCGCCGCCTCCGGACAGCAGCGGCGTCGTCGTCCCCGCCGCCGCCGTCAGACCCGGCCTCGCCGCCGTCGCTCCCGCCTCCGTCATTGGCGGCCACTCGCGCCGCCGGGCCCGGCCCCTGCGCGCCACCGGCCGACCGCCTGCCGGACGAGTCAAGCGCTCGGCCCGCCCCGAACGCCGACAGCGGGTCCGTGCCCGTCCGGCCGGACTGGAAACGAGACAGCCTCGCGAGCGAGCCGCTCGCGGACGGCGGCACGCGCTTCCGCGGCGCCGCGGCGCCCGCACCGGCAGAGCCGCCGGCCTCCTCCCTCCTGAGCGCCTCCTCTGCGCGGTCTAGCATCGCCTTTGCGCGGAACGTGCCCTCCGGGAGAAGGCCGGGGACGCTCGACCCCCGGTCGCCCGAGGCCGACGACAGCGTCGCGAGACTGCCGGACACGTCAGCGCCCGGCCGCATGTGCCGCGGCACCGGTCCCAGCGCCGCGACCGGCGAGCGCACGAAGGCTGCGAGGGCGCCGCCACCGCCGTCGCCGTCCTCCTCGTCGCCGTCGCCCGACCCCGCGCGCCGTCGCCGCGCCGGGGAGCCCCCCCTGCCCGCCTCCCTGTCGGCGACCTCGGCCGCCTCCTCCTCCGACATCCCCAGCCGGACCAGCATCGCCGTCCGCTCTCGCCTCGCCTCCGCCGTCGCCGCCCTCGACAGCTCGTCCTCCCGCCTCGCCACCGCAGCCGACGCCTCCACCACCCTGTCGTCCACGAGACCGCTACGGAGCATCAGCGGGACGGTCCCAGCCCGGGCCAGCGCCCGCGCTCCGGTCGACGCGTCGCTCCTACGCCTCGACGTCGACTTGCTGGTCCCCGGTCGGCCCCCCGGTCCCGTGACCTCGGCATCCTCCCCCGTCCCCGGCAGAGCCCCGCGTGCGTTCCACAGCGCCTGCATCCCGGCGACGTCGCGCGGCGCCAGGCCCGACGTCGACGACTGGTTCCGCACCACGAAACCGCTCGCCGTGCTGTCGAGCGGCGCCGTCGCCACGGGAGCCAGGCCCACGCGGAGGCTCGGCCGGACCGACTGGTAGTGCTCTGCCGGCCGGTGCAGGCCGAGCCACTCCCAGACCTTGGCCGATCGCTCCCTCACGCGCTGGGCGAGCAGCCGGGCGAGGAAGCCACGGGCGGCGCGCTGCACTGTGGCGGCGGCAGGGGTCAGCCGGGCGAGGAGGGCGCGGAAAGCACGCATGGCGCAGTAAGTCCGCCACATCCCCTGGATCAGCCGCGCCGCCCGCCGCGCCGAGGCCAGGTGTTCCATCGCCGGCCTCACCTGGTGCTCAAGCAGCTCTGCCTTCTCGTGCAGGCGCAGCAGCCACCGGCCGATCTTTCCGCCGGCCCAGTTCCGCACGCGGATCTCCCTCCGCAGCCGCGCCCTGCTCCTGCGGCCCCGGTAGAGCGCCTGCAGCATCAGGGCCAGCAGCACCGCCCGGCGTCGCTCCTCCCTCGACGTCTCCCGCACCGCCACCCTCTCCGCCTCAGCCTTGGCCTTGGAGGCCGCCACCACGCCTCGCAGCCGCAGCCGCACCGCCCGGTGCCATATCGCCAGGGCGATGGTCTCCCGCGCCCACCGCCGCCGGGCGAATGCCCGAGCGCGGATCCGCCAGGCGCAGGCCTGGATCGTGAACGCGGCGCTCTGCCGCAGCAGGTAGGCGTCGCGAGCGACGCGGAGGGCGTGCTGGGCCCGCCACAGGCGCTGGATCAGCTGCGCGGCCAGGTGGCGCCGCCGCCGGAACAGCTTCACGCGGAGGAACGCGGTCCGCAGGCGGGACGCGTAACCGCGCCACAGCCGCTGGACCTCGGTGGCGGCGTCGTGGCCCCGGCGCCACTGCAGGAAGGGCTGCACCACTGCCCGCCGGACCACCGAGCGCACCGTCCGCTTGGTCTTAAGGCCCGTCGCCGCCGCCTGCGCGGCCTCCAGCGCCCGGGCCGCGAGCACGGGGTCGACCCCCTCGCCCAGCTCCGCCGGCTCCGTGCGCGACGACCCCGCCGCGGGGGGGCCGCCCTCCAGGGAGCCGTCGGGCAGCATGACGCGGTACCGCCCCTCGCCGTCGACCACCAGCACCGACATGCGAGAGGCGTCGCCCGGCCCCGGGGCCACCCCGACAGCCGCCAGCACCCGGTCCAGCACACCGACGCCCCCGCTCCGCAGCCCGACGGCGGCCCCTCCCCCCGCATCCGCCCTCGCCCCCGCCTCCGTCATGCCCTCCGCCGCCTTGGCCACAAGGGCTGCCGTCCGCATCCCGGCGCTCGGCGCTCCGTCCACCGCGTCCAGCCCAGCCCCCTCCTCCTCCTCCTCCTCCTCCTCCTCCTCCTCCTCCTTCGTGCCGCGGCCTCCTTCCTCCCCGCTGTGCCCCGCCGGCCTCCGCCCCGTTGCCTCCCGTCCGCCGCGTCCGTCCTCCCCCGACCACCACGCCGGCGGCCGCCCCGACGACACCACGCCGGCGACTGACGCGCGACGGCGCTTCGCCGACGCCGCCGCGGCGGCGCTCGCCGGCTCTCGCGCCGGCTCCACCTCGAGTCCCATCGCGACGGCGGCCGCCCTCTCCCGCGCCGCGAGCAGAGCCCCCTCCTCCTTGTCCGCCCTCTCCCGCGCTAGCAGCAGCCGCCGCCGCGCCGTCAGGGCTTGGACCACGTCCTCCGACGTCGGCCCGTTGCTCCGCCTCCTCCTCCTCGCCCCCGCGCCCCCCTCTCGCAGCGCCTCCAGCGTCGACCTGTGCCTCGCCGCCCTCTCCTCCGGGATCGAGTCCCTCACGTCACCCCGGAAGTCTCTCACCATCCGGTCCAGCTCTGTCGGCTCCCGCAGCCCCTTGGCCTCCGCCGCCCTGGCCTCCGCAGAAGCCTTCGCCGCCGCCGCCCGCCGCAGCCGCAGCGCCTCCTGCTTCCCAAACATCGCCTCGGCAGCGGCGAACATCGGATCGTCGGCATGAGAGCCGGCGCCGCCCGCCGCCGCGTCGCCAGCCCTCCCCCTCCACCCCCGTCCCCCCTCCCCTCCGGGCACCGGCCCCCGCGGCACCATCGGCCCCGGCTCCGGCAACGCCCCCCTCCTCCTCTCCACCTCGTCCGCCGCCCGCAGCCGGTCGGCGCCCATCACCCGCTCCTGCCCGGCCCGCACCACCCGGGCCATACGCCGCGACGGCAGGCCCGACGGCGCCCCCGTGCGCACGTCCACGCGAAACCGCGAGTCCCCCGCCCAGTTCCACGCGCCGTCCCTCGTGGCTCTGCTCATCAGCACCTTGACGTCGAGCAGGCTGACGTCCCTCGCGGCGAGCGCCTGCAGGTCCGTGATGAGCATCCCCTTGACCTCCGACGTCGTCGCGTCGCGCAGCCGCCGCAGCGGGCGGAGCTCCAGGGCCTTGGGCGTGACGCCGCCCGCCGTTCCGCGGGCGGGGGCGCGCCCCGGGATGACGCGCTCGGCCACGAGGTCCGGCGCGTCGGCCACGCGGCCCGTCTCCAGGTCCTCGGGGTACCCGGCAAGCACGCCGCGGCTCGCGGGCCGGTTTGACTCTCCGCCCAGGCCGCCCGCCTCGTCATACAGCGTCACGATGCCCCGGCGGCGCCGCTGGGCCGCCATCTTGTCACGCATCGCCTTGTCCGCCGCCCGCCGCACCGTCGCCTCGTCGAGCTCGTCCACCCGCTTATCCGTGCCAGCAACCGCAGAGGACAGCCGGAAGCCCACGGTCAGGCGAGCGTTGGACGACCGGCGGGCCGACGACGCTCTCGCCGAGGAGTCCCGGGGCCTGAGCGAGCCCCTGGCGGCCGAGCTCCCCCGTTCGCTTGACCGTTGCTGCTGGGATGCCATGGGTGCAGCCTCTTTCGGCCCAGCCCGTGCCGCGGGCTGTGTTGCGCCTGGCCGTTTTTCGCCAGCTGCCCGCCCCCGCAGCCTGTGAGCGGCCTCACCGGACGAGCGCCCGCCCTGACCGGCTTTCCACTTGAGTGGTGCGCCGCGGGCTGCGTTGGCAGTAGCGTGTGTGAGTGCCGGCCTGCTCGGCGGTCTGAGCCATGCTCAATCAACGCACCGTGGTCGGACACGAGGCAAGTGTCAGTTCTCGCGCGTGATACGCCGCGACCGTGATTAAAATTGTCTGGGAATGACGAGTGCCGCGCAGGGGCAACGGGTGACGTGGCCGGCTCGGGGTTGCGGGTTGCGTTGCCTGGGGGTTTTCGCGGCGGCGGCGCCTTCAGGCTGCCACGTTGAAGATGGAGAGGCGCATGGCGGTGCGGTCCTCCTCCTCGGTGGCGCCGGGGACGGTGACCCGGTCGGGGACGACGACGAGGCGGTGGCCCTCCTCGGCGACGTACTCGGCGGCGGAGACGGATGCCTTGAGCATCGCCATGACGGCGTTGGCACCGATGCCGACGCACAGCAGCGGCTCGTCGCCGACGGCCTTGCCCTCCCGCACCCTGTTCGCCAGGGCGCCCGCCAGCTTGAAGAAGGCGGTGCTCGCGCCCACCTTGAAAGCCTCGTCGGACGGATCCGGGAGCGTGCGGCGACCCTCCACCGACAGGACGGTGATGTCAAACGCGTCGCGCCCCACCTCGATGTTGATGCGCGCCGTCACCTCGATGTCCTTGCCCGTCTCCTCGAGGTACGACCGGGCAGTGATGATGCCCTTGATGGCCTGGTTCACCGCGGCGGCGCCGATGGCCGACACCATGCACTTGGGGCCCGAGCGCAGCGAGTGCGCGATGGCGCCCGCGAGCTTCGTGACGGGAGTAGTGCCGCTGACGCGCACCATGCCACCGGACTCGGTCGCTGCGAACGACAAGGGGGGAAGGCGGGAAGCCCTGGCGCCGGCTCGGCCGCGCCCGCTACAGCGGCCCCACGCCAGAGTCACCGGCACGGTGCGACCCTACGAGCATGCAGTATCCGTCAGCAAGGCAGAGCGCTCGCCGGTCCGCCTTGGCGGGCAGCAACCACCTCACTGCGGGCCGGGCGGGCGCCGGAATCATCGCCGCGAGGGCCACGGCCGCGGCCGCGACGTCCTGCGGCATCGGGGCGAGATCCACCCTCCCGAGCCGAAGCCTCGCCACCACGAGGGCCGCGGCCTCCGCGGCCGCCGCGTGCCTTGCCGCCAGCGGCAGTGCCGGGAGCCGCGCCATCGGAGCGTGACGCCGGGGGCGCAACGGCGGACGATGCCATGGTCTCAGGAATCGCGATGCCGAGACAAGGGGGAGCAGGGAGTGCGCAGACGAGGCAAGGGAGAGGGAATCAGCGTTCGTCAAATCCGGTCCGGCAGAGCAGCCCGCCGGCATTGCACTTGCACAGCGCGGCCGGGCAGGAGGTCACAGGAGTCGGGATGCGAGCCGTCATCGGGGCTCTTGCGCTTGCGGCCAGCGCGGCTGCGTACGATAACGGCTTGGGCACCGTCCCACCCCTGGGGTGGTCCTCCGTGAGCGATCCCCGCCCGTGCTCCCCCAAGCCATGTGCACCGGCCGGTGGGATGCTTGCAGGCGGCCTGTTTGCATATATGACGACGCGCGGCGCGAACTCTTGCGATTGAAGCTCGGCCGGTTGCACTCGATGGGACCGCAGTGGTGCGTCCAGGACGTGACCTGCGGCCTCGTGGACACCTGCACCGAGCCCGAAATCCACACCGTTACGGACGCTATGAAGGAGGCCGGAATGGCGGAGCTCGGGTACAAGTTCGTTTTCCTCGACGACTGTGAGCGGACGGCCTCGTCGGCAGGCGCTCGGCAACCGTTGCTCAACGGGCAAGAGCTCGACCCCCGCTGGCATGCCCGATCGGAGACGCTTTCCCCGCAGGCTGGGCGTCGACACAGCGCGACGCCGGCGGCAACATCCAGCCTGACGCGTCGCAGTTCCCCGACGGCATCCCGGCCCTGCGGGCGTACACCCAGGCCGCCGGGTTCGACCTGGGGCTGTACACGTGCGCCGGTGAGCGAGAAGACTCGCATTAGGGGCACTCGCGCGGCGATTTTCTCCCGCCAGACGGACCGTGATGCCACAATGCGATTGGCTCATCAGAGTCGCCTGCGCCCCAGCACGCCCGTGCCGCTCACTCATTCGTCGGCGTGCCCGCGCGCTGCCGGTCCGCAGGCCCGACCACGTGCCGGTGGAACCGCACGGGGAGTGGTGGTCACTACGCCGCCGACGCGCGGACGTTCGCCAAATGGGGTGTGTCCTTTGTCAAGGCCGACAACTGCCACCACCCGGACCTGCCCCCGCCCGTGTACTACGGCAACATGAGCGCCGGGCTCAACGCCAGCGGCTGGCCCATGCACTTCAACCTCTGCGAGTGGGGGGACGACCACGTCTGGACGTGGGGCGGCTCCATCTGTCGCAGAGCAAGAATATCATATATGCCCCCATATATGACAAGAAATGTATTTCTTGTCATATATGGGGGCATATATGATATTCTTGCTCTGCGACACAA
>Ga0136560_1001577_pt1 | contig 11755 bp, 19 predicted proteins | sample AntRauMeHopE1497_FD_104925 | JGI IMG/M metagenome (GOLD analysis project Ga0136560, IMG submission 104925) | Saline lake microbial communities from Rauer Islands, Antarctica - Metagenome Hop E1 #497 | ecosystem: Environmental > Aquatic > Non-marine Saline and Alkaline > Saline | place...
GCCTGGACTAAGAAACCCCAGCCTTCGCTGTCCGACTTTTAGTCAACACACTACGCAAGAAGTCACCGTTCGTGGCGTTGGTGATGTCGGAGCTGCATGGCGCCGTATGCGGTCGTTCACTGAGGGTATGTGCGGCTGCAGTCCTAGTGCACTAAATTGATGGTTTGCTCGTATAGATTAATTGGATGATTTAGCTCATGCTGACCGAGTACCGGAGATTACAAGCTCTGCTCTGCAGCAGCCACTCTGGATTTGACTTCGTTTGAGAGCAGCCAGGAGAGTTAACACGGGCGAATTAGACTCCCGCTATGACAGCTTCGATTCGTCAGTCGAGTCACTTCAGAGGGTAAAGCTGCCACACCGTTGCAGCCAGCCTCAGGGGTGCATGGTGCCATTCGAAGGACCCACCTCCGCTTCGTCCCAACCCCCCTTCCTCCCTCCCCGGCCCCACCTCAACAGCAACTTGTAGGCAAGCATGGCACCCGAAGCAGGTCATACAAGTGTACCCCCCAATTTCTCTGGCTCAAGCAGTGGACGACGAGCCTGTGGTCCAAACGCACGCGAGGGTAATCGAATGCCAGCTAGCAGTGACACCATATCATGATCGTGATGGTGTCATGAGGGCAAAGAGCAGCATGGCGCAAATTAAGTCTCTGTTGGTGCAGCAGCACTGGAAGAATCACCCGACCTCTCCCCTCCGCCAGTTGCAGCCCCTGCTCCTGCCCCACCCCTCTTGCCTGAGCGTGCATCCTCCTTGGCCACCATTTCATCGATAAAATCCTGCAGGGGCGCCGCCTCCTTGTCGGGAAGCAGGTCGAATTCTTGCATGAAGAAGAGGAGGTGCTTCAAACACGAGTTGGTGAGGGGGATGGCATCTACCTCCTCGATCTTGTCCCAGTGGTGGTGGAAGACATGGCAGTATACCCTGAAGATACGACGGAGGATCTTGGCGGCAGTTGACCTGAAATCGGCAGGAAAAGGCTTCTTCGGATCCGTGACGAAGAAGCTCTCATTTGAAATTAGACTACCAGCCCACGATAACAATCGGTCGATGTATTCTCGCGCGGGTACACGCCTCGGCTTTGGGTTAGCATCATCCGCCCAGAAGTATTCGAAACGGGGTCCAGCCTGAGAGATTGGGAGTTCGAGTCGAAAGCCTGATATTTAGGAGACATACACTTATAATGCGCAACTACAGCAGAGCCTCTCAAATTTTTCTGATCTTACCGTCATTGCTGGGAACTGCGATATTTGATAGGCGAGACGAAGAAGCCAACGCAAGCCTGAGCGGATTGATTGAGTTACGGCTGATGCTCATAAGCATGCTGCTCACCTTTTCTGGCGTCACCTCGTCCTCAATAATGGTATAGATTAACGTAACCTCATTGAAAAAGTCGGCAACATGCACCGCCAACCATTCTTCAAATCTTTCCCCCGGAGGCAGTTTCACAGCTTGGCGCATGTCGCCCGATCCTAAAGTTTTCTGAACCAGGCTGTGCAGGTCATACCGCTTAGTGCCCTTCTTGTGCGATTTAAGCGGCTTTGTGGGTTTTGACTTTCCAGCCTTGCGTCTGCGAGCAAAATATGGAACGAAAGCGAAACTAATTCGATCGACACAAAAGTGAACACAACTATCAGCATGACAGCCTGCATTTCTCTCACAATGCTTCACTCCTATCACCCTCCATAGGCTTATCTACTATATATCGTTAATTCAGCAGGACTAGGTGCCAGCGTTTGCAAGCAACTTCTGAGTTTGCTTGATTTTCCATTCGTGCACCCAATGTAGTGTAACAATAAACGAAATCAGCAATCTGACATGCGACCCATGAACAGTGTTCCAGTCCCATCCCCGGAAGGCTGTTCGGGCATTCTCTGTGTTCGGCGCTCATGGCGGATGCCAACATGTACTGAGTGGCATTACCCGTCAATCCTCCGAATCGGCCACTCGATGTCGGCTTAGTGCAGGAGGGCTCGAGTATCCGTGGAAGCACTGCCCTCAACCCGATCGTGGACCATATCATCCCCACCTTCTGTAAGGTCACCATCGTCGCCTGCATGTAGACCAATGGATGCCGATGCCATGACTCTGGGCACCTCCCGCCGGAGGGATGATCCGGGGGTCGAGTGGCCTGGCCGTCCTGTCCCCTCGTTTGTACCGTGTGAATCGACACCTTCGTCCGCAGAGCTATCGCTGTCACACACGTTGAACACCCCCAAAGAGTCCGTGCGGGCAATGCCCCCTCCTCGAGCAACAGCCTGTACAGAGGGAGACGAAGGCCGAGATGGAGGACTCCCCCCCGGACTCGGACTCATGCCCATACCCATGCGCTGAGCTCGGAGGGCTCGATCACTCTGTCCTCTGTCCATGCTGCCAATACTGCCAATACTTTCGACACTGCCAGTGCTAGGGATGGAGATGCGACCAGGTGCAACTCCACTTCCACTTCCATGTGATTTCCCTTCCCGTCTCTAGGACTGGCCACCATTTGCAACCTGTTCCCCCAGTCCCATCCTGCCCGCTGCGTCCCGCATTGCTTTTGTCCTGTGCAATACATCCATTGATACCTTGGGGATACGTACCAATACAGAGCCCCGACTGAATCTCAGAGGATGCGGCCCCGGCCAGATGGTGTGGAAGGCCTACACCTTGACTGCACGTCCTCCGGACCTCAATAGGGCCCCCCGCATGAGGATACATGTATCTTCCTGCAGCAACAACCACCCTTGCTTTCCATACCCAATCGTCCTTCCCGCTGGGTGCACACCGCAATCGCCTTGCGTCGAAGCTACAGGTGATTCCAGTCCTATCTCCATGGAGCTGCTGCCGTCCCCCGCCTGCATGCCAGTACCACGTGCAGCATCCAGCGGGTTCGCTACTACAGCAGCATCGCCACCCCTGCCTTCAGACGAAGTGTCAGTATCTGCCGCCACAGCGCTCCCCAGGAACTACCGCCCCTCCCCTTCCAATATAATCGCATTTCCAGGCACCCCTCCCTGCGCCGCTTCCAACACATCCTTGTCTGCTAATACCGGGACTTGCAGAGTGCGGGGGGGCAGCAGCGCAGAAACCAGAGGATCGCGAGCAGTATCAGTTGATTTTTCTGTAGTAACTTTGTGGTTGCCTGCTGCTCTTGCCCCGCCCACACCGGGAGCCCCGGCCAGACCCGTAGTGCCCCATGGTACAATGATCGTAGCCTCCTCGAGTGCCCTCTCTACATCAGCACGGTCATGCCCTGCAAACGTATCAAGGAACACATGAGCAATGTGCGCAGCAGCTGACCTCCAGGCCTGCAGCACAAATGGAGTCGATTGCAGCATAAGCATGCGCACGCTTTCGACAGGCAGCGAAACTGCCGAGACATTTGTGGCGGTTACCGCGGAGGTGGAATGTCGCGTCCCGAGCAGAACTTCGGCAGCTGCGACAATCGAACCAGGCCCGACTCGCCGTGCCGCCACGCGCTCGGTTCGCGTTTGCACCCGAAATGACGCCTGCCTTGCGATGCGGTCACCTCGTCCGCTTGGGGCCGCATGCTTCTCGGCCTCTTCGGCTGGGGACTAGGGACGCAATCCAGCAATGGGGGACGGCATCGACTTTGCAGCAGCATCGTCCGGGCTAGTGCTAGATGTGGTGGCGGAGTTGTCAGAAGCCAGCACCCTTGTGTCGAATCCTTTCACCGAGGCACCAGAACTCGTTGAAGCAAACACGGCAATGGAACCTTCCAGCACCAAGACTATGCCACTGGCCTCACTGCCCTGCCTGAATACAAATTTATTGGTGTCGAGCACAAGGTCCTTCGCCTGGCCGACAATCAATGCGATGGTAGCTGCAGACAATGAGCCCCCAGCTAGACCCGAGGTAGGCAAGAGCTCAGCGAGGGTCTTCGGCATCACAGCAGCTGGATGCCCGGAGGCTTTCTTGAAGCTCGTGTTATTGTGATGCAGGATGAGGCCAAGCTGCTTCTCATCGATGCCACCCTCTCGATGCAGCTTCATGGCGGTGTGTCTCTCATTCGTCAGCAATGCCAGCGCCGCTTGCTAGGTTTGCACTGATCGACACACCTACGGATATCCAGATCTCAGCCGGTCAGCCCAGTCTTCGGCGTGCTTCTGCTGTTCGGTGCTCTCTGCAGAAATAGCATCTCCAGCCGCTGTGCTTACAGCCCAACTAGATTTTGCCCTCCTCACAGCAGCCTATCCGTGTGCGAATCCGACAGCTACGTCGTATGCAGTGCCGACATACCCGTGGAGGATGCTATTCGAAACGAAGTTCAACCACTCGAACTGTCGGAGGAACTTCAGCCAGCTGGGAAGCTCGATCAATCCCTCAAGCAGCTCCCACTGTCTCATGACACTACGCTCTGTCTCGTCTAATTCCTCAGACTCCGCAAGAAGCAGCAGCCTCAATGCATCCCTACCGAGCAAGCCCTCTTCGTGTCGATGCCAGTACGCCGCGCGAGATGCAGCGATAAAACGACGGCGAGTCTCCGCCCTAACAGCTAGGCTTTGCCGGGGTGCTGCCAGACTATTAGCTCGCTATGTACGTGTAGCATAGTCCCTTGCTGCTTGCTCGGGACTGTCAATGAACGCGCTAGTCGTTGACATTGCAGGGGTGCTCTAAACTAGACAGCATCCACATCCCCAGCGGCGGATCATATTGGATAGACAGCCGCAAATACCGGCTATGCGCGCCTCTTCGGCGGCAACGGGGTCATACTTGACACGATATCGCTCCCAGCGTCCCATGACTCTCGTAGGGGCATCTGTCTAGTCCCCTTGAGCTGGGACACGCCCCTTGGTTACCCGGTCGAGGAAGGTAGACTGAGTATACACCGGCATGTAGCTCCATACGGCGCTCCAGTCAGCCATGGCGAATTCTTCTCTCGCAGTGAGACTCCGAGCACTGTCGCTTGTAGCTGTATTCATTAGGTCACACGCATGCTCGAACATGCGTTTCTGCACCGGCGTTTCTTTGCCTAGGCCAAGGTAGTTGAGCAGGAACTTCGTGGTGGATCCATTGATGAGTAGGGTCAGGAAGGCGATACCGGCCACGTAGAAGAGGACTCGTTCCCGGAGAGTGATATCAATATTTTCGTCCTATTCCACGATTAAGCCGAGGGAGAGGCCCACAGCCCCTCTTAGTCCAGCGTATGATAGCACGATGGCACTCCGCCAATCCATTGGGTACCCAGACCACAGCAGCACTGGGTAACACGCTAGCACGCACACCACTCGGACAGCATGCAATGCAATGTATAGCACCAGAAGGTATGCAAATTCCGCCAATCTCACGTAGTCTGAAAAGAGCGCCTTCTCCGCAATGATGAGACCTGCCAGTAAGAAGATGATCGTGTTGGCTACATACCCGAGCAACTCCCAGAAACTGTGCATCGTGTGCTCTACCTCCGGACTGACCCTGGTCTTGGCATATCCTGACATGAGGACTCCAAGGGTGACCACTGCGAGAACACCCGATGTGTGCAAGTCTGTTCCCTCGGCCACAGCAAAGGAAGTGTAGCATGCTGCCACCGTCCATGTCACCTCGGAGATGGCATCGTTATAGATGTAGCCGAGTACGAAGGTGCATATGGCTGCAAATAATGCCCCCATGAGTGGCCCAACGATGGCGAGCTGCACCCCGAAGCCAATCATGGTGCCGGCCGAGGACTCGATCGTCTCTGTGACCAACCCGCGGAAAATGCTGAAAGCCACGATAGCAGTGCCGTCGTTCAGGAGCGACTCTCCTTCGATCAGCGTCTCCAGGGGCTTTGCCGCCCCTAGTTCCTTCAGAAGAGCAACGACGGCCACTGGATCTGTAGCCGCCAGAATCGAACCAAGCATTAGATGAGACGAGAACTCCCAGTCGTAATCAAAGAGGGAATTGGTGATCGCGGCAGTAAGCAGGGTGCCTATCACCATGCCAGGAAACGCCAGCGAGAATATCTACCAGAAAGATTTCCTAAAGACATGGAAATCGATTGAGAAGGCGCTCTCAAATATCAACGTCGGCAAAAATACTATCAGAATGACGTGCGGGTCCACATTCGCCCACTCTTCGTTAATTGCGTATAGTTGAACGCCTTCGCGCGGAAGAAATTGGTTCATAGTGCCAATAAGAACTCCTGTCACGAGTAACAGTACCTGCATTCGCTAGGAATTGAATCGTAAAGGTGGTCGGAGTCAAACAGGGCACCATCACAATCACCGCAGACACAAGTCACGTACATACGCCCACAGTATAGCTATGGTCGGTTAAGTTGAGTTATGTACAAGCTCACCGTATACGGAGCTGGAAATGGTAGAAGTCCAGGTAATATATTTCTGCACAGAAGGCCAATCAACAGAGTGATGCAAACGAACAGCGCAGCATCTGCTACGCCGCGCTCGGCGTGCTCATCCTCTTTGGGCTCAGACGGCTCATTGGAAAAACCAGAACTCATGAATTTTGTTGACACCCGACAATAAGAGTCTATCCGGGTAGGTTTCAGGTTTCCTGGGACCTCAGAGAGCTCGATTCTATGGCTGATATTGAACAGCCTCATGGGTGCATTCTAGAGGCACGTGCACGGCAGCGGTGTTCCGGTTTTGCCGATATTACTGTGCGATTACTGATTTTTTCGACAGAGAGGTTGCATTTTCCTATATTGCACTCGTTGCCACGACCAAAGATGCGTTTCGCAAGTTTCGATGCTTTTTAGAAGATAAGAGCAGGGTCAGCCCCATTCGTGGCTGACAGAACCCTCTGCGGTGCTGCGAGTGAGAGCAGGAGGCTACTCGGCAGTGCGACTATATGCTGTGTGCGTCATACTACGCGATACTTGCCGCCTTTTGGAACGAACACCCAATGTGCGCAGTCACGTTAATTACAGGTGTCATTATGCTGATTATACTCATGGGCGAAATCCGCTTGTACATGAATGTAGACTATGAGGATGAAGTCCATGTCGATTCTACTCACGCCGAGGATGATATGAGCGTTCGATTGGACATGACCTTCTTCCACCTGAAATGTGATGGTAAGCAGCAGCTCGTTAGATTTTCGCTTCCGCAGCAAACTGAGCCGACAAATAGCTCATCTCCGAAATAAAGTCTCGCGCGACCTCTCGCAGATGTAGAGTTTGAGATACAGGATAGCAAGGGTTAGCTGTATCCTCAGTCATCTTCTACGATAACTAAAAGTAGCGTAAAAGACGCAGATAGGTCGTTGGCTACCGCTGTTGCAATGCATAGATTACTGGTGGCGAGTCATGGGAAAAGGAATGCGTGGTCATTGGGATCGATGTTTGGGCTGGGAAGCGGAACGGAGGCTTCTACCGGCGACGACGATGACGAGTGGGGCGAGGATCCAGATGCCGACGTGGTAGGGATTATCAATCCGTCACGGCTAGCCCAAGCAATGGGCATGGCGAGACAGCATTCCAATGCAGGTGCTTCGGCTTTGGGTGCGAACACCTTGCCTCCTGCAGTTGCTGATGGGTCCCGTCCAGAGCTGAGCAGAGATGGATGTCGAATCCTTGGCTCGCTGAAACTCAAAAAAGCCGCTGGAAATTTCCACATAGTCCCTCGGGCGTTCAGCGCCCGTGGATCCACCAGTTTCTTCCGGGGTATGCCTGTGGATGACCTGCTGTTGTACAACGCCTCACACGTGGTGCACGAGCTGACGTTCGGACCTGCATTCCGAGGACAGGGCAGCCCGCTTCGTGGGGTGGTCAGGGCACACGAGGAAGGACCGGCGCAGTTCCAGTATTATGTAACAGTAGTTCCAACTGTATTGTCGGGTTCGAAATCTACCATGGCTGCATGGATCGGGTCCTGGATCGGCCTTGGCAACAGTGAGGCACTTGGGCTACGATCCGCCCAGTATTCTGCCACCGAGTTCACCGCGGCCACAGACCCTACATCAGTCATGATGACGCCCCCGGGGGTTGTGTTTCGCTTTGATTTCTCCCCTGTCATGGTCAGGAGGAAGGAACGGGCTCGATCACTGGCACAGCTACTCACTTCAGTGTGCGCTATATTGGGGGGGGTGTTCGCTGTCAGTGGCATGCTCGATGGGGCGTTCCACAGGGCCTCAAGGTTTTTCAAGAAGGCCGACTAATGGCTCTGGTTGGATTTAAATATAATCACTACCTTATTCCATGATGCTGCCATTAGTAGCCGTAGCTGACGAACCGGAAGGGGCCAGATCTTGATCTGATCGATCGATCCACCGGGATTATCGGCCGGCCGCCGAACGAATAGTTCCGTTCGTTACAAATAGATGTTTTCGATTGTCTTCCGCAGCACAATTTCTCGATTAGGACATACTACCAAGCATACAGGGAAACATTGCTACCAGAGAAAATCATGCGCTTGCTAACGGCTGCGCTGATTGGCTGCCTAGGTTGCCTTGTTCACGCAATGTTGTTTCCAATGAAACCCGGGGGGGATCCACTCTATATTGCGTTCGAAACAGATGGATATACGGTCATAAATGATACCAAATATGGCAGTGGCAGAGGTATAGTCGCGGAAAGCAAAAATGTGACTCTGCTATCGACTGGATTGCCAAAGCGCGCCTTTTATGTGTCGGGCAGTCCATATGAGATAGGTTACTTGAGAGGGCTACTTGATTCTAACGCAACTGAGCGCATGACAACCTTCTTTTTGCTTCATGCTGTCCCTTCGCTTATCGACAAGGCGCTTGATTTGGAGCTCTCACGAGATCCGGCAACAAGGGGAGCTTGGGATGTTGTATGCCAGCTACTTCAAGATATTCTTGTGACGGGCACGACCAAAAGTTTCAAGCAGGATGTTGCCAACGGCACAATCCCTGTGGACGTGCAACACGAGATGCAGGGGATTGTGGATGGGGCGGTAGCGGGTGGCGCAAATGCAAGTGCGGTGACTTTGGATAAGATTATTACTATCAACGCTGGCTTGGACTATGCCAGCGCGCTAGTGTATTCAGGCAACATCCTGAACATACTGCTGGACCGAGCAAACCATCTATCTGATTCATCGGTGCCGATGGACATGGTGCGGCTAGTGCTCGCTCGTCTGTAGTAGGAGGGCCCCAGGATGTGGAGGTCCCCCGCCTTGTGCGACGCCTTCTCTGCGTGGGGGGGCGCCACGACTACTGGATCTGGATCTGTTTTTGCTAGAGACTTTTAGTTGAGCATGGGCCAAATTTTGCAGGATCTTCTTGCTCCCACGATATTCGTACCATCGAAGGAGTCAGACAGTCTCCCTATCGTGGCCGCGAGTGGTCCCGCATTCGTCGGTGTATTCACAGCACTCAACACGGCCGGGGTTGGACTCGGAGTCGATACTCTACGCACTTGCTAGGGGACACCTGATGCCGTGGGTTTGAACTCAGTCTTGCTCCTGCGCCTGACTGCACATGCTGCATCTACCTCTGAGGAAGCAACTGCTTACATTGCGAGTGCTCGGAGAGGAGCATCCTACCTCTATCCTATGAGCGATGCATCTGGCGATGCACGTGTGTTAGAAGCAGGTACATGGAGGGCACAGGCGGCAGGTGTGTAGGACTGGGCACGGGATACCAAGTGTGTGCAGGATGACACTCTGAGAGATGTCCTTCCTTCCCTTGATACCATGGAGGCATGGGTGCCTACTAGACGTGGGACAAATGGGAAGGGAGAGAATATGAGAGGTGGAAATGGCACAGGGTACTGGGTTCAAGGCGTTTTCGTCCGACAGGCAGGCTTCGCTGATGCGTTCCCCAGTGCTTCTGTGCTTCCATACAGCGACAAACTGTTCCAGATGGCCGGCCTGCAGCTGGACATGTAGGCATGGCTTGCACCCCGGGGTCAGCTGATGAATGGGTCTTGGCAACAGGAGAATTCGGCAGCAGGGAAAGCACTAGCTGCCAAGTTCTTTACCAACCCGCGGCGCGGCACACAGTCACAGACATAGTCGATCAGCAGGCAGTGGGAAGAGGTAGAAGAGGTAGGAGGGAGTCCCAGTCCGAACCGCCTTGTTGTGAGCAACTCTGCTTTGTTCCCTCAGATGAGGGTGTCATAGATGGGTACGTGGGCAAGTGCTATCCCTGGGGAGGCGATCCAGTGGCGGTATGACACACTAGCATGGCTTGTCGATGCAGCTGCAGCTGGCGGGACCATCGACCTCGAGAACGGGAAGCGCATCATTGAATTTCTTCGGCCCTGCAGTGGAGAAGCCACACAATGGAGCGACGAGTGGGAAGTGGGGCAGTTGCCTGTGGGAGTGAAGGTGGATGCATAGGGTGCTCTGTGCACACCCGAGTACTGGACCTTCGACCGACTGCATGCTCATGACCCGCTTTCGGCCCCAGTGGAGGGTTCCCTCTCCGTGTGCGATCTGCAAGCCAAGAGGCTGGCGACCAAAACTGGGTATTTCAGTGACGGGTGGCTTCACCTCACGCTTCCCCTGTATGTCACGGAGTGACACTGCCCCCCCAGGTTAGGGCTTCTTTCCGAGGCCAAGGTGAGCACATTGCCCAAATTCAGAATGAACATGGAGAGGCAATGGGGGAGGTGGGGGGCGCTATTCTGCTACTGGGCAAGCCATACCACCTGGTTATGTGCGACCAAGTCGGATTCACCCTATCTACATCCGGATCTTGCGATCTGTCGGATCTGGAGGGCAAGGCTCATGGCAATCATCTATGCTACCCAGTAGACTAGTAGCCCTGGGTAAGGTTTTTGGCTGCCCCAACAGCCAGGAGAGACTCCTCGGTGGTCCGTTTGGTAATGGTTTGCTTAGAACTTTGCGGCTGCCTCACTTTAATTGAAATTTGCCCCGCAATGCACTTGTTAAAGTACGACTTTTGGGCCCAAAGTTCCGTGCTAAAAACACTTTGAAACGTGCTGTTACAGGTAACGCAGAATATCTGGTTTAGGTTAGCCTATTCGGATCCACGGCGGCAGACCTTCGATCTAAACGGCCCTGGGGTTTTGTTTGATCCAAAAAAATGTCGCAGATTGCTCTTTCAGTCGATAGTGGGGAAAAACGGGGCGAGTACGAGGACCTGTGGTGGTAGATGGGAGTAGCAAGCGTTCTGTGTGTCGCTGTTAGCGGAGTGGCGTTGTATCGAGCTAGATTTCACCTGCTAGAAATGCATCATGCGTGCAGCTGCTGGCCCTATAACGTGTGTGTGTGGAGGTAGCTTGCTGGATTCGCGCTACTTTGTGCAACATGGACTGTAGTTTTGCTTTGGTGAGGTGTGCTTCTGTTCCTGAAACTGTCTGTTCCGCGGTATCCATCCGTATATCACTTTCTATACTCAGTCTGCTGCGACTTCAAGAATATACGCGCAGGGGTGGTTTCGTTTCAGCAAATATACGCCCATATACTGTTGGCCTAGGTCATCTTACTATTTTCCCTGGGGCTATTTTTGCCCTTTTTGGCGTAGGTCTCTGGTGGAACCAGGGATTCAGGCTCGCAACGGTTGGATCAGGCGTATGCAACGGCTTAGCGTCCCCTGCGGGACTAAGCTTGGCGACTGCAACTGCACTGTGTTTCATTTTTCAAGCAATGACTGCATGGGCGGGCGATGAGACGTCAAGCAGCAGAGAAGGTGTTTTCTCGTTCCTCGCGCTAGCATGGGTATGCCTCGGTGCGAATACAGTCCTTGTTATGCTGGCCTTCCATGCGTGGTCAGCCCCAAACGAACCTTCCTACGAGGCAAATGCTATGTTACATGGGGTGATCGGCAGCGTAGCTCCCAAACTAGGCATCGATGAAGCAGACCTCGAGCCTCCCTCCCAGCAGA
>Ga0136560_1001578_pt1 | contig 11750 bp, 20 predicted proteins | sample AntRauMeHopE1497_FD_104925 | JGI IMG/M metagenome (GOLD analysis project Ga0136560, IMG submission 104925) | Saline lake microbial communities from Rauer Islands, Antarctica - Metagenome Hop E1 #497 | ecosystem: Environmental > Aquatic > Non-marine Saline and Alkaline > Saline | place...
TTAGGCCTTTATAGATGACAGAGAGGGGCATCTTGATGACAGTCGCTCGGCAGACGGAATTCACGCCACCGAAGAGGACAGGCAGTCCGTGGTCAGCGGCAGAAGTGGCTCCACTGCGAATGGTCGCACGCGGGCCTATCGGGGCAGAGGAGGTATGAGTGCTCTTAGTGTGCTATCGCTGCCCGGAGGATTGATGAACCGGCCATCTCCACGCCTACCAATGGCACTCCTGACCCCGGCCAGCTCAGGTGGTAGCATGGGAGGGCATGCCGGACAAGTGAGTACCGCCGATAGCCTGGGACTGTCGCTCGAGCCTCGCCCCGACAAAGGACGAAGAGGCTCGAATCGCTATTCTGCCGTTGCAGTACCTTCGCAAGCTGTACCAACGAAAGGAACACGCAGTGCAACTCCGTCAGATGCCCACAGCAGCTCTGCCAAGTCAGGTGGTAGCGGGGCTATTGATGCCCGCCCTTCCGGAAGTGTGCTTTATGGCCCCTCTGGCCAATCGTCCCCTCGCGATGCAGCTCGTAGCTCAGCATCTGTTGATGACCGCGTTGTGGCCCCAGAGGCTTCATCAGTCAGTGGACTGTCGTCGCGGAAAGGGGCAGGGTCAACGAAGCAGTCTCCGGCTCGCAGAGCTCGAGGAAGGAGCGAGTAGGATGCCATCCTGACGCATGCGCCGGCCAGTTAGGGCACTGACTCGGTTGGCGCCGCAAGTTATGCAGTGGAGGGACTGAGTGGCGGACCCACGTGGTATCCATTCGCTCCAGCATCACTCGCACGAGCCAGATCTCTGTGGGACCTGCGTGAGTACGAGACCGAGGCGGAGTCCGAATTGCGATTCCGAGTATTCTAGGTGGCACCTTCGGGTGACGGAAAGCACGCGGTGCCTCCGGATGACCCGCAGCATCCAGTTCGAGTGATACGGCGGATGGCAGCAGCAGAGGGCCAGCGGATTGGTCGGGAAATAGACCGCAGGCTGGCAGCAGCGGCGGGTTTATTGCAGGGAAAGGCATCAGGAGTGGAGACCCAACGTGGCTGGGACCCAGTTCGAATCAAGGCGCAGTCTGAAATTGCCGAGCTGGAAGCACAAGGAGAAGGTGTCCCTCCGGAAATCAGAGCAGCAGCCTAGGGCAAGTCAGCACAGCAGACAGCTGTGGCCGCCGGAGATGCCATCAAGTCCCCAGTTCGCCGGAGGAGAGGGCGATTCGCCCAGAAAGCTGCAGCAAGAGAAGCGGCGGGTCTCTCGCTGTCAACTGCGATACAGCGGAACGACGCCGATGCTGATAGCGGGGACGCAGCCAGTGCGCCAAAAGCAGAAGTTAAACAATCCCCTGTTCTCCAGCGCAGTCGACAGGCTCTGGGGATTCTTGGCTGCGCCTATAGTCCATGGGATGCGGCTGGGTCCGAAGCCCGTGCGATGCTTTGGTCACTTGCGCAGTGGCTGTGCCTGTAGCAGCCATGGAAAACGCCGTTCCCTCTGATCGATGGTGCCCCGGGAGCGTCTACAGTCCCTCGGCCGAGGCCACACGACAAGGATCCTCGGCGATGGAATGGAGCCCCATCTCGCATGATTCAGTCCGCCGGGCAGGCTGTGGACGCTGCTGCCGACGAGGAATCGGTCTTGCTGTTCGGTTCGCAGGCCACGAAACAGGGAAGAGGCAATTTAAACTCTGCAAGGCCTGGCCCTCGAGCCGCCAGCGATGGTAGTCATCCGCAGGGGGGAGAGACTGAGTCGACTATGCCCGGACATGTAATGCGCCAGCACTCTTAGTCATAGCCTCAGCAAGCAGGTTCGGAGCAGTGGCGCAGTGGACGGCTCGCCGTTCCCGGCGCAATTCTGCTGCCCGCGTTGCAGATGGCGGAGGAGGAGCTCACGAAAGCACTGGCACAGGCAGAATCTGCACAGCTCAGTACTTTTCTGCGGCCATTGAGCAGGCTGGAGATGCAGTTCAGCGTGGCGGAAGTCGTTGAGCTTCTGCCTGGAGGACCTGATGCCGTGTGCGTCGGGGCCGGTCCGTTCGCAAAGGAAGCGCGCCGTGCGTGTGAGGTGTCCAACGAGACATGTAGCAAGGATGGGAGGCCTAGATGGCCGCCTGCTCCGGCGAGAGATGACCGAGCTGCAGAAAGGCGATTGGCTCTACGCTGCCGGATGCTGGCCTGGTGCACATATGACGACCTGGATGTGCCTGAACAGTGCAGAAAGGACAGAGGATTTCCTTTTCGAGTTGCCGCTGGTGAATTAAGAGGCGTATCTAGCACTGCCAGTGCCCTCGCGAAAATTGCCCGGGCTGAGAGCGCCTGCATGGCAATCATGCGGCACTTGCGATAGAGTATGCGTGCCACTGAGGACAGCGCAGAGATGTCGCGAGGCCTGGGCCATTCAGAGAGCAACGGAGGATCAATGGAGCGCGGGCCACAGTCTGGAGCAGACGCAGATGCATTCCTGCCGTGCCTCATCTATCTCGTTTGCAGATGTCTTGGGCTGCAGAGAGGCGTCCACGTCATATCTGGGGAACACATGAGGCAGCTCCAGCGAGAGAGACGATTAGAGGCGTAGGCTGGAGCGAGAACACCGGCTGGACCATATCCTGACAGCAGTCGTACTGAGCCGAGGCAGGTTCCATCGCTTCCATCCCCGGATACAGCTGAGTCCTTGACCGAGGTGTCGACTGATCCGGCGTACAATGACCCCCCGAGCAGCCCGCACGTGCGGGGCCGGCGGGGTGAATCCTCTGGCGAAAAGTCAACCTAGCTGTCGAGTCGACTCGGCTCTACTTCGACGAAGGACGGCCATACCGCAATGAGGGAACTAAGCGTGTTCAGAGCCCCTGGCGAGATGGGCTAGCTCCGGAGAATGGCAACGGCGCCTCCACCGAGTGGGTCTGAAACCCTCGAACATGCAGAGACTTCTCTTGGTACCCGGCGCAGATCCACCACCGTCCTGAGTTCCGAACGAAGCCTCGATTCCGGAGCAGGACCGATGCTGGCTGTGTGGAGCGAGCTCTCTCACATGCTGCGATTTGCAGGGTCTGGGGGTCCGGTCGGTACCGTGGGACCCTGCGTGTCGCCGAGACAGGGATATGCGCTTGGATAGCTTGCCAATGCCCTCCACTTCGTGGTGCAGGGCGCCCAAGGAACAAGCTTCGAGGTGAGTGACAGCGAGTTTGCGCGACGATGCTGGTCGGCGCTTCGATCTGATCCCCGGCGGTCGGTGTCCAGGCGAGGCGGCAGTTCGCACGAGAGCCCCGAAAGGAAACCGGTGCCTGTGTAGGAGGGGGGTGGGGGGGGAGGTGCGGATGGAAGTGGGGATAGACATGCAGTCGCAAGCGCTGCGCCCCGTGCATTATCTGGGCCGGCACCATCGTTGCATAAAGGTTCAATCGTGGATGATGCAGGGGCAGCGTAGGAATACGCAGCAGGCGCCGTGCCGCTGTCGATTCCAGCCCCTTCCCAAGGTGACCATAGAAATGCGGCGGTTGGAGAGGTGCTTGAAACGATGGCTGAGGCCAGCGTAGAAGCGACTCCGCCCAGGTTAAACAAACGTTCTTTGGGCTTAGGGCTTGGTGGCAGTCACAGCGACGCTGAGAAGCCATCAAGCCCCACATGAGTACTTTGACCATTGATCCCCTTGGGATCCAACTGAAACCACAGCCTCTATTCTAGCTCCGAACTTCCGGTTGACGGCCGTTTGCGAATTTTCTCGAAAACTCTTAGTTTCTATCCTCCAGATAACATGCTATCCGAGTCTGATGTTTTAGAGATGGGAGAACATGTAGTTGACTTGAAAGCAGGCCTTGGCGGTGATGGGGGCGTAATGTGGTCAGCAGCTAAATAGGTATGAGCACACCATCAACCCGGCATCCATTCATTGACGTCCATCTTTGTACATGCGAAGCCCTTCAACTATGCCTGCAACTTCCCGCAGTTGTCGCCAGTTGGGAGTATTGGTGTCGAAGAGTGGAGATTAACGGGTCTCCTCCGGGAAGCGAGAGTGCTTGCGTTTGGTGCGCCGGGTGCAGCAAGTGGATCGCGAAGTGCAGCTGCTGTGGCCGCACTAAAATGCATCAATAGCTGCGCATCCGCAAATACCATGGCTGGTTCCATAGAAGTGCTGCACCACGACCCTGCTGTGGGACACTTGGCGCTCGCACATGTGACACCACACACATCAGTGCAAGATGCCGTAGGACGAGATGCTTCTTTCGATACACTCGGTAGGCGAACAGGCCGTGTCTTGGGGGAATTCTCATCTGCGTTCCGCGCTGGTAGCACAGGGGCCCGTCCGTATGCCGCAATGCAGCGTAGTGCAGCATCGCAGACCTCTGCGTGGTCCCAGGAAGAAGCTTTCATCGCCGCAGTTGACGGCTGCGTTTCGGCAGGAGACGCGTCGACACGGGCAGCGGCTGTTCGATTCATTCGCGAGTGTAGGGAACAACGGAGTTTTCCATGTATGGGAGGTATCACGATCAGTCACATAGCAGCGGTGGGTCCAGGCCGGCGGCAGGATGACGAGTCCTGGGCTCCAGGTAGTGGAGCTGGGGTGGACGTGGCAGCAGGAGGGGCTCCTGACCCCTGGGCGATGGAGGAGGGACCCATCGATGCAGAGGCAAAGGGGCAGATGATGCAAGCACTGGGACTTGCCGATGAATTTCCTGCTGAATCAGGTACTGGAGAAGGCGCAGGCAACAAGACTTCTAGGGCAGCTGCTAAGGCGGAGGCCGAGGCCGCAACCACGGCACAGGAAGCTGTGGACGATGCGGAGGACGATGGAAGCGATGTGCGCGTTACTTTCGTGCCATAGCCGGGGATGGGACCACCACTGCTAGATGCAGGTACCTTGTCTGCTCATCTCATTGCTGCTGCGATTGCGTCTGCCTCGCGTGCAGCTGCACTGGAAGCTGCGGATGCGGAGACGGCGACAGGTGTGGGCACATCGGGACTGGGAGCAAGCAGGGCAGCAGAAGTACCCAGGTCGGTGCCTTCCTACCAGATGGGTGGTATGAGCGTGTACTAGGGAGGCTATGCGCGGTTCATTCAGGATGAAAAATCAACTCGAGCGAGAGACAATGCCAAGGCATGGGCGGCGTGTGCTCGAGATTGTGTCAGAGAGGCCGTGATGATGCATATGCGATGCTCAATGAACGAGAGCGCTAGTAATGGGGCTGGAGTACTCTCTGGGGGTATGACTGAGAGCGATGTGGCCAGGTTAGTGGGATTTGTCTTGCGATCCATTGGCGCAGAGATGCTACGAATCGCGTCCATTGCAGGAGGTCGAATAGATCACGATACTGATGCAAGCACTGACGACACTCGCATAGAGGAAGCTGCGTCCCTGCGCCTTCTGGCTGGGAAAGCGGCCGATGGCGTAGCTGTGGCGATTCGAGAAGCAGGCCGGGCCCTTCTCCGCGACGGCGACACTTTGGCTCGAGTAGTCGTCAGGATGCAGGGGTCCGAATCTGAATCAGAAAGGGAGGCGGCCGGAGTGTCCGCAGAGCATGCCGGTGCCGCGGCCGGGAAAGCTGTGGCTCTCACCACTGCCCGTGCATCGATCGGAGTTGAGGTCGGGGTTCGTGCATCGCATGCTGGTGCAACTGGGGCTACCGAGATCCCCCACCTCTCTGCAGGCCACGTGGTGGTCGTTGGCAAACTCCCTGTGCCGGGGCACTGCAAGACTCGGCTGGCCGCAGAACTGAGAGTGGGTGTGACGAGTTCCAACGACGCACCAGGCGCCTCCATCGAGACGGGTCCAGATGCAGCGGACCGAGCCGCAGTAGGAGTTGCCCGGGCGTGTCTCTTAGTCACTTGCGCGAATGCTCTCTCGGTGCCTGACTGCGGGACTTCGCTTCTGTGCGCTCTGCCTGGCGGTGCGGATGCTGAGGGAACAAATAAGGTGAGCCCGAGCGATGTTGCTGCATTTGCTGACCGGGTGCTCAGCGGGTCACCATTGAGCGATGCGGGCGGTCCACATGACCCAGCAGGTCCCTTAGGAGCAGTCGCGGCCTCGTTGGCTTCGGACCTCGAGGCAGTTGCTCCGGGTGTGAAGGTGGTGCTTGTGGCAGGTGGTCGGAGCCTGTCGGGGGTACTTGCCGCTGCTGTGCTTCGGTCGCAAATGGGGGGTTTCGGGGTTGAAGGGGACACGAGCGATGCGGTGCTCGGGGATGTGGATGCTGTGGCGGCGGATCGAGCCATCAGCTTGAAGTGTGCACTTGGGGCCGTGGGGGGGGCATTTGGGCCCACAATGCTGCTCGGAGCGGACTGTCCGCTCGTCCCTCAGTCAGCTGTGGGCGATGCCTTGGCCCGATGCAGGTCATCTGGCGAGTGCGTTGTTCTCCCCGCATCTGACGGAGGCTACGTTGCGCTGGCCCTCCCCTGGTTCGCCCCTGCAGAACTCGCCTTTGACTCAGTCCGCTGGAGCTTGCCTTCGACAGGGTGTTCTCAAGTTGCTGCATTGTTACGATGTGGGATGAGTGCGTTTGTTGATGCAGGTGTGTGGGAGGATGTGGATGGACTCAGCGGTCTACGTTCGCTGTCTGCTGCCTCGAGCGGGGATGCTGCCGATTTCGAAACCCCAATCGATGCGGCTGCAGAGTCGGCAAAGCTTGCGCTTCGAATGATTGAATAATTAAACAACAACTTAAATTTATAAGTTTCAATTAATCCAGGGATCGGCAGCACGTAAATCGATCACCCTTTAGATCCAGATCCACCAGTACCCTGCCCGCCACCTCGGGGGTGTCCGCGCCTGTCGCCGTGCTGCCTGCCATGATCATGCAACGGGTTCCTAAAAGCTGAAGCTTCTGAGCCATATGTGGCCAAGTCGTTATCCATTATTGCTGGAGGCATTGTCACCATAATGGATCCCACGGCATCTGACACAGATGGAATGCTCTCTGTAGTAGTTCGAACAGACAACACCTCTTCGAAGCTCGACACTGTCGGTATGGGAACTCGTAGATGCGTGTTTTGTAGGCTCTCATTGCGGACAGTAGCAGCTGAAAATCGCATTGATCGCCCTCTTCGAAGCAAACGTTGCTACTGACGTGTAATCGGTAAGTTTCGTCTTGAACCGGCCAGCTATTGGAGGCCAGCGCTTTGCCGGCGCTGCAAGGTTATGTCTGCACCTAGTGAGGCCCTGAAGTCGCGGTTGGACTCTTGGTGGCTTTGTCTTGTTCTTCTGCGCAAGTTCTACGTACTGCCAGTGCCCAACCCACCGGTTGCGCCAATACTGCCAGCTTGCCTAGTCCCCGAGGAGCCGTAGAACTATCCACACCATGCAAAAGTATAGCAAATATCACTTGGTACATGCCCAGATAACGTTTGAATCAGCATATAGCTTGTCGTTGCACCAACTGCATCGATGAGCCACCTAGCACAAATCACGAACCAGTCCAGTGTCTCTACATTACCGCCAAGAGCGCCCAGGCCCCAAGGATTAGGCAAAAATAAACTTACTAAAACCAATAAAACATCTGCGGCTGACCAACAGGTGTATGCCATCAGAGCAGGGGGCCATCGCCACCCAGCCGCTGGAGCTACGACGAAAACGAGTCCAACTGCCGTCCACCTCGTTCTAGTTATGTCAACGATAAGTAAAATAGCCTGAATCCACGCACAGACTCTAAGCATGCGTGCTTGAGCAGATTCGATCCTATGCGCCTGCTCTTCTGCATAAATGGCACCTTGAACTTGTCGTCTGCGCAATCGAACATAACTGGCGAGCTCCCGGGCAACCGTTGCTGCTGCCATATCCTGCAGCATACTACGCCGCCAAGCTCTGTCTGAATTGTCTCTGGGTCTCTCCCCCAGCTAACTTGGCAGGTGCTGCAGAGTAACAGCGTCCAGACTTGCCCAAGACTATCTATCGGCACCCAAGCAAAGGCTCTAGGAGGATGTTCTGCACTTCTGCGGAAGCCTAATCGCTGCAATGCTAGATTTCGACTCGATTGATCTCGTGCAATGCATCAGCTTCATATTTCTTTGCTGACGATCAGTTGTATATTGCGTAAAACTGGTGATTTACAACTTCTCAAGGGTGCGCACGACTCGCGAGTCGGGTCTAAATTTGGGCTCCGAGCTGCCGTGGCCCATGTTGAATTATACCGAGTACTTTAATAAAACCATAATTTTGGACGCGAAGCTAACCTCTGCGCTAATAAGACCGTGGAACGCGAAACTTTGTATCCTCATGAGCTCTTTTAGGCTATTCAAGCTTGCTGGTGATCATGCAATAGCCTATGAGAGAATAGTTGGCTGGGCACCAAAGCTTTTTGCTCTGTATTTTATCCCACTCTCGTTGAGCTACTACCTAAAAACATGGGAGGCTGGATAGCATCACCATGAAGGGCATAGCGAAGAAACAGAGGAAAGCGTAAGGCTATTCGGTTATGAATACTACTGCCAGTGCCGCGTGATTGCGAAAATATTTACCGCATGCTCATTGACGAATCTACACGCCTCACAGATGTCGAGACTAGAATCGATGAAAGGTCCCGAGAAGGTTTTGCTGTTTCCTGATAATGCCACGTACTTGGACATGATTAGAATCAACAAAGAGCGGGCTCATGAAGCAACCGCTAAAGCAGAGGGCAGGCAGTGACTATTGCAGTTGGTTTTATCAAGATTTCATTGAGAGCATGTAGCAGATAGATGTTAGCATTCAGTCACTTTGCCTCACTGATCACTCCCCATAATCGCTATGTGTGACGTAGCGCCGCTTGTGCGCGCTCTCCAGGCTCTGGGCTGGTATGTTCTCGACGGGGTTGTCGTCTGCTGCGATTGGTAACAGGGCATCTGGCTCTGACGTAGAACCAGAATCATCCCTATGGTTGCCAGCTGCACGCCCGTCATCCACTGTCGGTGAACAGTCATGATCCATGGTTTGGAAATGCTCGCCTTCTTGATCTCCATTCTGCATGACCCGTGGTTTGCCGGCAGCACCTCTTGTACCGATTGACCCGACCGCAGATGTCTCTCCATCTCGGGCTACGCCAGATCGGCGGCTATGTGCACCGTCGGCGCTAGCTCTTGCAACTCCTAAAACCAGGGTGTTTCCGGTCATCACCTTAACTCCTTTCAGCACCGCATGCAGCGCCACAGCCAGCGGTGATGTCACCAGAGATGCCACCGTTACAGTTAGTCCCACCAGGTACGTTCGTCTAGACAGTAGTCCCATTGCGTGCGCCTTGCCTGTGAATATCAAGGAGTACTCACTCACCTGAGCAAGTGCTAGTCCTGCCATGCTCGCCTCGGCCCACGGAAGTCCCAGGCCCCGGCCTGCAAGGATCACCACCGCCGCCTTGGCAGCCATGACTGCCACAAGGCCTCCAATTATTAGTCCAACATGGTTCATGACGAAGCCAGGGCTGATAATGAGACCAATCGAAGCGAAAAACATCCCGCTGAATACCTAGTTCAATGGCTGCAACCGCTTACCTACCCCTTTCGCAGCCGGACTCGCGGCTACCATAAGCCCGGCAAAGAAAGCACCCATCTCTAGCGAGAGCCCGAATGCGTCTGTGGTCACGGCCAGCAGCATACACAATGCCACGAGAGCTAGGAACATCACTTCCTTGGACGCGCGGCCACGTCGCGCTGACAAAATCCCCACGGCCGCGGGTACGACCGTACGACCCACCACGATGGTCGCCGTGACAACCAGCACGAACGCGAATACCGAGCGAACGAGTGCATTCGCCGCAAAGGATATGGTCGAGGGGCCGCCGTCGGCCTCCTTCTATCTCGCAGCAGCCACGTGCGGTACGGAGAGAAGGAGCCCCATAAGCAGGTCCTGGATGGCGAGAGTGCCTGCGCCTAGCCTCCCAGCCGGGGTATGCGAGCATTTCTCCTGCAGCAGGTTTGCGATCGTGACACCCGGAGACGAGAGGGAGGCAGCGAGACCGACAAGGGCACCCTCTGCGGGAGTTATAGCCAGGCCAAGGGCAGGTGCGGCTATAGCTGCCAGCCCGGAAAACACGATAGCGAGGATTATGGCGGTTACCCCTGCTTCTCGAAGGTGAGTCGCAGGGCCTGACAGGGCATGCTCGATCGTGTCATCGGCCCCTGAACCTTCTCTGGACTCATGTGGCCGGGCCTGTTCAACTTTGTGCCTGTCTTCTTCGGAGACAGGCTTGCTCGCATGCTGCGGGGTCTGTGACAGGATTGCTCGAAGCGGTGATACACTGCTTCTGGTAGCACCAGCCCCGCTGCTCCCACCTTCATCTGGTGCTGCCAACCTGCTTGGTGTCGTTGTATCTGCATCATCGTGTCGGATGCCAGCCTAGAATGCGCTGAAATGGAGCCCGTTCGCAAAAAGCGGAAAGACAACCCCGAATTGAGCCACGGTACCCACGTGAGCAAGCTAGGTCACAATCCCTAGCCCTGACGGACCCACCACCGCACCACCAACCAAGTACCCGAAGGAAGGCGGTGCTCCGGCAAAGGAGGCAAGCACCCCCCCCAGAGCAGCAGCTGCAAGGAGACTCGCTATATCCTGGAGCAAATGCTCGTTATAACTCAGCATAGCCGGGTCATTCAGAGGAAGATCGAGCATTCTCTGAATTCCATCAGGTGGGCCTACCTGGCCCCTGCTCACGGCATCGGTTGACCCTACCGGTTTAGATTTTCCTCTTGCAACTTGCTCCTCGGTCGTCATGTCATCGTCGTCGGCTTTTAGGTCTGCGCGAGTTGCTGAATCACCGGTTCGCAACGCTGCCTACTCCCACGCTGAAAGGGGTGCCGTGCTGCCTAGGACATTTTCTTTGGCCGCATCCATGGCATGCTGGCGCCGTGTAGAACCTGTCATGAATCCAAGTAACGAATCCAAAAGAGAGTCTCCTGGTGCAACGGCTTCTACATCCGGATGCTAGTGATCAAGATCTTTGGCCAGTGTGGTATGGGGGAGCGATTGATGCTCGCCTTCTCCAGCATGCTCGTCCTAGGACCCATAGCTAATCGTTCTCACGCCACCATTGGCGACACCACCCGTCCCCGGTGCATATGCATCATTCGCCTGATCTTTTTCATTCTCTAGTTTCGTCCTTCCCACCTCGCGTCCCAGATCGTCTCGCTGACCACCTGCTGCCGCCTGCTTGCCCCTCTTCGCCAGCAATGTGGCGAGGTGATCCATGGCGACCTGGAATGGCAGCTTACTTCCGTCGGGCAGAACTACCTGACCAGTTTCGTAGTCCACTTTGTTCAGGCTCTGCAGGAGAGCGTCGGTCATGTCAGCATCGCGCTATTTCGCTCGGAGCCCAAGCAGTGCAGCCTCACTGCGGCCCAAAGCATCAAGTCCTGCCTAACAGTCAGTGTGTGCTGTGCTCACAGCTGCCTTCAGCGCGTCGATTCCCTCAAGCTCTAGGCCTCGTTCGCTCTCGTCTTCCCTAACGATCCGCCTGAGCGCATCAGCGGCTTCGGTCAGCAGAGAATGCGGTCCGCATGGACATAGCCGAGCCTGAGCTTCGTGTGCACCATCGCACCAGACAACAGCCTGAGCCTCGCCAGCACCACCTACAGGTATAGCAGCCTCGAGTGCGGCCCAGGCAGCTTCTCGAGGACCGTGTCCGTGAAATGCCTAGGCTTCGCTCCCCACTGCAGTGCTACTGTCGGTACTCTTCACTGAGTCGATGCCTAGCCCTGCAGATACTCTCGACGTGTCGCCATACTTGTCACCTATTCGCCCGGTAGAGCGCGTATTAGCATACAACGGGTGGCCTGTATTAGAAGCAGCTGGCACGTGTAGGTCAGGTGAA
>Ga0136560_1001579_pt1 | contig 11747 bp, 9 predicted proteins | sample AntRauMeHopE1497_FD_104925 | JGI IMG/M metagenome (GOLD analysis project Ga0136560, IMG submission 104925) | Saline lake microbial communities from Rauer Islands, Antarctica - Metagenome Hop E1 #497 | ecosystem: Environmental > Aquatic > Non-marine Saline and Alkaline > Saline | place...
CTAAGTACACGACAAAAATTTAATAAGGTTCAAATTACTTTTTTTATCTCTGATAATAATCATTTTGACGGGTTATGTAGTCCGTATTTAACTATGGATTAGGCTCTTCTTCCATGTGTTTTGATAGTTATTGCTTTTATCTCGCCGTTTATAAAGTATCTAATCTTATAGCACCTTACAAAAGCTATCATTACCAGCAGAATCAGCTTTTCCAGTTTATACAACGTTGCAACGTGCGTGCCCTCAATATTGAAGCCGCTAATCTTATAAAACGTGAGCAGGGTCTCAATCTGCTACCTTTTTTTGTAATAATCTACGCCTATCCTGGCTCGTTACGTGAAACGAGGATACAAAAATGAACCTTTCCATTCTTAATAGTCTCACTTCCTGATATGGCAGTGCGCACCGTGCGTCTTTGCTATTTTCTGGTAGCGGCGTAGCTCACCGTTTTTCATGTCGTTAGATAAATGCCTTGCCGTGACCTCTTTTTGCTTTCTGGGGTATAATAGCCTAAAATTATTACGGATTCGAATGTGGTATGGAATTCGGTTTCTATTACGGAATTCCAGCCATTGCTCCGCGACAAACGCTCTGTTTGCCGGCACGTGGTCGATACGCTCGCGACCAAAACAAGCGGTAAAATCTTGTATAAGTGCTATGCGTTCTGGGGTATTTGAGTTGCCTCTTTTATCCAACATCCTGAACATTAGTATACGTATAGTACTGCTCCTAAATTTCCAGTAGGTTCAATCTAATACAAGAACAAGGCATTTTTATGTGGAAGCAGATTAAAGATACGTTTTGCCGCTATCTACTTGGGCAGGTCGGTAAAGACAAAACGCGCTGGATACATCTGTAGCTGCTCGCAGCTTTTGCCCCAGTAGCAAATCCCACGGAAACCTTTACAAAATTGACTGACTTTACGGTGTACAGCACATGTATAATTAGGGGGATTAAGTAGATCCTAAAGAAGCTGAGATCATTGGCGAAAAAAGCGCTCAAAGGTGTTAGCAAATCTGTATCTTTTGGCAACACTGATTTTTTTTTGAGGCCGTTACTTGAACAATATGCTTTTAATATACCAAATTTCAATATTTTCAAAACAAACAAAACAGCGGTTAAATCGCTATTTTTAAAACGGTTAAATGAATTTTGTTGTGTACTCAGGTATAGTGGTTAAAGGAAGTTTAGTTTTGCTTATTAAGTTTTTTACAGGCAGCTATGTTAGTGCTTCAAAATCACCTACTTTTCAAACACTAAATCTTGCCCACAACATTAAAACATTGACAATGAATTTTAAAGTCACCAAAAAATTATTACTTCTCGCTTTAATTTGGACCATGAATTTGAGTTTAGCACAAGAAAACGAAATTACGATCAAGTTTATCGGAAACTGCGGACTATATATGACTGACGGAATAACAAATATCTATGCTGACTTTCCATACAAATCTGGCGCTTATGGCTATATGGAATTTGATGATGCGGCATTAGATAGCGTGAAGGAAAACGCAATTTTTATTTTCTCTCATAAACACGCAGACCACTATTCTGGAAAAAATATTCGGAAAATACTCAGGGAAAAAGGCGGTAAAAAATTCACGCCGAGAACAGCTAATAAATTAGTTGAATATGTGGAAGGTATTCCTGAATTTGAGGTTCAGGTCTTTAAAACAAAGCACAAATTTTCTTTAAAACACGTTTCTTATTTAATAACTTGGCACGGAAAAAGAATTTATTTATCTGGCGATACGACAAACCCCGAAACTGTTGGGCAAATTAAGAATATCGATTTAGCTTTTGTTCCACATTGGATTTTGACAAATGCCAAAGAGCAAGAGATTAAAATCGATGCGAAAAAGTTCGGGGTTTATCATTTGTATCCTCAACAAATTCCAAGCGCAAAAGAACATTGGGATAAAACGGAATATATCCGTCTTCTAACAAAGCAAGGCGAAGAATTCACGCTAAAATATTGAGCGGAAACACCATGGGCACCAACTTATAAAAATAACAGGGAATTGCCGCTTAACCCAATGGTATAGTCACCTTTACAAGTATGTTAAATTTGTAAAGCCTCTGCTGCGCTTGTGGAAGTGCGGTTTAGGGAGTAAAAAAGATACGAAGCTGCACTAACCGCCAGACTTAACTCCTTTATAGAATCCGATAATAAAATCTACGACCCATTTTATAGTTAACAATACAAACCATAAGGCAGCAGTCCCAACATGCCATAAAAGTTTAAAAATGTTCATTAAAAGAACGAACACTATAAAAAGTAGCTGCAGGATAGCTGCATTTTTACCTCTAACCTGAACACCTGCTAGTTTAAAACTGGAATAATTTGGTTTGAGTAGGTTGTAGGAACCTCTTTTATTTTTCAGGGACGTACTAACGCCACCTTTTGAAAAATTAAAGTTAAAAGGTCCCTCGCTGTATCTTCCTATAAACTGAAAGTTGCCACGCTGCAAGCCCATTCTCGCACCTTTAAACAACCTCTTATGTAGCCGGAGTCCGTGACTGGTATTTATGGTAGCGCCATGGCCGTCTCTTGAAACGGTTTGGGTTGCTGAAACGCCTCCGGTTCTAGATACGCGAACATTCTTGCCGTGGTATGCTATTCTTTTCTCAGGGAGTTTGTTGCTGGTAGCCATTGGGAATTGATTTTAAAGAGTGCTCATGTTCCGCACCGTTAGTAAAAATCTTTATTGAGTCTTTAATGTTTGCTGTAATGCTATTGCTTATCGTTCAGTTTACAGGCCGTTTTATAACGCAAGTAAGTGGTAGTCGGTATGGTTTTTTGTGCATACAGTTAACTAAACGACATTGTTTTAGTTTGTCGTTAATTTTCACGTTGTTCTCAGAAACCAAAGAATTTGCTGCGTTTTTGATTCCAAAGCTGCGCCAGCAGGGTTTGCTTACTGCCTCTAAAGTGTAATAATGCTGTAGGGGTTCTCATAGTGCGGTTATCCCAAATCTTTAGGCTCATAGGGCGGTTATAAAAATAGCTAGGAAAGAGCTATAATAGGTTCGGAAATAAGTGATAAGCATCTTTACAGCTGCTTAAATCCCATTTGTCCCTAAAGGAAATTTTTCTAAAATCAGGGGTGGAATTTATTTAGAGGGCTTGGGCTTATTTAATTCTAAAGGTGATCACAGGTAATGCAGAGTGGTTCACAATATCATCGCTCACGCTGCCATTAAAGAAATGAGAAATACCTTTAGGGCCGTGGTTTGCGATACCTATAATGTCTCCCTGTATATCTTGCGTGTAATTAAAAACACCTTCTTCTATAGAATAGTCATTATAAATAGCATAGTTTGTAGGTTCCACGTCTATGGCTTTTAAGAACTCCACGACCATGGCCTCGGCCTTTTTAGTGGGTAAAAATTTAGATGGCGTGTTCACGTAAAGAAGATGTAGTTTGCAATTAGTGTTTCTCGCAAACTCAGCGGCTTCTTTTAGCGCACCTGCAGCCAGCGGGTCTAAGTCTGTAGCAAAAACCATATTGTTAACATTTAGACTTTTTTTACGTTCCTTAACAATGAGCACGGGAACCTCAGAATTTCTAACGATTTTTTCGGCATTAGAACCTACAAACATGTTTTTAACACCGCCAGCTCCGTGGCTACCCATAACAATAAGGTCGCCGTCGTGTCTTTTAACCGTGTCCATAATACCGCTAAAGGTAGCACCTGTTTCCACGTCTCCGTGTACGGTCACGCCATGTAGAAAATCAGATTGCGTAAGTATGTCAAACTTTTGCTTGGCTAGTTTCATAAAAAAAACAGCCTCGGGTAAATTTGAGCTGGCGTTGTTTGCAAGGTGTAAAGGCAAGTCCAGTAAATGGAGTAGAAAAATCTCGCCGCCGTTCTCGCGAGCCATATCTGCCGCAACGCGCAACGCGTTTTCAGCCTCAATAGAAAAGTCGGTTGGTACAATAATTTTTTTCATAATGCGGGAATTTTACCTGCTTTAAAGATACAAAAATTTAAGATATTAACTACTTGAATATCATAGGTTGCAAAACCTTAAAAAAGTAGTATCTTTGCAAAGTATTTGCACAATGCGAGGGGACACGAGTCCCCTCTTTTTATAAAAATATGTTAAAAGAAAAAGTAGATTTATTGCTGAACGACGCCTTTCAAGAGCGTCCCGACTTGTTTTTGGTGTCTTGTGACATCGGTCCAGGGAACGAAATTAAAGTGGTTATCGATGGCGATGAAAGCGTCAAGGTCGCAGACTGTATTTTTGTTTCTAGAGCCGTGGAGCACAACTTAGACCGGGAAGAGATCGATTTCTCACTAGAGGTAACGAGTGCGGGAGTGGGAAAACCACTTGTGCACCAGCGACAGTACCTAAAGAATGTAGGGAGGGATTTAGAACTAACAGATCTTACTAAAGAGAAGCAAATAGGTAAATTAGTGGCGGCTACAGACGAAACTGTTACTATAGAGTGGCAGGCAAGAGAGCCTAAAGCCCTAGGAAAAGGAAAAGAGACCGTTAACAAACAATGGTCACTGGAATATAAAAAGATCAAGCAAGCAAAAGTTGTTATAACCTTTAATTAATTAAGTGAATATGGAAAATCTCGCATTAATCGAGTCTTTTTCTGAGTTTAAAGATGATAAATTTATAGATCGCGTTACGTTAATGGCGATCTTGGAAGATGTTTTTAGAAGTGCTCTAAAAAGAAAATACGGCGACGATAATAATTTTGATATTATTATCAACCCAGACAAGGGTGACCTCGAGATATGGCGTAACCGCGTGGTTGTGGCAGATGATGAGGTAGAAGACGATAATTCTGAAATATCCCTAACCGAAGCGCAAAAAATCGAACCCGATTATGAAGTAGGTGAGGATGTTGCCGAAGAGGTGAAGCTTGTACAATTGGGACGCCGTGCTATTTTAGCCCTGAGACAAAATCTGATTGCAAAAATACACGAGCACGATAACACAAACATTTACAAGCACTTTAAAGAGCTAGAAGGTGAGTTGTACACCGCTGAGGTGCACCACGTGAGACACCGCGCGATAATTTTGCTAGATGACGACGGCAATGAAATTATCATGCCCAAAGACCGACAAATACCAACAGACTTCTTCCGTAAAGGAGAAACAGTGCGTGGGATTATCGAGAGTGTGGAGTTAAGAGGTAACAAACCCAATATCATACTTTCTAGAACGTCGCCTAAGTTTTTAGAGCAATTGTTCTTCCAGGAGATTCCAGAAGTTTTTGATGGTGTTATAACCATTAAAGGTGTGGTACGGGAGCCAGGTGAAAAAGCAAAAGTAGCGGTAGATAGTTATGACGATCGTATAGATCCTGTGGGTGCCTGCGTAGGTGTAAAAGGTTCTCGCATCCACGGTATTGTACGAGAGCTAGGAAATGAGAATATAGATGTGATTAATTACACAAGCAACACACAACTGTATATAGCAAGGGCATTAAGTCCGGCAAAAATTACCTCTATGGTGATAGATGAAGAAAATAAAAAGGCTGAGGTGCGTTTGCATCCCGACGAAGTTTCTAAAGCAATAGGCCGTCGTGGTCACAACATAAGACTTGCTGGTAAATTAACCGGTTACGAAATAGATGTTATCAGAGAAGGTGCAGAAGAAGATGTGGAATTATCAGAATTCTCCGATGAAATAGAATCTTGGATTATTGAAGAGTTTAGCAGAGTGGGTTTAGATACTGCAAAGCAAATTCTTGAACAGGATATAGTAGATTTAGTAAAGCGTACCGATCTTGAGGAAGAGACAATCGTAGAGGTTGTAAATATCCTGAAGTCAGAATTTGAAGATTAGTAATTTAAAAAGAAACCATAACCATTTATGGCCGAAGTAAACAACATGAGACTCAACAAAGTGCTAAAGGAATTTAATATTTCCCTTGAGCGCGCCGTGGATCATCTTACCTTAAAGGGTATTGAAATTGAACGCAACCCGAATACGAAAGTAGGTGCAAGCGTTTATCAAGCCCTTGCAGATGAGTTTCAAACAGACAAAAGTAAAAAGGTAGCTTCTAAAGAGGTAGGTGTCGAGCGTCGTAAAGAGCAGGAAGAACTGCGCGTGCAACGGGAGAAGGAAATCGAAGAGAAGAACAAAAGATACGAAATTATCAAAGCTAAAGCGACCCTCGATGGTCTCAAAGCTGTTGGCAAAATCGATCTAAATGCGAGCGCAAAACCTTCAAAACCTGAGGCTTCAGAGCCAGTTAAAGAGTCCTTGAAAGAGCCAACAGCTGAAAAATTTGAAGCAGTAGTTAAACCGCCTGTGCCCCTTAAAGAGGAGCCTATCGCGACCGGCTCTGTTTCAAACAGACCCAAGGCACAGGGAACGACCTTAAAAGGTAAAATAGACCTTGAGCCTAGAAAGAAGCCTCCTATAAAGAAAGAAAATACAGCTTCTAAGCCACAAGAGCAAAAAAGCGCAGTCACTAAAACAACAGCGCCTGCAACTACTAAGGTCGCGAATTCTCCCTTTGTCAAAACAGAAACTCCCAAAGTGAAAGCACCAGAAGCAGTAGCTCCTGCCGCTAGCAGCCAGGAGAAACCCGTGGACGGTGAACCTGTGAGAATAAAAACAGAATATCAAAAATTAGGTGGTTTAAAGGTAACAGGCGAAAAAATAGATTTATCTAAATTTGCAAAGCCTGCCAAAAAGGAAGATCCTAATAAACGCAAGCGCAAACGCATTTCAAAAACCCCTGGTGCACCTGGTGCTACTAGACCAGGCGGTCCTGCCAGATCTGGATCTGGCCCGTTAACAAATAGGCGTGGAGTCCCCAACACTGGCGGTCCCGGTCGTAAGCCTATTGTTAAAGCAGAACCTACAGAAGAAGAAATACAAAAGCAAGTACGTGAGACTCTTGAAAAATTGCAAGGAAAGTCTTCTAAATCTAAAGCAGCTCGTTACAGACGTGATAAGCGTGACTTGCACCGTGAAAAGGTAGAAGCAGCCGAAGAGGCAGATGCACAGGATAAAACGCTACAGGTTACAGAATTTGTGACCGTAAGTGATATCGCAACGATGATGGACGTTCCTGTAAACAAAGTCATAGGCGCTTGTATGTCCTTAGGACTTATGGTAACCATGAACCAGCGACTGGATGCAGAGACTATGTCCATAGTAGCCGAAGAATTTGGTTTTGACGTGGAATTTGTAAATGCAGATATTCAAGAAACCATTGCAAGTAGCGCAGTAGACGCAGCAGAAGATTTATTACCCCGTGCACCTATCGTAACCGTAATGGGTCACGTAGATCATGGTAAAACATCGCTGTTAGATTATATACGAAAAGAAAATGTTATTGCCGGTGAAAGCGGTGGTATAACGCAGCACATAGGTGCTTACGGGGTACAACTAGACGGTGGACAGAAAATAGCATTCCTAGACACACCAGGTCACGAGGCCTTTACCGCCATGCGTGCTCGTGGAGCACAGGTTACTGACCTTGCCATTATCGTTATCGCAGCAGATGATGACGTGATGCCGCAAACCAAAGAAGCAATATCGCATGCACAAGCTGCAAACGTGCCTATTATATTTGCTATTAATAAAATAGATCGTGATGCTGCAAAACCCGAAAAAATTAAGGAGGCACTTGCAAACATGAATCTGCTTGTTGAAGATTGGGGCGGTAAAATACAATCCCATGACATATCTGCAAAAACAGGGCTGGGTGTTAAAGAACTTCTAGAAAAAGTGCTGCTCGAGGCAGAGATTTTAGATCTCAAAGCAAACCCTAATAAATACGCAACAGGAACTGTTGTCGAGGCATTCTTAGATAAGGGTAGAGGGTATGTGTCTACTATCTTAGTGCAAGGGGGAACGCTTAAAATAGGCGATTATGTACTCGCTGGCCGCACCCACGGTAAGGTAAAAGCGATGCAAGACGAGCGCGGTAAAAATGTTAACATTGCCGGCCCTTCTACACCAGTATCTATATTAGGATTGGACGGTGCACCTCAAGCTGGTGACAAGTTCCATGTATTTGAAGACGAGCGAGAAGCAAAGGCAATCGCAGCAAAACGTACACAGCTACAAAGAGAGCAGTCTGTTAGAACGCAAAAAACACTCTCTCTGGACGAGATAGGACGTAGAATTGCGCTGGGTGAGTTTAAAGAGCTTAACCTGATCCTTAAAGGTGATGTGGATGGTTCTGTAGAAGCACTTACAGACTCGTTCCAGAAACTATCTACTGAAGAAATTCAAGTAAACATTATCCATAAAGCGGTAGGTGCTATTACTGAGAGTGATGTACTTCTAGCAAGCGCATCTGATGCGATCATTATAGGATTTAATGTACGGCCACAGGCAAACGCTCGTGTGATTGCAGATCAGGAAGAGGTGGACATAAGAATGTACTCTATTATCTACGATGCCATTAATGACCTTAAAGACGCGATGGAAGGGATGCTCTCACCAGAGCTCAAAGAAGAAATTACAGGTAGCGCAGAGGTACGTGCTACTTTTAAGATCTCTAAAATCGGTACGATTGCAGGTTGTATGGTACTCGACGGTAAAATCTTTAGATCGGGCAGCGTGCGTTTGATACGCGATAGCGTAGTAATTTACACGGGTGAGTTAATAGCGCTTAAACGCTTTAAGGACGACGTTAAAGAGGTTGCTAAGGGCTACGAGTGCGGTGCGCAAATTAAGAACTACAATGACCTGTACGAAGGCGATATTATAGAGTCGTTTAGAGAAGTTGAGGTTAAGAAAAAACTCAAGTAACTAATTACGATTACAAGCAAAAAAAAGCGTTTCTCAAGAGAAACGCTTTTTTTATACGTATTTGTTACGTTTTAGGCAGCAAAACCAATGCTTTTGGATAGTCTTTACGCAATTCAAACATAATGCGTTCAGCCTCTGCTTTGCTCCTAAATTTGCCTATCCACACTTTGTGAAAAGGCTGCTCATATTTCATCACAGACTCCCATTGTAGCTGTTTTGCGTCGTACTGCGCTTTTACACGTTCAGCGGCCACCTTGTCGCCGTAAAAAAGCTGTACCATATAGTTCCCGGTAACGCGGCCAGGTTTAGGCATATCGAGTCTGGTAGCCACTAGAGAGTCGAGTCTTACAGGGTTTATAGGGCTAGTGTCTTGTGCGCTCAGTTGTAAAGAGCAGGTTACTGCCATTGTAAATGAGGTGATTAGGTAAGCAGATTTTAAGTACATAGAAAAGGGTCTTTTTTAAGGGTTCGCTTTTGCGAAAGCATGTTTATTTAGAACTGTTATAAATTATTTTCTTCATTTTTTCTCTGCAACATTGTGACGTTTATGGCCTATTTTTGCAAAGGCATTTGAGATGCAGTTTTTACTGTGATTATTGTGCCAAAGTTATAGTAATATCCAGTTAACGACATGAAAAAAAGAAAATTACATTTTATCGCTCTTAGGCAGTTGCTTTTGGTGGTATTTATAATGTTCTCATTTGCGGGCGTTCTTGCCCAAGATCCAGCCGTTGCACCAGATGCAGCCGCTCCAGTAACAGATGCTGTAGTCGACCCAGCTGCCCCAGTAGATGCCGCTGCCCTTCCGGCCAGTGGTGCTGATGCCGCCGCCGGTGAAGCGCTCTTTAAATCAAACTGTGCAGCCTGTCACCAGTTATATAAACGTGGAGTAGGTCCTGCACTATACCAGGTGTCTCAGAAATATGAGAAAGAATGGCTGTATAAGTGGATCAAGAACTCGGCTGCGCTCATAGCGACTGGCGACGCGCGAGCAAACGCAATTTATAACGAGTATAACCAGTCTAAGATGAACGCATTTCCTGCGCTCTCTAATACCGACATCGATAATATACTTGCTTATACAGACACGCCGCCAGCAGTTGCGGTCGCAGCTGTAGATGCTGTTGTAGTTACTGAAGGTGGTGGTACTGACGCAATGACTAACAACATTATCTTAGGTGGTCTTGCACTTGTACTTGCTTTACTTATTACGGTATTGTTTGTAGTAAGTAAAACCTTAAAACGTTTTGCCGAGGCTAATGGCATTCAAACAGAGTTTGAAGAAGAAGATAAAGAGGAGCGCCTACCGTTATGGAAAGCTTTTGTTCAAAATCAGTTCCTAGTAGTGGTTTCTTCTATAGTTTTGTTGCTAGCTAGTGCATACTTCTTGTATGGTGGTTTTATGAGCGTAGGTCTGGATCAAGGGTATGCGCCAGTCCAACCTATTCACTACTCACACCGCATACATGCTGGGACAAGCCAGATAGAGTGCAAGTACTGTCACTCGTCTGCAAGTAAATCGAAGCATTCGGGAATCCCATCCCTTAACGTGTGTATGAACTGTCACAAGTCTATCGCCGAAGTATCAGAAACTACCTATAAAGAGGGTATGGATGAGTACGGTATAGATTATAATAAAGAAATTGAGAAGCTTTATGCAGCCACAGGTTGGGATCCAGAACAAAATGCATTTACAGGTGAGGAAGAGCCTGTGCGATGGGTGCGCATACACAACCTGCCGGATCTAGCGTATTTTAACCACGCACAACACGTAAAGGCCGGTAATATCGAGTGTCAGACCTGCCATGGTCCAGTTGAAGAAATGGAAATTATGTACCAGTACTCACCATTAACCATGGGCTGGTGTATTAACTGTCACCGCGAGACTAACGTAGATCTTGCAGGTAATGAATATTACGAAAAAATTCATAAAGAATTATCTGAGAAACGCGGCGGTCGCCAGTTGACCATTGCTGACTTAGGTGGTCTAGAATGTGGTAAGTGCCACTACTAATAAAATAGCTTTAGCAAATTAATATGGCTACTACAAAAAAATACTGGAAAAGCAGTTTACAACTTCAGGAAGGGAACGAGATTGTTAAAAATCTCGCCGAAAACGAATTTGTAACCCCAATTCCGACGGAAGAGTTTTTAGGAAACGATAACACCATGGAGTCGTCTAGTACTTCTAGACGTGATTTCTTGAAGTACGTAGGATTTAGCACAGCTGCGGCCTCTCTTGCAGCCTGTGAGGGTCCGGTAATAAACTCGGTTCCTTACGTAAATCAACCCGAACAAATTGTTCCGGGTATGGCAAATTACTACGCAACGACCGTTGCAAACGGTTACGACTTTGCAAGTATTCTTGTAAAGACACGAGAGGGTCGTCCTATAAAAATAGAAAGTAATAGGGATGCTGCGCACCGCGGTCATGCAAATGCTCGTGTGCACGCATCGGTACTATCATTATATGACAACAACAGGCTGAAATATGCACTTATTAAAGGTGAAAAAGCTGCTTGGTCTGACTTAGATAAGCAGGTGGCTGATAAGCTCGCCAGCCTTAACGGTAAAGAGATTGTGCTTCTTACCCAAACATTTGCTAGCCCATCTGTAAACGCTATAATTGCTCTTTTTCAAGCAAAATATGGTAATGTACGTCAGGTGGTTTACGATTCAGTTAGTGAAGACGCTGCCTTAAACGCTTTTGAAGCTGCTTATGGTGTGCGCGGCCTCGCAGACTACGATTTTACAGATGCTGCTTGCATTGTTTCCATAGGAGCTGATTTTGTAGGTGACTGGCAAGGTGGTAACTTTGATAAAGGGTATGCTGCATCCCGTATTCCTAAAAATGGAAACATGTCTCATCATGTGCAGTTTGAGTCTAATATGACCTTATCTGGTGCAAGTTCAGACATGCGCTATCCCGTTACCCCTACTGAGCAAAGGGTAATACTTGCCGCTATGTACAGTAAACTCAATGGTGGTAGCGTGAGTGGTC
>Ga0136560_1001580_pt1 | contig 11744 bp, 7 predicted proteins | sample AntRauMeHopE1497_FD_104925 | JGI IMG/M metagenome (GOLD analysis project Ga0136560, IMG submission 104925) | Saline lake microbial communities from Rauer Islands, Antarctica - Metagenome Hop E1 #497 | ecosystem: Environmental > Aquatic > Non-marine Saline and Alkaline > Saline | place...
CATCTGACCAAATCTGCGTAGCGATGTCCCTCAAACGCCAATTCCACCCTACGCTCATGCATAATGAACTTCAACATCGCATCTGGAGATATTGCCGCTGATCTTGGCGCCAATATAGCTCCTGTAGGATCGGCGCGCTTTCGGACTATGTTCACATATTCTGCTGCTTTAGTTAGATTATTATTACCTAATAGCTCAGCTTCTGCTGCCATAAGATATACATCTGCCAGTCGGATCACGCGCTCATTGTTCGAGCCTGCATTGGGTTGACCATAAGAAATGTAATCCAATAAATACTTAGACGGAGTGGAGCCGGTGATGGACCAAAGTGAATCAAATTTGCTTCCAAAATACGGATCACCTTGACGGTAAATGGTCGATATAATTCGCGGATCACCCTTTTCGAACTCTTTTTGCAAACTCTTTGTCGCATGCATTCTACCATATCCTTGTCCATTGGCGCCTGGAGCGCAAATACCCAAGAAGCAAGCTGCTCTAAATACAATTGCTCTACCTGTACCGGCGTGGCCTACATTTTGATTTCCTTCCAATCCAAAATCAGCAGGTAGCCAGGTGTTGAAGTCACCACGGGTAAATTGAATCTCAAAAAGAGACTCGCGATTATTTTCCAGTGACTCCCTGAAATTATCTCCAAAATTATCCAGAAGAGTATAGGTACCACTTGCTATCACGGCATTTAATTCTACCGCTGCTTGGGTGTATTTCTCTCTGTACAAATAGACTTTACCCAAGAGTGCCTGTGCCGCACCGGCAGTCGCTCTACCCACATCAGTGCCGGTCCAAGACCGAGGAAGATTCGCTTTTGCAAAAATCAAATCAGCCTCTACCAGATTTAGAACTTCACCAGGCTGACTATTTCCCACTTGGGCATCTTCCAGTGTGGTGGTCAATTCAGCAATCAATGGTGGATTTCCCCAATTATTTGCAAGTAAAAAATAAAAGTAAGCTCTGATAAACTTTGCCTCAGCCTCAAATCTTGCCTTTTCCAGATCAACCATATCAGCATTTGGCACTTCGTTCAGAATCACATTAGCTCTCATGATTCCTTTATAACTCTGAGAATATAACCATGCAAAGTCTCCATTATTTGGAAGCCAGATAAAGTCATTGTTGTTATTCACACCTTGTCCTCCATGACGTGTATCGTCAGAGGGATATTCTATTCCATTGTAGTGCCCTTGTCCATTTTGATCGAAATAGAAATTGAGAAGAGTACTGTATGGTCCTAATGATGCCGCTTCAAAATCTTCGACAGTTTTATAGAAAGTTTCTGAATTTAGTTCACCTAAAGGAGGCAGATCCAATTTATCTTCACATCCAAAGCCAATTCCAAAACTCAGAATCAGCAAAATTGATAATATTTTAGTTTTCATGCGTTTAGATTTTGAGTTTTAAAATTGAAGTTGGATTCCCATTTGAAAGATGCGAGGCTGTGGCATATTTCCTCTATCAGTGCCGGCACCTATTTGGTTGGAGTTGGAGCCAAACGTCAGCACCTCAGGATCCATACCCGAATAGTTTGTAATAGTCAATAAGTTGGACGCTGCCAGGTAAATTCTTCCACTGGAGAAACCCTCTAACTTGCTAAGTACACTTTTGGGAACTGTATAGCCTATCTGAATATTTCGTAATCGGACAAAACCTGCATCCTCGACAAACTTGTCAGAAAATCTGAAGTTCTGATTTGGGTCACCGTTTATAGCTCTGGGAACGTCATTGCTAGTACCCGGACCAGTCCATCTATTCAAGCCTTCGGCTAGCATATTTCTTCCGCCGCCTTCCAGATTCAGGTTATCCTGTCTTACCTGGTTGAATATTTGTACATCTCCTACTCCCTGCCATAGCATTGACAAATCGAATGCTTTGTAATTCAACCCGATATTCAATCCATAGAAGTAAGATGGAATTGTTTTCCCGAGATAGGTTCTATCATTAAAATCGATGACTCCATCTGGCTCACCCGAAAACTGCTGACCATCAGCACCCGGGCCATTAATGTCAAGAAATTTAACATCTCCCGGTCTGGGGTTTTGAGGCGAATTTCGATCTACAAAACCGCCTGTGAAGATGGCGTCAATTTCGGCTTGGGTCTGATAAATACCGTCAGTTTTATATCCAAAGAAATAACCAATTGGTTGGCCTACAGCAGTACGGTAGTTGGCATCTGATGTGAACTCCTCGATTCCAGGCGCTAGCTCTTCCAGTCGATTTTGAACTGTGGTGAAATTACCGTTTAATGAAAGTTGGATTCCATTGGAAAACGTCTTACTGTAGCCTAGCTCTATCTCGATTCCCTTGTTACTCACTCTACCCAGATTCACCGGTGTGCTTCCAAAACCTGTGGAATTGGGCAACGGTAGAGAATACAGGAAGTCCTTGGTAGTCCTATTGTAATAAGTAACCAAGAGATCTACCTTGTTATTAAAGAGACCTAAGTCAACGCCAAAATCGATCGTCTCGACTGTTTCCCATCTTACATTTCTATTGACAAAATTGATAGGAACAGGTGCTTGGATAGTGGTATTTCCGCTTCCATAATCAGGAGTGGTTGACACTCTGAATATATGTGGATAAGCCGCCGTGTTTGAGTTACCAAGTTGACCCCAGCTTCCCCTAATTTTCATCTCTGAAATAATTCCTGATCTAGGGAAAAATTCCTCCTGACTGATTCTATAGGCTCCTGAGAATGATGGAAAAGTACCCCATCGGCGATTATCTTCTGGTGAAAACGTACTGGTTCCATCTCTTCTGATCGTACCTGTAAGCAAGTACTTATCATCAAAGTTATAGGAAACTCGCCCCAAGTAACCTAGAAAAGCAAATTGACCTGCACCACCTCCTAAGTTTGGGTCTCCTCGCCCATTATTCACCACTTGGAAGAAATCTCTCGAGCTGCTTATAAAGTCACTTCCTCTGACTGAAAGCGTGGTAGATCTGTTTTTTTGATACTCCATCCCTGCAAGCACGTCGATAGAATGCTTTCCGAATTCTTTGAAGTAATTCAAGGTATTGGTAAATACTTGCGTATATCCTTCTCCACGAGTATCGTTAAATTCATTTCCTGGTCTGTTCAGTCCCATTTCGCCAACCAGGTATTCAGGTCTCCATTGATCGTCTCTGTTGGTAGTAAAGTCCATGGAGAAAACAGATCTGTAAGTCAAGCCTTTAAAGATCTCCAACTCAGCGTAAACACTTCCCAACATTCTTGTGAGGCGGTCATTATTGTCTACGATTTGATTTATTCCTACTTGATTTGCGATCGTTAGTCCTCCAAGGTCATTATTCCCGTCGTACCCATATCGATTGTTGGGGATAGGATCTGACGGATCTTCGAAAACATTAAAGAAAGGTGGTGCAGTAAGTGCGCTTTGCAGCAAAAATCCATCTCCACCACCATTGACACCCCGGAGTATCTCTTGATGCGAAACCGTGAATGTTTGTCCAAGTTTCAGCCTTTTGTTTACTCTAAAGTCTGAGTTGGCTCGGAAATTATAGCGTTTCAAATCATACTTTTGAACGGTAGCCTCTTGTCCGAAGAATCCACCTGACACAAAATAATTAAAATTATCTCCACCGCCCGATACACTTACATTGTGATTCTGAATCGGAGCATTCAGATTGAGTGCCTGATCCCTCCATTGGAGCTGATTATTCCTATTTCTAATCGGGCTTCCTTCGCGTAGATCCGGATGCAATACCTGATAAGCCGCATCTGTGGGAACCAAACCATTCTGGGCGTTTCCAGCATTATAGGCATCTTGAGTTAGCCCCAACCATTGATTCGTATTCATGTATTCTGGAATACGAGTAATATTTTGAACACCATAGTAGGAATCCAAATTGACTGTTGGTTTACCCTTCTTTCCTCTTTTGGTGGTAATCAAAACTACTCCGTTTGCAGCTCTTACTCCATATACCGCTGATGCAGAAGCATCTTTCAAAACAGAAATACTTTCAATATCGGCTGGATTGATTGTGGACAATGGATTGGTTATTCCGCTTGAATTATTTCCTACAGGCACACCATCAACTACGAACAAAGGCTGCGTATTACCCACCGTACCCACTCCTCGCACTCTTACCGAAACCGGAGATCCAGGCGTACCGTCTACGGAAGTCACTTGCACCCCAGCAATACGACCCTGCAAAGCTTGATCTGCCGAGGCAATTGGCAATTTGTTGATCTCAGCCGAACTGACAGTTCCGATAGACTCGGTCATTAGCTTTCTACTTTTCTCACCATAGCCGATCACAATGATTTCCTCGAGATTGGTTGCATCCTCATTCAAGATGATATCTATAGTCGTTTGATTCCCCACTAATATCTCTTGGCTAGTAAAGCCTATAAAGGAGAAAATCAACACATCGGTAGTCTCGGCATTGATTTGATATTTTCCATCTAGGTCAGTTACTGTTCCCTCCGTACTTCCTTTGACAATGATAGTTACGCCCGGTAGCGGTTCTCCATTAGAATCGTTCACTATTCCAGCAACCGAAACCCGCTCTTTGATTGCGATACTCACATCTGCCTCAGCAGGAGTCAATCGCTCCTTCACATGGATATTGTCATTGACTTGGATAAATCGCAAACCAGTACTTTGCGAGACATCTTGAAGTACTTTGTAGACGCTTTGCTTGTCTGAAAAGACAGATACTCTTTGATTGAGATTTACTTTACTTGAATTGTAAGTAAACTCAAAACCCGATTGCCGTTCGATTTTATTGAAAATTGATAGCAAGGAGGAATTTTCCTCGCTCAAATCAACTCGAATCTGTTCGATATTTTTTCGCTGGGCATTGCCTGAGTTTGCTAACAAAACAGTACAAAAAATCAACTGAAAAACGAACACATAAAATACCTTTTTTGACATCATAATTAGTTGTCTTAGTATGTTTTTTTTCATAATATTGTTAAGGTTTAAGTATAAGAAAAACTTGGACTTTTGCCTGGAATGGTTGGCGCTACTACAGGCATTTTTGAGGGCAGCCAATTCTACTCGAATTGGCTGTTTCTTTAAGAGGTATTTGGCTTTTCCATGTTTCTTAGTTTTGGGTTAATTGTATAGTTCTACTTTTTTACCGTTTATTCGGTATTTGATTTCAGAGGTGTGTTTGATTCCTTCGAGTACATTGATGAGGGTTTCGTCGTGAAAATTGCCCGTGTAGGCCCAATTTTTTCTCAATCTCCCTGAGAGCTTCACCTCCACATCAAACCAGTTCTCTATTTTACTTTTCACAGTAGGAAAGTCCGCGTTTTTGAAAACCAGATTTTTATCTTTCCAGCCGGTTATTTCCAACGAATCAAATTTGGACTTTTGGAATTCTCCGTCTTCGGCTATGGTCAACATTTCCGAAGGCAGGAGCATCACTTGATTTCCCTTGTGATCGTTGACCTTTACTTTTCCGGAGATTAAAGCCACCTCTAGTTTTTCTTCAGATGATTTACTGGCGTTGAAGGAGGTGCCCAGTACTTCAATTTGAGCCTTTCCCAAGTCCACTATGAATGGCCTTGATTCTTCTGCAACATCAAAGAATGCCTCCCCTTCCAATACAACAGATCGAATGGAATCGGAAAATCGATTTGGATAAGTGATTTTCGAGCTGGAGTTTAGGTGAATTCTGCTCCCGTCCTCAAGCGTCAAAACCGTTTTAATCCCGGCAGTATTGATCTTGGTGATCCATTGGATAGGGTCTTCTTTTGCAATCGGTTTTTCGAATGCCACAGTGTAAAAAATCCAACCACAAAATGTCAGAATGAAAATTGCCGCGATATTTCGAAGCGAGAAAATAGAATTCCAACTAAATAGAATTAACGGATTTTTTTTTTGAGCAACCTGCTTGAGATCGCCTCTGATTATCTTTTCAAAAACTTCCAAATAGATTTCATTCTTCATCAGGTGTTTTTCCTGATAGTCAATCGACCTGATGAACGTAGCTGCCTGCATCACTACTTCTTTTTTATGAGCGTTAGCATCAATCCATTTTTCCCAGAAATGAGTCGTATTCTCATTCGGATTTTTGACCCACTGAATGAAGAATTCATCTGTGAGGAAATCTTCAAGCTGGTAATCTTTAAATTTTATAGGATCTTTATCTTGAAACATGTGGTTACCTAGCTGGTTTGATAAACTCTTTTAAACTGGTGATTGCTCTATAAATCAACTTTCTAGCGGTTTTCACTTCTTTGAAATCCATGATTTGCGCTATTTCGTTGTAGCTTAATTCTTCCTGATAAAAGAGAAGAAGTGCTTTTCGCTGTTTGCAGGTCAACTGATCAATGCCGTTTTGAAGCTTGGTTCTTCGCAGTGAATTTGTCTCGCTTTGAATAAAGGAGGTCTCTGGGGAGATCTCAATCTGAAAGGAATTCTCCAAAGCGTCCGAATTGATCTGTTCTCTTTTGGTTGAAGCTTTTAGATTTTTGATAATCTCTCGCTGAATGGATCGATATAGGTAGCCCTTAATATTAGCCACTTCGCTGAGTTCGCCTCTTTTGCTCCTTAGGTAAATAAAAATATTCTGAATGCTGTCTTGGATAAGCGAGGAGTCTCTTGAGAATTGAAATCCATATTGATACAGAATAGGTGCATAGACCCTATAGAGGTAATTGAAGGCCATTTCATCGCCTTTATTGAACGCCGCCCATATCTCACAGTCTGATTTGCTTTCGAAAATTCTTACTATTTCTTGGCTATGCAGGGTGATATGCGTTGGTTCATTAGATTTTCTTGGGTTTATGCTCATCAAATTTTTAACCTAACCTGTGACACTTATTTACTAGAGCGTTTATTCTGGCTGATAACCCCATATTATTTCAATATTTTCATTAATTCAGCAAAAAATAAACATCTAAGGCCTAATTGAGCAAATTAGAAACTTCTATTTACCCAATCGATGAAATAATTTCCATGACTTCTGATTTTGCATTAGTCATCTTTGAAATTGACCCCGAAGAATATAAAGAAACTAAAAAAATTCTCCCTCGTGCTGGACCCATATAGCTGGCTTTGAAGATTTGAGATACGTATTTGATTTTCATTATCAGGCGAAAAGAGATACTCTAATTGCTCGTTGAAAACCCGAGATTCAGTCAATCAACTTATTTTCGAGGATGAAGAAAGGTTGCCATGGAATAGAATATTCGTAATCGGTATCTGCATCAGGGGTGCCACCCTGAAATACAAATGAAGAAGTGAAAATATCCAAGTCCCCGTCTTGATCAAAGTCTCCATGGGAAAGGGTCAACCAATTGCCCCGGATGGACATCGGCAACCGGAAAATCTCAGGTTTTGAATTCTCCACCTGATCAAAATAAAGCCAGTCCAACCTTTCCGCTTGGCCGAAGTCCGGGAAATAAGATACCGCAGCTATCTCTATTAATCCGTCTTGATCAAAATCGGCGCTAATGATTGACATCGCTCCGGGCATAGGATAAAACCATCTTTCAGTTACCGCTCTACTTCCATCCCCATAGTAAATCCGAATTCCATGGTATGGTTTGAGTATTGGAGAAAGATCTGCGTTGTCTCCGTTTGACAGGATAAGATCCTCAAAACCATCTTGATTGATATCCTGAACATTTAAATCGCTCAATCCATAAAGTGGATGAAACTCTAGTAATGGTATAGTCTCAAATTTCCCAGCACCAAGATTCCTAAACCAAAAAACTCCTTCCAAAGCTTGTCCGAAACCTGCTATCACATCCATCAAGCCATCATTGTCCCAGTCCACAGCAATGGCTCTTCTGGCGCCTGGCGTGCTTCTCAAAGTAGTCTTATCTGTATTGGAAAAAATATCCAAGCTCCCCTTCGAATTTCCAAAACTAGAAATGATGCTTCTTACAGCTTCATCGTCTCCCGAAATCGAAGCCGGCAGCCTGATCATATTTACGGGTCTGTTTAGGCTGTCAATGATCACCTCAACTGATTTTGAGTCTTTCGAATAATGGAGCAGTTGCCCTTGATATAGATCTGCAGGATCCATTTTCCCCATCGTCAATATTTCCAGATTCGTGAGAGACAGTGGCTGTACCTGGACTGGCGTACTCGAAGTTTCGATTTTACTTAAAATCGAAAAGTCATTTGGATCAAGCTCAAAAATCTGATTGAGCCGATCTCCAACCCACAAATGACCCGAAATTGAATCCCATTGAACAAAGGTGGTCAAGCTGGGCCTATTGACCCGGAAATCAGGTTCAATCAACCGGAAATTTGGAATACCGGAAATTGGCAATTCAATTGCCATCCTTGATAGCATATCGGGGGCCTCATGACTATAATATGCTACAATCTGCTGGTATTCGAGTTCTGACTTAGCCAGCCTATTTTTATTGAAAATTTTTTCAAAAAAAACCTCCGGTTCTTCTGAGTTAAGCACAAAAGATTTCATTGCAGGAAGCACGGAGGAAGTCCAAGTCTTTTTGTCGAGCAGATTTGGTTCGGGAAATAAATGGCATGACCCACATTTGAGTTCCGCAAGGCGTCTTGCATGTAGGAGTTGCTCATCCTGGCTCAGCAATGGCTCAGTACTCGTAGGACTCTGGCAATGAAATGACAGTCCAGCCAAGATAAGTAAGCAACAAAGTCTTTTGGCTAGCGCTAAATAGTTTGAATCCATTTTGTAAAACTTATATGATTATTTGCAAATCCCTCTGCTTTGTTAAAGTTGACTTCGTAAGCTAACGGGACGCCGTTTGTCAGAATTAATCCAGTAGCCACATTGTCTTGACTTATGGGACCGAGGACGGAAGACCAGTCACAGCGAGGCTGGCCAAAATGCTGATTTATCATTCCGCTAACTATTGGGCAGACGCCAAATAAATATTTTATAGCATGTGCCTTCTAGAAAGAAATCGGGCAATTATTAAAACTAATTAAATTTTGAAGTAAGGAATGTTGACAGTACGAAAGTAAATATAGTAGACCTCAAAATACTACCGGTGATTACTCAGTTTCATGTGGTTTTAGAAACACTAATAAACTCAAAATTGGAGGATAAGAAACCAATTTAGGATCTGTAATCTACTCATCCAAAATTTAAAGAAAACAAATATTCCAACACGGGCCTTGGGGTTGTTGCTGCTATCCAAGCCCTCACCAAAGGAAATCTAATCCCTCAAAACCTGCAATAATGTATGATATCCTGAAAAAACTCTTATCAACCCCAAGATCAAATTGGGGCTTGATCATTCTTTTTATCCTTCTAGCAGAAATTAGTCAAGCTCAAAATCTATTCGTCAGCTCTTCGGGTAAGTCAGAAGGAAACGGAACAATCTCCGATCCTTTTGGCATCCTCGAAAAAGGATTGGATAAAATCACCCCAGGTGACACACTATTTCTATTGGGTGGCCAATATGCTATTGATCAAGGTCTCAAAATCCAAATAAAAGGTCAGCCCAATGCTTGGATCACCATCAGCAATTACCAAAATCAGGAGGTTGTCTTAAATGGAGAGAACTACCTCTATGATGAAAAAGGAGCCCAACTCAGCTCTGATCATCATGCGGTGGTCTTGGTTCAGGGAGCAAGGTACTTACGACTCAACGGCCTAAAAGTCATCAACAGTCGCTCCCAAGGTATTATTGTTCGCGGAGCCGAGACATCCTTCATAGATATAAGCAGATGCAAAGTTGACAATACGTATGGTTCGGGAATAGCACTTTGGTACTCAGATCAATCCAAGGTCTATGAAAGCGAAATCACCCGGGCCAATCGTCAGGAGATGGCAACCCCAGGAAGAAAGCTCGGCAGCGAAGCTCCACATGAGGCGCTCACGGTTGCCGGAGCCACGAATTTTGAAATTCATCACAACAAAGTTCATCACTGCGATAAGGAAGGAATTGATATAAAAGAAGTCAGCAAAAACGGAAAAGTTTACCGCAATGTCGTTCACGATGTCAAGCGTCAGGCCTACTACGTGGATGCATGGTTTGGCCACTTGAGCAACATCGAATTGTATGAAAATATAGCTTACAATAACGAATGGGGCTTTGTGATATCTGTAGAAGGCGAAAACTCGATCGTGGATGGAGTAAAGTTTCACAACAATTTGATCTACGATAATCGAGGCTCAGGAATTTACTTCGGTATTTGGGGCACCAATCTGATGCGACAAAACATTGAGATCAGCAATAATACCATCGTCAGAAATGGCAGTAAAGATCACTGGTCTGCTCCTACAGGCGGGATAGATTTGCGCTCCCCAAACTTTGAAAACGTACTAGTTAAAGACAACATAAGCATTGACAACTATGGATTTGACTTAGCCTTACCGTTTGAACACTCAGTAGAAAATCTGCAAAAAACCAATCTCACCCTTGAAAGTAACTGGGTAGGCAAAACAACCCTAGTGAATGAAACCTCTGACTACGGCCCGCTTTTCCCGGTAGAATCTACGCTGGTGAGTACCGCAATCTTCAAGGATTTCAACCAAAACGACTTTCGAGTGGTGCAGGAAAACCTTCCAGCCATGCTTCGGCAAAAACCAATGGCAGGCTACGCTTTTGATTGAATCGATTACATATTCGATGGTTTCTTGGCTATCGCTTTCATTCCCAGCTTTGGATCAAGGATAATAAATCGACCTGCGTCTGTCAGGTCTGAATCCTTGTTGAATCGGTAGGACTCATCTTTGGTAGCGTTGTAAAAAGGCTTATCCTTACCGTCATACCAAGCCCAAAAAAGCCATCCAATCTGATTTTCGTGAAAAATCCGAAGTGCTTTCTTTGGATCATAATTAATAGACGAGCCCTGACCTTCCCATCCAAATTCCCCAACGATCACGGGAGCTTTCAAGTTTGCCAACCTGGGTATGAATGTTTCGATATCAAACGGAGGGGTCCATTCGGAAAAAGTTTTATCCTCGGTAGTCCAAAATCCATACATATGAATGGACAACACCAAGTTTTTGAGGGGATCATGATCGAATAGTTGATCGCCAAACTCCAATAAAGTATAAGCGCTTTGCCCACATCTGCCTGCATCGATGACTAATACATTTTTGACTCCTGCCGATCTCAATCTGGAGATGGCATCTTTGTAGCAATCCAAAAAGCCGCGGTCTTCGGGCCCCCATTCATTGGCAATATTTACCATCAGCTGACCTTCATAGTCTTTTAACAGCTGGAGATTTGCAGGTTCTAGCCATTCGTCTACGATCTGCTTCAAACCCATTTTACCATCCTTCGCAGGCAAATCGCATAACTCCACACAGGTACCATCGTGAAATTCCAGCATCGGTACCATTTTGCCTTCTATTGCCGCTTCAATCAGTTTCCTTCGTTTAGACGCTGTGTTTGATTGTTGATTCCAAGTCCAGGAAGATCCCGCGGCAACTATTCTTACCGTGTTTGCCCCAGATTTTGGCATTTCGTTCTTTAATGCATTTATTGATTGGGCCTCGTCCAACCAGACATGAACACTATTGAAACCGTAGGGAATGAACAATTTACCCTCGGAATCAACCAAGTTGCCATTTGACACGCTAATACTCCAGCTTGACTTTTCGGGTGCTATAGGATTGATTTTGGAATCTCCATCCTCCATGGAGCAGGACAAGAGAATGAGCGAACTGAGTAAAAATATTCTAGCTTGATACATATCTCGATTTTTCAGAAAAATAAAAGACCACTCCCGATTAATCGGGAATGACCTTTTGGCTAATTTACTGCAATCTTTTCATTTATAAGAGACCCGACGAAGCAAAAGAACCCCATGGAAAATAGAGAA
>Ga0136560_1001581_pt1 | contig 11743 bp, 10 predicted proteins | sample AntRauMeHopE1497_FD_104925 | JGI IMG/M metagenome (GOLD analysis project Ga0136560, IMG submission 104925) | Saline lake microbial communities from Rauer Islands, Antarctica - Metagenome Hop E1 #497 | ecosystem: Environmental > Aquatic > Non-marine Saline and Alkaline > Saline | place...
CGACGACTAGAGCTCGAGCCTCATCCTCCTCTGATTCAATCGGGTGCCACTCTAATGTATGCACCCGTCTTGCATGGCCTTTGGCAGCCCGTCCGAGCTACGAGGTTTCCTTTGGCAAGCTCAGATTCAAGTGAACTGAGGGATCAATCGGCTTCCTCGCTGCCTCTGCCGCGGCAGCGTGCTCCTCATCAGTCGTTGGTCCCCCACCGTTTCCGCCTGTTGGAAGTGGCAAATGCCATAGCTATACAGTACTATCTATTCCTGCGTTATCATTATTATGAAGCGCACCTTCAGTGTAAGTATGGACAGAAGTAAAGAGATCGATCATTTCAACTGCTAGGTCTGCTCCTCACCAGAACTAGACTCTGTGCTTACTAATGCAGAGAATTTGCATTTTTGGGATGTTGATATGCCAGTCACTGCCCCTGGTGAGCTATAAATTGCTCGGCGTCGAACATCAACAGCCACCTCATTGAACTAGAGCAGCGATATGAAACTTGAGTCTGCCTTTGCATTGCTGGTTCCAACTAGGATCGAGTGCTCATCTTCATCGCCCCGTACTGGATCCAATCCAAACACTGGCGCTTTTGCGTCATATACAGCGTTCATCCGAGCAGACCGATCAGATACTGAGAAACTGGGCGGATCCGCCGGCGGGTTGCGGAACCTGGAGCGCCGGCGGCCGCTTCGCCGGCGGAACCTGATGCGCAGCACATCCGATCCATTGCGAATCTTTTGTACTCGTCAACAGACTATCTCTGTATCCAGAACGGAGACATTGATTGGCAAGAATTCCTGATAGGATTCTTGGCGGAGTGGGGTGGATGGCTGCTGCACTCGATCAAAGCAGAGTGTCACAAACGTGTGGATTCACAGGTGTTGTATTTGAGCCCGAAGACGAAGTGCTGCCCCTAATTGTGGGTACATCAAAAGAATCCCATGCAGTCAAGTCGATGCGGCGGGTCGTTAGCTCCTGTGCGAGAGTGCCTGAGTAGTACAACAAATCAAGTTTGGTGGTTTCATTCAACGGTGACACAGGCAGCGACTACAGGCAAGCATTGGCTAGCAGCATACTTTCTGCGCAATCAGCGTTGTTATCGCCTTTCTAGTTGATTCATTCCACTGTATCAAGGGACGATAGTTCCGCGAAAGCAGCGGGTTTCGACAGAATAGCTGTTGGGAGCTGCTCAGTCTTCGTTTATTCCAAGGCCCCCACTCCAGTTTGCGTTCCCATCAGGGCAGCAATTGGATTGGACGCTAGAAATAGAATAAGATCGGCTCTTACTGATCTTGAGACTATTGTTTTTCGAATCGCTGAATAGACAGGGTCCGCCACGCAAGGTGAGTCCGCAATTCCTCGCGAAGCGCGAATTTGTGAAGAGCCTCCATTGGCATTGTCCGACGCTTTCGATCTTGTTCTCTAGCTGGAACCAGTGGATAGTGATACTGCGGCAGCACCTCCAGCTAAAGGAGGTTCCCTTCTCACGTCCGGACCGTACTGCCTGCCATCGCATTCCGTACCAAGGCAGTTGATTTAAACTGAGGCGGATGGCAGATTCATGTCGCCGTCTCACCGGACAGGCAGGCTCGCTGTTGGGTTCTTATATACCCAGGCCAGTCTAACACGAGCAATTCGCTCTCTAATATTTCGCCCGGCACACCGACGCCGACACGAGAGTCAACACGAGTTCCAGCTGCAGCCTTGCTGGCACCACCAGTGAAGACAAACGGCACGGGGGTCACGGGGGTGGCCTTCAAGTCCATCCCTGGCCGTATTCTGCAGAAATACACATAAGACAGTATTGTGTTTTGCCCTAGGGGCTTCGGACTACTTTCGATCCTAGAACTAGCACTAGCACTGGCAATTGACCCTCCAGGATCGCCGCAGTATGAGGTGTCACCGTCTACCTTTCGGCGGATCTCGGTGCTCTCGGCAGCTCCGGGGGCTGAAGTTGTGGGAGCCGTGCCGCCACTGTCGCAACAAGCCGGTACTGGCGGTGGTACAGATAATGGCTGTTGAAGAGTCGAAGCGCCTTCAGTGATAGTGTGTTCCGCGGCGATTGCGTCCCCGGCGGCTTCCGGACTCCCGAACGTAACCCAACGGAGCCGACGAACGTACATATTGGGATCTGCATGTTCAGATCCAACCTTGTCTAAGCTGACTGGTGCGTCTAAATCTGGGTCAAATCCTTCAAGAGCATCCATATCAGCAGTGATTTCTAGTGTATCATCCGGGTTGAACCATAGCAATTGCCCGTGAACTGCTTGAGCAGGCATGACTGCACGCACCGCATCGGTGGCAGCAACTTTCTACGCAGCACTAAAGAACGTACTTTCTGCATCTTTTGATTTGGGTTTGGTCGCGGAGCCTGGCTCCGTGTGATGTGCTCGAACCTCATAGAGTCCCGGAAACTTAGCGTCATCGAAATGATACATGGCAGCCTGTGTGTGACCGGGTGGAACAAAATAAGCCGAGACACAAGCAACTTCACGGCCTCTAACTGTATTCTCTCGGTTGGCGAACCCTGAAGTAAGCGTTCCGTACACGAAGAAAGGAATTGTATCTGGGAGATCTGACGGTAGAGGGTCAGCACTATAAATCGGCGCGCCGGAGCCTAAGTGGCTAGCTCCTACGCTGGCTGCTTTTATTATCTCATCCATCCCCAGTTATTTTGAGATGCTAGAGCCCAATGCTTTTCGTAGATTCAATCTCCCCTGTTTAGACGGATACATGGATCTAGATAAATCATTTTGTTGGCCGTATACACGTAACAATGCACACTATGCTGTTTAAACTTTAGAACGAATAGAGTTTCTAGCCATCTTCAGCTCGAATTATCGAGCAGTGATGGATACAATAGACTTCCGAATCCATACTAAGGCTGCGCATTCCTTTTAGCGCCTGCATAATGCGTTGATGAAGGGAAAGATATTGACGAATAAGACCGTCATGGAGTGAGGACAGTCTTGCCATAATCCGGATGTGAGGTATTGTGACTAAGTTTCGTGATGTAGCAACTCTGAGCTGCCAACTCGGTTCATCTGCGCGCAGGCTTCATGGCTACGGAAATCCGGCGGCAGCGCTGGACCTCATTGCTGAAGTGGTTACCAAACGATGCCCAGTGGCATGCGAAGCTTGGTTGTAGGCTGGTATCTCGATAGTAGGGAAGTCGGGCGATCGATTGATCGCAGCCATACTTAGTGCTTCTGTTCAAGTATTTAGAATAAAGCCAGCCTTGTCGGCAGCGCAGTTTATGATGAGTGGGCGGTTCGTTGCCAAGAGGATAGACCTATGTGCACAAATTGTTCATTGCGCTGTGGCAATGCAAATATCCGCGGACGCAAGGCTGCGAAGGAGGAATCAAAGAGTCGAACCGTACGGACCAAGCGATTTGACACGCTCGCATGGCGCAACAGTGGTGGTGGGCCGAAAGAGCGGCGACCCAGGTGACAGGCCTGAGTCCTATTGCGCCTCTACATCTGCGCAGTAGCGCCTGGCTGAGAGGGCAACTGCTGTCTTACTGGATCCAGGTAGTGAAACTGTAGCCAGTCAGGGACAGCTTGCAATCCTTCGCGTGTTAGCTCAGGTGAGCACGGCTGCATCCGCTGTCGAGCGACGGGTTGCGGGGCTTGAGTCTAGAATTGAGCTCGCACAAGGACTCTTGGAACGAGCCCAGACTGCTGCTCGGAGTGCTTCTATGCATGAAACGTCGTCTGCACCGCTTACGAATCTGTATCTTCATCAGGGTGGCTCTGATCCAGATGCAGAACAATTCTCTTCGGTGGGGGCGGCGGCTTTCGCTCACGACGCAGATGCCGAGGAAGAGGAAGAGGCTACTAGTCTGGGTAGCGGGGACTTCGGTATTCCTACGCAGGGTCCTGGTCGAGTCATTCCGCGTAGAAAGTCCATTCATGGTTCCGGTTGTGCTCATGTAGAGGATATGTCGGATCCAGTGTACATGATACCTTCTCGCGCTGGGGCATAGACAGAGGCAGAGACAGGCTTGGAGCGAACGGATGCCGAAGCAGGACACAGGGGTCGCCTGGATATTGACCGGTTGATCGAGAGACTAGGGTCTGGTATCGCCCGGACTCAGGCCCTTGTTGCTAGGGTAGGCGAATTACGGTCCGTTGGGGTGTCATGATGTGGGTAAACTAGACCTGCGAGATTTATTCAGATCCGTGGTGAGGAGCGGCGGACATGAAGCTGTAGGCGTGCGCGTGATTGAGCATACACTGATACGCAGACTTCAGCATTTGCCGTGTCATTTACAACCCAAATTGGCTGTAACGATGCCATTGGCAATGGTGGCCTGTACCAAAGATCACGGTGGTAAAAACTAACGCTGCTTTTAGATTAAGGACTGCTCTGTTGGTTTCTGTTTTAGCACCAGAGCACGCGAACGAGAGGTGCCGCGCATTTTGCAGGTTCCGCACGCACGTGATCGACGGCTGGATGCCAACGAGTCCATCGTGTTCGCATTCCACACATTGGCCTTTTGAGAGTCCACGCTACCCCCGATACTGCAGCTACGATTGTACACGTGGTATGTCAAGCCACGAATGCCCATCGCCTGAGCCTGATAGACCCGGATTGGTTGCAGCAGATTTATACGATGCTGCCGTTGTCGCACCGTTGTCTCCGTCAGCACGCAGAAGCGGGCGTCTCAGGCGAAACTAGGAACACAAGTCTAATATAGATGTACAAAGCAGGAGTAAAGTCGATGTTTCACTACCAGCTGCCGGTCCGTTCACTTCAATGGATTCGTCAATATCCGGTGGGTCGCAAAGCCACGGGGTCGATCTGGACGCACAGGCATCAAGACTTGCAGATAATACGCCAAGGACATCCGCAGAATTATTATAGGGTCGACATCAAGGCTATCGTGGGGGCAAATCTGATGATTATGCGGCCCAGGAGGTAGCCGAACCTCGGCACCGTGGGCTTAATATCGGCACTCGTCGTTTGCGCAGACAAGATGAGTCCCCCTTGATACTGAGTCCGGCACTCGCTGCATCGCATCCGATGTCGCCTTTTAACCCATCTTCCCGGGTGGCTACGGGTGGCAGTACCGACGACAGAGGGGTTGGTGCACGCGGCCAACCGGACGACGCTGTTGCCACCGCCACGAATCGGACAGCTCATGCAGGTCCAAGTCATGTTGCGAGTGCTGCGGTAGGAATCCCGTCTGGAACTGCGCATGCTGTCACTAAACCCATTCTGTCAACATCTACAGCTTCGATTGCACCGAGCAGAGAACCCCTGTCGCCATCACCCGTGGCCTCTGCCTTGGTCGATGCCAGTCCAATAGGCAAGGGTCTACCACCGAGCAGAGAACCCCTGTCGCCATCACCCGTGGCCTCTGCCTTGGTCGATGCCAGTCCAATAGGCAAGATTCTACCAGCAACGACCGATGCAGCGGCAGGCGGCACTCTAAGCTCTATCCTCCCGCTGGAGCCTACTGATTCGTGCCCATCGGCTGCTAGTATTCAGAAACCTGTCCACGGCCATGTCGACTCCGACTCCATCGACGCTGTTGCTCAAGGGTCTGCAGATGTCACACTGACGAGCCAAGACTAGCAGATGTCATCGGAGGATGAATCAACAAAGAGACAGAAATAGCATCTCTGCGAGCCAGCTAGTCGTATTCCGATGCTGATGAATTCACCGTCGACGGCTTCACATCCATCTAAATAGGTCAATACCCGATAGTCAAGGGAGGTACCACCTAGGCAGTCCTTCCACAGAGGTAGGATGTGGGGGGGTCAGCTGGATGACGAGTCTTGCGTGTCGACCGCTGGTGTTTAGCCAGATCCCCGTGCTGGGCATGGTGGAGTAGCCAGTGGCCACGTACGGGACATGTAGGTGTAGCTACACGATGCCACGGAAAAAGCAGCAAGTGAAACTCGACGGGCGGATGTAGCGGCGCAAGAGCTGACGGCGTCGAGAGAGGAGGCTGAAGACCTGACAGCGCTCGTGGGCAAATTACAGGAGGAGCTTAGGGCCTCTAATCGCAGGTCGGAGAGTGAGACAAAATAGAGGCTGTTGCTGCAACGATAGCACAGCCACACTCGATAGTTAGCTTTGCCTGCACATGACGGGGAACACTTAGGGCACCATACCGAGCACAGAGCCAGATTGTAGGCGCAGGTGACTGGACTACAAGCCGACGTTATTCGTTTGACGCAAGAAAAGGACGATGCAACTGCGAGAACGGAATCGTCTGCAGACCAAGTGGAGGCACTACGAGCAGAAATCGAGGCGCTCAACAGATAGCTATCCAAGAAAGATGCAGCACTCGAGATCCACGCAAAGCAGATGCAAGCCACTGATAAGAAGTGTCGTGATACAGAACAGGCGTTGGTCGCAGAACGCGATGTCTCATCCACACAGAGGGTGCGCATGATTGAACTTGAGGGACTGGTGAAGGCTGCAGATGACAGAACCGAGACTCTGCTCGCGGAAAAACTGGCAACAGAGAGCGAGTTCGAGCAGCGTGCCAGCACTGTCCGGGATGATGCCAAAAAGCTTGCAGCTGCCGTAGATCAAATGCAGCGGGAACTGTCCGCAGAGAAGGATAGCAATCGCTTAGAGAAAGAGCGCGCGGCTATTCTGCAAGCCGATCTAGACAGAACTCGATCGCTGGCAGATGAGCGCGATGCCGCTGTCACGAATGCCTTGCAGCAGTCACAATCGTAGGAGTTGTCCTTCAAGGCCTAGATACGCAAGATCAAGACCAAGTGTAAAGAGGCAGTGCAACAAGCCTCGGATGCTGAACAAGCTCTCGCCTTTACTTCCAAGCAGCTGCTCGAGTCTGAGACTGACATGCAGCAAATCCGAAGCGACCTACAAGTGGCCGAACATCAGGTATCATAGCTGACGAAACAGAAGCACGAAGCATATGTCCGCAGCCGCAGGGATCGATCAGCTTTGTAGAGGTCTCGAATTTCCTATGCATCCAGAGGCGAGACATCTGCTGCACTTGGGGTCAACAGAGCCACGGATCGCGACGTCACTACCTCCTCCTCCAAGGATGGGCCAACAATAATTTCTGTGTCCCACGCTTAGATCGGCATGCATAGCGCTACAGTCGGATCTAAGACTGGGACAACCCGGCCTGGTAGTTCCCCCAGCAGCATGGCCACTTCCGGCAGCAGAAGTCCTCCCGGAGTATCGACCACGCATCGTGTTGCTTCGGGGCCATCGAGAGAGCATCGCCTGAGGTCGGAGCTCAAACGGATCAAGCAGTTGCACGACCAGGTCGTCCGTTCACTTCGCGATGCACGTACGCACAATGCCTTGCTGAGGTCCAGGCTAGCAGGGGCAGAAGAGGCCATAAGTTATGCGAGGGATGCCAGGAAATCTGCCGCTCAGGCTGGCCGTCGATCTGAATCTATGTGGAAATCTCGATGGACGAAAGCGTGCATGATTGTCCTGTAGCTGCTTGGACAATCCGCCTCCAAATCAGACTCGAGCGAGGGGAAGGAGATTGATTCCAATACCGGGTAGACCCACGGCTAGCCGCCTCAAGTGTCACCAGACGATCTCATCGAATTGGTTCGGATTGCCAGGACGGAAATGACCCCGTTGCTTCGGTATGGGAGTGCTGGGGAAGCCACGGGTATTCGATCGAAGCCTGATTCCAATCCGCCGCTGCATGAACTGCTTCAACGAGCCCAGGACCTGGTTGCACCCTTGCGAGGTGAGAACGGCTCAAGCGTGGGTGTGCCGAATGAGAGTGTACCAGGTGGAGGCGTTGACCAGCACCAGGGGTTAAATCTCAACGAAGTTAACACCTCGGTGCCAGATGATGCAGGTCTTGAGTTTGACAGTCCTCGATCAGACTAGGATGACGGTCGTGCTCGTAGGGAACACCTAGCAGCACAGCAACAATCACCGGCGTTGAGCGATGATCTCATTGCACTCGGAAGCATAATCTCGCCGCCACCTGCCCCCACTACCCGTTCGAGAATCAAAGGAATCGCACATAGTTCTAGATACGAGCTCTCCTAGCTCTCCGCGGAAGAATCATCTGGGGCATAGGAGTTGTTGTAGGGTATCGGTGAGGACGACGTTTCCTTTCGACCTGAAGGGCGCCCATACGAGAAGCAGGGCACACCTGGAGACGTAAATGGAGCAGAGCTCCTATCGAGAGTTGTTAACACTGGTGCCAAGCTCTCCGGACCTGCCTCTGTGGGCGCTGTATCTCCCAGCCGGCGGTTGGGAGTTACCCCCGGGCGGCGCTAGCCAAGGAGCTCTCAAGCAAACAGTGCATATGCAGCCAAATCGACTGGTCGGCGTCGGGGATTTAGATGACGTATGGCTAGGTTATTGAATCATCAGATATTGAAACGACCCAAGTATCATTGTATCCTAGCAAAGTATCCGTTTCTCCTTGAAACAACTTCACGCAAAACATCACTCAACGCCAAGCATGCCGGCCTCGAGTGCGGCACCTTCGTCCATTGCATCATCATCTTCATCTTCATCGTCCTACTCTGCGGCAGGAGAGGCACCGCCTCCTTTGCCTTTCCCGCGAGCGAATGCCATCCCACCCGTCTTGCCCCTTTTAGTGGACCCTGCAGGTGCGGACTTGCCGGCCACATGGAGGCCCTGCGACTTATGCGCTCTGGAGTTGTAGGCTCTCGTGAAAGCGGCCTTTGACTTGCTGTCAAGAGATTGCCACATGGACTCCCCGCTGCCGAGAGCTAGTTCGGGGAGGGTCTCCACCACGTCCTCTCGGGAGAGTCCATACAGATCCATGTTGGTGATGGCCTAGTGTGCGCACATGGTGGCAGCTGCTGTAGCTGCGGCAGTTTTCTTCGGCTTGCCCTTGATAGGTTTCTTTGAACCGCTGGCTGCAGCAACATCTTCCATTGAAATAGCCCCACTCTCAATTCCAGCCGTAGCTGCCTAGATCTAGTCCAAAGCCAGCGGGTGCATCAACAGCCGAAGCATAGCAGGTGCGTAGTCTAGACGCACGGCGCGAAGCCCCCCAGACACACGCCCACTCATGTGCACAGTCAGCTCGCTGAGCAGACGACTGCGCTTATTTCGGGCGCTGTTTCTACCTAACCAATCCGGAAAATTCGGCTGTACGCGCCCAGTGGCATACCAAGCGCCTCTCACGTTGAAGGCGGCCTGTGATGGCAGCAACTGCCACTACTGTCTCATGCGGACTTTCCTAGCTACGATGTCTCCGTCGCTGCATGATTCAGATGCGTGTGACAGCCGTTGCAATCGACTCATAGCACCCTCAGTGCTCCCAGATGACAGCACAGAGGCAGGATAGGACTGGGCTACCATGAGCGGCAGCAAGTCGTAGTCTACGAAGAATGCTTCGTATCTCTCCCGCACAGTCACACCACGTGAGAACATGGTCGGTAATGCCGTGAATGCAGTGTGTCTCAGCGCCTCGTCCTTGCTGATCGATTTCCGCTCCTACGAGAAATCAGCATAAGTCAGTGTAGACCTCGTCCTCGCCTGCATTTGAAGCATGCCAAGCACCTGTCGCATGTCGTTGCCGCACGACTCAGCTATTTGTTCCATTGTGACCACATCCACGTCAAGACCTGCCTGCTTGGCGATCGGGACCATGGCTTTGGCGATGGCTCCCTTCTGAGGCCGCATGAACTTGAGGTCGAAACAGTTGTTCGCCAAGGAGCGGACACTTGATTTCTGCCGGTCATTGCACAGGCAGATTATGGGTGTCCGAGTTTTCTTGATGATCTGAATCAGCTCGGCATTGCCACCTCGATCCGATGCCCCGAGTCCGTCTACCTCATCCATTATGATAACCCTGCGAGCTGCCTTAGTGGTTTTCACGCTGCCATCTAGACTCTTGCCGTGCCAAGCCAACACCTGTGTCCCAATAACATCACCCAGTCGCTCCCGAAGCCCCCGTTTCGATCGCGTGTCTGATGCATTCAACTCGAATACTTCTCGTCTGCACACCTTGGCAGCAAGATGAGCCGCTGTCGTCTTGCCGATCCCCGGGGGCCCACTGATCAGGACGGCCCGTTTCTCCGGCTGCTCTGAATCCCGGGCCTTGTCCACTGGGGGATACAAGCCTTTGCGCTGGCCCCCTTTGCCCCCCCCACCTGCTGCTCCAGCATCCATTCTGATGTGTCTCTCGTCCCACAGGTCAAGCCAGCTCCTGAGCTTTGCAAAATTGGTTGCATGTCCAACCAAGTCCTCCTCATCAGAGGGGGCAAATCGATCGGCCCACAGACTCTGCGTCGCATCAGATCGTTGTTCGGCCACAGATGCACGTTTTGCGCCGCCATTATCAGATGCAGTGGCTTTATGAGCCGGAGTTGGTCGACGTGCGGCCTTGGATCCCCTAGGGGCAACTGGTGCAGGTGCGCGTGCCGAGCTTACTTGGGCACCAGCAGCGGCAAAAGAAGCGGCAACAGATTTATCCTTCTCCTCCTTCATTGCTTGCTTGAGTGTCTCCTAGATGAAGCGAGCCACGGACCATACTGCCACATTCTTCTCCTCAGCTGCTTCCCATTTCTTACCTTGCTGCACCTGACGGCCATCCTCTAGCTACTCACCGGCTACTAATGCGAAGGTGGTAGATGATACGGCTGTCATGACCCGACCCCCATTCAACCGACAGAATTCTTCCAGTTCCTCTCGCTCTAGCATGGAATCTTCACCCGTGAACACGAACCTATCCCCACGTAGCGCGAGGTGATGACCTACTGGTGTCCCGTCTCGAAAAGCTTCAGCTGCTCGTTCGATCGCTTCACGGGATAAAGCTTCTATTAGATCATCTTCGATGCCCTACCTCTCGCCTATAAAGCCTGGGCTCTTTCGCTTAGCTTCTTTGCTCTTGGTGTTGGCCTTGGCCTTCTTAATTTTTGGCGAGGAACGGGCCAATAGTCCACCATGATTCTGGGGTGGCGATACGGCCGCAGTACGAAGTGGCGCAGCTGGACTGGAGCTGCGCTCGTCGTCATAGTCATCATCAGAGTCTATGACTGCAGCGCGGGTTCCAGTGCGCTGAGAGCGCGGCGAGGTGGAACCTGATGCCTCTGCAACAGCAGCCGAGCGGGGTGCGGGTTGAACAGAATCAACTCGGCGTTTCTTGACTTTGGGGACTTCCTTCGCATCCATCTATGCTATGGGTGATGTTGCTTCTGATAATTGCACTGCTTGGTCATGACGAGATGGTGACGCTATACTCTCAGGAGCCTTCGCTGGATCGCCGCCGAAGTATGCTGCTGCACTAGTTGCTGCTGCTGATGACAACAGGGCCGAAGTCGGCCGAGAGCGCTTGCCTGGGCTCTTCATCGTATTTTTTTCCTGTGTCTTGGAGCTCGGCTTCTGCGCACCTCCTTTCCCTGGCTTACCAAAAAAACTTCGCAGATCCTGCATATTTAAAATGTGATATTTGGCACTCGACCAAATGTTCGGTCTAAATGATATATGACGTATTTAATCACACCAACGTGAGATACGAATTCAATAAGTCAGAATCTCCCACGAAAAGTACCTTAAACCCGTGCTTCCTCTATAAGCGGCCATGACGACAACCTCCCTATTGACCTGGAGTATACTAGTTCCGCAATACAATCCTTCTGATATGCGCAGCGCCGAGTATCCGGATGTCCATGGCTAGGATCAAGCAGGATTTAGGAGAGGGAAGAACTGTCAACAGGCGCACGCAGTAGTAATGGAATGGACGAGGCAGAGGGGACCAAAAGGTGGGGTCTATTGCTTCTACGATATCAAACA
>Ga0136560_1001582_pt1 | contig 11736 bp, 7 predicted proteins | sample AntRauMeHopE1497_FD_104925 | JGI IMG/M metagenome (GOLD analysis project Ga0136560, IMG submission 104925) | Saline lake microbial communities from Rauer Islands, Antarctica - Metagenome Hop E1 #497 | ecosystem: Environmental > Aquatic > Non-marine Saline and Alkaline > Saline | place...
ATAAGTGCGTTCATTATAACCGTTTGTAATTATAGTGCTCAGTTCTGTTTTTAGAGCATACCCCGTAAGGCCGTTTGCACTGTTATAGTAAGTAGTGGGCGCTTGCGCACTAAGGGTTAAAGAACATAAAAGGGTAAGGTAAAAGTAGCTTTGCTTCATAAGGTTGTTTTAACTTTTAAAATATATCTTTCTGATTATTGTTTATTTTTTCTTTAATCGGGCCATGTAAAACCCGTCAAAACCGTCGCTGTGCGTTAACAAGATTTTGTCTTCTATAAATTCAAAGGCAGCACCCGTTTCAGTCGCAAGGAACGCTTGTACTTGCTCACTGTTTTCTGAGGGTAGTATAGAGCATGTCGCATAAACCAGCTCACCACCAGCTTTTACCACTTTGCTATATTTGTCTAAAATATCAGCCTGGGTAGCTTTTATTTCATCTATAAATTCAGGTTGTAATTTCCATTTTGCATCTGGATTGCGGCGCAGCACGCCTAAACCGCTACAAGGCGCGTCTATGAGCAACCTGTCCATTTTATCGTGCAACTTTTTTATGACTTTACTGCTGTCTACCAGCCTGGTTTCTATGTTATGTGCACCAGCACGGCGGCCACGGCGTTTAAGCTCGTTTAATTTGTTTTGGTAAATGTCGGTAGCAATCACTTGTCCTTTATTTTCCATCATCGCGGCTAGGTGCAAGGTTTTGCCACCAGCGCCGGCACAAGCATCCATAACGCGCATACCTGGTTCTACGTTTAAAAAGGGCGCGATAAGCTGGGAACCTGCATCTTGTACCTCAAACAAGCCGTCTTTAAACGCGGTGGTTGCAAACACGTTTGTGCGCTCGTTTAGTATGAGTGCATTGGGAAAACGCTCGTCTGTATGCGTGGCTATTTCTTCAGCATACAATTTTTCTTTGACGGTCTTTAAATCGCCCTTTAATGCATTTACGCGCAAAATAACTTCGGCCTGCTGGTTAAGAGCATGCGCTTCTTTTATCCACAAATCGCCCAGCTCTGCACTGCACAGGTTGTGCATCCAGTCAGGGTATGACTCTTTAAGCGCGAGGTCTTTACCAGCCTCGTCAGACATGCCTTTTATGCGGCGCTCTGGGGTGTTATAATATTCTTCCCATGCGGGTAATGCGTGTCCTTTTAAAACAATCCATATACTGGTAAGTCGCCACAAATCGCCTTGATTAAAAGGTTCGTTTGCATTGGCGATATGCGCATACAGTCGCTTATAACGCACGATGTCGTAGGTCGTTTCGGCTATAAAGCCACGATCTCTTGAACCCCACCGGGTGTCGCGTTTGAGGATTTTTTGTATGGCCTGATCGGCATACTTTCCTTCGTTAAAAATAATGTGCAACGCATCTACGGTCGCCTGTACTAAATTATGATGAAATCTCATGCTGCAAAAGTAAACTTATCTATGGTTTCCGCATGGCTTAAAACCTTATTTTTGATAAGTCGCAGGGCATTAATGAATACATTATGTATTTTGTGGTGTTCGCTTTCGCGAAAGCGTACTACCCATAAACCCTCGTTTAACTTTATAAACACCTTATGAAAACCTACATTTTAGCTATTTTAATGCTTTTCTTATTAAATGCTTGTGCTGTTAAAAAAGCGAGTCCCAAAGCAGTAACGGGAATCACTATGAACCTTTTAAATGACGACACACTTGCGATACGTGCACTAGAATACAAATACGGTACCTACTGGTTTTCAGGTAACAATGGACAGTATGGACGTGTAGATGAAAAAACAAACAACGTTCTTTTAAGTAAGCTGCCAGATATGGCCACTAAGTTAGAATTTAGAGCAATCGCGGTTACTAATTCTTATACCTACATTATGAGTGCAGGCAGCCCGGCGTTGTGTTATCGTATTGATAAAAAGAATGGCGACGTGCTTGAGGTTTATCGTGATATGGACGAGCGCGCGTTCTACGATTCTATGAAATTCTGGAACGACCGTGAGGGCATTATACTGGGCGACCCCATGGACGCCTGTTTTAGCATCCTTAAAACAACCGATGCCGGCGCGAGTTTCACAAAAATAACGTGCGATGCATTTCCAGATTTTGTCGCAGGTGAGGCGGCTTTTGCAGCTAGTAATTCTAATATGGTAATTAAGGACAACGAGGTCTGGTTTGCTACTGGCGGCGAGCGTGCACGGGTATTTTATTCTAGCGATAAGGGTACAAACTGGACAGCTAGAGACACACCTGTACTTGCTGGTGGGGCTATGACAGGTATTTTTGCTATGGATTTTTATGATGACAAACAAGGTGTGGTGATAGGCGGCAACTGGGAAGATAAAAAAGATACAAGTGCAAACAAAGCGCGGACTGTGGACGGTGGTCGTACATGGCAACTTATGAATATAGGTGAAGAACCCGCGTATTGCAGTGATATACTATACATACCGGGCACGCAAGGCAAGGAACTGCTCGCCGTAGGTTCTCAAGGAATATGGTGGACTGGCAACAACGGTAACAGCTGGAAAATGCTTACAAATAAGGGTTTTTACACCGTAGCCATGCAAGATGATTCACACGGTGTGCTAGCTGGCCGACAAGAACTGGTGCGCTTTACCATACAACGGGAATAAAGGCATATTTCTCAGGTAAACAGTTATAAAAACCAAAACATCGATAAACGGCACATATTACTATTTTTTTAAATTACTGATATTCAGTTTTTTAACATAATTTATCTCATAAAACAAACAAAAAATCAGTTTAAAGACATTTGTCGCTTAAGCCTCTTGGTATATTTACAACGGTTTAAGTAAATAAGCAATTTCTTTTTTAACAAAAAAACAGATTTGTTTATTAAAATAAAAGCGGTGGAGATCGCTTTACAAAGAGCGGTGGAGACCGCTCTTTTTTTTTGCGCTTTTTTAAAGAACTATCTTTTCTCATTAAAACGGTAACTAAAGCGCGGTCGCATTCCTAAATGCACGTTTTCTATAATCGCTGCATAACCTTACGCCTCGTTTTCTACGTTTTAAGGATAGGGGAACAAAAAATAGGAGTTAATTGCTTACTTAGAAAAGCGATAAAGTACGAGTGACTCAGATAAAAATGAAAACAAAAACAAAAACGTACCACGCCCCAGAACCCTGCAACACGTTGAGACAACAAACTAACTTGGTGCGTTACCATAGCGCACTTAAAGAACCAACAGGCCGTGATCTCTGAGCGATTGTAACTCTTGGGCGTACCAAAAAGGTTCAAATGCATCAAAGGCAGTTTCATAACGTTCTTTGAGCATGCCATAACTTACTGCTTTATCTTGCGGTGTCATGAGTTCCAGCTGATCCAGCAACCAGTTTGCTTTGCTTTCTTCTAACACAACGGCTTCTTGCGAAATGGCATCGTGAAAAAGGAGTTCTAAATAAGCTACTTTATTACCTTTTTTTGTTTTAGTCAATGGGCGTAGCAAGGGTTGCTGTCCTATCCAGACCAATTTTGTAGATGGTTTAAGGTTTTCAAACACATCTTCTTGCAAACAGTTTTCTATAAAGTCTTGTTGAATACTTGTGTTAGGAACTTTAGTATCGAACCATTCTTGCAGGTTTAAATCAAAACCTACACCATGCATATAGTTAAAAAGTGATTTTTTAAGGCCATAACTGAATACGGAATGATCCACGCCAGTAATATCTGTAAATTCCAGGTCGTTGTTTGCAAACTGTATGTCTTTATAATCTGGTATAACGCCATAAGCTTCTGGGTCTAGACCTACCGGACTATGCGCAGTAAGTGCAAAACGGTGCCAAAAACCAGATTGTACAATCCCTAACTCAAAAAGCTGACGCACCATTTCTAAACTGTCCACGGTTTCTTGTGCCGTTTGGGTGGGGTAGCCGTACATTAAATAGGAATGTACCATAATGTTTGCCTGGGTAAAATTGCGTGTCACTTGTGCAACTTGTTTTACGGTTACACCTTTATCTATGAGTTTGAGCAAGCGGTCAGAGGCTACCTCTAATCCACCTGAAACGGCAACACAACCGCTGGCTTTAAGCAGGTAACACAAATCTTGTGTAAAGCTTTTCTCAAACCTGATGTTTGTCCACCAGGTCACGGTAAGCTTGCGCTTTATAATTTCTAAAGCTACGGCACGCATGAGTGCAGGCGGTGCAGCCTCGTCTACAAAGTGAAAACCATGCTCACCCGTTTGCGCAATAAGGGTTTCCATGCGGTCTACCAGCATAGTTGCTGCAACGGGTTCATAAATTTTAATATAATCTAGAGAGATATCGCAAAAAGTACATTTTCCCCAGTAGCAACCATGTGCCATGGTCAGTTTGTTCCAGCGGCCATCGCTCCACAAACTGTGCATGGGGTTTGCAATTTCTATAACGTGTATGTAGCTGTCCAGCAACAAGTCGCTGTAGTCTGGTGTGCCCACTTGGGCTTGTTTATAGTCGGGGAGGGAACTGCGGTTATTGTAAAATACAGCACCATTTTCTAGTAAAAAGGTACGTTTAAAATCAGTAGTGGCTGCTGTTTTTTGCGCGTTGTTAAGTACGTAGTCGCACAGTAATTCTACAGGTCGCTCACCGTCGTCTAGGGTGATAAAATCTGTAAATTCAAACACACGAGCATCCTTAAGCGAGCGCAACTCGGTATTGGGAAAACCGCCGCCCATGCTTACCGTTATCGCAGGGTAATGTTTTTTAATAAACTGTCCACAACGCATCGCACTGTATAGATTTCCAGGAAACGGTATGGATAGCAGCACCATTTTAGGTTGCACCTGTGCAAGACGCTTTTCTAGTATCGCTAGCGTAAGTTTATCTATAAAAGTGAGGGGTTGTTGCAGCGCATTGTAAAGCTCGTCAAAACTGTTTGCACTGCGGCCCAGCTGCTCTGCATACCTGCTGAACCCAAAATTTTCATCTACACAAGCAACAATAAAGTCAGACAGGTCTTCTAGAAACAAGGTGGCAAGATGTTTTGCACGGTCCTGCATGCCCATGGTGCCAAAAGCCCATTCCATATCGTCCAGTTCATCAAACCGCGATGCCCGTGGTAAGAACGAGTCAGTACACAGCTGTCTAGCGAGCGTGTCCTGTTTCCCTTGTAAAAAGCAAATTACCGCATCTATACGATTAATGTAGAGTGCTTTGAGTGCATATATGCGCGTGGTATTTGCCGTTTGTATGCTGTCATTTTCATAAGCCTGCTCAAAAACCTGCGTTAATTGCTCCTTATTAAACAAGGAACAAATAACCTCAATACCCAGATCCATTTGGAAACTCGATATAGCTTTAGTGTTTAAAAACCCTTTAATATAAGCCGTCGCGGGGTAGGGCGTGTTGAGCTGTGTAAACGGTGGTGTTATTAAAAGTAGGTCGTTTTGCATAATTAAATGGTTGCTGCAAAGTTAGTGGATAGTTTGTGAGCTTTGAGCTTTGGGCCGTGAGCTTTATTTTCTCTGAGGTTTAAGGAGATGGTGGCAACAATGAAGTATCTAGTAGGTATTTTATTGAAAGTTTGTGAGCTTTGAGTTTTATTTTCTCTGAGGTTTAAGGTGATGGTAGCGACAATAAAGAATCTAGTAGGTATTTTATTGAAAGTTTGTGAGCTTTGAGCTGTGGGTTTTATTTTCTCTGAGGTTTAAGGCAATGGCAGGAGCAAGCAAATTCGGAGCGGTTTAATATTGGAAGCTTTTGAACTGTGAGTTGCAGTTTCAGTTCAGATTTCAGTTCAGATTTCAGTTTAGATTTGAGTTTCAGTTTAGATTTGAGTTTCAATTTAGATTTAAGTTTCGATTTCAGTTTAAGGTTCTATTCAGATGTCGGTTTAGATTTGAGTTTCAGTTCAGATTTCAGTTTAGATTTGAGTTTCAATTTGGATTTAAGTTTCGATTTCAGTTTCAGTTACGATTTCACCGGAACTCATAAGTCCTAACCCAAAACCTAAACAGTTACAATTACTGATACCCAGCTGCCTGTAAATTAAACAACTTCTCGTACAATTTAGGTTCGGCCATAAGCTGTTCGTGCGTACCTATCTCTGCAACCTGACCATCTTCCAGTACCAGAATACGGTCGGCCATGCGCACGGTTGAGAAACGGTGTGAGATAATAATACTGGTTTTGCCTTTAGTAAGTCCTATAAAACGTTCAAAAACATCATACTCTGCTTGCGCGTCTAGTGCGCTCGTGGGTTCGTCTAGCACGATAATGTCGGCGTTTTTCATATATGCTCTTGCCAAGGCTACTTTTTGCCACTGACCACCGCTTAGTTCTTGCCCTTTGGCAAAACGGCGTCCCAGTTGCTGGTCTATGCCGCCCTTCATTACAGCAACCACCTGGTCTGCTAGACTGCGTGCTGCGGCGTCTTGTATCATCGGGTCATTGTGCAGTTCCTCTATGTTTCCTACGGCTATGTTTTCGCGTAAGCTAAATTCATACTTAAAGAAATCTTGAAAAATAACGCCAAATCGTTTTCTGTATTCTTGTTTGTCAAACTGTGCAATGTTAATGCCGTCCAGTAAAATTTCGCCTTGGGTAGGTTCGTAAAAACGTAAAATTAACTTGATTAAGGTAGTTTTACCGGCACCGTTCTGACCTACAAAAGCGATTTTTTCGCCCGCTTTTATGGTAAAATTTATTCCTTTTAAAACCTCGGTATCGCTACCTGCATAGCCAAAATGCACATCGCACAGCTCAAATCCTAGCTTAATTTCTTCGGGAATGGGCGTGGAAACGGCTGCCTTGTCTGTAATTTCAATATCTAGAAAATCAAAATAATCGCGCAGGTACAACGAGCTCTCTGAAATGGCCGTAAACCTAGAGAAAAAGCCCTGCAGGTTGTTGCTCAATCTATTAAACGAACCCGATAAAAACGTGAGTTCACCGATGCTAAGCGTTCCTGAAATAACCTTAAAAATGATAAATATATAAGCGCCATAATAGGACAAAATACCCAAGACGTTAAAGAGCGAGCCGTACAAGCTTTGTTTTATAGAAAGCTGCTTGTTAATCTCATAATAATCGCCAGAGAGTTTGTTAAATCGTGCAGCGATATAGTCTGTCAAACCGAATAGTTTAACCTCTTTGGCCGTTTGATTATTTGCGCCTATAAAACGCAGGTAGTCTAGCTCGCGACGCTCTGCAGTCCAGCTGCGCGCTACAGAATAGCGGTGTGAGCTGTACTTTACCTCGTTTATAAACGACGGTATAATGCTTAAAACCAGTAGTATAATAAGCAACGGTTCAAAATAAATTAGTCCAGCGATTAAGGAGCTTATAGAAATAATGCTCTGAACCTGGCTTAACGATGTACTCATTAAACCTACACGACCGCTGGTTTGTTGCCTTGCTCGCTCGAGTTTATCATAAAAATCGGGATCCTCGAGCTGTTCTAGCGTGAGCTCGTTTGTTTTTCTAATGATTTTTTCAGACGAGGCGTTTGAGTACAAATCGCCTATGAGCCCATCTGTCAGGTTAATGAGCCTGTTCAACAGGTCTGCTACCACGGCTATTGCCAGCTCGATGCCTACATAGGTCCACAATTGGGTCAGGTCTTGCGTGTCTAGCGATATTTGCAAGATAACCTCGTCTATAATCAGTTTTCCTACCCATAATAAAGCCACTGGACTTACCGCGGTGATTAATCGCGCTAAAAAGTTTGTAAGAAACAACGCAGGACTCACCCGCCAGATTTCCCTAAAAAATCGAGGTAATGCTTTTAATGCGCTGAAAGAGAAGCTTTTTACCTGTTCGTTTTGTTCTTTTATAGATGCTGGAGCTATTCTCGCCACGTAGTTTATTTAGAGGACAAAGGTACGATGTTATAAGTGTTTTGTGGTTTGTTTTGCTTTCGCGAAAGCGGGGTGCGCAACATGCATCTAGCACCTGTTTTCTAGCACATGAGACACAAAAAAAATCTTCAAACCGTCGTTTATATAGCGGTTAGCATTAAACCAATGGACAAAGCGCATGGGTTCTGATGAATTATAGTTAATGGAGTTGATTATTGTTACAACTTCGCCCTTAGCTACGTTATAAAGTGCAAGTGCTTTTTAGATTATCCAAATAAACAACCATGAGTATCTACGCTCGTAACGCGTAGCATGGCATCGAAGTTACTCGATAGAGGAAATGGCTCATAAAGTTCCCATTTGCCGTTTGCATGATTCCAGTATAAGTTCCATTTATGACATGGTTTATAGAATCTGATTTTGGCAAACTCAATGCGTTGTATCTGGTTGGTTAGCAAGTATATGGGTCGTGTGCTGTAAAGGGCAGCCACTTTGCCGCCGTAAGAATACCCTGTATCTAAAAGTGCGCGTCCCTCTGGAATTTCTGACCGCATGGATTCCACAAAGGTTTTTATGGTGGTTGTCTTTAATATCTATGGTTGGTTTTTTCATAAGGTCAGCCATTTATGCGCATTTAATGCAGGTTTAAAGGGTACGGTTTCTAACCTAATTTGTAGCATGGTATTTGCGATTTCGGTGGCCTTTAGACTTTAGGGTGAGCTAGCAGTATGAAGGTAGTAAAACTGCTGATGAGTTTAGAAATGCGCCATGGTAGTATGCACGTGTAGATAGAAGCACACAGCAATTGCATAATCATGAACAAAAATTTGCATTAAATATCTAAATCTAATCGATAAGATATATTGATAAAAATATGTGCTCTGTGAATTGTAATTTTGCGACCTAATCCAAAAAACGAGTTCATGCGTAAAATCACAATTGCAAAAGGAGATGGTATAGGTCCAGAAATAATGGATGCAACCTTAGAAATTTTAATAGCCTCGGGCGCCAAAATCGAAACAGAAGAAATAGAAGTAGGCGAGAAAGTATATTTATCTGGTAACACAGCGGGTATTGCAGCTGCGTCTTGGGACGTTATACGACGTAATAAAATCTTTTTAAAAGCACCGATTACCACCCCGCAAGGCGGCGGTTATAAAAGTTTAAACGTAACCACACGCAAGTTTTTGGGCTTGTACTCAAACGTGAGACCTTGCATGAGTTTACATCCCTTTGTGACTACAAAGCACCCGATAATGGATGTTGTGATCATACGAGAAAATGAAGAAGACTTATATGCCGGTATAGAACACCAGCAAACAGACGAGGTGGTACAATGCTTGAAACTGATAAGCAGACCAGGTTGCGAAAAAATCGTGAGATATGCATTTGAATATGCTAAACAACAAAACCGCAAAAAAGTAACCTGTTTTACTAAGGACAATATCATGAAGCAAACAGATGGTTTATTCCACCAAGTATTTGATGAAATTGCCGCAGAGTACCCTGAAATAGAAAATGAACACTGGATTATAGACATAGGTGCTGCAAAAATGGCCGACACCCCAGAGGCTTTTGATGTTATTGTAATGCCTAACTTATACGGTGACGTGCTAAGCGATATCGCAGCACAAATAACAGGCTCTGTAGGTTTAGCTGGGTCTGCAAACATAGGCGAGGAGTGTTCTATGTTTGAGGCTATACATGGTTCTGCACCACGACGCGCAGGGCAAAATGTAGCAAACCCATCTGGGTTATTACAAGGCGCTGTTATGATGTTAAACCACATAGGCGAGACTGAGGCAGCTGAGAAAATACAGAACGCATGGCTTAAAACCTTAGAAGATGGTATTCATACCTACGATATATATAAAGAAGGTTCAAGTTCTCAAAAAGTAGGAACTAAAGAATTTGCACAGGCGGTAATTGCAAACCTAGGGCACAAGCCTGCTGTTTTAAAGCCGGTTTCTTATGCTAGCAATGTCGCACTTAACTTGCCTAAATACATCAAAAGGCCAGCAGCTAAAAAGACACTTGTAGGTGTAGATGTCTTTGTTCACTGGAACGGAACAAACCCAGAAATCATTGCCGAAAGCGTCCTGAAACTTGCTAAAAACGGATTAGAACTTACCATGATCACTAATAGGGGCATTAAAGTGTGGCCAGAAGGTTTTAGTGAAACCTTTTGTACAGACCACTGGCGATGCCGCTTTAAGCCCGCAAACGGTGGGGAAATTACAAAGCACCATATTAATGAGCTTTTGAGCAGTGCGATTGATGAGAATATCGACACCATTAAAACGGAAAACCTGTATGAGTTCGACGGGACACGTGCATACTCACTAGGACAAGGACAATAACACCAAATGTTAAAAAACCATGCAAGCACATAACATTAGATTAATCGATAATATATACGATCTTGAAATTGCTAAACAACTTTTAGAGCGGTTTATCGCTCAAAAGATTGCTTTTATAGAAGATAGGATTAAAGATACAGATCTTAATGATGCTGTAGAGCACGACCAGTTAAGGTTGAGGATAAGTGATTTAAAAGCAGAACGCAGATCACTGGATTTGTTAATAGAAGAGCACGACGGCGAGCATGTACAGATGCACATAGGTTGTACGGTTGTGATGTCTATTAAGAAAATCGAAAAAAACTAAGGTTTATAGCGCTTCTTATTATCAAGCCGCTGTTAGTATAGCTAACAGCGGCTTTTTTATGTGCGGTTTTTTTGGTGGCTACAGCATCTTATAGGTAGCACTACCCTGCGTTGTGCACATGTAAAGGTTGTTTAACCCATGACGTTATTAAGCAAAGCAGCTAGGTGCCGCCGTGGCCGCAACTGGGAATCGGTAAAGAAGCAAGCAACGATTGCGGCAGCTGCGGTAACGCGCTGTAGCAACCCGGTATAAGTCTCACAAGTAGTTAAGGAGGGAACGTAATCCTTCTAGAAATGAGGATTGGAGCATTTATTTTTGTCGTTGGGTGACCTATTCCCTAAAAGTGTACTTGCAGTCGTTTGGATGTCCCCTGTGTAGTCGATTATGTACAGATTTTTATTCACCGCAGTGCAAATAATTTTTTAATGCTAAATTCCAAGATGGTTTGCTATCAAAATTTTCAACAATTCCGTTCCTTTCTTTATTTGTGAATGCTTATATTCCGTGTTGAATCATATACCTTGGAAAATATTTTAAATCTCCAACTTCTCTGATCACTTTACAGACCGTACGTAAATGTTCGGATTCTTTTTCAAGTAATTTGTTGAGATTAGAAATTATTTCTTCTTTGTCCTGCGTGCTTAAATTTAATAGCGTATTTTGTTAAAGAACTAATAATGCTTGATGCGCGCTTTTGTTTTATAGGGGTCGATACAAAAGGTGGATCGCTACGTTCCTTTAAGTCCACACCTTGCCCGAGGTCTAAGCACTTATTTTAGGACAGAGAACCCTGTAAAACACGTTTTCAATAGCATATTTTACCCAAAGGATTCACTCGAATAAGACCTTACGGCTTTTTGAGCAGCAGTTGGAAAAAAGAGAAGTTGCCACTATTGCCATTGCAATTATCAAACAAAGATTGGACACATGTAGAAACCTTTGTGGTTTAAGAGAAATCAGTACACAGGTGTTGCCCGAGTTGTAAAAAAGGTCGATTGATCACCCTTTTAACCTTTGGAAATAGAGGTCCACCACAGAATTACAAACAAATTATAAAATATACATTACTAGAAAACAATGCTTAACAAACGGTTCAAAGAGAACCCGAATATACTAACGCCCAAAAAGAACGAAAATGCCCCATAACTATATAAAATCCTTTAGAGGTCAGTAGTTAGCTACTCATTAATTTTGATTGGCTGATAGCGTTGGCGTCGACCATTCGTGTTATCAGATTATGGAAGATTGATTGCTTGCTTTGAGACCTGTTTATTCGGTAACAA
>Ga0136560_1001583_pt1 | contig 11727 bp, 5 predicted proteins | sample AntRauMeHopE1497_FD_104925 | JGI IMG/M metagenome (GOLD analysis project Ga0136560, IMG submission 104925) | Saline lake microbial communities from Rauer Islands, Antarctica - Metagenome Hop E1 #497 | ecosystem: Environmental > Aquatic > Non-marine Saline and Alkaline > Saline | place...
CGGGGGCCCAGCCAGGCGGGTCTACCGGGACCGACGGCGCGAGAGGCGCTGCTCGCGAGATGGCGACCCTGCTCGCCAGCCTGCGGCTGCGCATGAGACGGCTTGACGCGGCCGACGACGACGACGACAACCCGGCGGGGGACGCGGCGGAGCCGGCCCCGCAGGCCGTGAGTGCGGGGAACGGCACCGCGTTGCCGGCGGCCGCGTCAGGCGCGCACCGCTGGCTGGACACCGACTCGGGTGTCGTCACGGACGGCCGCAGGGCAGAGCGGGCGCCGGACGCGTCCCCGCCTCCCCCCGCTCACTCGCCCCCGCCCATTGACGAGCCCGAGGGTCGCGGGGCCGTGGCCGGGTCGGCCCCCCTCGGCGTCGTGCTGTCACCGCGCGGCCACGAAGCGCGCTCGCCGGCCGGCTCTCCTCGGGTCGTCGACGCTGAGGGTGCCGGCCACGGCAGAGGCAGGGCCGCGGACGGCGCGGTAGCCAGCCTGTCGGACGCGGGCACGCCGCTCGCCTGGTCGTCCGCGCCCCCCGGGTCGTCCTTCGTCGCTCTGGCCGACTTCGAGGCGAGCGAGCGCGGGATGCGGAACTCCCTCGCCATGCGGCGCGGCGAAGTCATGCGCGTGGTCGCGGCCCTTGACTCTGGGTGGTGGTACGTCATGAACGCGGCCGGGAGCGGGGGCTACGTCCCCGGGAGCTACCTCGCGCCAAGCTCCCGCCAGGGGGCGGTAGGAGACGACCCCGACGGCTCCCGCTCGGGCACGCCAGCCAGCCTTGCGCCGGCAGACGGCGGCGCGACTGGGCCGGGGGTCGCCCCGTCGGCCGCGGCGGCGTCCTCTGGCAGCCCCGCGCCAGTCGCTGCTCCCAGCCCCGTGCCTCGGCGCGGCGCGGAGCGCAGGCCACCGTCCCGCCCTGTCCCGGCACCCGAGCCCGGGGTCTGCCGCGGGGTCGGAGCGTCGCGAGGCCCGGGCGGCGAGCATGCCGCGATTGGCGGTCCGGGGCCTAGGGGTGCGTCGCCGTCACCGTCCCCGCCGCCGCCGCCTGCCGCCCCGTCGACCCCTGGGTCGTCTCCGCCGCCATCTCTCTCCCCGGGCAGCTCAGACTCGGACGACTCGCCGCCTCCGCCGCTGCCGCAAGGCGGACCGCTGCGCCCCCCGCCACCGGCGCGCGCGCGCGCACCCCCGCCGGAGGACCGAGCCCGGCCGGACTCGGGGTCATCCTCGCCGCTGCCCCCGCCGAAGCACGCCCACCCGATCGCCGCGGCCGCCTCATGGCGCGCCGCGGGGGCGGTGCCGTCCGCCGGCGGGGGCAGGCGGCACGGGGTCACGGTGCAGGCTCCCGCGGCGGTCGCCAGCCCCCCGCCCGGGTCCTTCGTCGTCCCGCGCCGCCAGCCGCAGGGCCCGGTCACGGAGCCCTGGCGAGGCGGGAGGGTGGGGGCGCGGCCAAGCCGAGGGTCGCTGGAGTCGTACCACTCCTCGCGAGGCTCGCAGGGCAGAGCCGACGCCGCGGCCTCACCGCTCTACGGGAGGCCCATCTTCGGCATGAGCGCCTCGCTCTCCGGTTCGGCAGAGAGCCCGCCGCCGGGGGCATCGCCGACGCCTTCGTCGCCGCCCCCGAGCCTGCCTGCGAGCACGCCTCCGTCCACGGGGCCCCGCAGGGGCGACTTCCCGCCGTCGCCCGGCCCGGTGCCCCGCACACCCATCGCGCCGAGCGCGCTCGCCTCGTTCCCGTCGTCGGCATCGTCGGCAGGGCTGCCGCCGCCGCCAGCCGACGCGCGACGAGAGGCCGTGCCGGCCCTGACCAGAAACCCGTCGTCGCGGTTCGGCCGGATGCTCACCGCGCCGCAGGTCACCAGGCCCGTCGACGCGGGCCCCGTGGCCCCGCCTCGGCAGGTGCACCAGACGCCTCAGCTCCGGCCGCAGTCGGTGCTCGACGGGCTCGAGTTCTGACCCCCGTCCCCGGCCGGCGCGCACTGCTGGTGCACGCGGCGCCTCCGTCGTGACTTGCACGACTGTGCTCGCGCGCGTGACGCGCGGTCAGCGGATCAATGTTGTTTCGTCGGCATGCCACGCAATTGCTGTTCGGCAGGGGCACGCTCGCGGTGCCCGCTCACTCAGAGGGCAGCGGTGAATCGGCACAATCAGGGCTGGGGGCACCGGCATGACCGGCCCGGTGGCGGCGCCTTGCGGCGGTCCGGACGCGCGAGACCGAGCGGACGCCCAGGAGGATGCACGCGACGGCGCCGATCCCCACAATGGAGATGTCCGTCGCCACAACGGCAGCAAGCCACCAGAGACCGGTGCGGTCGGCATTGGCTGCCGGGGGAGCTGCGGGCACAAAGAGGGAGGGACGGCAGGCGAGACTTGCTGGACTGGAGCGCTCGGCATCATCGAGCGGCGCTGCAGCGGGCCTGACCGCATCCCGGAACGCAGAGGCGTGCACGTGCGACGGCAGCAACATGCGCGACCGGCAAAAGGGTGCTCACGCCTCGCCAGCAGGAGCTCAGCAGCAGAGAGCAGCCCGACGGCGTACGTCTCGCCCCCGCTGCCGGCCAGCGGCAGCAGGCCACTGGGCCTGGTCTCGAAGGCGGCCGCCCAGCCCGAAGCGTTGCTGGCCGATGCCGCCTGGAGGGAAGCCTCGGACGCGGCGAGCAGCATCGTGGTGGCCGATGCGGCGCGGCCCGCAGCGAGCAGCGCCGGCTGCAGATGCATCCACAGCGGGCCGCGCTGCCCACTGGCGGCGGCATAGTGCGGCGAGAGGGCGGAGAGCGACGCAGTAGGCAGGCCCGCGGGAGCGAGCGCCGCGGCCGCCGCCCCCTCGGCCAGCGAGACCGCCCACCACGGCACCGGCTGCGCCGGCAGGGGGTCCTCGGGGAGCCACGCCGACGCGTTGTACGTGTCCTGCGTCGACCCGTCCTGATCCGAGACGCTGAGCAGCGGGAGGGCGGCAAGCACGGCGACCCCGGCGCCGTCGGCCTCGCCAGTGGACTCGAGCCGTCCCGCCATCCCGTCCCACGACATGGGTGCAAACGCTGCCCCGCCCCCCGGGAGGGCAAGCAGGGCCCCCGACGAGAGCGCGGAGCGCAGGCCGAGCCGCCAGCGCCTGAGGGCACCGACCGCCTCTCGCTGCGCGCCCGGGACGAGGAAGCGGGAGGCAACCCTTGCCGCCGCTGCCGCATCGAGGCAGGCGTGCGCCGTCAGGGCCGGGTCGACGCGGTGGACCTGCCGGCCCGCGGCCCCCCCCCGCAGCCCCCGCAGCGCGCACAAGGCGCACTCCAGCGCGGGGCCAGGCACTGCTGCAGGGCCCGCGGCCGAAACCCACCACGATGGCGCACGGCCCAGGACGGACGTGACATTGCAGGGCGGCGCAAGGGCCGTGAAGTTGGTGTGCCCGGGGCCCAGCGGCAGCAGGCCCTCCCACGCGTGGGCCGTGGCCAGGAGTGCGCCGCCCCCCGGGGGCTCGGGCGGGGCCACACCGCCCCGCTGAGCGGCCGGCGGCAGCCTGCTTGCCCCGCCGGCGGCGAGCGCAATGGTGCGGTTGCGGGACAGGAAGCGGACCCACCCGAGGACGGCGCCGGCCCCCTCGGCGCCGAACCACGCACGGACCTGCTCCGACACGGTCCACGCCGCCGGTGCCTTCTCGCCGCGGGATGCTGGCCGAGGCGGACCCCAGGCGGCGGGGGCCTGCGCCGCGTCGGCCAGGAGCGAGAGGTGCCGCCCCAGGCCCGCAGGTGCCGCCAGGCCCGACGTCACGATGACCGTGTCACCGGCGGTGCCGCGCGTGCCTTGCGCCCAGAATCCGGCCGAGGGCCACGCCGCGTCTGACGACGGCCACGCGTCGTCCAGGGCCTGCCTCGAGCGGCCCGCCGGCAGCACGAGGCCGAGAGCAGCCACACAGCCGTCGCCAGGCCGGAGAGCGCCACGAGCGGACCTCTGCTGGGCACGATCGCCCCGCAAGCCCGGGCGGACGTGGCCGAGCTGCGCGCCCGCTGCCAGCGCCGCCGCGATGCCTCTGAACGCACGCGCCTGATCGCCAGCGTCGCCAGCAGGCACCGGAACGAACAGCGACGACGGGATCATACCTTCGTCCGACTGCGCGCAGCGGATGACACGGGCAAGGCTGAGGGCGGCGTCCAAACAGCGCGCGGAAGCAAGGGCCGCCACCGCTCTCGCGGCATCGGCCAGCTGAACCTCAGCCACGCCGGCTGCAGGGTAGATACGTGTCCCGCGCTGCTCTGGAAGGCACTGGCCGCTGGCTCCGCCGCCCTCCGCGAGGCCCAGGGCACTCAGAAGCGAGGAGCGAACTGCGAGTGCAGCATCCGCTTGCCGGCCCGACCACGCTGCAGCCTGCGATCCCCGTGAGACACAAACCAGCACCACGGCAGCTAGCAATGGCATCGAGGACCTCCGCGTCATTCGCGAGCCGCGAGCGGCTTTGCTTGCCCTCGGGCCGGCAGGGCGGCCGCCATCCGCCGCATCGCTTGCTCGCACGCCAGAGCAGCCGCTAGTCCTGCCACAGCAGCCACAGAGATCGCGACCACCGTGGTGCCCACTGGCGAGGACACGGTGAGCACGGCGTCCCTGGCCCGCTCCGATGCCGATGTCTCGTCCAGCAGCCCCGCCCATTGGCAAGCTAGCAGCACGAGCGCTACGATTCCTGCCGCAACGAACCCGATGACGGCGCACATCCACTGGGGCCGGGAGCGGGGTGCCTGCTCGGGCAGCAATGTTCGTCTTGACGCAAACATTTCGAGCAGAGCTTTTTCCGGCCCTCGCTCCACGCGCGGATGACCAGCAGGCACGAACACCACACGGCTGGAGCGTAACCCGGGCCCTCCGCCGCATCAGCCGTCTCGCCACAATGAACGTTGGCAGTGAGCCGGGTGGTAACAGCCCGCACCCTCCGCGCATCCTGTCGCCGAGCCCGGCCCGGCGCTCCGGATGACAGACACCTTGCGGCGCGGGCGCTCATCCACCTCCGCGTGCTCGCTTGCGTAAGCGGTTGGTTGCCTCGCAGGCTCGTCCAGCTACACTGCCGAAAAGGGGGAGACTACGGAGTGGGGGGACATCCAGAGGAAGCTCGGAAATTTTGCACCGCTTGAGGTGAGGCCTTTGTGCCTCGGGCCAGCGCACGCCGAGGCTACCGACCGCAATCCGTTATTCAACACGTGTGTTACCTCGCTGCCCCCGCCCCCGCGCTGCAGGAGGACGACAAGGAGGAGGAGGAAGAGGAGGAGGAGGAGCCCGACGACGGGGTTCGGGGACGCTCCGAGGCGGAGCTCGAGGACGCCGAGGACGACTCGGCATTTGCCGATGACAGGGAGCTCGCCGCGCTTCGTAGGGCGAGGCTTGCTCAGCTTCGGGCGGCTGCCGAGGCCAACCGGTTCGGGTCGCTTCGCACCATCACTCGCGCCCAGTACGTCGACGAGGTGACCCGGGCCTCATCAGAGGGGGATGGCGTGTACATCGTGCTCCATCTTTTCTCGCCCAAGGTGGCCAGGTGTCGTGAGGTTGATGCCGCCCTGACCATCCTGGCGATGCGGCACAAGCGCGTCAAGTTCCTCCGCATCGGCGGAGCGGACTGCATCGATGGCTACCCTGACAGGAACTGTCCGTCTCTCCTCGTGTACTTCAAGGGTGAGTGCTTGGCAAGGAGGGTCGGAGCCGCACAGACGGGGCTTGACCCGCGCGGCGTCTCGATCGCCCTGGTTGCCGCCGGCGCGCTTTCGCCTGAAGACGTCGTGGACGGAGCCACGGCGGCAGCGAGCGCGGACACCGCGATGAGCTCAGCGGCGCTGGCCGCGGAAGAGGACCTCTTTGACGAGTGACCTGCTCGTGCGGACACGCCGGCCCGCTCTGGGACCGCAGTTTGGACGAGCGAGCGCCACGTAGCTTCGTGCACGGCACGAGCAAACTCCACGCACAGGGGGCGATCACCCCGTTGGGACGCTGACATCACCAGAATCACACACAAACGTCGCTTGTCGCTCCGAGCATTTTCATGCGGCATCAGTCGCCGCAGCGCTTGGGAAACTCACCTCGAAAGCAAGACGCTGACGTGCCCGGTACGGGCCGCGCTCAGACGAACCCAGCTCGCGAGAGACGACGCGCCGGCCAGCACGTCGATGTACTCCACCGAACGCCGGGCGCCGGTGACACAGGGGCCGAGGAACCTGTCGCCGCCGGTCAGAATCAGAGCGCGCATCGACGGCGAGAACGAGATGCCCGCTCCGGCCCTTGGCTTGGCGAGCGCGGGGCCGGATGCCCAGCCAATGGACCCGAGCCGCAGGTCGATCCACTCGGACGAGCCCGACCCCCCTCCGCCGCCACAGAGCCACCATCGCTGGCCCACAGTGTCCACGCACGCGCTGGCCCTGTGTCGGGCGCTCACGCAGTCACCGAGCCGTCTCCACGCGTGATCTGCTCGTGGGTCCAGCATCATGGCCGTCCGGACGGCCGAGCCGCTGTGCGCGGCTCCCCCCGCGACGAAGATCGCCCCGGCGTGAGACACCGCAGAGGCCCCCTCCAGCGGAAGCGGGAGCCGGGGCAGCGCGGACCAGCCGCGCTCCATGTCCAGAACGAGCGCCTCGTCCAGGGCCCCGGACGGGGAGCCGGTGGTCGTCCCTCCGAGGATCACGGCCGGCCCGCCAGCCGAGTGCTGCACAACGGCGGCGCCACACCTCGCGGAGGGAAGGTCGGGCAGCGGAGCCCACGCGAGCTTGGAGTCATCGCCGAATGGCAGCCGCCCCATCGCGACGGCGCCCATCGTGGGCACGGAGCGGCCTCGATAAAGCCCGCCCGCCAGGGCCACGCCCTGCGTCTGGCCGCCTCCTCCAACCACGGGGCAGCCAGACGAGCCGGGGAGCCCCTCTGTCTCCCACGGAGATGCTGGCAGCGCCAGCGTCCGTGCTCGCGTTGCCCTGGTTGACGAGAGCCCGTCGGCAGGGACGAACACCGCCTCCGCCCCGCCGGCTGTGCCCCCGACCAGAAGGAGCTGAGCCGCCATCCCGCTGGGCGGCTGCGTTGCCTTGCCACCCGGTGACCGAATCGAAGCTGTGGCTCCAGCGAAGCTGCGGGCGCGGTGAGCTGGTGTTGAGGCGGCAGCGCCGCGCCACTGCCCCCCCGCGCTGTCTGCCACAGCCTCCTGCATCCAGGCCGGCCCGCTCGCCCCTGGCCCCCAAGACGGGGTCGGCGGGCTGGGAGCAAGACTCGGCTGGTGCGCGCACCAGCCGCTGGCAGCGTGCGCGGCGTGGTCCTGCTGCAGGGAGCCCGTGAACGGCAAGCTTCCATGCCCCGGTGACGAGGACGATGAGGAGGAGTCCGCCGGGAACGTGGGCTCAGCTGCAAATCGCGCGCCGTGAGCGCCCACGAAGGCAGGGGCGTGCTCCATCGGGGGAAACGTCGGTGAGCCCGGTGGTGCTCTGGAATGCTTCGGGCCCAACCAGGAGAACGGAGCGGCCATCGGCTCGAGCTCCGCAAGCGCCTCTGTGACAACCCCAGGCACGCTGGTGGCCACCGCTGCGAGACGGCCTGCCTGCCCGGGCACCCCCATCAGCAGACAGGGCACCCCGCAGTTGCTGGACGAGGTCTGGGGAGGGCCGATCGTGTACCCTGCAGCAAGGACGGCCGTGCATCCCTCCACGAAGGCTGCATCCGGCGTGGAGCCGGAGCCGAGCGCAAGATAAAATCCGGCGCTAAACCTCGGCAGCGCAGCAGAACGAACAGATGCAGACCAGCAGACCACAAAAGGAACGCGAAGCTGCTGAAGGGCTCGTGCCAGCACAATCCCGTGCGCGGCCTGCAGCACCACACAGCTCAAGGCCGTTGAAGGGTCACGAGCCGCGGCCGCTATCGATGCGCACGCTGGACTGGCGCCGGCGTGCGGATCTCCGATGGGCCATCCGATATGTGAGGGGTCATCGGGCGAAGAGTGCCAGCCTGCGTTGGGGCACAGGTGGAGGGGGCGCGTTGCGGCTAGCTGGTGCGTCTCGCGCTCGGAGAACGGCCTGCAGACTGGGCTCCACCAACGAGTCTGACCTGCGACCGATGGCCTCGAATCCCCGACGTAGTGAAACACCGATGGCTGCCAGGCCGTGATTGCTTCAAGGGTGGCGTCCATCGACTTGCTCAGGACGAGGTGGCGAGTGTCAAGAACTGCGGCTGCGAGCCGAATGCGGAACCTAGGCGTGCGTGGCCGTCACGCGACCCATCCGCTTTCGAGGCAAAGCGGTTCTGTGAGCCTGTCTCTGAAGGGAGCGGGGCGAGCGAAAAGGGTTGGCAGCTGCAGGAGCTGCAGCGAGATGGGAAGCCCACGTTCCGTCCTCACAGCTGTCAAGGAGCGCCTGCTTCTCGCCGTCCGTCACCAGCGGCTCCTCGTCCGGGCCAACGAACCACCACGGGCTGGCGAAGTAGGCGATGGCTGCCGGGCGCGGCAATCCCTGGCCAGGGAAGCCTTGGCCCGAGGGAGTCATGGGCGAGCGCAGCGCGTCAGGGCGCCCGCCGCCGTGCCACGAGGGTACTGAGCGAGCTCCTTCACCCCCCCGAGAGTCCATGGCGCTGCAAGGGGGTTCTGCGCTTGCGACGCGCCGGCGGGTTGTGATGCCGTGACGCGCAGGGAGGCGCGGCGGCTCCGCAAAACCGCGTGTTGGTCGATCGCAGCACGATTCGTGCCTGCCGGAGAACCGCAGCCCCGGTGACCAGGTCCCGGCCGCGCCGCGCCCCGTCTCTGGAACGAGGTCACGATTCAGCCACGAGGCGCCACCGTTCGGCGCAGGGCTCGCTGTGTCCGCTGGACCCAGGATGCGACCTCCCGCATTGGCGGACCCGTTCGAGGCTACTGCAGCACTCGGACGGTGCAATAACACCCCTGAGGCGCAGATGGATGCCGTTTGAACTCTGCCACGATATGGCCGAGGAAATCGCTCGGTTCAGGCTCCGCAAGACGCGCTCGCGTGCCGCGCGGCCGGTGCGATTGCGACCGACGCTGACGACGATTGCCGCTCCGCTGAGTCCTTGTCGGCTCCCCTTTTCGCGCGCAACGGACGGCTTGCTAGCAACGGCAACGGGGTCGGAACGCGGACCAAGCTGAGACAATGCCCCATCGGCCTCGTGGGCCGGCCTGGTGGTCGGCTCCGCCCTGACGGAGCCCGCGCCCCCCCACAAGGCCTGAAAATCCCCACCCCGCCCGTGTACACGGGTCAACCCTGCCGCGTCAAGCAGCAGCTCACCGCATCGGGCGAATGGAGCTTCAGGCGCCGCTTTGCGAGCGAGTCGTTTGGCTCGAGCCCGATGGCCGGCAAGCGTCTGCGGGGCTGCTGATTGTTCCGCTCGGCTGCGACATCGTCGTCAGGGTTCCCCCGTCGCCAGGCTACGACAGTGTGAGCCGAAGCTTGATACTGTGCTGACTGTTCTCGTGGCAGCGATGCTTATGCGCACCCGGGCGGCCTCTGGCTTGTGCGCGAAGTCACGGACCGTCGGAAGTACGCCCCTACGCCTCGTCACTGGAGTGGCCCTGGCGCCGGGATGCATCTGCAAGGCCGTGTGTCCGCTCTGATACCTGCCGCAGTCTTCGTTTTGCGTGTGGACGAACGCGCCGGCAAGCCAGGACGCAGTGTTCTGCAGGTCCAAGTTCCGCCGCGTCGATGGCTCGGACCGCGACGATCCCGACGGGGATTGGGTCGCGCGCATCCCGGTGCTCATGTCAGGGTCCTTGGAGCTGAGTCTCTCCCGCCGGGAGGCACCGTTTGTCAGCCTGCGAGGTGGCGGGCCGTCCGCGGAAGCGGCCGCGGAAGCACCCGCTCCGGGCTCCGCGGGCCGCTCGCCCGGAAGCGCCTCCCCGGCGCCGACACCCGGCAGCGCACACGTCTCCAGCCGGCGTGGTCCCACGCTTCGCGTCCTGGTGCATCCCCGCATGGGTGCGTGGGTCACCGGCGAGTCTGACCTGGCGGCCGACGCCGACTCTGGGGGCGAAGGGGCGGCCAGGTACCGAGCGCTCCACCGCGCGACGTTCGACGGCTGCGCCGGCCCGCGGGCGGGCCTCCGCTTCGACTTCGTCCCGCCCGACGGGCTGTCGGTGCAGACCAACCTCACCCGCTGCCTGGGCCCCCTCCCCGCCTGGGCCGATCAGCTGCGGGAAACGGTGCGGTCGGGGTTCCGCATGGTCCATCTGACCCCGCCCCAGGAGCTGGGCGTTTCGGGAAGCTGCTACAGCGTGCGCGACCCCCTGAAGCTCGCGCCCACGCTCTTCGAGGGCACCGGGGTGGACCTCGGCGACGAAGCCGCCAAGGAGGCTGTTGTGCGCGAGCATCTGCAGGCGATGGAGCGGGACCACGGCCTCCTCTTCATGGCCGACCTCGTGCTCAACCACACGGCCAACGACGCCCCGGCCCTCGCCGATGACGCCAGCGGCGCCTTCACCCTCCGGAACAGCCCCTGGCTCAGGGCAGCCGCCGAGCTGGATGCGGCAGTCGTTCGGGCGTCGGCTGCCGCGGCGCGCGCCGCCGGGGGCTCCATGGCCATGGCGGACGAGGCCGACATCGCCGCGGCGGTGCGGGAGCTGACTGACGGCGAAGCGGGCCTCAAGAGCGCCCGCGTCTGGGAGCACTACGTGGCCGATCCCGGGGTGCAGCTCGCCGCCTTGCTCGCGTGGCTCCTCGGCCCGGCGGAGGGCGGGCCCGAGCCGGCATCCGGCAGCGCTGCCGCCCCCTCCGCCGGACGCTCGAGCGCCGCGGCGAGCGCCGCACCGGCGTCTCGTGCGGGGTCCGGGCCGGCATCCGCGACATGGGCCGGAGTCGCGCTTGCCGGGGGACCGTCCGAGGCGGGCGGCCCGGAGGAGGCGCCGGACCAGGTCGCCGTGCCGGCGGTGTCCGGCGGGGCGCTCGAGCCAGAGTCTACCGTGTTCGCGGACAGGGCGGGGCCGCTCGACGCCCTCGCGCGCGCCTCGACGATGATCGGGTGCCGCCGCGTGATCGCCGCCGCGGCAGCTGCCGAGCGGAGCGGCCGTCGCTCCCAGCCGCTCGCCGAAGACCGTGCGGCCGAGGCTGCGGATGCCCTGCGCGCCTCCGTCTCCTCCCCCAGGGCCTGGGCTTCGCATGCCCCGGCGGAGGGCGGGCAGGCCGAGCGTGTGGCAGGGCTGTGGAACGCCGGAGGCGGCGGCCGCTTCCCCGTCCGGATCGTGCCGGCTGCGGCTGCCTCTGCGCTCGAGTCCTTCGGGTCGTTCTCGGGCAGCGGTGGCAGGCCGGACTGGGGCCTTGTGGCGGCCGTGGCGGGGGGCGCCGAGCCGACGGCCGAGGCCTCCGCGGCGTGTGCCGAGGTCGTGCGGGCCCTGTGCCGGCTCACCGACGCCGTGAACATGCCGCTGTACCGCCGGTACGAGGCAGACATGGCCTCGGCGGTGGAGGGCGTGCGCGGCGCCGCGCGGCAGCTGTGGCTCGTCACCCGGCGGGGCGAGGCGAGCATGGCCCTCGGGGAGGACGGGGCGCCGAGCACGCCAATGGTGTGGCCGTACTTCGAGCGGGCGGGGCCCCGCACGGTCGCCTGCAACGGCTTCGTGTGGGGCGGCGACCCCAAGATCGACTTCACGCTGCCCGTCGACTCCGCGGCCGCCTACGCCGACCTTGCCTTTGACCTCATGGAGCGGCACGGCGCTGCGGAGGACGACGATAGCGATGCAGGCGCAGCGGCCGCCCACCCCGCGTGCTGGGGGCTGCCGCCCGCCCGGGGGCCGTCGTCC
>Ga0136560_1001585_pt1 | contig 11719 bp, 6 predicted proteins | sample AntRauMeHopE1497_FD_104925 | JGI IMG/M metagenome (GOLD analysis project Ga0136560, IMG submission 104925) | Saline lake microbial communities from Rauer Islands, Antarctica - Metagenome Hop E1 #497 | ecosystem: Environmental > Aquatic > Non-marine Saline and Alkaline > Saline | place...
CCCCCTGGCCTTGCAACCGATGCAGTGAGCGAGGACGTTGTCCGCGTGCAGGTCAGCCGTGTCGATGACGTGCTCGTTTCGCCGCCGGAAACGGCGGCAATGGCAGGGGATCGAGGGATTACCGAGCTGGCCGGGCAGAGCGTTTTCCGGCCAGCAGGACAGCAGCGCAACGACCCGTCGCTCGGTGCGTTGGTGGGCGTCACAGGTTCTCGGCCTCACGTTTCCGGCGCGGCGTTCGATGGCCGTCCGGCCTCTCGTCGGGACAGCGGTGTGCGCTGCGGCGCTCGTGCTGCTTGCGGCGAGCCCGGCGGACGCTCACTGCCCGAACCACTGCTCGGGCCACGGCCGGTGCACGGGTGGCTCCAAGCTCATTTGCAGCTGTCAGTCGGGGTGGGGCGGCGGCGACTGCTCCCTGAGGCTGTGCCCAACAGGCGCGGCCTGGGCCGACCAGGCCACGGCGGACGATACCGCGCATGCTCCCGCCGTCTGCTCGAACCGCGGTGACTGCAATTTTGCCTCGGGAGAGTGCACCTGCCAATCTGGGTTCGAAGGCCGGGCTTGCGAGCGCAGTGAGACGGCGGCGAAGCGGCGCCGGGAGCCTGTTCTCGTGTGTTCGTTTCTGGCGTCGATCACACGCTCGCGCCCCCCACCTCCAATTCCTCAATGACTCCCATGCTCCGCAGCTACTTGCCCGAACGACTGCTCCAACGAGGGTGTGTGCGTGACGATGCGCCGCCACGCGGAGCGTCAGGCGTACAGCGGGGCGAACTACCTGTACGCGGCCTCCTGGGACGCGGACAAGATCGTGGGGTGCGACTGCGACCCAGAGGCGGGCGGGTACGACTGCAGGAAGCAGCTGTGCCCGCGCGGGGACGACCCGATGACCCAGGGGCAGGTCGACGAGGTGCAGCTGGTGTCCTGCACCATGGCCGCGCCCTCCCCCGCCACCTTCTTCACCCTTACCGTGGACGACGTGACGTCCCGCCAGATCGCGACGGACGCTCCCGCGTCGGACGTGCGGTCCGCGCTGGTGGAGCTCGTTGGGGAGGCGTCCGTGGTCCGCGCGCAGGTGGGGACGAACACCACGTTCTGCAGCCCCGCGGGCGAGATGCACCTGGTGACCTTCATCCAGAGGCACGGGGACGTCCCCGCGCTGCGGATCAACGCCGACGTCGGCTCCACGGCCCCCGGGGCATCCTTCGAGGTGGTCGACGCCACGTCATCGAATGCCAGCATCACCGCCGCCCACCCCACGGGCTCTGCCGGCGGCACCTTCACTGCCATCGCGGGAAGCAAGGAGTGGAGCGTGTGCTCCGGCCGGGGCACCTGCGACGAGGGGAAGGGAGTTTGCTCGTGCTTCACCGGCTTTGACTCGTCCAACGGCTTCGGCGGCGTCGGCGCCCGCGGGGACTGCGGCTACGCGGCCAAGCCCATCACCAGCTGCCCCGGCCTCGGCGTGGAGTGCACCGGCCACGGCGCGTGCTCGGGCCACCCCGAGTACCGGTGCACCTGCGACCGCGGCTGGGTGGGCGGCGACTGCGCGCTGCGCAGCTGCCCCACCGGCCGCTCCTGGTTCGACGCGCCGACCGCGGACGAGACGGCGCACGCCGCCGGCGCCGAGTGCTCGAACCGGGGCGTGTGCGACCGCGAGACGTCCCGATGCGCCTGCCACGAGGGCTTCACGGGCGAGGGGTGCGAGCGGCTGGACTGCCCCAAGGGCGCCGGCGGGCGCGAGTGCAGCGGTCACGGGCGGTGCGCGTCCATGGCGCAGCTGGCGGCCGACGCGGAGACCAACGGCGTCCCCACGCCCTTCCGGTACGGCTCCCCCGCCATGGGAATCTCGCGCGCGTGGGACAGCCGTGCCGTGTTCGGTTGCGCCTGCGACGACGGCTTCGAGGGCCACGCGTGCTCCCAGCGCTCGTGCCCCGTGGGCGACGACCCCCACACCCCCGGGCGGCGCGAGACGCAGTCGGTCAACTGCACCGGCACGGCCGGGTCCTTCACCCTCGGCTTCCGGGGCGAGGCGACGGCGGCCATCCCCGCGGCCGCGACGCCCGCGCAGCTCAAGGCAGCCTTCGAGGCGATGTCCACGGTGGAGTCGGTGCGCGTGGCGTGCGCGTCGACCGCGGCGGTGTGCGCGGCTGGGGGCAACGCCTGCCTCGTCGAGTTCATGCTGCCGCTGGGCGACCTCCCGACCATGACGGCGAGCGCTGGCACCGGGCTGAGCGTGGCGGTGGCGGCCAACGGCGCCGGGTCGACCGTCAACGGCACCACGGAGAGCGCCGAGTGCTCCAACCGCGGGATCTGCGACCTGGGGACCGGGACCTGCTCCTGCTTCCTCCAGCACGGCTCCTCCGACGGCACCAACTCGCCCGGAACCAGGGGCGACTGCGGGTACGTGGAGCCGTTCGTGCCCGTGGGGCGGCACGGGCACAACCCGTGGGAGCAGGCCGACAAGATGTGGCGTCTCCGCGGCTCGTGGACCGGCTCTGCTGGCGCCGGCGGTGCCGCCGGAGCCGGAAGCAAGGGCGAAGGAGCGGCCCAGGGGATGCTCGCCCGCTGGATGGCCAAGGCGTGAGTATGGTACATGCGTGGTGGAGCGGCTGGTGGGGCGGCGGCGTGGTCAGCCATTCTTTGCCGTCATGCTTGCGTGTCGGCTGCTCAAATGTTTGCGAAACTGTCTGCGCATCTGTTCAACCGAGCTGAGCCTCACTCGAGCATCGCGGCGGCCACCCGGGCTAGATGCGTCGTGCTGGCAGGGCCTGAAACCCAGCACCGACGCCGGCACGTCGGGTTGATAGCTTTCGTCTCTGGCAGCACTGTCGTGAATTTACAAGGTTTGCTGCTGCCTGTCCACTAATCAGCACTTTGGCTCGACCCGTGGCGAGCTGAGTGATGCTGAGTGACACACATCGCCCGGGCGGTTTCATCGCAGCGACAAGTGCAAGGACAGGTGATGTAGACCTGAACGATGAACTGCCTGCGAGGCAAGGGTTGCAGTCACCAACGGCAGCAGTGGTGACGCTGTGGGAAACGTTTAGCCCGATCCGGCGCTGCTAGCTGGTGCTTGTCTGGTCTTGGCTACGTGTGTGTTGGTGGCAGAGGCGTGTTGCACTGAGCATCCCGTGGCTCATGATATGATCAGTGGGTTTTGCCGCAAGGACATCCGACCTGCTGCCGCGCGATGCGGCGGCTGCACTTGACGCACGCAATGATATTGCATGGCGTACGGGCAGCGACCACAATGGTGCAGCCGCAGGGGCCGCACTTGACCCCGACGGCGCCGGTCGCGATAGCTGCCCCTGCTGCCGTCGCTCGAGTCGCCCGCGCTGCGGCAACCTCCGGGTCCGTCGACAGGTCAGGGGACGTCCAAGGCTGCTCAGCGTATGAGCCGTTGCACAGCCGAGAGAGATGCAGGTCGACGCCCCCTGGTGGTGCGCCAGCCGGGACCTGGTCAGCCGGAGCAGCAGCGCCGGCAGGGGGCACCGACCCGCCCACGCGCGCAGCGCTCTCCCTGGAGGGAGGGTCGTGCGCCCCAAAGGAGAGGGACATGATCCGAGGCATCGGTGCCGGCGCCGCCGAGGCCGCCGGCGCCCCATCGGCCTTCAGGGTTGGCGGCTCCGCTTCGGTCACTGACGGCTCCCCGGTCAGCACGTATGAGCCGGTGCTGACTGCTGTAGCCCCCTCCGCCTCGCCATCGTCGTCTTTGCCTTCGAGTCGACCCCCACCCGCGGTGCCTTGGACCCCGCTGGACGGCAACGGGAGGCCGCGCAGCGTCGGCCTGGCGAACGAGCGAGGACCCTCTCCACGAGCGCGGACAGCCTGCACCTCAACGGACTGCAGCCGCCCGGCAAGGTCGGGGTGGCCCGATGCCCTCGCAGCGCCAGCCGGGGAAAGGCCTGAGGCGTCCGGCAGCCTCGGGTCCGAGCCTCGTTCCAAGAGCATCTCGCACACCGCGGCGTGCCCCATCGATGCGGCCTTGTGAAGCGCCGTTCGGCCGTCAGAGAATGAAACGTCGGCGGTGTCGGGCTCGGCGCCAAAGCCGAGCAGCAGCTCACAAATTGCCCCGTGCCCGGCATACGCAGCTCGCACAAGAGGGGTCGCCCCGCACCGATTTGCGTTCGAGTCTGCACCTGCCTTAAGCAGTAGCCGGGTCGCGTCCGTGTGACCACTGCGGGGAGGGGGGGGAACTTGGTGGCGTGGCTACTGCCGCGTCCAGGCCGGCGGCGGCCCCTTCGTTTGGGTTCTCAACGACGCAGCTCACTTGCGTGCCGTATAGTGAAGCGCCGTGAATCCGTACTCGTTGGGCTTGGACACGTCGGTGCCTGAGGCGATGATTTCTCGCAGCCGCTCGACATCATTCTCCATTGCCGCCGTGAACAGGTTGCCGCGGTTCTTCATGAGGTACGGAACCTCATGGATCGACTCGCCGGCTTCCGATGCCATGGTGGGTGTGTGCGCATGGATGAGCCAGAGTCCGCGCAAAGCCTCGTGCAGAGTTTGCAATGTTCCACTCACGCGCTCTCCTTGGCCCCATCGACTAGCACAGCACTGCTTGCCGACGCTGACGCAGCGTGCATGTGCTTCCTCGCAGCGGCGGCGAGGCGGGGCAGGTCGAGCGCCTCGGCTGCCTCGAGAACCGTGGCAGCCGACGTGGCGTCGACCACCTCCTCCAGCGCGGCCTGCACCTCCCGCAGGAGCTCATCCACGCAGAGGCGCCGCGAAGCGGCGAGGAGGGGAAGCACCGACTCGCCATCGATCACGTCGGGGCGCCCGCGGTGGAGCCAGTCCAGGACCTTACCTACGGTGCCCGCCCCGACCCCCGGCAGAGCCACGCTCCGGCCCGCGGCGCCCTCGCGGCGGAGGCCTGCCTCCAGGGCCACCCTGAAAAAGTCGGAGCGGATGAGGGACAGGGCGTGGGCGCGAGTCGCAGCACCCGCCAACTCGTCGCCGTCGTCCTCGCTCACGTCGAGACGCACGTCACCGTGCTCGCGCCCGTGGGCCAGCAACCACGACATGTCCTCACCCCATGACGAGGTCGACATGTGCTCACTGTCAGACCCGCCGTCGGCAGAGCCAGCGGCATCGACGCCCGACGGGCCGGACGCCGATGCCCGCGCTGCGCCGGTTGTGACGTCGGCCGCCGACGATCGGCCAAGCTCCCTCATCAGAGCCCGGGCGCGCATTGCCTCGGCGCCCAACACCGCCGCGAGCTGTCCCACCTGCCTCGCACGGTGCTGCGGGGTGCCGAACACATCCTGGTAGGCATAGGCGACGGCGTCGGCCGCGCTCAGCGGATGCACACCCGAGACCGCCACCACCCACCGGATGCCGGCTCCGTCGCTCCCGGCGGCACGGAGCAGGTCACGGCCCAGCTCGCTCGTCGCCGGCGCCACCGTCACGGCCGCAGCACCGGACCCGAAGCTGCTGACGCCGTCACCCGCCGCCCGCAGAGCCGGCCACCGCGCCGCGAGCAGGGGCCAGTGCGCGAGGAAGGCGGCACGCCAGGCCGTGCCCCGGTGCCCACACGGCAGCGAGACCACGTCAGCCGCCGTCGCTGCCGCCGTGTCATTCTCCCTGGGCGCCTCGATCCCGCGGTCGCTCGCGGCCTTGTGGCGGAGGCCGCCGAGCAGCGCTTCGAGCTTGGCTACGACGGCGCGGCGGTCCGCCGAGGGCGCCGAGGGAGCCGCCGACTCGGCAGCGGCGCCGGGTGCCATCGCGGGCGTCGAGCCAGCAGCATCGGCTGCGCGTGCGGGTGCCGCCAGGCGCTGCCGCGCGATCGGCACGACCAGCGTGTCGGCAAGGCGCGCGGCCGCCCTCGCGACGTCGCCCTTCCTGCTCCAGCTCGCCGGGGCCGCGCCCTCGTCCTCGGAGCTGTCGCTGCCGTCGAGGCCGGCACCGCCCCCCGCCGCGGCCGGCGCCGGGGCGCGGGCGCAGCTGTGCCCGCCGAGCATGGGGCCCCACGCCTGTGCCGCCGGGTCCCCGTCGGGGACGCACGTCACCATGACGTGGTCCCGCCCGCAGACCACGCCGAGAGCGGGGCGCTCCGGCCCGAACGCGCCCACGCCCCCCGAGCCGGCGTGCAGGGCGGAGGACCGCGTGGCCTGCGACCGACGGGTGACCGCCTCGACCGCTGGAGGCAGGGCCGACGCCCCGCCCGCGCCGTCGGCCCTCGAGCCGTCGCCGAGCACGCCGTAGCTTCCCCACCCGAAGACCACCACTCCGCCGTCAGAGGTCCTTGCCGCGCTGAACTGCGACCCGGCGCTGGCCGAGACCACCCGCTTGGCGTGCAGCGGCGTCCGGAGCGGATCTTCCACCGATGCCCCGATGAGACGGGGCGTGTAAAAGTAGCGCGGCGGCATGGCGAGGTCGCCGCGCGTCGCGCCGGACCGGCCCTCCAGCGTCATCTGCCCGTACTCTGCGTGGCCCATGCCCCACAGGCAGCTGTCGTCGGTCAGGAGCAGGGAGTGGTTATCCCCGCATGACACACCGACGACGCGGGCGGTCCGGCGGCCGGCCGCGGCCACTCGCGCGCGCTCCTCCGCCCCGGCGATGACCGCGGACCGATGCCCGGCCATGCCGGCCGCAGCAGCGGCCGCAGCGGCGTCCTCTGTCGCCTCCGCCGCCGCATCCGCGTGATCAGGGTGCGTGGCCGGGACGCAGGGCACCAGCGAGGGGACCACGCGGTCTCCGCCGCTCCCGTTGCCCAGCTGCCCCAGGCCGCCCGAGCCCGTCGCCCAGACCCGCCCCTCCGCGTCCAGCAGCAGCGTGTGCGCCTGCCCGCACGCCACGTCGCGGAAGCGAGGCACGGCGCACGCCGTCATCGCGTGAACCCGCACCGCCCGCTCGGCCACCGCCCCCGCGAAGGCGGTCTCCGGCCCGCAGTCCGGGAGTTCGCCGCGTGACGCTGCCGCGCGGGCCCGGGCGGCGGCGACCCGCCGGTCCTCAGGGGCCGCCAGCGCGCGGCAGAGCGGCTGGAACGTCGGGACGCTGATCCGGTGGCCGAGGCCGAGCTGCCCGCGGTCGTTGAAGCCGGCGGAGAGAGCCTCCCCCGTCTCCGCCACGATGACGACGTGCCCGTGCCCCGCCGCGACGCGGGCCACTCGGAGGCCCATGCCCGCGAGGAGCGGCACGGGGCGGGGCGCCGGCACCGCGACGCGCTCCAGCTTCATCTGCAGGATGCCGCTGGAGAGCACGTCGGCGTCGAAGGCGCGGGCGCGGGCGTGGCCCTCGTCGGCGGCCACGCCGGCGGCGCCGGAGCTGTCCTCGGACCGGCTCGACGCCAGGAAGCGCAGCGCCGAGCGGATCACGATGCGGCGCTTCCTGGGCGTCATGCGCTCCAGGTCCTCGGCCATGCCGGGCAGGACCGTCCCCGCGATCTCCCACGCCCGGGCCTCGTCGATGCCCGCCGCGCGCGCGATCGCGAGCGGGTCCATCGTCTCGCGCGCCGCGGCGATCTTGGCGGCGGTCGAGCCCTGGCCGGGGAGCGCGGGGTCCTCGAGGTCGGCGTGGGCGGGCAGCCCCGCCCGCTCCTCGGCCGTGAGGGCGTCACTGCGCCCGCCGGACGCACGCCAGCGTGCAAACGCCTCGGTGCCGCGCTCAGGGGCCGCGCTGCCGGGCGTGGCGCCGGCGTTGCCGTCCTGGAATACCATACCCCACTCGAAGAGGCGCCCGTCCTCCGTGACGGCCAATGTGAAGCCGGCGCCTGCGGCGACGGACTTGATCCTCTCCCCCTCGAGCGGCCCGCTGACCCGGCCAACGCTGCGGGCGTCGCCCGGGCGGCCGAGCTGCCCCTCCAGCCCCCGACCGACCGTGTAGACGTCGCCGTGGTTGCTCACAAAGACGCTGTGAGCATCGCCCGCGGCGAACGAGGCCACCGGGACGCCTTCGAGGCCGCGCAGGGGCTGCGGCGCCGAGGACTCGGCGCGCGTAGGGCGGTCACTGCGAACGCCGGGGAGAGCCCCCGAGGCCGTTCTGCCCCAGCCATAAATCTGCGGAGAGCGAGGGTCATGGCCACGCCAGTGTTGCAGTCGGATGACACGCCCGCACGGCAGCTCGCGCTTGTGCCAACTCCAGCGACCCATTGCATTATGTTGTCGACTAGTCCGCCTTGTCCGGGCGAAGGCGCGCCAGGAAGCTCGAGAACGCGGAAAAGCGCCCGGATGACAATTGCAGAGACCGCCGCGTCATCCGGCTGGATACCGCGGAATCCTTGGGAAAGCGCACCCAACACCCCCACCAAGGACTGTGCAACATGTACCCACTGCTTGGCAGAAGCCCATGCTCGCTGGCTCGGTGCCCGAGCCCTTGCCGAGGGACCTGCTCAGGCAGCGCTCGTCGAGCGCAGTACCTCACCGCCATTGATGTTGTGCTTGGATCAAAGGGGACGGTCCCAAGGGAATAGGAGCCGTGAAGCGGCTGTGCAAGCTCTCTGGTGTGCTTGATCGGGCCTTGGTCGTGCCATGGATGCAGAGCCGCATTGTGCGGACACGTCATCCGAGCGAAGGCTGGTCCGGGAGGCCTCACATTCGCGCAAGAGCATGACCCGGTCTCTGACCAGGCCCAAGCGGCGCGGCCGCAAGGTCGTGAGCCGCAAGCCCAGGCAGGCGGGGCGCAGGCACGTGACTGAGTTTGTGAAGAACCACTGGGACCCAAGGCTCACAGCGCAGCAGAACCTGAAGCAGATGGGTCTCAAGTCAGACCTTAACATGCCGGAAGACCTTGTGGCAGCGATGCGGGCGGGGCCAGCCGAGGCGGAGGCGGACACGAAGCCGGGGTCGTCCATCCCGAGGAAGCACAACCCTTCTCGGGACCGCAACTACGTGGACCCCGTGGAGGAGGAGTACATCGACGGCCTCGTCAGGAAGCATGGCGTTGACTACACCGCGATGCAGCGGGACATCAGGACGAACAACCTGCAGTGGTCCGGCAGGGTGTGCAAGACCCGCATTGCCAAGCTTGCGGCCTTTAGGGCAGCCCATGCGGCAGAGGATGCCCTTGCAGCCGCCGGTGGCGATGATGGCGGTGAGGAGGAAGAGGAGGAGGAGGAGGAGGAGGAGGAAGAGGAAGAGGAGGAGGAGGAGGACGACGAGTGATGTGGCCTGCCCGTGTGCGTTCGCTGCCGTTGACGGATTGAATGATTGTTTCACTAGCGGTCTGCGGTTCAGTTGTGGCATCATGCGATCTGCATCGGCGAGTTTGCACCGCTGCCTCGGGCCGAAAGCTGCGGCGAGTCGAAAACCGACAGGCCGTCAGACTGCTGCTGCGACGCCACCGCATCGTCCAGACCCGGGAGGCTGGGCAGCCTGCCGCGGGTGGAGCCGCCTCTTGATACCGGGGGGGAGTCAAACGGGTTGGGGTACCGGCGAGGCGCGCCCGAGGCGTCGGAACGGCCTTGCAGCGTGGGCACGGAGGAGGAGGGCGGCGGCGGGGGGGCGCGGAAGCCCCGCGGCAGGGGCTTGTGCCGTCTCGCCATAGGCGACCCGTGCGCGACGAGGGACACCGGGGCGCCGCGGCCATCGACGTGCGAGGCGCGGGTGGCAACGTCGTCGTCGCTGCCGTCGTCATCCCGCCTCCACTGCCGCCTTGGCACGGGTGCGGCATGGGTCGGGAGGGCTAAGGGAGGGGCCGGCGACCGCGGACCGAGCGACGTGGCTGCCATGGCCGCGGCGTCGGCGGCCCCTCTTGCCGCGGCCGCGGCCGCAGCCGCCGCCACGGCTGCCCCTTCCTCCCACGCCGAGGGCTGTGCGGGGGCACGGCGGGCGCGCCCCGGCGGGGTCCGTGGCCCGATGAGCCCGGATACGCCGAGGACGGTCGAGGCCCGGGCCTGCCACGCCCCGCCGGCGTCGCTGGTCGGGGAGGGCGGCCCCACCTCGTGGGGTGGGTCGAGCGGCGCGACGGAGGCTGACATGACCACGCGGGAGGGATGGCGGTGGGAGCCGTGCCGTCGGTCGCGGGCGGGCAAGGCCAGGGCGGCGGACGCCGAGCCTGGCGCCGCCGACGCTCCCAGCCTTGCTCGGATGCGAGCCTGGACCCGCGATCGGGCCTGCTCGCGGCGGGAGGACGGGGTCGCGAGGGGAGAACCGCGCGGCAGCGGGGGCGGGGGCGGGGCGGCCACTACCGTCGGTGACGGGAGGGAGTCGGGGGGCGGCGGCGGCGGCCGCGTCGGGGTGAAGGAATCGGCGTCACTGCTCCTGCCCCGAATGCCCCGGGGCGGCGATCCGTCTTCCAGGGCCATGGCTTCCGCCCCGGGGAGCCGGGCGGAGGCCGCGTCGGCGGCGTCCTGTTGCCGCCAGAAGCGGGCCAGGTCGTCGCCGTAGACGTCGTCCTCGTCGTCACCGGCGCCGCCCGGCATGCTGGCAGCCCCCCAGCGCCCCCCCTCGGCCTGCCACGTCCCCGCGAGGCCGCCACGCCACTGCCGGCGGCCTGCCTCGGGAGGGCTCGCCCCGCCCACCGGCAGGGTCGAGGCGCCACGGAGCCCGGCGGCCGAGGCCAGCCCGATGGCGTGAGAGTACGCGAGGGAGGGCGGGGCGGCCGACGCGGCGAGGGTCCCTGATCGGAGGCGCAGGGAGTCGTTGAATGCCGACATCTCCGCCGCCACGGCTCTGATGGCGCGGAAGGCGCCCGAGGTAGCGGGGGCGGGGGTTGGGGCGGGCGGCGTCGCGGGGCCGGGCACTGTGGATGTTGTGAGCGCTGCGATGAGCGGCACATCGACGGCAACGTCGTCCTGAGTAACCCGCACCGGGTCAGAGAGGCGGGGGGGGCGCGGCGGGGAGCGCGCGCCGTCCCCGGACGGCTGCGGCCGCGGCGGCTCTGCCACTCGGGGCGGGGAGTCGCGCCCTGCAGAGCTGGTCGGCGTGAAAGGGCTCGGCCCGTGCGTCTCGTGCTCCTGCTCGTCCTCCTTGGGGCTCTCCGGGGTGCCCCGGGGGGAGGGTGCTCCGTGCGGCGGGGCGGTCTCCGCCCCGCTACCGTCCCCGCTGGACGACACGGAGCTTACGGGGGAGTGACTGAACCGGGGACGGGCCAGGGTGGCTCCCGCAGGCGGCGAGGCGGCAGCGGCTGGTTCCTCGACGTCGCCCTCGACCGACGCCCCCAGGTCGCTGGGCGAGCCTTCCCCGTCGCTCGTGGGCGACACTGTGCCGCCCAGGCGCGATGGTGGGGGGATGTGGCGCGCGGACGACCCGCTGGAGTGCGCCTGCGGGCGAGGGGGGGTAGGCTGCAACACCCTCAGCCCAGCGATGGAAGCCGGGCCGCCGCTGCCGACGGTCCTGCCAACCGACTCAGACATGAGGATGCCAGGGGCTGGGCGGATGGGGAGGCCCAGGCTGACAGAGCTGGCGGATGAGGCGCGACGGGAGCAGGCGGCCTCCACCGCCTCGGTGGCATCCGCGGCCGCTGCCAGCGCAGCAGATGCAGCCTCCACGGCGCTCTGGTCGGGTGCGGCGCGATTGGGGTCTGGGCCTGTCTCGTCCTGCTCGGCCTGCCTCCGGTCGGCCTCGTCCTGCTCGGCCTGCCTGCGGTCGGCCTCGTCCTGCTCGGCCTGCCTCCGGTCGGCCTCGTCCTGCTCGGCCTGCCTCCGGTCGGCCTCGTCCTGCTTGGCCTGCCTGCGGTCGGCCTCGTCCTGCTCGGCCTGCCTGCGGTCGGCCTCGTCCTGCTCGGCCTGCCTGCGGTCGGCCTCGTCCTGCTCGGCCTGCCTGCGGTCGGCCTCGTCCTGCTCGGC
>Ga0136560_1001586_pt1 | contig 11719 bp, 13 predicted proteins | sample AntRauMeHopE1497_FD_104925 | JGI IMG/M metagenome (GOLD analysis project Ga0136560, IMG submission 104925) | Saline lake microbial communities from Rauer Islands, Antarctica - Metagenome Hop E1 #497 | ecosystem: Environmental > Aquatic > Non-marine Saline and Alkaline > Saline | place...
GCGGCGCCGCAACGCGATGCACTCACCGAGGGAACACAGGCTGTGCGCCGCACGACGATGCTGAAGGAGACTCTGGCACTGTTGGATGCTCGTGAGACCGCCGAGCATTCTGTGGGCATCCTGGTGGGAGGGGCCTATGCGAGTGGCTTGCTGGCCGCCCCACCGAGAGTACTCGTAGCACAGGCAGCAACCCTCCCCGTGGCACTAGGACCCCCCAAGGGGTGTGACGAGTCCGTGCGATAGGCATGGGATCGACTGGCAGAGGAAGGTCGTGGAGAGGGACAGGACGGGGAAGGCGGAGGGGGCGGTAAATATCAGCTGCGACTCGATTACGCTGCGGCCCCGGCCTACGCGATGCAGAGAGCGGCGGAGTTGGCGAGCGTGTGCGAGGCGAGAGGGGTGTCTCTCAAAGCGGCTGCTCTGGCCTTCCCCCTGAGACATCCCAGGGTAGCTTCTGTGATCCCAGGTGCGGACAGTTTCGCGATGGCCGACGAGAATTCGAAAGCGTTCGAGGAGGGGAAGGCCATTCCAGAGTCGTTCTGGGAGGAGTTAGAGAGCCTGGGACTAGCTACTTGGAAGTACTGAGGCAATACGACGTACCTTCATATGGCCATGTACGATCTATGCAGCACGGGCAGCTGATTGAAATAGAATCAGAGCATTGAAAGAAGAAAGCCCATCGGAAAGGTCTCGGAGAGAGCGGCTTGACAGTCTGGTTGCAACCAGGTTGATTTATTATACCGTGTACGTTTCGAGGCAACTCAGACTTCGGCTGGCCGCAACCGCACCATTACTACAGTCCATCTCAGAAATGAAATGGACACAGTTTTAATTCGGCCGAACACCTTTGGTCTGATTGTATTAAAGGCAACGCTGAGCAGCAGTATTAAAGTTGTGAGAGAACAGGTTCGCGGTCAACAGGGGCATTTGCAAGGCCTCAGATCTAGAGTCGCTGTTCTGCCTCAATTATTTCCAAGGCAAGAGCGGCGCTAACTGGCGCCGAGATGATGATACTTTAAGTATCAATCCCGTTACCGACCAGCTCGTACTATCATCGTTCTTGTCTACGCGCGGGCTTGCAACCTATCGCAGTAATGTGCGGCTCATAAATCGTGTTCCTTCGAACTCATAAAACGGATGGCCTGAAGAGGATACACCTATCATGAAGTTGCAATTGTTAAATGTAAGTTCGTATTCACCTGGTTTGGTTAGTATGCAACGGACACCCCTTCTCCGTGCGGAACTGCGCCCAACTAAGGTGCAAGAGCCGCGGCACGGGTGATCCAAGATCAGCCAATCGTGCGTGGTCCTCGGGTGTTGGGCAGGACACTAAAGCGCCTGACCCACTAATCTGGATCTCGACATTTATTACGTACAACTTTTTTGCGTATAGCAGCTTCTAGGCTTGGGCTACTTAGTTCCCTATTACGCACTTTTCACGATACTTTTGTGTCTCACCACATTTCACAGAAGGGCTGTACACCGACAGAATAAGAACCACATTGGTGGTGAAGGCTGAACTAATTATCATAGTGAGATTGTGTTGTTGGTACCATTTTGAGGTTTGAGAAGCAGTGGCCACACGTCAGCGACGGGCCCCCATCTCGAGGGCTACGCCGCACTCGCGCCACTGCGAGAATAGGGATTGGCCGCTGTCGGAGGTGGCCCCGGCGCTCAGTAATACTGGCTGCGGGACTCCATTTTGGCTTGTCCGGACCTTCCTGAAAAGGCGGGTCCGCTAGGGCAGCCGCGGAGAATGACCGTATCCTGGGAAAGCTGTGCGACATTTACTGGTTGAACTTGGCTATTCTAGTAGCTCTGTACACCCATAAGTACTAAATGTGCTTAACTTTTTTCCTTCTCAGATAGATATGCGCCTGCGATGCTCTGCTGGAATCTACAGCGTGATAATCGAGCTCATTCGGGTTGTGAGTGAAGTTCATCGTCTGTAGCTGCTTCGGCATTAGTGCTGCTGCAGTACAATCTCGTCGGGAAGATGAGGCGTGCTCGGCCCGTTGGCTACTCACGGACGGCCGGGTGCCACTCTCGACGTAGAGTGCCGCTTACCTAATCGTATAGGCCATAACCGCACTTAAACCACCGCTGGAGGCATTTCGTACCCCCTTTGGTGACCTGTCTCGCGGAAAATCGCAGGATTTTAACTGACATTAACAGCATTGATTAGCAGGAAAGGCTTATCGGCAGTACCAGTATTAGAAGTGAGGCGTACCGTCAGAACGAAGATCACTCGGCCCGCTTAATTGCTAGGGAGTGCCTGCTTTTCACAGGCTCCCCCTCGTTCCCTGCGGGCAATATCGATCCAAACCTGGGATAGTCATCGACATCAACCGGCTACTCAGGCCTCGGAATCCACGGCGCGGGTGCCTTTTAATGCACCCGTATGCCACTAAGAACCGAGAACAATTGCACTAGCAGCACGAGAAATTGGATTTTTCTTTTCGCTTCTACTTTTTGCAGAAATACCAGGCAGTTCGGTTGCTCATGGGTGGTTAATCCACCTCGAATAACATTGAAATCCATTTCAAATCACGAAATCAGGCCAGCATTGACCTGTTGCACCGATCTTTTTCACTCTCAAACTCGATTGGTTCTGGCACGCTTGGACAGGCGATGAGAATCTCCTCCTGAAGGGCGTTTACTCCCAGCCTATGGCGCCTGATGCCCACTTGGCTCGACGGCGAAGTCGGTCCTTCTCGAGGATCGCTCGAACAGCCGGGGGTGGACTGTTCTCTGCAGAGCTGCCAAAACCGTGCTGCGAGGGACTCCTGCTTTGCCGGCTGAAGCAGCCGGTTCTACTATCACCCCATCGCTTGAACCTTCCCCCCATCTGCCCACCGAGACAGCCCGCATGGTCGAGCTCGCCACCCCCGCTGGCACGATTGTTCTAGCATGCCCCTCGACCAAAGTCCCCGCTTGTCGTGCATGACTCAGCATCGGTCCTCGAGCAAGCTGCATCGGCGCATCATACCCCAAGCCCTGTCCCTGCCCCTCCACCCCCAGTATCGCCCGTTCCCAGCCCCACTCCTGGCCCCATCCCTCTCTAGACCCCCCGATCTTCCCATCTGTCGACTCACCCCTTCCCTCATCTGGTACGAGCCGCACCCACCCCTCGGCATGCCGATAGTGCACTGCACCTAGTCGAAGCACCACGAGCCACACCACGGGGCCACCTCCTGCCCGACTCACACTCATACCAGCACCCCGTGCACCCCCTCTGCCTATATCCTCAATTTCTTCTTCTTCTTCTTCTTCTTCTATATGGGGTGCCACCATACCGACGTCGACCCTGGTGCCCGTCGGACTGTCAACGGCTCCTGCCTCCATGCCCGTCCTTGTAAGCTCAGCCTGGACGTCAATCCTCAGGCCAGGCCTACGACCAACAATTGCACGGGCACTTCTCATTCCCCTGACATCCCGTGCATCATCCATTTCCCTGCTTCCAGACATCCCCGCTGCCTGCTCCTGCCCACCCTTCTGCACTCCCTACTGCTGCCCGATCCCTTGCGCTGCCACCGCTGCTACTGCTCCTGCACTGCCCATGGAAGCCGTCGAAGCCGAGACCCCTCCCTCGCCAGACGTGAGGCTCTCTGGACTCTCGCCTCGAGGGACAAGGGCCACAGTCTGGGCACTAGAAGACGACGACGAGGAATGAGCGGACGGGGCTGCAGCTGGGCGGGCGGATGAATTCTACGATGTGACGGCTTCCTACTCATCCGATGCATCAGAGGCAGGTACTACTGGTGGGCTAAGCAACACCCTTGGCTCGTTCGCTGTCACTGTCACGGCCATCGCAGCTGCAGGGCCGGAGACATTTCCGCTGGCTGCTTGTCTGCCCCCTCGGTCGTAGGAAGGACTTTGGCCTAAAGATTTGCATTGAGACGCTAGAGGTATCGCTGATGAAGTTGGCATCTCCCCATTCCCGTGTGTCGCCGCGCACACTGATGCGGAAAATGGACCAGGCGGGCGAGGTGTTCTCAGGGCTGCATATCTACCCGTCTGTCGCTCCATGAGGGCAGGCCCAAGATTTTTAAGCATGCGGAGTCCGTGCGATGCCTCTGGCGATCGCACGATCACCAGGACAACCCTACGACCTCCAGACATTGACCACGTCAGCGGCCCCTCGGCATGGACGAGTCCATTCGATGCATCTGCATCAGCCCCAGTGCTATTACCTGGAGCCGACTTGAAGCCCGCCCCCGCTGCCCCTGCCCCTCCTCCTGCCCTTGCCTCTGATGTCACTGCCCTCGCCCGAGCCATGGCCTCTTCATGCGAGTCCCAGGGCGCACACAAGAGCAGAGATTCCATGCAGGCTGCAGCACCCACGAGCCTCGGTTCCACGTAGGCGCCCCACGAGCGCGAGGACTATGAGGCAGGGATGGTAGCAGGCGATGGGGCATCTCCTCCGACGAGGGGAGCAGTCATCGGTGTGCCTGTGGGGGTTTGTGCATGCGAAAGCAAACGGGCGCAGTCCACCTGCGGCTACACGATCCAATCCGATGATGATGATGATGATGATGCGGCAGATTGACTATCGCTGCCGCTGATACTATTACCGCAACTCGTGCCGCTGGTACTGCCATTGTCTGCGCTCTGTGTATCCTGTGATGCTGGTCCAGCTCCAACCCGTTGGCTGAGGGCACCCGGCATAGGCTAGCTCCGCACTCTGACTAGCTGTACTGGGGCTACGATCCGGACCGCCCGAGTGCCTGGCACTTGGGGCATTCCTTCGTGATCTGAAGGGGGAGGTGCCTCATCCACAGCACACCGTTCCAGCTGCATGCGAGTGGACTCTGCCCATGTGTCGATTTCTGCCGCTGTCCGGTAGCCGAGAGCTGGTGACACTTCATGTATCGCACCTGTCTGCTGGCTGCTATCTGGGTCCCACGTATCAGCACTGGCATCGGTGGAAGCAGCTGACATGTGTACGGGTCTCCTAGGTAGCAAATGCGACTGTGACCGCGGCCGTGTATCTCCGGCTACACTATGTCCCTGTCCCTGTTCATGTAGGTAGTCTACTTCCGATGCATCTGTGTCTGTGGAAACTCCTGACTGCACGGGCAGAGACCGTGGCTCTGAATCTACGGCATCACCCTATTCAGGAATCGCTGCATCTACAATTGAAACGCTTGAGGTGCCTGTCTCTGTGACGGCTTGTACCGTGCAGGTATCTGCCTCGGTGACGGCCTGGGCTTGGGATGCTGCTACGCTGAGGAGAAGCTGTTTTGACCATGAACTGGCTTTCGGATGATGCAGTTGAGCACTTCTATCTTGAGTTGCCATCGCCGCCGAGGTGGTTGCCCCGGTCGGTGCTCCCAGTGCTCTTGTACTACGAGCAGGGAGGGTGGCAAGTTGAGGAAGGGAGCTTGGAGGTCCTGGCTCGCTTGTCCCGACTCTACTTGGATGCTGCTCCCCGTGCCAGTTCCCGATGTACTGCATCGCTTCAGGGATGATGAAACCATGCCTGGCAGCAGACTCGCGGTCGTAGTCACCAGGCGCAACACCGTACGTGCCACGCGAGTCATACCCATACGCTTCTGGCACAGATGGTCCGTGTTCGTACCATGCAGCTACTCCGATGGGTGCTGCCTGCATCGCGACTCTGTCTGGGTGAACGTCTACCATCATGCCCCCCGAGGCATGCGAGCCGACCCCGAGGACCGCTCCAGCTGGGGGGTATCCTTCTGTGTACCCATTACCCTACATCGCTAGTGCGCTGCGCGAGAATCCACCACCCTCTTGCTCAAACATTGATCGCTCCCACATCTAGTTCGGATGACGGTAGTCGGGCCGCTACCAATGCGAATGCCCCTGCATAAAGCCGCCCATCTGCATCTAGTACTGCATCTGCATCTGCATCTAGTACTGCTACTGGCGTTGCATGGCCTCCTACTACAGGTACTGCACATCTCCATACCGATGTTGGTGCATTGAATGCTGGTGCTGCCAGGCACTCAACTCTCCCACCGTCGGAGGCTCGCCTGCATCTGCACCTGTATGATCGCGTTCATCGACATGCGGCTGTCGGCTCAGCATCTGCAGCGCCAGAACGGCTTCTTCGGCAGAATCAAGTCGAGCTCGCTAGGCCGCTGGTAGAGGCTATGCATCCCTGGAGGCCTCATGCGACCCGCTGACGCCACCACCACTGCCAACGCCATCACTCCAGCCGTACATTCTATCCATCTAGACCATCCGATCGCCACAACTTCCACCTTCCCAAGCCGATGCACCGGTGCCAGCATTTAATGCTACGACTGGGGATGGAACACCACCCCCTCGAGCTTGACCCCCCGTCCTGAATCCTGTGTCATTGCTGTGCCCCAGATGTGGCGCTAGAGTGCCTGTCTACGAGTTTGGACCACTCGCTGCATCCTCATCTGTGGTACGTCTACAGGTAGAGGTGGAGATGATACCAAGAGCACTGTCACAAGAGGATGTACCCAGCACAGACTCTAGAGATCTCTGCTCGGCAGGAGACGACGCTGGCACTAATTTGTCCCGTCCCTACCGCCCCGCTTGCTGCCTATTTCCAGTCGTTGCTGCTGCTACCCGCAAAGCAGGAGGGGCAAGCGCAACAGGTGACCCGACCGCGACCCCTCCTCCACTCGCTGCGTTCAACTCGGGATCGCTGGCATCGCTTCCTGCGGACCATCCGCGGAGTGCAGCCGTATTCGCATTGGATTCACCTGCCACTGCCCCTGCCCCTGTAGGCCCGGTCCCGGTGCTGGAATGGGACACAGACCTCTTGCCACTCCTTGTGTCGCCCATGTCGCCACCATTCCGACTTCCGGCTCGACTGCGTTGTGCCCCTGATCCCGAGGCAGGGGAATGCGCGTGCGCTGGCGAGGAGCACCTGCTCGGGTCTGGACTGCTCACTTCCCCATCGTCGTCCCCGTCCCCGTCCCCGTCCGCAGTCTCTTCCCCGTCCCCGTCCGCAGTCTCTTCCCCGTCCCCGTCCTACCCGCTGGCCCGTCCGACCACTGCCCCAGCCTGTACCCTGCTGGTCGCCCCAGATGACAACGAGAGAGAGGCGGTTTCCTCCTTGGCGACCACACCTGTCACCATAGCTGCGTGATTTCTGGGAGCAACCAACGGTCCGTGCAATGCCCCTGTCTCGCCATTGGACACGGCTGCTGCCGCCTCTGCCTCGCCGACTTCAGGATAGCCTGGAGGGCCATGCTGCTGGACCACAGCATTGAATCTCTCCGGCGGCACCTTGTTGCGCATGACGTCCAGGATACTGGCGTGCAAAGTGCGGCGGTCGCGCACTGAGAGCCACAGGTATGCCCAGAGCTGGTTGTCGAAGTTGAATCGGCGTGCACGACGTAGCCCTCTGTGACGCACCTCGATATCGTAGGCGAGAGCTGCAACGATAGGCGAGTGCATTCGGCCGTTGTTTTGCAGCTGGCGTTGCTGCTTATGCCCGGCAGGCCATGCCGGGTCGTCTTTAATAGCAATGCTGGCATACCAACGGTCAACTTTACTACTACCGGCTCGACTTACGCCTAACAAGTCGCTATATCCGCTTTTCGTGTGTCCCTGCGGCTTTATTCGCCTGAATCGTGCCGGATTACAGTGATTTTGAACGTCAAAGTAAAAATTCTACTCGGGAGGCTTGCCATCGTTGCCAAATAGTTGCCAGAACGCGAGCCTATGTGCCGGCAACTATTGGCAGACTTCGTTCACCTGGCGCTCTATAGCCCGGGGCAAACCTGGAGGGAACCTGTATAGGACTGCCTTTCCCAACGTACCGTCGCGAATAGGACTATACCTGTCTGGAAACGGTTCATGCGTGACAGGAGAGTGGCTATGTGCTCTGCCAGCAGAGGCCATTCTACGAGAACAACCCCGCTGCGTTGACTTTGCGACCGAGAACAAACCTGCAGTAAGCGAGAATGAACGTATGAAAACCGAGACACGACCAAAAATATAATGAAGATGGATATGTCGACGTCTCTGGCATTCACGGGGAAAGCGCAAGTGATTTGGCCAAGTGCATGCTCGTTTGCATTCGAAAGAACGACTCGCGCTCCCCGTGCTTGCAGTACGGTGCAATGATATCCACTAGAGAGCGCACTGCTGTATAATACTCACACTATAAATCTAACGTGTCGAATTTGAATTTGAAACCCCTAGATATGACGGGTTTGCGACACCAGACTCAGGGCTCTATGGCCACGCGCGATCGACAAAAAAGTGAGCAGCCTGTGGAGCCACATATGTGACGAGTGTGTATAGTCTCCGCCAAGCAGACGTCGGGGGTTCTTTCATACTAGTCTGCGATAGCCTGATGTTATTCGTTTCGCGACAATATTCATGCTGCCCCTGCTCTCGTTTGCGCTGAGTGCACCCTCCGTGCAAAGCGCTGCTGCTCCCCGGCTGTTGGCTCACCGTCCAGCCACGGGGTCCGCACGAAGGCGAGCATCGGTTTTCTCTCTCAGGCGTACCGCTTCTGCTCGCCAGTAATCACGTGCGCGTTCGGTACGTGTTCGCTCCTACTCGGCGACCTCTGTTCGCCGCAGTGCCCCTTCGAGGCGCTCGCTCAGCTCTTCAACGGCTGCGCATAGAAACCGGTGCATCTGTCTCGCGGCTCCCACTGCAGCGTCATCACCTGCTCGCAGACCCTCCCAGTCGATGGTATCGGCAGCATCAGAGGCAGGACCGGTATGCTGATTAACTGGCTAACCCATTCTAGACTCATTGCCATGCAAATTTCCACCACCACCGTGAATGCCCGCCGAGCGCTCGCCCAACAAGTGCTCTCCATCCGACGACCGAGACCCGACCCTGCCCCTTGGCTTACCTACATGATCCATACCGTCTATTTTGGAGCCCACTGCAGTGCTGCCGAGGCTCCCTGTGAATGGCCCTGACTCCGACCCTGACGGACTCCCGATCACACCTCCTTTTGATCTGGAAATCCCTCCATCTCCATGTCCACGTCCACGTCCATGTCCATCCGCTGCAGTGCTCGAGGTGGCGACAGCGACAGCGGCCTTGCCATTCCGAGAGCGATTGCCTGCAGCATCCCTCCGTGATTGTTCCCTGGGGACATGCTCATGAGGCGCAGAGGCCGATTTGCCGTCGCCTAACACAGCTTGGAGCAAAGACGCATCGAGCCCCTGGCCCTGCCCCTGCCCCTGCCTACCCTGGTCCTGGTCCTGGTCCTGGTCCTGGTCCTGATTCGGCCTCGAGGTCGGCCTTGCTCTCCATCCAAGCTCAATCCCTTCTGTCTCCTCTTCTTCTGACTGCTCCTCGGCCTGTCTACCTGCTGTCCTATACCCATGGCTACGGCGATCCACACGTTCTACTGCACTCGCGCGGCGGGGATCCCAGCTCCCAGTTCGAGCCTACCCATCCCCACCGTTCCCTTTAGAACTCTCAATCCCATCTCCTGACTCACGACTGTGGCCCTCTCCCTCTCCCTCTCCTTCTCCCTCTTCCAAGCGACGAGCTGCTAGTTCTCTCCCCTTCCCCCTCCTAGCCCTCCACACTCGTGCTACACCTGCCTGTTCCCCTCCTTGTACATCCGTGCCACGCTGGCTGTGACCTCCTGCCACAAGTGTGTTCCCTGCCATCTAGACACCTGCACTGGAGCCACCTGGACCCCTCAATCCGGGTCCGAATGAAACTCCCCCTCTCCCACCTATCCCACCTGGCCCCCTCGATCGCTACAACGCCATTCCACCGGCACCGCCATGCAATGCACCTCTAGCCGTACCTTCAATACTGCGTCGTCGCGCAGCCCGCCACCCCGCCGTACCCCCCGTCGCCATCCCACCAGGACCACCAGGGCCAAGCCCGGAACCTACAACCGCCACGGAGCTCCCGGCCCCTGTCCCTGTCCTTGCCCCTGTCACTATATCTGCCTGTGAACCTGGTCCACCTGGTCCACCTGGTCCATGTGCGCTGGCAGTGCCAGACGAATACAGGTCAGGAGGAGGTAAAGAAGAAGGAGAAGTGGCAATCTATGCCGAAGGCTCACGCGCCGGACTCCCGGCTGCACGTCTCGAGGATCTGCCACCTGGCACCAAGGCAGAATCCTTGCCATTCGGCACACCCATAGAAGCATTGTTACCCTGCCGCCAATCCCCAGTACCCCCCTTGTACCTGCTGGCTGCTGGTTCCTAACGGGGTGCATGCGGCGACCGCAACCCGGACGGCGAAATGTCCAGTGCAGAGGCAGAGGCAGCGGTGGAGTCGGCCAGCCGGCCCTCGATCGCCGCCCACGGAGCGGGAGCAAATCTGTCTTTACGAGAGCCAGGCTGATCACTATCAGAATTGGTACCGCCGGCAGCGGGTGACGACGCACGGGAGACGATCGGCGGGTCATAGGCTGACCGGTCCGTCAGCATGTGGCCAGGAGACGGCGTCGGAGCCGGGCTCCTCGTCCCTACCTGGCTGTTTACAGACGGCAGCGATGGCGGAGTGTGGTCTGATGTGCTCGCATGGTCTTTTTGTGTCTAAATCCCATTGGATTTGCTGGAAGCAAGCGCGTGGATGGCAGCCTGGCCGGCTGCTTTCCGTCGGTGCGCCTCCTCGCGAGATGTGCTAGAATTGAATGTGGGCCATACCATACCGGCTCGAGACGGGCTCTGGCTGGCGATTTTTGATTGCGCAATCTGTCCACTCTGCTGGCGAAGACGCCCAATTCGGGGGTGCGTCAGCCGCTCAGTTTGCTCATGCTCGCCGGCAGCAGACGAACCTCCGAATGGAGCGAACTGTAGCTGCCGCTATGTAGCCTCTTCCGCCTGCGCGCGTACGAGCGTAAATGGTATACTAGCTGTAACAATGGTGCATAAACATAATGGATGCATGAACTGTGCGTTGTTTTGCCGAAGATCCACCAGTGTGCTAGATTTAAGTAATGTACAATAGTCCTCACGCATGAAACTTGCCCAAATCCGACATATTTCTACAAGTCCACAATCCCATTGGGAGTGGCAGTCATATTTACAGATAGTTTTAGAGTGTAAAGTCGAATAGTAGCGCTTTGCTTGACTATTGATCATTAAAATCGCAGATATTAAATGTCTGTTTAGTTAATTGTAACGTGATAAAGCCAAATCCGTCATCGGTTTCGCTAGTGTCCCCAGATACGTGGCTGTTCCAGCTCGCCGTAATCGCTCTGATTGTTCGAATCGCTCGCAGTACATAGTATCGTGTAACTTATGCAATCAACTATCAGGCGTGTATGCATCTCTAGAATCTTGCGCATCGGCTCGGGCCAGGCGTCGCTTTCGCTGCAAGTGCCCATGTGCAACTGGATTCAGCGGAGCTTCAGCGAAGGACCCCTCGTTCCCTCTGAACAAGTGCGCGAAGAAAGCGGGGTTAAGGCGCCATCTACGCTTCATGTTGTGGGCGCTCCGTTCAGCTTCGGCCAGCCACTGGATGGTGTAGACCTTGGGCCGAAGTTGATTCGAGAGCGAGGCCTTCGAGGTGCGGTAACAGAACTTGGCTGGCGATTCGTTGACAAGGGCGACATCAAGGTTTATTCTCCCGCACGAGGCGATGCTGCAGGTGCAGGCGGCCGGAATTCCACGTCCGTGGGCCGCACGAGCCATAGCGTAGCGAAAGCTGTTCGAGATTCTGCGAAAGATGGCGCCTTCGTGCTCACTCTCGGAGGGGACCACAGCATAGGCATGGGTACGCTGGCGGGCGTGCTTGCAGCCAGGCCTGACGCCGGTGTCATCTGGGTGGA
>Ga0136560_1001587_pt1 | contig 11714 bp, 8 predicted proteins | sample AntRauMeHopE1497_FD_104925 | JGI IMG/M metagenome (GOLD analysis project Ga0136560, IMG submission 104925) | Saline lake microbial communities from Rauer Islands, Antarctica - Metagenome Hop E1 #497 | ecosystem: Environmental > Aquatic > Non-marine Saline and Alkaline > Saline | place...
CCCCGCCTCTCCCCCGTCCCTTGCATCCTCCCCTTCGTCGGCGCGCCCTCCGCGTCCCGCGGCGCGAGGCGTCCCGCGCGCCTCCCTTCCCTCTCCGGCGTCGTGGTGCTCCCTCCGCCCCCCGATGACGACCACCCCCGCCCCGGCGATGCCACCCCCGACCCCTGCTTCCGCGGCGAGACCTCCCTCGCCGTCACCGCGGCCGCGGGGGCGTCGGGCGGCGGCCGGGGGCGCGGCCCGAAGCCCCCAGAGCGCGCCCTCCTCGTCGCAGCCACCGTCCGCGGCACGGCGAGGGCCCTCCTCCACCTCAGCGCCGCGACGCCCCAGGGCCGAGCGGAGGGCGTCAGGGCGACAGACTTCGCGTCCGAAGGGTGGCAGGAGTGGTGGTCCGGAGGGGCGGACCCCGGCGCCGCGGCGTCGGCGTTCGATCCGGACGCCGAGGAGCCGCGGCTCTACCCCGCCCTGGCCGCGCTGGCTCTGGGCGGCAAGCTCGCGGGCCTCCCCGCCGCCAGGACGCCCCTCAGGCCGGAGCAGCTGCGGCCCCCGACCGGCTGGTCCGCCAAGGCGTCCCGCGCCGCGTGGTGGAAGGGGCGGCGGGCGGAGGCCGAGGCTCTGCCGGGGACGGGCCACTCTGGGGCAGAGCTCGCCCTGGACCTGACGTCGCTCGACGCGTCGCTCATGCCGGCGATGGGCGAGCTGTCACCGCTGCTGGAGGCCTGCGCGGAGGAGGTGACGGGCGCGGTGCAGGCCGCGGCCGCCTCACGCCGGGCAGGCGATCCCCGGCAGGACGCGTCCGAGGCCGCGGCCGCCCTCGCTGCCGGTGCCGTCGCCCTCGCCGCCTCCTTCACCCTCCGCCACCTCCTCCGCCTCGAGCCCTCGGCCCGCCGAGCAGCCTGTGCCTCCCTCGCCGTCCTCCTCGCCGCCGCCTCCTCCGCTGCCTCCTCCCTCCCCTCCGCCCTCGTCGGCGCCCCCTCCTCCCCCGGCCTCGCCCGCGCCGCCGCCGCCGCCACCGCCCTCCTCGACCACGTGGCACACGTCTCGGACCGCCTCGAGTCCGGCCGAGGCTCCTCCCTCGCCGCCGCCTCCCTCCTCCCCGCCCCCGGGGAGCCGCGGTTCGCCTCCTGGGTCGACGCCCCCGTCAAGATCCTCGCCGAGCAATGGGCACGCCTCGACTTCGCCGCCTTCCAGCGGGTGCCGGTCGAGGAGCTGCTCCGTGCGGGCTTCGACGACCCCCGGTACAAGCACACCGCCGACGCCGTCCGCGCCTGCGTCGACCGCTTCAACGCCGAGTCCCTCTGGGCCGCCTCCGCCATCGTGCGGGCGCCCACCCCCCGCGCCCGTGCCGCCACCTACATGCGTGTCCTCGCCGTGGCTGTCTGGCTCCGCCGCCTCCGAGACTACTTTGGCCTCTCCTCCCTCCTCATGGCCCTGCGATCCGCCCCCGTCAAGCGCCTCCACGCCACCCGCGCCCTCCTGCCCCCCGAGGCCGAGCAGCAGGAGAAGGAGGCCTCCAAGGTCGTCTCGGAGAACCTATACTTCATGAGGTACCTCAAGGCACTCGCCGATACGCCGCCCGGCGCCGCCGCCACGCCATACCTCGCCCCCCACACCCAGCTCCTCCTCCTCACCGAGTCCACCATGGAGTCAGAGTTCCCCCGCAACTGGGCCATGGGACACTCCTACAAGACCAGGGCTCTGTACGAGGTCGCCGCGCCCCTGGCAGAGCTCAGGGAGGGCGCGTTCGACCCGGCGGTCGACGGCGACGCCGCCACCCCCGTGCGCTCCGTGTGCGGCATCATCGAGGCGGCGCTGCGGGAGCACACGTTTTACTTTGACGAGGACAGCGGCGTTGCGAGAGCCCGGCTCCTCGAGCACAGCCGGGCCGTCGAGCCCGACCTCCCGCCCGAGCCGGAGCCCGAGCCCGAACCCGAGTACGAGTACGAGCAGGAGGGCGACGCGGGGCAGTACGAGGACGAGCACGAGTGAGCGGCGAGAACAAGCAAGCCGCAAGCCGACGACCCGAGCTGCCAGCACCCCCGTCCCCCGCCAAGCGTGGCCCCACACGCAACCGGCCGCCCCTGTTCTTGTTGTGCGCCCCTGGCACGCGCGCGCGCCGAGCAGAGGCAGACCAGTGATGCGCGCCAAGGTACACTCCGCGCGGGGCCGCCATGCCAAAGGGCCGCAGGACCAAGGACAAGATGTTCGTGTCCCAGTCCGAGTGGAAAGAGGTGTACGGCGGGAAGCGGCGCGAGGCGGCGCAGGCCGTCCGCGCGCTGCCGTTTGACAGCTGCATGATCAGCCAGGCCCCGTTCGTGACGCCCGTCGGCACGAGGGCCGGCACCATCTTCGAGCTCCGCAATATCGTCCCGTTCGTCAAGGCGCACCACAAGGACCCGGTCACGGGGGAGCCGCTGACGGGCAGGGACCTCGTGCGCCTTCGCTTCCACCGCAACCCGGAGGGCAAGTACGCCTGCCCCGTGACCATGCAGGTGTTCGGGCCGCGCACCCGGATCCTGGCCGTCGCGACGACGGGCAACGTCTTCGCGGGGGAGGCCATCGCCGCAAAGGCGGGGGAAGAGGCCGCCGACCTGCTGACGGGCAAGCCGTACGACCCGCGGCCGTCCGACGCCGGCGGCGACGTCATCGTGCTGCAGGACCCCAACGACGAGGCCGCGGTCGCGAGGCGCCGGGCCGCGGGCCTTCACAAGTCCGACGCGCCAACCGAGGCCGAGGCAGCGGCGCCCGACGCCACCGCCGAGGCAGCTGGCAGCGCCACCGCCGCGGGTGCCGAGCCCGACGCGGTCGCCGCGGCGGCCCGGGCCGCGGCGGAGGCCTCGGCGTCGGCTGTGCGCCTCACAGGCCTCGCCCGGCGAGCGCACCTCGCCGCCGCCGCCGCCCCGCGCCCCGAGGACCCGACCGCCCGGTCCGCGCGCCGCAGGAGGGACGAGGAGGCCGCCCTGCGCTCGGCCAACGGCGGCATGGGCGCCGGGTCCGCGGCGGGCATCGGCGGGCGGCGCTTCCGCACTCGGGCGGACGGCTGGGAACCCCCGGAGCTGCCCCGCGCCGTGGCGGACGCCGTGGCGTCGCTCAAGTCGAGCAGGGGGTCGGGAGTGGCGGTCGGAAGCGCGCCGAGGGCGGCCGGCTCCGTGGCCGACTGCGCGGGAGGAAGCCACGTTGCCGACGTCGACGACCTGTACGACGAGGCCGACAGGCGGCGGTTTCGCGCCGAGCTCGCGGCCGCGAGGGCGCGCGGCGAGGGCGCCCGCATGGAGATGTTGATGACGTCATCGGGGGGCACGAGCGCCTCGTTCACGAGCTCTGCCGTCTCGGGCCCGGCGGGGCGGCGGCTGGGGGCGCCGCCGCGGTCCAAGCTCCGGCAGCTGCGCTGGCGCCGCGTCGCATCGCTCCGGAGCGACGCCCTGGTGTCTCTCACCGTGACGATCGCCGGGCGGGAGGCGGGCCGGCTCCGCTTCGAGCTGCGGTGCGGAGTGGCGCCCATGGCATGCGACAACTTCCTGCAGCTGGCCCGGCGAGGCGCGTACGACGGCACGCCGTTCCACCGCAGCGTTCGCAATTTCATGGTGCAGGGCGGGGACCCGGAGGGCACGGGCAGGGGCGGGGCCTCGGCGTGGGGGGGCGTGTTCCCGAACGAGGCGGACACGAGCCGCGCGCGGCACGACCAGCGCGGCTGCCTGTCCATGGCAAACAGCGGGCCGCACACCAACGGGTCCCAGTTTTTCGTTCTGCTCAAGCCCGCGAGCCACCTGGACAGCAAGCACACCGTGTTTGGGCGGCTGGTGGGCGGCGCGGACACGCTCCGTGCCATCGAGCTGGTCGAGACGGACCCCAAGACGGACCGGCCGAGGCGGGAGGTGGCGGTCAGCAAGGTCGAAATCCACCGCGACCCTTTCTGGGACGACGCGACCGCCGGCTGGGGCGAGGCCGAGCCGGACGCCGCCCAGACGGACAGGGCGGGGAAACGGGCCGCACCGGGAGCGGGGGTGGCCGGGGGAGCACCCACGCCCGCCGCTGGGGCCGCGCCCGGGGGCGTAGGCAAGTACCTGCGACTGGCAGGCCCGGCCGCGAAGCGGCCCCGCCCCGCCGACGCCTGAGCCCATGGCCCCGTGACGCGTGCGCGTGACCGTCTGCGAGAACGAAAGCGGCGCGGATGGGCGCGCCCGGTCGCAGAGCGCGGCGGCGGTCACTCACCCCAGTTTCCGGCCACCCGCCCTGGAGGCCGCACTCCGGCAGCCCAGTCCCCGGCGAACCCATGTTCGGATCTCGGGTCGGTCCCTCCCAGACGCCGTCGCCAGCGAGGTCGGATTCCTCGGCGAGCTTCTCCATCTCCCGGCGCGTGGTGCTTGGGCGAGGCGTTTCGACCGACGACGTGTTCGGACGCAGCGGCGGCCGCCGCCACGAGCCGAAGGCCATCGACATTGCCGAGCTCGATGACTTGGAAGACGTGATGATGGTCGAGGACGACGGCGGCCGGGCGCCCGCCGCGACAACGACGGCGGCGATCCGGCCGCGGGCCAAGCACCGTCCCTCCGCGGGCGCCCGCGCGGCTCGCAGGGCGGCCAGGCACGCCGGCTCCCCGTCGGACAGCCCTGCGCGCCGAGCCGCCGCGGAATTGGTGGAGCAGCTGCGGCGCCAGCCGCCGACCATCTCGGATCGGGCAAAGGCCGCGGCCGGCCGCCGGGCCGGCGGCGCTGGGACCAGCCCCATCTCGGGCCTCCCCGGCGGCCCCGCCCTCACCCGGCGCGACCAGATGTCGCTCACGGAGGCGGTGGCCCGCCGCCAGGACGCGGAGGCCCGCGCGTCGGAGCTCGCCTCGATTGTGGTGTCCCTCAAGAGCCAGATCTCCGAGCTCGCCGCGAGGCACCTAGACGAAAAGGTGAGAGGCACGATGCAGCCACGCGGCGCGTGGACATGATGCGTGGCTGCTGGCGCGCTGCCGGGCCCGCGGGCGTGGGAGCAAGCGTCCGCCACCCCTCGTCCACCTCGCCCCCCCGCTGCCCCCACCGCGCAGGAGAGCCTCCTCTCGCGGCTTTCCGACGCGCTTCACGAGGCGGCGCGCCTCAAGGAGATGCTGCGCTCGCGCGTGTCCGCCATCGAGGCGGCGGTGCTCGCAAAGGAGGACGACGAGCCCGAGGTCGTCAAGGAGCGCCGCCAGCTCCAGCAGGCCAAGGAAGAGGTGAGCCGCGCGAGGCCCGGGGCCACATCGCCGCCGCTGGTTGCCGCCAGGGGCGAGGAAGCCGCCTTCGTGCCTCGGCCGCGGAGCCGCCACCAAGCCGAGCCCCACGACCCCAACCCTTCCCCACAACTCGCACCCTTCCCCCCCCCGCAGCTCCGGGGCAAGACAGACGCTACGGCGGCTCGCTCGGCAGAGCTCGAACGGTGGGCAGAGGAGCTTCGGTCCGTTGAGGCGGAGAACGCGACCAAGGCTGACGAGGCGACGGCCCGGCTTAGGGAGGCCCACGCTGTGGCCAAGGAGGCGTCGGCGACGATGGAGGGGGCCACCGACGTGCAGAAGCACGCGGAGGAGGAGTTTCGGCGTGCCAAGGCGGAGAGCGCGGCGGCCGAGGCAGAGCGGCGGCAGGTGGAGGCGTCCGTGGCTCTGCTCGTGCGGGCGCAGGTGGCGGAAGAGGTCGACAGGGTCACTGTCGAGGCGAGGGGCGAGGCAGAGTCGCTCCGATCCCGGCTGGAGGCGGCCGAGGAGGCGGCACGCGTTGCCCGGGCGGACCTGGAGCTCGAGCTGGGGCGAAGGGTGATCGCCAAGGGTGGTCGGGGGGGGTTGGCCGCGGCGGACGCCGAGTCGTCGGCAGCGGTGGGCGGCGGGGTGAGGGCTGTGGCCGGGGGTCTGGCTCGGGATGCCGTGAGCGCGGCTGTGGCCGCGGCGGCCTCTGCCCGGGCCGAGGCGTAGCCGTGCCTCGCGGCCTCTGCCGGGGCAGGATCGTGGGAGCGCATGCTAGGCGGTGTGGGTGGGTGTCGTGTCGCGATGACCACGTAACCGGCTCTTGGACTGGCGCTCGTGTGGCGCGAGACGGCGCACAACATACGTCGCCTCGGCGGCGGCGCGCACACACTCGGGCCCACGCGTGCGGGCGGGTGCTCCGGCCGTGCCGGCCTAGCTGGTGCGAGCGGGGCCCGCCCCGCCCCACGGCTGCGGCGATGCCTCCACAGGGTCGTCCTCGTCCCCCATCGCCATCCTCGATCGCAGGTGCGGCCGCGCGGGGGTGGTGGGCCCGGCGCTGAGCCCGTTGGAGCCGCCGAGGGCGGAGGCCCCTGCGGCTGCGGCAGCTAGGACTGGCTCCGACGCGGCGCTCCTACCCGCTCCCGCCGCCCCCGCCGGTATGGCCCCGTCGTGGACGAGGTGCCGGTGCAGCCAGGCGTTGACGAACATCCCCTCCGGGTCCAGCATCGACCGCATCTCGGCGAAGTGGTCCCAGCGCGGGTAGAGCGGCCTTAGTCGTGCGGCGCCGACGGGGAGGGCGCAGCCCCAGCGGGGCCGCGCGCCCAGCGAGAGCATGGCGTCCGAGACGGCGTTGTCGAGGGAGGCATGGCTGGGCTTGGCACCGAGCGGCCGGAACGTGGGCACCGAGATGACGGCGACGTCCCGGCCAAAGGCCGGCGAGAGCCACACGTCATCGGCGCGCGCGAACTCCACGGTGACGGGGAAGTGCGCCGAGGCGTCGACGGGGCTGCCCGCGAAGATCTCTGCCATGACGGCGAGCGCCTCCGGGAGGAGCTCGGCGGCGACGGCCCAGGACGCCTCGGTCACCCGGATGGAGGACGGCTTGCGGCGGAGGACGACGTCGGCGCGGCCCGTGGCCGTCCTCGGCACGGCGTAGAGGGTCCATGCGAAGAGGCGCGCGGCTAGGGGCATGATCGCAGGGACGAAGATGCTCGCGAAGAGCAGTGCGTGCTTGACCCACTGCGCGAGCCACACGTCCAGCGCCAGCGTGACCCACGGGTCGACCACGGACCTGGCCCAGGCGTACCACGACAGCACCCACGCGGCGATGGCGAGGGACGGCGGCGCGGCCGCGTCGGCGGCCCCCGCCGCCGTCTCGGGCCGGCACCTCCGCCAGCGAGTGACGCGGACCGTGTCAGCCACGGGGACCCACTCCAGCGTCGTGAAGTCAGAGTCGTCGGCCACGGCGGAGCCCCTGGCCATGACATCAGCGAGCGTGGTGGAGCGGGTGGTCATCGCGAGGTGCGTCACCGGGCCGCACTGCAGCACCACCCCGGTGATGATGCCGAGGCACCCGAGGCCGCACAGGGCCGCGCGGAACAGCTCTGCGGCCGGGGGGAAGGCATCCAGGGAGGGCGTGCATTCCGTCGCGGCAGCAGGGCCGCGGCGTGCCAGGCGCAACGGTGGTGCGCTTCCGAGCCGACGCCCGGCAGCGACTCACCTGGGTTGCGGCGCTTGCTCGCGATAACAACCTGGCCGGAGGAAAGCACCATCTGGAGCTCCCGGACACAGTTCGCGAGGCCGCCGAGATGGGGCGTCGACGCTGCGGGGCGGGGCAGACCATCGCGATGGGAGCGTTGCGGCGCGCTCGTGATGCGGCCCCAAGGCACCGATTCCCGGGTTCCGGGGCAGGCTAGATCCCAAAACGGAGCGTACCGGCCACCACCGCTCGCGCGCCGTGCCTCCCGACTGGAGTCACTGACTTGCGCAAGGAATTGAGGCGTTTCGCGCGGTTTTGCAAAGTGCACGTCAGCCCCGTGCCTCGCACGTCGCGGCCGTGCCAGCTCTCACCGCCTTCGCCCATCGAAAGTGCTCCAGCAAGGGTCACGTCGGGGTCCGAGCCGAATTGGGGCAGCGCGAGCTCGAACGACGCGAGCTTGTCGTGAAGCCGACCCATCGTGACCCCGGCCTGCACCATGATGATTGCTTTGTCGCAGTCGATCATGTGCACCCTCCCGTACCGCTCGAGGGAGACCACGACGTCCTTGGTCATGGCTGCGTCGCCGTGGGAGCGCAGGCCGCCCGCGACGCGAACGTGCCGCCCGGCTTCCCCGGCCGCCCGGACCACCAGCTGGATCTCATCGAGGGTGGACGGCGCATAGATGAAGGCCGGCTGGCACGAGTGCGTCCCTGGCGCGTTCGTCAGGGTGTGTCGGCCGGGAATCGGCGACGGAGGCTCAGCGCCGGACTCCGGGGCTGTCTTGGACAGGGGGCCCTCGGTGGCCTCCATGGTCAAGGCGTGTGCAGTATGTGCCGCTCTCGCTGTGCGGGTGTGGTGACACCGGGCCGTGGTCGGCCGAGTCTTCGGCAGAGGCCGGCGAGCGCGTTCTGGCAACTCCCCTCGGCCTCGCCGGCACCTCGTCAGGCCCGTGCCCGGGCCATCAGGCATGCCACCTAAGCGTGGAAAGCGCCCCCGCCCAGAGTCGTCGCGGCCGCCCGGGGCCTCGGCAGGCCCGAAGCGCGGGAAGCCGGGGCGCGGCCTGGCGGCCCTCCAGGAGCGCCTGCGGAGCCGCCTCGCGGGCTCGCAGTTCCGGTGGATCAACGAGAAGCTGTACTCCCAGAAGGGCGACAAGTCTTTCTCCATGTTCAAGGAGGAGCCGGCACTCTTTCACTCGTACCACGAGGGCTTCCGCGAGCAGGTGGCGAGGTGGCCCGTGAACCCGCTGGACGTGCTGATTCGGAAGGTGGGGGCGCTGCCCAAGGATGTGGTGGTGGCGGACATGGGCTGCGGCGAGGCCAGGCTCGGGGAGGCGGTGCCCCAAAAGGTGCATTCCTTCGACCTCGTTGCCGCAAACGACTCGGTGACCGCGTGCGACATCGCGTCCGTGCCGCTGCCCGCGGCCTCCGTGGACTGCGTGGTGTTCTGCCTCGCGCTGATGGGGACGGACTACTCGACGTTCCTGGCCGAGGCGGCGCGCATCTGCCGGCCCGGGGGGCAGCTCATGATCGCAGAGGTGCGGTCCAGGGTGGAGGGCGCAGGCGCGGAGGAGGAGGAGGACGGGGGCGGGGGCGCCCGACGCGCTCTCTCCGAGGGGGAGGCGGCGGCAGGCGTTAGCATGTTTGTGGACTCGGTGCAGGCAGCCGGTTTCCGCGTCCGGCGCGTGAACCGGAAGAACAAGATGTTCCTTCTCGTCATGGCCGAGCGCGATGAGGGCGGGCCGGGGGACGGCGGGCGGGGGGAGGAGGAGGAGGAGGAGCTCACCGGCGCGGCGAGGCGCGTTGCGGGCAAGCGGAAGCGAAAGGGGAAGGGCAAGGGGAAGAGTGCCGACGACGGGACGGCCGGAGCGGGCGAGAGGGCGCCCGGCGGGGCAGAGGGGGTAGCCAAGGCAGAGCAGGGGAAGCGGGGCGGCGGCGACGGGGCATCAGCATCGAGGGCGGGGGGCGCGGCCGCGTCCCTCCGGCCGTGCCGGTACCGGCGGCGGTAGGCACCGCTGCGGTCCGTCTCAGCGCCGCGGGGGCCCGCCCGTCCGCCCGGTCGAAGCCGGCCCTGGCTGCAGCGGTGCCCCGCGCGTTTCGGTGGGTGCCAGCGGGCAGCGCTCAGCGACCGTGCGCCGGGCCGTGCGCGGTTGGGAGCCGGGCAGGGCCCGCCGGCGCGGCGGCCGGGAGTGGTGGTCGGCCCGGGCCGTCGCACGGCGAGTGGCGCTGCGCGGTCACCCGGACCGCGCCCATGATGCCTGGCGCTCAAGCAGGGGGTGCTTTCAGCGCCTATGCAGCGGCAGCAGCCGGATTTGAGGCGATGTGGGCACTGCGCGGCGCGTTGCACATAGCCGCCTTTGCAACCAGCGGTACCCAGGCCCCGCCCTCGGCCCGGGCGGGATCACACTCGGTCGTCACGAGGCACCGCGCTGCCCGCCAGAACGCGCCGTCGCCTGGGCGCCGACTCTTCGCCGCCGCCCCCCCGCCTCGCCACTACCATCTCGTCCAGGGGGCCGGGCACAGGCGCCCCCAGCGCCCCCTCAGCGGACGAATCGCGGGCCGGAGACGGCGGTAGCCGCCGCGCCTCGGGCGCTGGCCGGGCCGAGGCGGCAGCGCCGCTCTCGACGTACAGTCGCTTTTCCGCCGCCAGGGCCAGGAGGTGCTTCCGCATCGCGGCGCGCCTGTCCTTCTCGACCCTGCGAGCCCTCGCCGCCGCGGTCTCTGGGCTCACACCCGCTGCGCCCGCGGGCCTGGGTGACACCGAAATCGTCTCAGCCTCGCTCCGCCTCCGGCCCATCTCCCGCTCGGTGCCGGACACAAAGACCCAGCCAACCTGCGCGAGAAATTCACACAAGCGCCAGGCGAAGTTTCACAGGCATACAGGTGACTGTGCCATCCCATGCGCAGAATTACGCCGAGGAACGCCTCCGCCGTCTCAATCAGAGCTCCGACCTCACAGCAAGCAGGAGCGGCAGAACGAGCAGGAAGCGGTTTTCTCCAGCTCGGTGCTGCATGCGCAGCCAGAACTGGTCCGCCGCCCTTGCCTTGGCCCCGTGGTCGTGAGCGGCGCGCATTTCTGCGTTCCGCAAAGAGCACAAATCGGCCCACGCACGTGACCATACGCCGCGCTGTGCTGACCCCCAACAAATCGCGCGCAGACCAGCCCTTGCAGTCTGCATGCTCACCTGAGGCGCGCTGCCGGAACTCCCGGACTCTTGCAGCCATCCGCTCGGCGTCGTACCCTGCATGGCCGCCCGCCCCTGCATGGCCACTGGACCGCGCCTTGATGTGAGTCGCGACTGAATCGTACGCGTCGGTGATGCGCCGGAACTCCTCGCCCGCGTTTGCGGCCGACGACACGTCAGGGTGGTGCTGCTTCGCCAGCTTCACGTATGCCGCCCTGGCCTCGGCAGCCGAGCACCCTGGCTTGAGGCCCAGCACCCCAAACGGCTCTGACACGTGGTACCGTGTTCCGCTGCCGGCAGGCATGGTGCCGCGGCGCGAGCTTCAGCTGGGACAGCGCGAATGCGGGTGGCCCCGCTCCGGCCAGTTAACAAGCTGACTGATGTGCCTGTTGGTTGCCAGCGACGGCAGTGAGGCCGATGTCGAGCTGCTATGGCCGCGATAATCGTGCTATCCGCCCAACGATCCGAGCTGCTCTGCCAGCACAAATCCTTCACCCGATCCCCTGCGAATGGCAGGCACCTGTGAGTCCTGCGGTCGGCCCAGGGGGGCGAAGCTGTGTGACTTGGTCACTTGCTAGCTGAAGCCGCTCCTTGAACGCTGTAGCATGCCTCCGAAGCCAGGTGAGACCGACGCACGCTGGCCGGCAGCCCAGCTTGCCCTCCGCGCTCGCTCCCTGGGTCGGTACCAGTCGATCCGATCGCCCTCAAAAACAATCGCATGAGCCGTTGACGCTGCCCTGTCTCTCAGGGAAGGCCAAGCCGGCCGCAGCCGGTAAGCCTGCGTCCCCAAAGCCAGGCGCTCCCAAGCCGGCTGGGGCCAAGCCGGCATCTCCCAAGCCGGCCGGCGCCAAGCCTGGGGCGCCAATCAAGCCGGCGTCACCCAAGAGTGGGAAGCCCGCTGCTGCCAAGCCTGCGTCTCCCAAGCCGGCTGGAGCCAAGCCGGCTTCTCCCAAGCCGGCCGGCGCCAAGCCTGGGGCGCCCGCCAAGCCCGGAGCGCCCGCCAAGCCGGCGTCACCCAACAGTGGGAAGCCCGATGCTGCCAAGCCGGCGTCTGCCAAGCCGGCTTCTCCCAAGCCGGCCGGTGCCAAGCCCGCCGCAACCGCCAAGCCCGGAGCGCCCGCCAAGCCGGCGTCGCCCAA
>Ga0136560_1001588_pt1 | contig 11713 bp, 8 predicted proteins | sample AntRauMeHopE1497_FD_104925 | JGI IMG/M metagenome (GOLD analysis project Ga0136560, IMG submission 104925) | Saline lake microbial communities from Rauer Islands, Antarctica - Metagenome Hop E1 #497 | ecosystem: Environmental > Aquatic > Non-marine Saline and Alkaline > Saline | place...
ACACTTCTATCCGCACCGACGGCAGCGTCACGCGTGGCACACTTCTATCCGCACCGACGGCAGCGTCACGCGTGGCACACTTCTATCCGCACCGACGGCAGCGTCACGCGTGGCACACTTCTACCCGCACCGACGGCAGCGTCACGCGTGGCACACTTCTATCCGCACCGACGGCAGCGTCACGCGTGGCACACGTACACAAAGTGGCAGGTCGAGGCGAGCAGCCCCCACACCGACCCGTCGTCCTCCTCCTCGGCCTCCTCCTCCTCCGCCCCGGAATCGTCCGACCCGTCCGAGCTGGCGCCATCGTCGGCCCTGGCCGCTGACCTCGCCACCACGGCAGGCTTGGGCACCGCAAACACCGAAACGCTCGAGAACGGGGCAGCGTCCGCCCCGGAGAGCTCCGCCACCGGTTCTGACCACGCGTCGTGGGCAGAGCCGGCGCCGCGGCGCACCCTCGCCGCGACCGCCCTGGTCGCGTCGTGCATGGCGGGACACTCGGGCCTCTCGACCAGCAGCGGCAGCCTCGCCGGCGGCGCCCCGTGCGAGACGATGAGGAGCGGGCCCGCGCCCGGGGCGAGGAGGCGGCGCACGGACGACAGGTACCGCCTGGCGGCGATGCCCCGGTCCGGGGCGGTGAGCAGCGCGTCGAGCAGGGCCTTGTCCACCACGGCGTGGAAGGACCCGTCCTCGATACCGTCCACCGACGCGTCGGCGCCCGCCGCCGCAAGGTCCAGGGCAGACCAGTCCATGTGCTCCATCGTGGCCCACCTCGCGGCCTGGGACTCCACGCACGTGGCGCACGCGTCCACGTTTGTCACCCGCAGGAAACCACGCTCGTACAGGTCCGGCCCGAGACCTGCGGCCGCAGCGTGGCGTACGTACGTTGGGTCACACGGCCTTCGCCTGTGCTCGCTCCGGCCCGCCAGCACGTGCGGGGGCGCCGTGCAACCAGTCTCACGCGATGTCCCGCAGCCGGCGACCAGAATCTCGTGCTCGGGGGAAAGGAACCGCTCCAGGAGGGGCCACAGATCAGATCCCGCCTGCAGGGGGGGGAAAGTTCCGGCACCCGCCGTTGGTGGGGCGGGCGCCCCGCAAGGCCGCAGGCGGCTCCCGCAAACGGGCGAGGTCTCACCTGGTACCACTCAAACGGCGCGTAGCCGGTGGCCTTGTACCGCTGCTGCCAGAATGTGGGCGCCGCGTATCTCGTGGCGGCCATCGCAGCCGCGGCCGCGTGTGGCCGGGCCAGTCGGGGGGGCGACAGCAGGTAGAGCGCGCAGCGACCGTCCCCACGCGTCACAGGGGCACCCCGGTCCGGAGAACGGGCCGAAACAGGCAGAAATGTTCACCGGGATCGTGGAGGAGATCGGGGAGGTGGTGTCCTTCGAGCTCGTGCGCGACATCCTTCTGTGGGACGGAAGCCGAGGCGACTGCCACGTCCTCGTGATTCGCTGCTCCAAGGCGCTCGAGGGGGCGTACATTGGGTGCAGCATTGCCGTGAACGGCGTGTGCCTGACCGCCACGGAGCTCGACGAGTCATCTTTCACCGCGCACGTGGCGCCGGAAACGTGAGCCGAACTCCCGATCGCCGCGGCGCGGCCCCGCGGCCGGAGCCTGGTTGGCGACGCGCACGATGTTTTGGGTGCACCCCGGCTGCCGCAGGCTGCGCCGGACCAACCTGGGCGCCTGCAAGCCCGGGGACGGCGTGGACCTCGAGCGCAGCGCCACGGCCTCGGACCGCGTCAGCGGGCACATGGTGCAGGGCCACGTGGACTGCGCCGCCAGGGTTGTGTCCAAGACTGCGGACGGGGCGTCGTGCCTGACGGTGGAGCTGGAGGTCCCGGCGGAGCACTCGCGGCTGATGCGGTACGTTGTGGAGAAGGGCTACGTCGCCCTCGAGGGCGCCTCCCTCACCGTGTGCTCCGTGGACAGGCAGGCCCGTCGCTTCTCCGTGATGCTCATCCCGCACACGCAGCGGGCCATCGTGCTGCCGAGGCGGGAGGTCGGCGCCCTGGTCAACGTCGAGGCGGACGCCGTCGGCAAGTACGCCGTCGACGCGGCCGATGGGGCCCTGGCCGGCGCGGGGCCGGGGCCGGTGGCGTGGGCGTCGCTCGGGGTGTCCGTCGCGGCGCTCGGCCTCGCGGCGTGGGCACTTGCCCGCACCTTCTCGTCGCAGCGCGCCTGACGGCACCCCGCTCAGAAGAGCGCCCGTCACAACACATGCAGCCGCGGCTGTCTGTCTCGTCCTGTCAAGGACGGGCCGCGCACCGGAACGCGACAGACGCCGAAGCCCCAATCACCACGCACAAGCCCCCGCCGAACCCCAACGCACAAGCCCTGGGCCGATATCATCGTTGTGCACCACCACGTGCGTGTGTGCGGCTCTTGCCCTCTCGGCTATGCGCCAGCCTGGCCGGAAACTCCTCCAAAAAACCTGCGTCGCTCATCCGCCTTTCGACGATCCCGCGAGCCACGCTGCCAACCCCTGGCCTCCTAGCCTCACTCGGCGCAGCCGCCCCCCCCCTCCGAGCACCGCCCGCAGCCTCTGCGTGCGTTGCCCGGCCGCTCCGGAACCCGCTGATGGCCGCCTCCGCGCCCATGGAAGCGGACGCCGCCTCATCCGGTGCCGGCACCGACGCCGTGTCTTCTGCGGCTGCGGCCCCTGCTCCCGCCGCAGCCGGCGCCTCTGCATCCGCGTCGGCGGCCCCTGCGGCAGCGGCGCCGGCGCGCACGCTCGCGCGCACCGGGAAGACGACCGGAATCTCCTCCACGACGTCCACGCTGTTCCTCAGCTCCACGATGGCCGTCCCCGACGCTGATGAGGTGATTCTTGGCAAGGCAGCGGTGCTGTACTGCCAGCTCGCGGCGGACGCCGCGGCCGGGCGGCGCTGCCCCATCACCAGGGCGGACGATATGCTCCTGTTCTGCGAGGACCTGTACGTGCCCGAGCGCGCCGCAAAGCGGGAGACGTACATCCGCACCGCCGCGGAGGCATCCGCGGCGTCAAAGGCGCTCCTGGCCGCGCAGAGCGCGGCGTCTGCCGAGGCGGCGAGCGAGGACGACGCCGCCGCGCTCGCGGCCGCCAAGGCGCGCGCCTCTTCCGCCGACGACGCGTGGAACGCGGTGACGTCGGGCACGGTGCCGAACATCGAGCAGCTGTACAGCTTCAGCGCCAAGGTGCACGAGATGGGGCAGTTCAGCCCCGAGACCGTGGTGCTCAGCCTCATCCTCATCAACCGCCTGGCCTCCTCCTCGGGCATGCCCGTGGGGCCCGCCACGTGGCGCCTGGTGGGGCTCATCGGCACGCTCCTGGCCCAGAAGCTGTGGGATGACGCCAGCGTAGCCAACTCTGACTTCCCAACCCTGCTCAAGGCCGTGCTGCCGGGCGCGGACATCTCCGTGCGGGAGATCAACCGCCTCGAGCGCCGCTTCCTCGGCCTCATCAAGTACAAGGTCACCTTCACCGGCTCTCTGTACGCGCGGTACTACTTCGAGCTGCGCACCATCGCGGAGGAGAACCACAAGAAGTTCCGCCTCGCACCCCTCAGCAAGGAGCAGGCGGAGCGGCTCGAGGCGCGCTCCCGCTCCAAGGCAGAGACCCTGCGGGGCGGCAGCGCCTTTGCCGGACGCAGGTCCAAGACCTCGGACGACGGGCTCGCCCCGCGCTCGCGCGCGGTGCTCTCTTGAGGGCCGTGCAGACTCCGGAGCATGCTGCGTGGTTGTGCGGCACCGAGCGCGCGTGAAACGGGCAGGCAAGCGGCAGGTCTGCCGCAGACGCCACTCCGCGGACCGGTTGAGTTCCCGTCAGCAACACACGCTACCCGTCACATCACACATCCGTCAGTCCGCCACGCGATACCCATCATGTCACACCGAAAGATACAAGCAGGCAGCCGGCCAAGCCGGCAAGGTGAAGGCTTTGGTGCCGGTCGTCTTGCCGTTCTCAGAGCTACCAAAGAGCCGTCGAGCGGTGGCATCTGTCCTGGTGCGCCCGACTTAGGCCTTTCCCTGAGAGCTGCGAGGGCAGGGCCTGCCTGGGATCGCGCCACCCGGTCCGATGCCCGGACTGCATCGAAGCCGACTCTGACTCCCAGTGCGAGCGCGGTGGTCCGGGCTCCGTATCCCGGACGAAGAAATCACGGCGGTTTCGCATGGCCGGCCTTCCTCCAGGGACGGCAGCGCCTGACGACCGGGGCCCCGGTAGCTCCTCCGCCGCACTGAGCCCGCTCAGCTCCCTCTCGGCGTGCATGTCACGCTTGTGTTCCTGTCGCCCAGGTCGACTCTGCGGCACGCCACGGCCGGCTGCATGACCGTCCCCCGCCCCCAGCACCGTTGCAGCCCCGTCTCCCGCGAGCATCCCGCGGCTGTACCGTGAGCCGCGGCCGGGTCCGTGCCTCGTGCCGGCCTCTTCCTTGGCGTCTGCGGGCCGCTGGCCATAGAACGACGCCACGCCCGCGGCCACGCCCGCTGAGAGCGCAGCGCCCGTTCCAGCCAGCGTCTCACGGTGGTATCGCGGGCCTCGCCCGCAATGCGACGCCGCGTCCGCAACCGACGAGCGAGCCGCTTCCTTCACATGGGATGCTGCTTCATCGCCGTACGCCAACGCAAAGCTCGCGCCAACACCCGCCGGGCGCGCGGCTCCGGTCCCGGCGAGCATCTCGTGAGCGTACCTGGGCCCACGGCCGCGGTGGCCGTACGAAGCCCGTGCCGCTGTTGACGATGCGACATGGTCACCGGGACTCGCCACGCCTTCACCGCGTGCCGCTGTCTCTCCTGTCCATGCTCGAGAATGGGCCGTGTCGGCTGCGAGAGATGACGCCCCCATCGAGCGGAGGTGTGTGTCGTGCGCCGCCGAATGCCGGGCAACGTCCCGCTCCGCCGCGATGGTAGATTCCACACCTGCTGACTCGTTCAGGCGCATACGGGCTGTGCCACGAGCCTGGTGGGTCGTGGGGGCGCGTCTGCCGGCGTGGAACCTGAGCTGCTCCGCTCGCCGCCTCTCGAACGTCGTCGCAGAGGTGTGCGGCGGCGGCGAGTTCAGCCGCCCGCGAGATGACATGGACAGCAGGCCCACAGACTCCCGCACGGCAGGCTCATACTCGTACGGGTCGGCGGTGCCGCCAGCTGTGGAGCTGGCGCCCGTTGACGAAACACGCCTCCTTGCGTTCCGCCCGGTCCACGAGCTTTGGGACGGCTCCATGCACGTCGCGGGGCCGCGCACGACGATCCGCGGGCAAGTTTCCGGGCAGGGGGCCTGAAAAGCCGTCAGGGCGCGTGCAGGATGTCGGATGGGTCGCGGCATCGCACGGCTCCGCCGGGGAATCGACGATCGTCCATCACCGCCGTTTCTGGCCCGTCATCCGACGATGGCGCGGGACTTGCACTCTACCCCTCCGAGCCGCCATGGCCGCCGCCGCCGCCGCAGCAACGTTCAGCGCGACTCGCAACCAGCGCATCCACGGCGCCCTCCTGGGCGCGGTCATCGGCGACGCCGCCGGTCAGGTGAGGGCGCATTGCGGTCGCGATCCTGACACGTCACCTCTCGCCGCCCAGCCACCGCCCACGCTTCCTTGCCGCACCGCAGCCTTCCCACTGGATCTATGACCCCGAGGCGAAGGCCAAGGCGAACGAGGGCCTCGAGGTCCCCGAGTTCGGCCCGCCCCGTGGCGTGTTCTACCAGCAGCCGGAGGGCGAGGGCAAGCTTTCGACGTACGGCGACCAGGCGTTCGCCCTCGTCAAGCACATTGCCGCGCACAAGGGGCTCGACCTCGCCAAGCTGGCGGACGAGACTGCCGAGCGGTTCGGCCCCGGGTCGGTGTACGACATTGAGGCCAAGATCGGCCACGCCGTGAGTGCGCGGGCCTGCTTGGGCAACCTTTGCTGATGCCTGCCGCGGCTTATGGAGGGCGCTTGCTCGCGGGGCGTGACGCTCCGAGACTGGGGCGTCACGCGTTCGCCGGCACTGTTCCGGGGCCGATGGCCGCCCCGCCCCACGCCCGACGCACCTGTCCGCCGCCCTCCGCTCGCAGCCAACGAAGGAGGACTGGCCCGTGCCGGGCCCGTGGAACCACCACTCGATCAAGACGTTCCTGGTGAACCACGCCGCCAAGGCCGACGCCCCGCTCGGGGACAAGGAGGACTCGCAGGCGGACGGCGCCGCCAAGATCGCGGCCGTGGTGGGCCTGTACGCGGGGAAGGAGGAGCTGCTGGCGCGGGTGGAGGAGGCCGTGCGGCTGACCCAGAACACGGACGAGGCGGTGGAGCACACCCTGGTGTTCGCTCGTATCCTCGAGGCCGTCATCGCCGGAGACTCCATCGCTGACGCCACCGCCGCGGGCGTGGCGTGGGGCCGCGCGAGGGGGAACGATTTCGCCAAGGCCGCCGCCGACGCCGTCGAGGCCGGCGCCGCCTCGGCCGACTCTCACGACGCCGTCGTCGCGGCCAACGGGTCGTCCTGCAAGATGCCCGGCTCTCTCGCCAACGCCGCCCACGCCTGGTCGCAGCCCATCGCGAGCGATGCCGACGCCTTCGCCGCCCTCCTCCGCCCCACCATCGCTGCCCCCGGCTGCAACTGCTCACGCGCCTGCATGGCCGGCGCCGTCCTCGGCGCGGCCCTCGGCCGCACTCGCCTTCCGGCGTCGTGGGTTGAGAAGACCCTCACCGGTGCCGAGTGCGACGCCGGCGCAGCCGAGGTGGCCGAGCTCAGCGCCCGCCACTGAGGCTCGCCCGACTCCCCGGCCGCGGCTCCGCACGAAGCCAGCTGGTCGCTGCGGAGCACGGAGCGCGGCCCCGTGCCCGTCTTTCGTGCGTGTGTGCACGCGCGTGGCGGCGCAAGCGCCCCGGCGGCAGCGTTCCGGCACGACTGCGCAGCGTCGTCCACCCACCCACCACGCACGTGCTCAGAGGGTCGCGCGGCCTGGAAGTACGATTCCATCCGCGCTTCGCCCCGGTGACGTCAGCAAAACATCTCTCGAAGCGATCAGACAAGAACCACTCCGCCAAAGTCCGCCCCTCCAACCACAGGCCGACGGTCATGGCGTGCTCCGCCATGCGGCAGGAGCTGGGCCCAGTGATCAGCCTGGCCTGGCCCGTGGTGATCACGTACACGCTGCAGGTCAGCCTCGGCATCGTGTCGGTGACGGTCCTCGGGCGCCTCGGGGAGGAAGCCCTCGCCGCCGCCGCGCTGGGCAACCTGTACGTCAACCTCTTCGGGAACGCTCCCGCCTCGGGGCTCGCCACGGCCGTGGACACGCTGGCGGCGCAGGCGTTTGGTGCTGGGAACTTCATGCGCGTGGGCCTCGTGTCGCAGCGCGCCGCGGTCCTGCTTCTGCTGGGGTGCATCCCGTCGGCGCTGATGTTCTTTATTGCCGAGCCGGTGCTCCTGGCAACGGGGCAGGATCCCGCCATCTGCGCCCTGGCCGGTCTGTACTGCCGGTGCATGGTCATCGCGCTGCCGGCTACGCAGCTATTTGAGACGGCCAAGAAGTTCCTGCAGGCCCAGACCCTGACGCTGCCGCCCATGGTGGCAGCCGGCGTCGCCGTCATCCTCAACGCGATTGGTGCGAGCGCGCTGGCCCTGGGCACGCCCCTCGGCTTTGCTGGCGCGCCCATCGCCACGGGCATCGCGACTTGGGTGGCCCTTCTCCTGCTGCTGTGGTACTGCCGGGCCAGGGAGTCGTACGCCGCGCGAGTGGAGGCCGAGGCGGCGGCCATCGTTCGGTCCGGCGCTGCCCTCCGTGAGGTGGAGCTCGTGGGCGGCGCGGCTTCGTCCCGCCGCGCGGTGGATGATACCACGCTGCCGCTCACAGTGACGGACGAGGAGGCGGGGAGCGATTCCGACGACGCGGCCGCCGGCGCGGCCGGCGCTGCCGATAGCACGCTCCTGGCCGGCAGCGACGCCGACGACGACGACCGGGCCGACGCGAGCGGTGCTGGAAGGGGCGGTGCCCGCGGTCCTGCCGCGCGCGGCAAGCAAAAGCTGGGCGACGGGGAGTCGCTCCTTCGCTCGCCGCGGCCGGGCGGCGCTGTGGCCGTCGGTAAGGCGGCCAGCGGCAGCGCCGCTGGCCCGCCCGCCGCTCGCGCAGATTCCGGCGCGAGCAGCTGCCCGGCGTGCGAGCCGATGCTGCCGCTGACGGCCGGCTGCTGCCTCAGCTGCCACGCTGCCGTGGTGAGGCGGGCCGCCGCGCGCGTCGGGGCGGGCGGGACGGCGTCGGGCGGGGTCGAGGACGCGCTGCTGGTGCGCAGCTGGCCCGGCTGGTCCTGGCGCGGGGCGTGCTCGGGCTGGTGCGAGTTCCTGATGCTGGGCCTCCCGGGCGCCGTGATGACCACGCTGGAATGGGGGACGTTTGAGATCAACGCCATTTTCGCCGGGTGGCTCGGGGTCACCCAGCTGGCGGCCCACAGCACGCTGGCGCTGACGGGGGCGCTCTCGTTCATGGTGCCGCTCGGCCTGAGCGTCGCGGCGTCGGTCCGCATCGGCACGCTCATGGGCGACGGGCAGCCGGGGCGCGGCAAGGCGGTGCTCGCCGTCGCTCTGGCGAGCGGTGCGGCGTTCACGGCCCTGAACGCGCTCGTTCTCCTGTCCGCGCGCTACGGCTGGGGCTTTCTCTTCACCTCCGACGAGGCCGTGGTCGCCGCCGTGGCCGGGACGCTCCCCTCGATGGCGCTTTTCAACGTGTTCGACACGACGCAGGCGGTGCTCAGCGGAGCGGTCCGCGGCGTGGGGCGGCAGGCGATCGGCGCGGCGGGGAACCTCGTTGCCTACTGCGGCGTGGGCCTCGGCATGTCCTACTTCCTCTCTACCAGCACCGGCATGGGGCTTTCCGGCATCTGGCTGGGCTCGGGCGCGGGCGCGTGCCTCGCTTGCCTGCTGCTGGCCACGGCGCTCGGCCTCAGCAACTGGAAGTCCCTCTCCGATACGGCCATCCGCCGAGCCGAGCAGGACACCACAGACACCACCGGCTGAGCCGGACCTATGGCGTGAGTTGGCGCCCGCACGGTGAGGTGTGTGCCTTCAAGGTGCGGGAATGGGCAAACGGCGGTTTTCGACTCCGCACGCAGGGAATTTCTGGCACTCGCGCGCTTGCGCGACGCTTCTTGGCTCCTTCAGAGGTGCACTTGAGCCGCCGGACTGACGCGCAAGCGGCCGAAAGGTCGCTCGTCGCTCAGCCAACCGGACCAGGGCACCACCGCAGCGCTGGTGGGTCTGCGAATGTCCGGGACTGCTCCGGGCGCAATGGTCGTTCGGGACGCCGGTGGAGATTCGGCGCCCCTCACCTCGCGCGCTGTCGCCACGCGCAAGCGGAGGTACCCCTGGTTCCTCCTCCTAGGGCTTTTGCTCGTTGTCTTCCTGCTCTTCGCGGATGAGGCGGACGGTGAGAGCGCCCGGGGGAGGCGGGGCGCGCGCAGCCGGCAAAGGGAGCGAAAGCGAACCTTGGCTTCGCAACGATGCCACACGTTGCCCGGGCTGCCCCCGCTCCCTTCGCCCCCTCCTGCCTGTCGAACTTGGCCACTAAAGCCGCTTTCCAGCGCCAGCTGGTCCCGGCTTTGGCCTTTGCCGTGCATTATCGTCGCGGTTGCGGTTCTTTCCTCGCGCTCTCGCAGCTTGGGGACGTCGCCGTCGCCGTCGTCGCCGCCGCCGCCGTCGCCGCCGTCGCCGCCGTCGCCGCCGCATCTGCCGCTACGGAGAGTACTCGAACGGTCTCGGTGAGTTCAGGCGCGCACGGTCATGAGCGGGGGCAGGCTCATGCCGAAGGGCTGCCGAACTGCCATCGCCGGCTCATTCTTGCCAACGTCTGCCTGCTTCGCTCCCGCCGAACGTGTCCTCCCCGGTCTCCCTTGCCCCGCCCGCAGCATGGTGAGTCGCGGCACGATGAGACCTGGGCACAGGAGGCGCAGATCATGGCTGGGGGGTCACCGAACTCCTTCAGGTGCAACCCGCCGACGAAACACACGAAGGTGCGGGTGGGAAGCCCTCGCAGTCGGCGCCCCGAATCTGCCAGTGCCCCTCGTGCTCGCTTCCTCATGCCGTCCCATCTCGCAGCTACGCATGCCAGGCCGGCCGGTACCAGAACAACGCAGGGCACTACCTCACCTCGTGCCTCGGTGAGAGAGCGGAAACGACGCGGGGCGTTCCCTACGTGCCGCCAAGCTCCTCCCCGCCGCCCTACTCCCTTGTACCGTGCGGTATGGTGCGCGGCTTACCATCCCTTGCGCCCTCCCTCCGCAACACTTCGTTGCAGCATGCCCTGCGGGCCAGTACACTGGCAGCACGACGTCGCGCTTCTGCACTACGTGAGGCCTCTTCCGTCGGCCGCTTGGCTCTGCACAACCCGCCGGCGACACATGATACTACCGGCTAGCGCGACAGATGATTGCCCTCCCCCAACGTTCCTTCTCTCGTGCTTTCTTCGCCAACCCGCAGTTGCCCCGGCGGATACTACTGCCCCAGTGAGTGGCTCGCAGCCGGTCTGCGCGCTTCGCGCCCAGCTGCTGGTGCGTGCCGAGGTCTTGAAGCTTCTCGTTGCTGCCCACCTGTCGTCTCGCAGCCGGAGCCACCACCTTCCTCTCGTGCGGGGCTGGAACCTACGCCCCGTCCGGCTCGAGCACCTGCACCGCCGCCGGTGTCGGGAACTGGGCCCCCGCCCGGTCGGCCCTCCGCTACTCCTGCCCGGCGGGCCGCTTCGGGTCCAGCTCCTTCCTGAGCGCGTCGACGTGCACGGGATGCTGCGCCGCGGGGTGAGCCGACCGGCGCGCGAGCGGCGCTTGGCCTTCCTACGCTGCGCGGAGGTTCCCATGCGCCGCGATCGACGCTCACCTCCCGCCTCGCCCAGCTCTTCCTCTCCGTGTCGCTCCGCAGGTACTTCTGCCCCGCTGGCTCTTCGTCCTCCGTGCAGACCGCGTGCGGAGCCTCCACCGTGTACTGCGTCTCGTGCGGGAGCTCGAAGATCTCCATCTTCAGCGGCGAGTACGGCACCGGAGGCGGCGCCACGACCCGTACCGGGAAGCTGTCCTGCGAGGCCGGCTACTACTGTTCCAGCGGCTACCGGTACGACTGCCCGGCCGGGAAGTTCGGCTCTAGCACCCGCCTGACCGGCTCCAGCTGCAACGGCGACTGCACGGCCGGGTACATCTGCCCCGCTCGCTCCACGAGGAGCACGGTCACCCAGTGCGGGGACGCCGACTCGTCGTGCGCGGGCTACCCCGGCCACTGCTACTGCCCCGCCGGCTCGTCCAGCGTCTCCAAGGCCGCGGACGGCTTCTTCACCACCCCGACGACGGCCAACTGGAAGCTCCGCACCGGAATCACCAAGTGCGGGACCAACGACGTGTGCACCAAGGGCATCAAGGTGCCGCCCATCGTCTGGTCGGCCTCGGGCTGCCGCTCCGACGGCACCGCCGATCGTGTCATCACCGAGGACGCCACGGGCAGCGCCGGCGCCGCGCTCTCGGCGGCCCTCTCCCCCGGCTACTCGTCCGGGTCGATCGCGTACACCCTCCTGGCCATGACCCCGGCGTCCGGGTGCACCGTCACGTCCGGCGTCCTCTCGGTGTCGTCCACGACGGGGCAGATCAGCGTCCTCCGCGGCATCGACTTCGAGTCCTGCCCGCAGTACACGCTCTCCATCCGCGCCGCCTGGTCCCTCGCCTCCACGTCCAACGACCACCTCACGTGCACCGTCGCCCTCAAGGTGGCCGACAAGAACGAGAAGCC
>Ga0136560_1001590_pt1 | contig 11696 bp, 11 predicted proteins | sample AntRauMeHopE1497_FD_104925 | JGI IMG/M metagenome (GOLD analysis project Ga0136560, IMG submission 104925) | Saline lake microbial communities from Rauer Islands, Antarctica - Metagenome Hop E1 #497 | ecosystem: Environmental > Aquatic > Non-marine Saline and Alkaline > Saline | place...
ACTTCAGCATTCGCTATTTTCCATTCCTCATTCATGATTGAGAAATCAGCAATTTCCTTAGAGATTTACGGATTATGGGACTTTGCACAATTCGAAAGTATTTCCAGAACTTCAGCATTCGCTATTTTCCATTCATCATTCATGATTGAGAAATTAGCAATTTCCTTAGAGATTTACGGATTAAGATTTATGTGCATCTTGGTAGGCCGAAAGTCTTCTTAAAATTTTGAGGTTCCTTATTAATGGGAAAAGTTGGAATTGAAAGAAAATAGTAAGAGTTTCTCAAAAACCTCGTAAATCCCAAATCGTAATTCGTAAATAGAAACCTATTAATCTTCTTCTGACCTACAAGAAAAGAACAAAACCTCAATATGAGAAAAAACCAATGAAGCTCCCCGCAGCCTCGTAAATCCCAAATCGTAATTCCTACATCGCAATTAGTACTCCAGCAATCCCTCCGTCACAAACTGCGATGCGCCTTCCAAGCTACCGTGAAGCACAATTCTGAAAGTAGTACCCTTTCCGATTTCTGAATTTTTCACAAAAATCTTACCTCCATGGTATCGCTCTATGATTCGCTTAGCGAGGGTTAGTCCCAGACCCCAGCCCCGTGGTCGGGTTGAAAAACCCGGATTGAATACGCGTCTGAATAGCTTTTTCTCCATTCCCTTTCCGTTGTCGGTGATATCAACTATTACATACTTATCGCTGTCTTGTAGAATATCGATGTTAATAATCCCTTTTCCCCTCATGGCATCCACAGCATTTTTGCAGATATTCTCGATGACCCACTCAAAAAGAGGACGATTCAACATCGCTTCGAGATCTTTGCTGTCCGCATTGATATTCATCTGTACTTTGGTCGAAATCCTCGGACGCAAATAGGTAATCGTTTCTTCGATGCTTTCGTAGAGATTTTCGGTTTGAATCACCGGTTTGCTGCCTATACTGCTAAACCGCTCAGTGACCATTCGTAGTTTTACCACATCTTTATCCATTTCCTGGATAATTTCACGGTTTTCATCCCACACCGGAGAGTTTCGCAGGTAATCAATCCAAGCCATGAGAGAAGCGATGGGCGTCCCCAATTGATGAGCAGTTTCTTTAGTCAATCCAGCCCAAACCCGGTTTTGCTCAGCTATTTTGCTTTGATTGAAAAGCGTGTAAGCCAATACGCCAAAGAGCAATATCACCGCAAGCTGGATATAGGGATAATACTTGAGATTGATCAGTAACTCCGAATTTCTATAATACACCTGTATATCTGCTTCAGAGAGATAGATTGGCTCGTATTCCTCCTGCATTTCCAAGAGTTCTTTCTCCAACGTCTTGGTAGAATCTTCAAAATTTGAATCATTATTGAAGCTGATATTCCGATATTCAAACGGATTTCCTTCTGCATCGACCATTATGATCGGAATCGAATAGTTTTGGTTGATGATCTCTTGTGAGATAAAAGTAAGATTTTCGGAAGTGGTGGATGCGTACTCCAACGCCTTGGAAAGTAACTCAATTTGACTTCTTTCCCGTTCTTTGAGCTCCTCCACCAGTAGATTCGTGTACCAAATCGAGCCCGAACCTATCACGATAGAAACCAGAATCACCAGCCATTTGACTTGTTTTTTGTTGCTGTAAAGATCGACTGAAGTAAGGTCTTGAAATCGGTTTTTCATCAGGGGAAGTGGACTCAATTACTAACTTCCACTTAAGAAAGATAGTATAAGGTATGTTCAAAATAAAATGATAGCATGCTTTATCACCAGTTGGCATAAGCAACAAGAATATAATTGGTTCTATCCTGATTGCTATTGTGAAGATAATCGGGCAATTCGGCCTGCCTCACCGTGGCCAGTCTTCCGACATCCCCGCGTTTCAGATGGCAGGAATCTTTCCACCAGCTAACCGACGAAAATATGGATACTGTCATGATTCTGACTAACGGCAATAAACATTCAAGTTTCCATAATTCTGAATAACGGAGCCTCGTTAGCTTACGAAGTCAACTTTATCAAAGTAGAGGGAATTGCGGATAATCAGATAAGGAAATTACTCTTTATCCTCTTGAGTTTAATTTTTTAGAAACGAAATTGAGTCCTATCCCTATTTTCTCATTTTTTTCGCTTTATCTGCTATCAATTCGGAGTTTAATTGTGGAATCAATTGTTGGTTTTGATCCATTTCCAAAGGGTTTTGTAGGTAGGCTTTGTACCATGCATCAATATCCCGATTCGGTATATTTTGCCGGCAAGCCAAGTCGTGGCCAAAAACCCCAATATGAGCAAGCCCATCGACAAGGCAAGTTCCAGTCCTGGCACGCCATAGCTCACCCTACCCATCATTGCTATCGGAGAGGTGAGCGGCACTATGGATAGCCAAAAGGAGGTAGTGGAATTGGGATCGTTCAATACAAAAACAAAAAGCCCCATATAGGCCACGATAAGCGGTATAGTCACGGGTAGCATAAACTGCTGAGCATCCGATGGAGCATCTACAGCGGACCCGATTCCGGCAAACAAGGCTCCATACAATAAATAGCCACCCAAGAAATAGAATACGAAACAGAGTACAATCTCAGTTACATTAATACCGGATAAGACTTGCAGGATTTCTCCAATATCAGAATTTGGCATGGATTGACCAAGGTCTGCATTGGCCATCTCCATAGCTTGCTGCTGAGGCATTTGCATCCCTAGAAATCCAGTCACCACTGTGGTCAATGTCCCAATCAATACAATCCAGATGACCAATTGGGTCAACCCTACAGCCGCAATCCCCAAGATTTTCCCCATCATCAATTGAAATGGTTTCAATGAAGAGACCAGTATTTCTACAATTCGGCTCGATTTCTCTTCAATCACTCCCTGCATGATTTGATTGCCGTAGATGAAAATAAACATGTAAATCAGAATACCGGCTAAGAATCCTATCGCATAATTTACCGTGGCATCGCTGACGGTTTCAGTTCCTTGATCATCGAGTGTGATGGATTTGATCGAGATTTTGGTACGAACTTCATTAATTATCTTCGGATCAATCCCACTCTCAAATAAGCGCTGCTCCTCAATTTTTTTCTTCAAATTATTCTCGAGGTAGCTGATTAGATTCATACTGGGATTTTCCTCGCCATAGTAGGTGATTCCGCTTGGCTCTTTGAGATCAAAATTGGGGATATGTAGAAAACCAAATCGCTCTCCATTTTGTACCAATTCTTTGGCTTCTTCTTCCTGAAGATTAGAAAATGAAAAAGCATATTGCTCAGAACTCTCTAAGAAAAACAGATCATTATCATCGATGACTTCGATGATTCGCAGCGATTGATTGTCTTTCTCCTCGACTGCAATCCACACAAAGACCCCCATGATCGCTGGAAAGATCAACGGAGTCAAAAGAGTGACCAATAAAAAAGATTTTTTCTTTACGCGAGCAAGGTATTCCCGCTGGATGACTAACCAGATTTTATCCATTTTCAGTTGATTTTACTTGTCGAATAAAAATCTCTTCCATACTTGGAATTACTTCTCTGAATTGGGCTATTTCTCCATACTCCATCAATTCATGGAGGAGTTGATTTGGCGTCTTCCCACTTAATGGCAGTGTAAAATGATACGAACTGTCCTCTTGCTTGGCGGCCCACTCGGCGGGAATTGGCTGCTTGTTTTGATCTATTGTAATGGAGAATACCTCAGGTCGGTAGCTCGATTTTACCTGCTTGATAGTTCCATCGAGAATCTTTTTGGAGCGATTGATCATCGCTACCTGGTCGCAAAGCAATTCTACGGATTCCATCCGATGGGTAGAAAGGATTACAGTGGTTCCATTTTGTTTTAGTTCCAAGATTTCGTTTTTGATGATTTCTGCATTCACCGGATCAAAACCGGAGAATGGTTCATCCAAAATCAAAAGTGGCGGATTGTGGATAATCGTGGATATGAACTGTACTTTTTGTGCCATACCTTTGGAGAGGTCTTCAATTTTCTTGTCGCGCCAAGTGGACATTTCCAGTTTCTCGAGCCAAAATTTAATTTTGGATTTAGCATCCACTTGGCTTAGGCCTTTTAGTCTGGCAAAATAAAGCATCTGATCCCAAACCTTCATTTTCTTGTATAGTCCCCTTTCTTCTGGGAGGTAGCCTATTTGAGAGATATGTTTTGGTGCCAAAGTTTCCCCGTTAAGGTAGATTTGTCCACTGTCTCCATCGATAATTTGATTAATGATCCGGATTAGAGTGGTTTTACCAGCTCCATTTGGTCCCAATAGCCCAAAAATCACCCCTTTTTTAACTTCAAGATCCAGATCTGTAAGGGCTTTGTTAGCTCCGTAGGATTTGTTTAATTTTTCAATATTTAGCATTCGCCCAAAAAGTAAGAATTATTCTATTGTAATCGACCCAACTCCTACATCTATTGTCAAATCCAATAACCTCGGATCGGATTCTTTATAGCCTTTGGTGATATATATATCGTCATCTAATGCCTTTAAATATTTCGGCAAATTAATTCGACACATCGGAGTAGTTTTCATTTTGATTCGAATGGGATAGGAATCAGGGGGCAATTGAATGTACAAAGTGCCTGCTCCAACTGACGCAAACACCTGACTTGAACTTGACATCCCATCCGAAAAATCCAAATCAATTTTACCATAATTCACTTCAAAAATCATTTTTTTGGCATTCGTATAGTTTGCGTTTTCTACTTCGACAGTGCCCATATTCAAGGTGACCAGCAGAGTATCCATCTGAACTTGATTTGGTGTTTTTGCGCTATAATGCACCAAAACATCCGCACTCGCACTCTTGATTTTCAATTGATTGACAGTCAGATTCGAAAGATCAAAATCAGATTTCCCCATTCCAAGATTAAAATCCAGATGATAAAGGTAGCTCGTCGTTAGCCCTAGGTCCCAAGTATGATCGAAGTCTTCGGATGCGCTTGCAAAAAGTTTGGATGTAATACTTTTACCCAAATTTTCAGATTCCACGTTTTTGTGTACCAATGAGGCACTGAGGACGTTATTGGAGATCTGATTCGAAAAAACTGGAAGAATATTAGCTTTTTCTAAATGCCCGTGGATATAGAGCGGATCAGAAGATTTCACCCGCTTCACTTGAGTAACACTCTTATAGGAGGTGAATTCGAAGGCTACCATATCAAATCCTTTGGACTCAGTGACCCTAAACTCTTTGACTAGTTGAGCTTTACTCGTATTTACCCCTCCGATAAGCACTAGGAAAAGCAGGCACAAATTTTTAAGCATAGAGATAACTTACGGTTTGCTTTTCAAAAGGTTATTTAAAAATATAAAAAAAGCCAGAATTGCTTCTGGCTTTTTTTTCTAAAAGAACTCCTTCATTTTGTCAAAGAAGGTTTTATCTCCCTTTCCCGGATCCGGCTTGAAGTTTTCAGACAGTCTCAAATTCTCCAAAACGGACTTCTCTTCTTTGGACAAGTTGGATGGGGTCCATACATTAACCATGATTAATTGGTCTCCGCGTGTGTATCCATTTATATCTTTAATCCCTTTGCCTTTCAGGCGAAGCATTTTCCCACTTTGTGTTCCTGGATCGATTTTTATTTTCACTTTCCCTTCTATGGTAGGCACTTCCACCGATGCACCTAACACGGCGTCGATAAAAGAAACATAGAGATCAAAAATAACGTTGTTGCCATCTCGCTGAAGCGTATCGTCTTCCAACTCTTCGATCACGATTAAAAGGTCTCCTGCTATTCCGCCCGGTATCTCATTTCCTTTACCCGACATGCTTAATTGCATCCCTTCCGCAACCCCGCCTGGAATATTGATGGGGATGATCTCCTCTCTTACGATCAGGCCTCTTGAATCTGCCTCAGCAGGCTTCCGATCCACAATCTGACCGCTTCCTCCACAGACTGCACAGGTACTTGCAGAGACCATCTGACCAAGCATGGTGTTTACCACTTTTTTTATCTGACCTGAGCCTTGACAAGTAGAGCAGGATTTGAACGAAACCCCATCAGCAACTACATGTCGTTTGACCTTGATTTTCTTCTCCACGCCATTGGCGATCTCAGCAAGCGTCAATTTAAGTTTCAACCTGAGGTTTGTCCCTTTCTTGGTTCGACGACCGCCGCCACCGCCAAAAAATGAGCCAAAACTCCCGCCGCCTCCACCTCCGAATATATCACCGAATTGAGAGAAGATATCCTCCATATTCATTCCACCGCCGCCGTATCCACCAGCTCCACCTACGCCTTGGTGACCAAATTGATCATAGCGCTGCTTCTTTTCGGGACTGCTTAGGACTTCATAAGCCTCAGCGGCCTCTTTGAATTTATCTTCAGCTTCAGGATTGTCGGGATTCTTGTCAGGGTGAAATTGAATCGCCAATTTTCGGTATGATTTTTTAATCTCTTCAGCAGATGCTGATTTGGATACTCCTAATATTTCGTAATAATCTCTTTTTGCCATAACCTTATGCTCCTATCACTACTTTGGCAAAGCGGACCACTTTTTCTCCAAGTGTATATCCTTTCTCTACCACATCTACTACTTTTCCTATCAGTTTATCGTTCGGGGCCGGAATTTGTGCGATTGCCTCTTGGGTATCCGCATTAAACGATTTACCTATCAAATCCTCCATAGGAGTCAATCCTTTGGAATTCAGTATTCTCAACAGCTTTTGGAAAATCAGTTGATTCCCTTCTCTTACTTTAGTCGGATCTGATTCATTTTCGCTTGCTTTAAAAGCTCTTTCAAAATCATCCATGACTGGTATCAAATCCTTTAGAACATCTTCCGAAGCAGTCGAAATCAAATCTAGACGCTCCTTTGCTGTTCGCTTACGGAAGTTTTCAAAATCTGAATACAGCCTGAGGTATTTGTTTTTCAACTCTGCGATTTCGAGCTCTATCTTATTCTCCTCACTAGTGGGATCAAAAGACTCATTTTGGTTTCCCTCCATACTACCATCCACATTTGCCCTTTCAAGAGGAGGCTCCTGTTCGTTCAATTCTTGATCTACTTGTTCTTTATCAATCATAATTCAGATTCTTCTGTTTGCCTTTAAACTTTAACAATATTGTTGCCATCCAACAAAGCCTGCCAATCTGGCACTTCAACTGGAATGTATTGCCTGCCAGATCAAGTCTTTTAATTTTTCCAAATGGAACTGTGAAACGGAGGAAATAAAGGTATAGGGTATTCCCTTTGGAATTTCCTGCTCCATTTCTTTCATGAGTTCTTCATCGAGCATGTCAGATTTTGATATTGCCAAAATCCTTCTTTTGTCAAGTAGTTCTGGGTTGTATTTCTCGAGCTCTCCGATTAGAATATCGTATTGCGCTTTCAAATCCGGCGCATCAGCGGGTATCAGAAACAGCAAGATTGAATTTCGCTCAATATGCCGTAAAAAACGTATTCCGAGACCTTTTCCTTCAGCTGCTCCTTCTATGATCCCAGGTATATCAGCCATTACAAAAGATTGATCACCACGATAGGCTACTACACCCAGATTGGGCACTAGAGTAGTAAAAGGGTAGTCTCCTATCTCAGGCCGAGCTGCAGAAATCGAAGAAAGTAAGGTTGATTTACCGGCATTTGGGAATCCCACCAATCCTACATCGGCAAGTAGTTTCAACTCAAGAATGATCCATTCTTCTATTCCGGACTCACCGGGCTGTGCATAATGTGGGGCCTGATTTGTAGCTGACTTAAAATGGTCATTTCCTAATCCACCTCGACCCCCGCGCGTCAAAATCACTTCTTGACCATCTTCTGTGATCTCGAATCTTTTTTCTCCGGTCTCTGCATCTTTTGCTATAGTCCCCAAAGGAACTTCCAATATCACATCCTTCCCATCTGCACCTGTGCGGCGTCCACCTTCACCATGATTTCCAGCATCTGCTATGACGTGCTTTTTGTATTTTAAGTGGAGTAGCGTCCACACTTGGGTAGTCCCACGAATAATAATGTGACCACCTCTGCCTCCATCGCCTCCGTCGGGACCTCCTTTGGGCACATGCTTTTCCCTTCGGAAATGCAATGCACCGGGTCCTCCCGCACCTGATCGGGAACAAAATTTCACATAATCTATAAAGTTGGAATCTGCCATTTTAAGAAAAGAAAATGGCTAAGCTTGATAGCCTAGCCAATTATTGAAATGCAAAATTACTAAAATAAAGGCAATCAGTAGCTATCAATCACGGAACTGATCTGTGAGAAGATTTCCTCAATCTTGCCCACACCGTTGATTTTTGTGAGTTTATTTTTATTGGAATAATAATCTGCCACCGGAAGAGTTTCGTCCAGATACACTTTAATTCGAGTGTTAATCTTCGAATCATCTTGATCATCCGCTCTGTTGGAGGTTTTGCTACGCTCTTTAATACGCTCTTTCAAGATTTCATGAGGCACTTCAAGTGCAATCATTCCAGAGATGATCATACCGTGCTTTTCAAGCATTTTATCCAAAGCCTCCGCTTGAGCAGTCGTCCTCGGGAAACCATCAAAAATAAATCCCGAACTGTCTTTTGCTTCGCTAATTTTATCTTCGACCATTCCTATCACCACCTCATCGGGCACAAGATGGCCTTCATTCATGTACTTTTTGGCTAATTCCCCCAATTCAGTACCCTCCCCCAAATGCTTACGAAACAAATCCCCGGTAGACAGGTGAGTTAGACCGTATTTTTGAATCAACTTTTCACTTTGAGTGCCTTTGCCCGCACCCGGAGGGCCAAATAATACAATATTATACATTCTTGAGCTAATTATTTAAGAGGTTATTAATTGATAAATAGAAGGTAAATTTCTTCCCAACCCATCGTAGTCAAGACCATAACCGACCACAAATTTATTCGGAATTTCAAAACCGACATAATCTAAATTATAATTAAAACGAAAAGCGGTTGGCTTGAAGAGCAAAGTGGCGATAGAAATCCTTGCCGGATTCAATGCTGAGATTTCAGAAATGAGGAAATTCATACTTATTCCAGTGTCCACAATATCTTCTACAATCAACACATTTTTTCCTTTGAGATCTTCCTCAAGCCCCATTATCGACCTGACGTTCTCTGAAGTCTGAGTGCCTTCATAGCTTTTGATCTTGATAAAAGACGTGGAAATAGGCAAACTTATCTCTCGACACAGATCCGCCATAAAGACAAAAGACCCATTTAACACCCCGATCATTATGATTTCTTTCCCATCGTAGTCTTTAGAAATCTGTTTACCAAGCTGTCCTATTCTTTCTGAAATACTACTTTGCCCAATAAGTGGCGTAAAATTTTTATCGTGAATCTTAATTTCCATTATTATTTATAAATTCTCAATTAAATACATATACATCATTGTCATCGAATGTAAATCAACCAAGGACACTTTCTCATTAGGAGTATGGACATTGTCTTCTGCGGCCCCGATGAAGCACCAATCTATAGCGTATGGTGAAAATTGCACCTCTCGACCATCAGAACCTCCAAAAGCCTCAACCTCCAGCTGAAAAGGAATTCCGCTTTGACTTGCCAGTCGAACCACCTTGTCAATAAATTTCTTTCTTGGAATAAATTTATCCCTAATCGATATCGCCACACCTTCATGATGTCTCACACCCTCAGTCACCCAAGTAATATCAGAAATGAGTGCTTGTTTGATCGGCGCATTTTCCTGAATAAATTTCAACAAAAAAGGCATACTGCCTCCACCATGCTCCTCATATGTGGAGAAAACTACCCATCCATCACTAATTGTTTCACAAAGTTTAAGCGCATTATACACACCAAGCCGATTATCCAAATAGGCGCCTTGAATGAACTCACTATCGATTTTTAAGTTTTGCTTAAATGAAAGTCTGGTTCCTCGACTTATTTTTCGAGGAAAATCGTGAAAAAAATTATTTTCATCACCCCTCAATTTACATTCTATTGGACCAAATTCATCCTCACCTATGAGATCTATTCCATAAATAATCTCCGGCCCTCCTACACTAATCAGCTGATTGCCATACCGAACCATGAATCCAATAGTATCCATATGAGCAAAAATTGCAGTTCTCGGATTCCCAAACTTTAATAATATACAATCATGAAAGTCCTCTCCAGAATAGATCTGAGGTGAAACATTCCAATGGCCTTTCCGTTCAGAAATTTTACTAAGGAGATAATGCGCAATTTCGGATTCATCTCCAGAAACAGCATTGATCTCGAGAATTTCAGTTAAATATTTCATATTGGCAAAAAATATGTTAAATTCATTAACTTAAACAGAAAAAAAGTTCGGAATTATTTTTTTCCCCGCAATAAGGTTTGAAATAATTCAATTAGATTTGCAGTAAATAAAAAGTTATAAATTTGTATTCACATCTATTAACACTTAAAATTTGAACAAAAATTTTTTGTTATGAAAAAAATAATTCTATCAACAATTATGGCTGGGGCCTTAGCATTTGGCACTCAAGCACAGGAATTTGACAAATGGTCACTTGAAGTAGGTGGCGGTTTTAACAAACCCATGGCTCCGATTGGACGCAATTTCTTATCCCCTACATTGAATCTTGGGCACATCGAAGTCGGTGCACGCTACATGTTCAATGAGAAATTCGGTCTAAAACTCGATTATGGATTCGGCTCAATGAGAGAAGCAAGAAGCGATGGTGCTTCAACTGGAAGTTTTGATACAAAATATTTCAGAGCAAATCTTCAGGGTGTAGCTAACATCGGAAGGATCATGAATTTTGAGTCTTTTACTAGAAGCTTCGGATTGTTACTTCACGGTGGAGCTGGCATTGGAAATGTAAATCCTGAAGAAAACACTTTCAGTGATTTTACAGATAATGTCTACACGATAATGTTCGGAGTGACTCCTCAGTTGAAATTGAGTAAGAATATTTCCTTAGTCGGTGATATAAGCACAATTCTCAATGGAAGGCAAACTGTAACATGGGATGGCTCAACAGCTATCAGACCGGATATCGATAATGGTTTCTTTGGAGCAAATGGAACTTGGTGGACTGGAACAATTGGTCTACAGTTTTACTTAGGCAAAAACGAAGAGCACGCAGATTGGTACATTGCAGCTGACAAGTATGCTACTAAAGAGGAGCTAGCTTCTCAAATCAACGGTATTAAGGATATGCTGAAAGATTCTGACGGAGATGGTGTTCCGGATTATCTTGACAAAGAGCCAAATACTCCGGTTGGAGCAAGGGTGAATTCAATGGGAACTACAATGGATTCTGATGGCGACGGTACACCGGATCACATGGACAAATGTCCCTTCCTTCCTGGCCCAGCATCTACAGGTGGTTGCCCGGTTGAAGAAGTTAAAGAGCAAGTGGACTTCTTTAGAAGAGCTCTCAATGACGGCTATGTAAATGTATACTACGCATTCGACAGCAGTAAGCCACTTGCATATTCGACAAGCGCAGCTAATTATGTTTCAAACTTCTTAATGAAAAATCCAGGCGTAAGTGTAGAAGTTAAAGGTTATGCAGACGAGTTGGGCCCAGAAGATTACAACATGAGGTTGTCAGAAAGTAGAGCTAAAGCTGTTTATGATCTTTTAATTGCTACTGGAGTAGACGCCTCAAGACTTTCTTATAAAGGATATGGTGAGGATACCAGCGTAGATAAATCATCTGCCGATGCTAGACAAATGGCAAGAAGAGCAAGCTTCGAAGTGAAATAAGAGTATCTTTTCTTTAAATAATTAAAGCCTGACTA
>Ga0136560_1001591_pt1 | contig 11696 bp, 5 predicted proteins | sample AntRauMeHopE1497_FD_104925 | JGI IMG/M metagenome (GOLD analysis project Ga0136560, IMG submission 104925) | Saline lake microbial communities from Rauer Islands, Antarctica - Metagenome Hop E1 #497 | ecosystem: Environmental > Aquatic > Non-marine Saline and Alkaline > Saline | place...
ACGATCTGCGTCTTGCTCACGTACCGCAGCGACTCTGTCTCCACGAACACGATCCACGCCGCGCCCTCGCTCGACGAGCTTCCGGCCGCGAGAGCGTGGGACACAATGTACTCCCGCGTCGAGGAGTTGCCGTCCACGTCGCGGGGCAGCCACGCCACGCTCCTGGAGCCGACACCTTCGGCACCATCGATGACGGGCATGAAGGCCGACTGGCTGACCTGCCCCGCGTCTGATGCTGAAGACCGAGCGTACGGCAGCGGTGGCGCCGTCGGGCACGGCGTCGGCAGAGGTGACGATGACGGCGCCAGCGATGGCGCGACACCCGGAGTCGGGCTCGGCGAGGGGAACGCAGACCCCAGGGAGGCGCGGATCCGGACCTCGAGCAGCAGCAGGCCGCCCGTGTCGTCCGCCCCTCCGCCGGACCCGGACCCGGCCGCTCCCACGGCGACGAGACCCGGGCGCACGACCGCCACAGCCGAGCCGAAGCCAAGCATCGTCTCGACTCCGCCTTGTGCAGACGCCACTGTGCCGATAATTGGCGAGGATTCGTTGCTGATGGCAGCCACAGCGGTGATGTTGGACATGTCGGCGTTGAGCAGGAGGACGAAGAGCGCGCCGCTGCCCGAAGGCCCGCCTTCTGGGAGCAGCGATGCCGCCCCTGCAAGGAGGTCCGGGTTCCCGTCGCCGTCCATGTCGCCCGCTGCCGCGATGGAGCCGCCGAACCCTGAGGTCAGCGAGAAGAGCTCGGCCAGGGCCGGCGCCGTCACGGGGCTCAGCACAGCGGTCTGCAGCACGGTCCCGTTGACCAATGCGCGAAGCACAAGAACGGAAGGCACCGGCACTCCCCCAGGGTCGGCCGACTCGTCCTGCACGCAGCCGACGGCGAGCGTGAACGGCGAGGTCGAGTTCAGCCGCTCGGACCGCGCGGACATGACGGCCAGGGACGTGCCGGCGAGTCGGCCTGCCTTGAACGCCTCGCTGCTGACGAGCGGGACGGTGTCACGCACGATCAAGGAAGCGTTGAGCCGGAGCAGCAGAATTCCGCCAGACTGGTGCTGCCCTGGCGCGCTGGACCCGGGAGCTGACACAGCCACCCACGCATGGCCGGACGCTTCTTCTCCGATAGGCGTGGTCCCTGTGCCGAAGTATGCGCCCGGCGCGACGAATTGCGCGGGTAAGACTGCGCCAGCCGTCCGTTCGCTGATCTCCGCGATCCTGACGACAGGACCGCACCCCGCCGCGAGACTAATGACATAGACGCTCCCCTGTGGCATCACCTCGCCGGAAACAACATTGCCGGGGGCACCTACCAGAAAGGTCACGTTTCCGGCCGCCCCATCCAAGCGCGGCCTGATCGGCCCTGACATTCCCGACCCGAACCTTGCAGACCCTCCGAGTGTAGCATTCAGCACTGCCGAGCTTGAAGGCCCGGTTCTGCGAGTGCTGATGACTGTCCGGTTTGCCGCGATAGTCCTGACGACCAAGGACCTGGCCGCCGCTGAGGTCTGCGTGAGGAACGGCTCGGACGTCACGAGGCAGAAGTCCCCGGATGTCCCCACTTGGCCCAAGAACGCCGCATGGAACCCCGAGAATGAGCCATCTGGGCCACCGCCAAGGAAATAGGCTCCGTCCACGGACGCTCTTCCCTCAGCTTCGCTGACGGCAGAAGCGCCCGTGGTGGCAGCGATAATAAGCCACACCAGGAGCGCCACTGCAGACCCGCCGGCACCGGGACGCGGGTGGCCGTTGGCTGGCGGCCGAGAGACAAGAGCCATCGTTGCTGTGGTGACGGCTTCCTTCGCGCAAGCCTCCGGAAGGGGCTCGCTGCAGCAGGCTGGCCCGCACCGTAGGTCCTGAGCGTAGCTGGCTGCGCCCCTTGGGGCTGGCGAGGGTACTTCCAGCTGCCCACTGTGAGCGAGCAGCGGCGACAGGCTCGCCGTCCTCGCCAGGGTCCCAGCAACGCCCGGTGCTCTGTCCGCGCATGCTGGCCTCGGCAAGCGTTAGCGCTGCGCGTTGCATCCATACGATCGATTGCGTTGCAGCAGCTGGTGGAGTGCCTCGGGAAGCAGGTCGGACTCCGCGCAGGCTAGACGCCTGGACTCGGCGCTGCGAGAACGGGCGCTCAAAATTGGCCGCTTATTGTCGGCCAGGCAGCGCTCACGCACGCCGCAGTCGGGCCTCAAACACAAACAACGGCCCAGCAGCCCGAAACTCAGCCGGGACCGCCCGGGATTGCTCCACGCGCCGCCAGACGAACCGCCGATCCAATGCCGCGAAGAATTCAGCGTCTGTCTGTGCTGCCCTCGTCTGGTGTGCTGCGATGATGAGCGGTCCAGTGCCCAGAGATAGCAATTCGTCGCGCCCAGAGCCCAGCACGACCTCGGAGGAGCTGTGTGCCAAGCAGCGCTCGCACAGCGCCTCCAGCGTGGCAACCAGCGGCTCCACGAGCTCTTCCACCCACACGACGTCCGCAAGCAGGACAAGCTGCGGCGTGGCGCCGCGCGAGGCAGCAAGGACAGCATCGACTGCCCTGTCCGGCTCGCTCCAGTCTGCGACCGCTGCGATCGCGCCAGGCCTGCCCTCTGGCCTGTTCTTGTCGCAGGCCCACTCCAGCCCCGACATGGCGTAAGGAAGGTCGGTGAGGATCGTGGGGCTCGCGCCCAGGGCGGCGGCGGCGCATCCGGCCAGCCCAGTCCCCGCTCCGAGCTCCACCGCGCACGTGTCCCGGAGTTTGGCCCCGAGCTCGTACTCCAGGTGCTTTGCCAGCACTACTGCGCCGTCCCAGACGCTGTGCGCCGTGCCTTCCCCGGAGTTTGGTGTTTCCTTCACCCGCACCGCCCGCCCGCCCACGTCAAGCCCCGACCGCTCAAAGTCGAGCGGGAAACGCCTGTCGCAGATCATCAAGACATCATCGACGTCCGGAACGCACAGGCTTTCTTCGCTCGAGTGCCTATCGTGCAGCGATGAGGCCATGCGAGGGTCACGCGGCGCTGCGCAAGCCCAACGCCGCGCCGCACAGCCTCAGCCGCACGCGGTGCTGATCACACGGAGAGATGAGTGGTCGTGATTCGTCGTCGCTTGCTGGCCTTCGCCCCGTGGTGTGGCGTCGATGCGGGGCGACAGCGCTCTGCGCAAGCTTGCTCGACGGAGGGATCGGCCACAGCGCCTGGACCTCAGCGGCCGTGGGAAGCGATGGCGGCATCGGCGGCTTTTTTCTCGTATGCTGTGGAGAAGCCCAAGGTGAGAGCGCACGGGCATGGCTCGCCGTGCGGCGGCCGACCGGCGGTCGCTCAACCGACGCCAACGAGCGCCGCCCCATGCTTGGGCGCTGCTGTCGCAGGCACGGCACCCTCCGCATGGCGTGATCAATGAGCGGCTGATCAAGGACGCCATTGATGAAGAGCGAGCGCTCGTCGAGGGCGAGCGCGCCGCAGCGGCTGACGCGGCCGGTTCGTCTGCTGCGCAGATGAGCGCCAAGGACTTGGAGGCCCAGCTGGGTGAGCAAGCGCATGCTGCTCGGTGCGCGGCTCGGAGAGGTAGGCGCACCGTCGTTGCGATTGACCGCGCTTGCCGGCCTTCGCTCGATGCCTCACAGGCCGCCACCCGGTGTGGGAGGACCTGACCCACGATAAGCTCGAGACGCTCACGCTTTCGTTTCGGTCCCTCGCTGCCATCGCCAACCTGGGAAGCCTCCGCGGGCTCCGAACGCTGCGGCTGGACAACAACAGCATCAGCGTGATCGAGGGCCTCGACGACCTCCCGAACCTGACATGGCTCGACCTCTCATTCAATGACATCGAGGTGAGGGCGTGCGGCAAGCGCCGTGCTGTACGCCACCGTAGCGGGCACGGGCCGGGCGCACCGACGGTTCAGGCACGACCGGCGAAAGTGTGTACCCGTTCCCCCCGATCGCGCCCTCGCCGTAACCGCAGACGATCCGGGGCCTCGGCCGGCTGGGTCGCCTCGCGGACCTCTCCCTCGCCAACAACCGCATCAGCGTGATCGAGGGCCTCGACTCGTGCGCGGCTCTCGAGTTCCTCTCCCTCGCCAACAACCGCATTCCGCGGGTGGCACAGGTGCAGACGCTGCGGTCCCTGCCCCGCCTCCGTGCCCTGACGATGATGGGAAACCCGGCGTGCAAGACCGAGGACGACTACAAGTGAGCTTCGGGCAGCGCTGGCTTCGCGAGGTGACCCTTGCGCAACAGCACACACTTGGAGCCGGGGGCCTTTGCTTGCGCTCGTGTCCTCCGGCCGGCGGCCCGATCACGCTGTGCGCCAGAGGCTCCGGTCGTCAAGTCTGCCAGTGTCCGCGCCGCCGTACGATGCCGGCTGCGCTCCGCCGTGCGGCGCCTCCGGCGGCCTTGACCGACTACGCCCATTCCCCGTGCTGCCTGCCAGGTGAAGGTGCCCCACCCCATCCTCGTCCCTGCCTTCCCCCTCCCCCTACGCTCCTCGTCGCGCAGGTCGCAGCTGCTGATGTGGCTGCCCCGGCTCGAGTGGCTGGAGTTCAAGGCCGTGTCCCCCGCGCAGCACCAGGCCGCCATCGACGCCGAGGCACAGCTCCCCGAGGGCCTGGTCCGGCGCGAGCGGGCGCAGGAGGACGCGGCCAAACGCTCCGGCGACGAGGCGGTGGTGGCGCGGGAGCGTGCCTCGCAGGGTCTGCACCACCTGGCGGACCTGTGGCCGCGCATGTCCGGCCAGAAGCGGGGGCGCTTCGTCAACGCGGGGCAGGGCGGCGGGGACGACGGCGGGGCGGAGGAGGACGGAGACGACGAGGAGGCCGAGGACGACGCCGCAGCAGCTTCGGCCGAGGCTGACGAGCGGGAACGAGTGCTCCGGCTCCCCGGGATCAAGCTGCGCTGGGCGGCGTACGCTAGGACGGTGCAGGAGATTGTCACCCGCGGGCTCGAGCGCGCGGGGGCCGTCGCACGCCGGATCCAGGCGGAGATGGACGCCGCCGACGCCGCCCTCGATAGCATCCGGGCGTCCTCGGCCCTGGCGGCCAGCGAGCGACTGGCCCATTTCCTCCGGGGACTGAAGCGGCTGCAGCGCAGCCTCGTCGCCGGCGCTTCGCTCAAGGCGGAGCGGCACTCGGGGGAGGCCGCCGCCGCCCGGGCCTCGCTGCACATGGAGACCGGCGCCGAGGTGCCCCTTACCGCTGCGGGCGCGGCCGCGGCCATCGAGCGCTTCCGAGCCGCGAACGACGCGCTACGCGAGGAGCTGCTGGTGGCAGAGCTACGCGCCAACGAGCAGGCGGGGGAGATCATCGGGCGCTTCGAGGTGCAGCACGCGACGCTGGCGGGAGAGCGGGCCGACGCCATCGACGCAGCGCTCCGGTGAGTCACCGTTGCAGGGCGCGGTGCGCGGGACGCCCGATTTCCAGTCGCTCCCAGACCGCGCTCGCCCTCTTTGAAGGCCGCGCCCCGTCTGGCGTGATTGCTGGCCGTATGTCCCGCCCGCTGCGGCCAGTCGCGCGGTGGGCCGGCCACGCGCTCGTCAGCTTTCACTCCCCCCCCTCCCCCGCGCTCTTGCCTCGCCCCTGCCACAGCGACGCCGAGAACGAGGAGAAGCAGTTCGCGGTGGAGGTGCGTGGCATGGTCCTGGCCATGGTTGAGCGGGTCGCCGCGGACCAGCCCATGTCGGTGGAGCGCGACGCCCTGTCGCTCGAAAGCATCCGAGACGGGGAGACCCTGGGCACGTACGGCGTGCTGGCCACGCGGGCGCGCCCCGACGTGCACGGAGAGTCCGGTACGGCTCGCGAGCGGTCTGAGCGGGCGACCGACGGCGCGGCGGCGGCATCGGCCTCGTCGGCCGGCGAGAGCGGCGGCGGCGACAGCGCCGATCGCGTGCACGTGCCGGCCAAGCACCTGTGCGACGACCTCGCGATCCTGCTGGGCGACAAGGAGATGGCCGACTCGGCCCTGAACGACTCCGAGGCCGCGCGCATGGAGCAGCTGCTGGCGGTCAGCGATGCCTGCAAGGCGTGGCAGAAGGCCGACAAGGAGCTGTGAGCGACGCGAGGCCGGGCCGGAGACTGCTAACCCTGCCGCGCCGATGCCGCCCACGCGCGTGATTCCCGTGTAACCCTGTTTGTTTTCGATATCGCAGCGTGGTCCTGGAGAGACGGCACGCAGAACTCAAGGCCACCCGCGAGCGCTGCGAGGAGATCGCGGCGGTGTGGGAGGCCAACAGGGAGGAGCTCGACTCGCTCCGCGCCCTGGACGGGTGACGACGATCGCGTTTGGCGGCCGCTCTCTCGGTGCCGACCAGCCCTATCACAGCGTGCTGTTTTCGCGGCCCTCGCCTCCGCACTCTCTCACCGCACGATTCAGACCACGCATCATCACACACATGCAATCCGTCGAGCCAGGGCGCCATTGCTTCATGCCAGGGCTGCCGCCTCGATCTCGAGGCCCCGAGGCCCGATTGCCATCGAGTTCCGGCCGCTGCGGCCCTGGATCCGGCGGCTGCGGCGGACTGGGGTGGCCGTCAGCGGCGCGCCCGGAGTCACCTGCGACAGCTGCAGAGCCGCGAAGCTCCCGGCATCGCCTGGAGCAGCGCTCTCCCATGCCTGCGACGTTGCCGGCGCCGGGGTCACGGGGGCGGCAGTCACGTGGGCCGCGAGGGCTGGCTCCATCCCTGACTCGACGCCAGCCGATTCAAAGGCGCTCTCCCAGTCCGGCATGCTCGGTCCCGCGGCGTCAGACCCACCGTAGCCCTGCGTCGCGGGCTGAGGCAGCGGCCCGGGGAAGGGCATGGCCCAGACAGCGGTAGCGGCGGCAGCCAGAAGGCATGCGGCCGCCGTCACGCCCCAGCTGGTCGACGGAGCCGCGTCGCTCGGCGCTGCGAGCGGTTCCGTGGCTGCAGCATCGGCGACGGACACTTCAGTTGCCTCGGCCGTCCCGATGCCGCCGAGGCCATCAGCGCCAGCTGCAGCTGCCCCCAGTGTGCCCGCAGCAGGGGAGGGGCCGGGAGCCGCAACGGGCACGCCTGCCGGGACGAAGTCTTCCGGACCGGCGTACGTCGTCGCCGCGACGTACGCACAGACTGCAGCATTCTCGGCCGAGACGGCGCCCTGCTCGTCATCCGTGCTGTGGGCTGCGCTGCCGCCGCCCACGGGAAGCTCGCTCGTGCCAGTGGCTGCGACGCCCGCCTCGGCAGCATCCACGACAGCCGTTGTCTCCACAGCGGCTGCAGCAGTGGACAGGTTTTGGAAGCCTGACCGGTCCTCGGTCCCTGGGCCGCGCTCGGCGGCCAGCTGCACGCCCGTGCCGGCCTCGGTGGGCTGAGTGTCCTCAGCAAACGGCGCAGACTCGAAGGCGTCAGACACATTCCGCAGCCCGGCCGGTGCTTGCACAGTAACCAAGGCAGCGGCATCCGCTGCCACCGGCTGCGGGCGGAGTGCGGCACGCCACCACGTGGTGTCGCTCAGTCCGGACATCGCTGCCTGAGACGGCGGGACCATATCCTGGTCGGCGGGAGCAGCTTCCGCGGAGGTCATCGGCACGAAGTCTGCGGGCAGAGCCAGTCCAGGAGAGGCAGCCGCGACCAGCTCCACCGATGCGCCCGCAGACGCCGCTCCGGCGAGGATGCCGTGCGCCAGGGCGGCGAGGAGGACGAGGAAGGGGAGGAAGACGAGGGCCGTGATGCCGGACCAGGCCGGTCCAGCCAAGGAGCGTGGCGAGGGCAGGCTGCAGCGCAGGTCGGGGTCGTCGTCGACGCTCACGGCCTGCTGCGCTTGTGTGCTAGGTCCCAGGGAGCCTGCACAGGACGTCGGAGACGCTGCGGCAACGGCAAGCCCGGGCTGCGCGCCTGTGGCCGTGACAGCGGGCGAGCCTGCCTGGAAGCGGAGCTTCGCCGCGACGGGGGAGCCACGGACCGCCGCCTCGTGCGATGTAGCGTGACCCATGAGACCCCGGGGGGCGGCACCCGTGCGCTTCACGCCAGACCCGACGACGCTTGCCACGTCAGAGGCCCAGTCGGAGCCGAGGAGCGCCGACGCCACGGCGCTGCCGAACCGGGCCGCAGACCGCGCCGCCGCCACCGGGCGCCACGTGGGATGGGGGCTAGCCCACGCGATGGCCGCCTCCTGGAAGGACTCCTGGGCGAAGGCCGCCTCGACAGCCTCGCTGGAGAAGCGAACGCCGACCGAGCCCGCCACAGCGGGCTCCGCCGCCACCCGGGCACCCGGGCTTCCGGCCGAAGCGACGGATGTGACTTCCACGGCAGAGCACCGCGGAGTGCTGTCGTCGCTGCCGGGGGGTGTCACGGCACGTTCCGTCTCGGTGCCATTCTCGGCCTTGTCGTCCTCTTCCGAGCGATCATCGGCCATTTCATCATCGGCCTCGTCGTCCTCCTCCTTGCCACAGCCGGCCCGGTCACATGCGGTGTCGTCCTCGGCCTCGCCGTCCTCCTCGGTGTCACAGTCGGCCCTGTTGTCCTCATCGGTGTCGTCCTCGGCCTCGTCGTTCTCCTCGTCGTCCTCCTCGGTCTCGTTGTCCTCCTCCGCGGCAAAGTCGGCCCGGTCCTCACCAGTGTCATGCGGCATTGTGGCACCTGCGCCGTCCGCGTCACCATCACCCTCCATCCTGGCCAGGCCTTCGTGCCCCGATGCTGCTGGGGCTGCCGCAGGCTCACGGCTTGCAGGCGTCACAGTCTCCGGCTTGCTGCCCGTCACAGCAGCTGTGACATTGACGTCGGTGCCACTCTCAGCGCTGTCAGCCGCTGCCCCCCTTCGCTGCCCCGTCAGGCCCGGCCCCTTCCCGATATCGCCCGCTGGCGTGCCGCAGGCACCATCCCGCCCAGACGAGGCCACGTCATCGGTCTCGGTGCTGGCATGCCCCGACTCCGTGACGACTGGGGCACTTGCATTGTGAACCATTTGAGCTGCGACGGGGCGGCTGAGCGGGGATGCCGCGCAGCGCCTCGCCTGCGCGCCGCACAGTGACGGACCCTGGCTCTCGGCGCTCGGCGGGGCATTCCCGTCACCAGCCTGGTCCGCTGCCGCAACTTCATGATCAGCCGGCTCGTCAGCGGGCGGGGCTGTCGAGTCCGGCGTGTCAGGCCCCGCGCGGCGGCGGAACGATTTCACGCAGGGTGAGAACATGGCGCGCTTGAGGTCGCCAGAGTGCTGGGACGCCCAGCCCCGACGAGCCACTGCCTCTGCACGGGCCACTGAGCGCGATGCCGCCGGTGTGAACCCCCTGCGAGGAGGCGGTGATCCCGGCGACGGCCACTCAAACTCCTCTGCCGCCGGGGCCGAGTCGGCGCCGCCAGAAGGCAGCTGAATGATGCCGAGGGGTGAATCCTCCGCAGCAGCGGAGGCTTGCGATTTCAGCGCCTCCACGATCGTGACGCGTGAAGGCGGCTCCGTCGGTGTGACGGCGGCCGCGCTCACGGTCGTCTGGCCCCCCGAGGATTGCCCCCTAGCCGACTCGTCGTTTTCAGTCAAGGCTTGGTCCGGAGAAGACGCGCCCTCGCTGAGTCTCAGCGCAGCGGGCGGTGTGTCCACGGACTCGGGCTCCGCAAACTGGAAACGCTCCGCAAGCCTCGGCTTCGTCCCGGTGCGCGCCTTGTGCAGCGGGAGCAGGCTGCCACACCCGCCCGTCGGAGACATGAGGAAGCGAGTGTGCTTCGAAGACGCGGGGCACGCTAGCTTGGACCCCGCCGGCGTTGCGAGCGGCGTCAGCGCCGGGTCGGTGGTTGCCACCCGCCGACGGCCCGCAATGGCTCGCGTGACCCGACGGTTTGGCTTTCCCGGCGTGACTCCGGCTGGAATGTCGTTCTCTGAGTTCTCACGGGCGGCTGCGGTGCCGAGAGGCTTGCGTGTCCTCGTTGTGCGTGCAGTAGCGGCGGTGCCAGGCTTGTCCCGCCGGCCGCCGGTTCTGCGTCCTGACCTGGCGCCCGACGCCAAGGCAGCACTGCGGTGCATGGCCTCCTGTGTTGGGACAGATGATTTCAACCCAGTCTTGTGCGCTGGGCCTGTTCGTGGCACCGCTGTGCCGCCGTGGGGATGTTGCCCCCCCGCCAACCTTGCAGAGCCGGTGCCGAGCGTGACAATCGACGGCCTGCACGACAACGAAACGAGCTGACGGCACTTGTACCGGCCGCTAGGCCGCTGGGGTAGGGCGGCCCGCTGTGGACGGCCGCCCGGTACGGCATGCCCAGGCAGGGGTCATGGCAGCCAGAGGTCCGCGCTGTCATGGCAGGCCTGGCTGAGACCGACCATCCGGCGGTGATCCGAGCGAGTCTGGACGCTCTGGCATCAATCTTCGCATCACTTGGGAAAACATCAATGCTACAGGTCGCGAGGGCGGCGCGCAGGGAGGGCTGGGGGGGAACCATCATCGAGGCTGCCGCAGTGCTCGCGCGGCTCGATGAGACGCTGCCTTCGGCCACGCTTCACCAGGCCCTCGGCCCGAAGCGGGACAGCCCGCTACCGGTCTTTGAAGTCGATGCTGTGTCGGGGGCGTACCGTGTCCTAGCCAAGCTCTGGCCCGACGATGTCGTAGCAGTGCGCCAACGGTTCCGGCACCTCCGCAAGCACGGACCCGATACGCCCTACGAGCCGAAAACGGACCGTGACAACCAATCCGGGCATTCGGCTGTGACCGGTGCGCCTCGCCTGCCGCGTGTGGCGCTGCTACCTGGTGCGCCGTCTGCTCGGCAGCGACCGTCGTCGGCCATGCATCACCGCCCCCGGGCCCAGGACGCTTCGGGGGTTAGGAAATCAGGCGGCGGACGACTCAGGCCAAGGTCTGCCGCGGGCGGAAGGGGCGCGGTGCGAGTTGTGCACGGCGCCGCTGTCCCTGTCTCGCGCGCGCCTGACGGGCCTTCCGTGTGGGCTCGCTTCTGCAAGGACGTCCCAGAGAGCGACGCACCCAGGCTGGAGCTGCTTCCGCCCCTCGCCCGGCTCGTGGACCTGTCCGGGGCCTCATCGCCGTCGTCGCAATTCGATTGCGCTGTGCTGCGGTCCGGCGAAGCCGCCGTGGTCCGGTGCGGCGCGCTCTTCCGCCTCGTGCCGGCACCTCACCGGCATGTGCTTGCACGGGCGGGGACGGGTGTGCCGGGCCGCGGTGGTTCTCGCCATCCCCCGCGGCGCCGCAAGACAGGGCGCCGTAGGGCTGCCCTCGGTGGTGCGGCTCGCAGGCGGGGGGCAGGGCGACGCACGAAGAGCGCGGGCCGAAAGGCCCCCTCCCCGGGTGCAGAGGGAGCGGGGCAGGGGGCGCGGGCGCCGGCCGCTGCCGGGCCGATGGACACCGGCGCCGCCAGGGGCGACACCGCGAGCATGCATGGGGCGTCAGCCGACGCGCTGCGGCTCCTTGGGATCGTCGCGGGGTCTGAGCACTCCGGCTTGCGGGCGCCGGCAGGGTCACTGGGTGCCGGGCCGTCGGACGGCGACTCGGGAGCGGCGGCGGTTATGGTCGGCCCGGCGGGTCCGGAGCAGAAGCACGGGGGTTCTGGCGACGATTCGGGCGACGGTGGGTACTCTGACGACGGGTTCGACGACGGAGGGTACTCTGACGACGGGTTCGACGACGGGGACCCGAGCGGCAGCACCGCGGGCGGCGGTGCTGGGCGCGGTGGCAGCGGATCGGCTGCAGCGGGGCATGACCTGCTCGGGGACGGGGCGACGGGGGGGGGGGCAGGCAGTCGGGCGGGCGGGCTCGACGCCCCCAGGGGGCTGTGGGAGGG
>Ga0136560_1001592_pt1 | contig 11690 bp, 18 predicted proteins | sample AntRauMeHopE1497_FD_104925 | JGI IMG/M metagenome (GOLD analysis project Ga0136560, IMG submission 104925) | Saline lake microbial communities from Rauer Islands, Antarctica - Metagenome Hop E1 #497 | ecosystem: Environmental > Aquatic > Non-marine Saline and Alkaline > Saline | place...
AGGGGTGGGCAGCATGGGCCTGGGCCGGGGCCTGGTAGTCTAAGTTTCCGTCCCCTGGGGGGGAATGGTTGCAGGGGCTTCCACAGACGATGGGGGGCAAGGGAGGAGCAGGTGCACCCACCACTCCATCATGGGGACCTGGCAGCAAGGATGGTACTAAGTCTGGACCCTAGACCGTGGGAAGCAAGCCTATGGTGGGCGGGTCGTGCATCAAGGCAGTGGATTGGTGCACTGCATTGCAAGCCGAAGCGAGAGTAGCACGTATTGAACTTGATGCGCGGGAGCTACGTGTAGCATAGGTGGAAGACATCGGTAGAGCAGTCGCAGATTTGGCCACATCAAGTTCGGCTGGAGTCGTGGCTGCGCTTCGGAGGTCTATTCGAAGCCAAGATGGGAGTGCTATCCACACGAGGGACGCCCACTCGACAAGTCTTGGCACGACGCTGCTGCCCGAAATCATGGCACCGACGTATGGAATCGCCGCTGCACGAATAGCGATGGTAGTATGCACACGTGAAGCTGATCGCATGCCAGATGGTGACCTACCGAGAGCAACCCAGCCGGCAAAAAGTGACTGGGTGGCACAGCCAAGCGGTGCTATCAACTGGTTCAACTCAATGGCTGCATACAACCAAACCTTCAAAGCCAGGATGCGGATACAAGTTGGGGCTGTAATGCCATCATGGACAGACCTTGGATTCCGCGGGAAAATCACAGATCGGGGCGTCCTCAGTCTGGCTGAGGTTGGTCGCTGGCGGATCATGTGCAAGCTCGAGAGTAGCGCAGGGCAATGCAGGGACGAATATCACCACAACGCTACTTGGAACGACATAAGCCACGAACATTTATTGTGGCGCTGGTGGTATAGGGCATAGAAGTCCAAAATAGGCGGACGGTGAAATATCCGGTTTCCGGCAGACCTCCTGTGTGATGAAGGTTCGCGAACCACTGGGCAGATCGGATCAACAGCGCAACCAGTGAGAAGCCCGAGAGTCGTAGACAGTGGTTTTGTACGTGAGCAAGCGTCCCTCGAATCTACTCGCTTGCGAAAAGTATGATTGTTTATTTATGTGACTTCAAGGTTGCATGAGCTAGCCTATGGTGTCTCAGAGCCTCCCCCAACGGTGTATGGGCTCTGTTGATGATATACATGCCAGCAATTCCGGTCCACTGCTGCTTCCTTTCGAATTATTCAAGCATTTAATCCTCCGCAGTAGTATAGTACACTTTAAATATGGTGAGCATTCAAGTTTGAAACTGCTAGCATGCTGATGTAGCTGTAAACACTTGCATGAAATCGTGCCGTTGCCACATCTCGACGTTCACACGACGAAACCTGCTCTCCACTGCAGGCTCGTCGTACCAAGAAGGTAGGCATTGTTGGCAAGTACGGTACCCGTTATGGTGCCTCTCTCCGAAAGATCCTCAAGAAGATCGAGATCTCCCAGCATGCAAAGTACCAGTGCCCCTTCTGTGGTAAGGACACCATGAAGCGCAAGGCTACCGGAATCTGGGCCTGCTCCGCTTGCGACAAGAAGATTGTCGGCGGTGCTTACACCATGGCTACTGCAGCGGGCACCACCGTGCGCGCTAACATTGCTCGTTTGAGGCGTGCCGTGGAGGGCTGAGCTTGGATGGCCAGTATAGTTGGTGGTTGGCTCATCCTCGTCGGTCTTGAGTAGGCGACCCAATGCCACAATGTGAAGTGGAGTTAGTAGTCTGCCAGACTAGAATTGGGCGGGGGGTTCAGGTGCCTCGAATCGCTGTCGTGACATTGAAGAAAACACGATACATCGCATGAGCAATCGCTTCAGCGTGGGATTCTGCTTAGCTTCGGCTGCAGCCAAAAAATCATCATCATGAACATAGTTTGTATGCGTATGCTGTACAAGTGCAGACCAAGGCAAAGGTCTGGAAAGCTGGTGGAAGACATGCACCTACACGAGATGCCAGCCTGCAGTGTTGCCGCCTTGGCCGCCTGGAATCAAAAACGTGGTTGGGGCCCTGGATTCTGGCTCTGTACGTGCTGCCCGTCATCCCTCCCGTCTGAATCTGCACCGATATGCTGCATGCCATCCTGCCGCAGTCTATGTGCCGCCAGCCACCCCATCGCGTCTGAGTACGTTCTCGGCACAACCCGAGGGGGCGAGGACGGAAACCTGAATGTGAAATGATACACGTTACTGAGGGTCTTAGGCGCTGTTGCACGCCGATGACGACCACTTTGCGCCTATTGTCCACTCTCCTCTCGCGTTGATTGTGCGCCCTATTCATTCCCAGCACCCGTCTTGTCCCCCCTGCCAGCCGGGTCATGAGTCGTATTGTCCCCCCCGCCAGCTGGGTCATGAGTCGTCGTGGACACGCTCACAGTGCACGTGTGATGTGGTGCCCCGAGCGAGTGCTCCACTCGAGCGGAGAAGTGGAGCAAGTGCCCAATCTCTACCGGAACGTGAAAGCTGACGTCACTCATGGACACGAACGTCGGTTGTTCCCCAGCAAAGGAGAAGGCAGCGCTCCATGCCAGCTCATGCGCCGTGCGCATCAGGTAGCCCCCAAACACTTTGCCGTGGATATTCCTGTCCTGAGGCATCGTCACCTATACCGATCGGAGTTCCGTCCCATCCGAGAATACCCAGTCACCCTCGGCATCATGCATCATGCCCATGCCCATGCCGCCGGTGCCGGTGCCAGTGGTCCCCCCCGCACCAACTGGCTACGCGTACCTGAGATACAGGCCATGCAATAGCTCCAATTCAACTGCTGTCGGAGTGGACACCAAGAGAGACTTCGCCCTGGCTTCCTTCCGTCGCTGAGTCTGTTCTCTTCCCTCTGCGATCCAATGCGCCTCCTGGATGCCCGCGGCGCCGGTGACATCTTGCGGAACCAGCTGAGGCACCTCAGCAGCACTGTTGTTGCGGTCTCTCGCAACAAACGTGAACGACGTGCGAGCCAGGAGTTGAGCCGGTTCTGATTCCGATTCCGATTCCGATTCCGGCAGGGATCCCTCAGTATCCGGATGTTGAGCCGAGATTCTCTCGAGCAAGTGCTCCACGGACTTCTTACTTCCCTCCATGTCACCATCGCCGGCGGGGGGGATACCGCGGTGTTCGTTACCGGCCGCTAGCTTGGCCCTGGCCGAATCTTCGGGAGGGCAGGTCGTCAGATCGATGTCGATGTTCATGGATGAGCGCCCAACATGGGTGACACAGCCGCGCAATCGAAGGTCTGTGTCTGGAGGTATCGGACGAATTAAATCGATCCTATCGACCGCAGCCGTAACGAGCGTAAGCGGCGGCGTAGTTGGATCGGCATCATCGCAATGTGTGTATGCAATATTGCCAGCGAGTGCGTCGATATCCTCCAGCAGTTTTCCAACTCGAACATTCCCCCATATGTTTTTGTATTGATCACGCAATTCCATGTCAGATCCGAATGGCAGTACCAAACTGAGCAAGCTATCCCGAGGAGATTTCGGCTGCACGTGTCTAGACCAGTCGTCATGGCTAGATGTATGCGACTCTGGCTACCCAAGTTTCTAAATCCGCTTTCGATTTTGCACCCCCCATACCTCCATGCCATCCTGTGGGAGTTGTCTCGCCCTTCGCATGAATAGTCTTTGCGCTCTGTTGCTTCGAACGGTTTCTACATCTGGACTATGGACTATTTCAGAGCTAGCGCACCGCATGGCGCCAATGGCTGAACATTTTCTCAACGCACCCAAAGGTCTTGAGCGGAGAAGCAAGCCTATCATCTGCTTTGCTATGGCGAGAAGTTGCATCCGAAGCACCAGCGTTTCGTTTTTCCTCGGCGTTTCGAACGAACATTACCGAACCTAATCGAACCAAGCCGCGCTGTTGCAGCAGGTGCAATTAAAATTATCACGTTGTTAAATTGTATTTACCATGCCTAAATCAAAGCGAGTTCGAGGGCGTGAGTTTAAAAATGTGGTGATTAAACCCTGTGCTTGTAGTTGAAGCAATGGACCCACACTAATATATTTTTTGTGTGTTCTCTCATTACGCTTCGTTGCAGCTGGGCTGACTTCTGTGAAGAAGGCAGGGATGAAACGGAAGACAGGACTCGTTGAGAGCTTGCAGTAGAGCGTTGATGAGTATGACCGCATTTTTGTGTTCTCATACGAAAATATGCGCGGGGCCCCGCTGAAGGAGCTTCGCGACAAATGGTCTGATAGCAGGTTCTTCTTGGGCAAGAACAAGGTTATGCAGATCGCTCTTGGACGCAGTCCTGACACGGCTTACAGACCAGCACTTGATGAATTGTCTGCTGCATTGGCTGGTCAAGTTGGGCTACTGCTCACAAACAAGTCACGCGACGAAGTGCTATCGTTCTTCAAGGGGTTCAAGACGCTTGACTACGCCAGATACGGCGCGAAGGCAAGCGAGACGTTCGAGGTCAAGGGGGGTGTCATTGACTTGCCATTCACCATGGCAGAGCAGCTGCGTGCTCTTGGTATGCCAGTAGAGCTTGACCATGGCAAAGTGCGCCTGACACGGGACTATATCGTGTGCGAACGCGGCGACATTCTCTCTACGGAACAGTCCCACCTTCTCAAGCACTTCTGCAAACCCATGGCTTATTTCCGGCTGCGTATGCTCGCTACCTGGGAGCGAGAAGCAGAGATCTTTGAGATTCTTGCTGACGGGCGAGATGCCGCCATCGGGGCTGCTGCCGCCGATATCGAGGACGAAGATGGTGATGAGGAGGAGAGCGAGGAGGAGGAGGAGGACGACGAATGACGCAAGCATAATACACATACGGATTAGAGAATCATGCAACTACCAACAATACTGCATATAACACAACACCTTAACGCCCTCACACCCTAAACGATCAAGCAGCCTTATGAATGACCCAATGTCGGTCTCATGACTCTCAGTCACAGCCACAGTGGCATTCGGATATGCCGCCATGGCGAATGTACCGTCCAGTAATGCATCTATCCGTCACATCGCCCCCTGGCCCTACCCATGCACTTCGCCCGAACTGGCTGACACCACGTTGCCACTCGGCTACCCCCTCAGTGACGCGTACACCCTCTCCAGCAAGGATTCAACATCAACCGCGCCTCCGACAGCATCCTCATCGTCGCTACCACCTCCGTCCACTCCCTCCTTGTCATCGCGCAAGCCCCCCCTGCCCCCTCTCACTGCCTCCTAGAGCTGTTGGACCGCATCTGTGTCCAAGCCTTTGAGCAGCTCCACGAGCCCCTCTCCAGATAAGTTCGAGGGGTCGATCGGCCCTCCATTCGATGTTCCAACTCCAACCCCGACACCCCCGTCCTCATCTTCGTTCTCATACTCGTCATCGGCATCCCCATCCCCATCGCTTCCCCTCGTCTGCCTTTGCCATTCTTCTTCCGCCTCCTCCTTCGCTTCCTCCGCCTGCACTATCTCGGGCTCGAATTGTACCCTGCGAGACGGTGGAGGCACAGGCACAGGGCCAAGGCCAGCCCCAGCCTCGGACTACCCTGGGCGACTGTTCTCATCCTCAGGCGCAGAACGACCCAATGCACGCTCTTTAGATCGTGAGCTTGAACCTTCCAGACCGTTTCTGGCGCCGTCTTCGCGTTCACCAGTCCACCTGGTCCCCTGCTACTGCCCTCGGTCGCCTAGGTCTCTCTGACTCTTTCCATCGTGTTGCCCAAAATTGCGAGCCACGAAGCTCGGCGACCCGCGTAGAATGCTTCGAGGTGATACTATTCCCTCTGCCAATGACGATGACGATAACGATGAGGATAAGGACCCCAAACCCGACTCTTGTGCGTCACCACCCCTCCCCTTTGACATCGGCATCGGCATCGGCATCGACACGGAGGCCCTACCTCCCTCGCGATGGACAGGGGCCTCAGGGGGTCTCGGGATGGATCGGGAAACAGCAGGATGCACCGAGGCCTAGGTTTCAGCGTCATCGTCGGACTGCGGAACTGGGGATGGCGGCGCCCTGAGCTCCGGCTCAAGATGGCCAGCACCGTCTCGCTCCCCGCTCTCACTGTGACTGAGACTGTGACGGTGGATGGTGACACCGAGTGCATCAATAAAGCGCATTCGGCCACTTCCTGCAGCATCACCGACCCCCAACTGTGACTGCGATTCTCTGCCCCCTGCAATCCGACTCCGATTCCGATTCCGATTCCGATACCCGCCCTGATTTAGATCCGGGTGCTCCGACTCGTGTCCTGTGTGGTGCTTCGAAGGAGGAGCTGCCTGTAGCAGCCCGCGGAAGTTATGGGACCCACGAGGCCGGCTATTGTCCAGGTCCAAATCGCGGCTGTCATCACCGTTACCGTGCTACGGGTGCCCTAGGGGGCCCGTTCGACTGCCACCTGCACGCAGTGGAGACGTACCTACAAGTTGACTTGCTCTTGTCACCAAGGGAGACGACAAGGACGAAGGAGACGGGCGCCCCGATGCTGGGAGGGAGCTGGGTGTTCCCTGAGATGAGGCACCGTCCGAGGGTGGCCCTTCCCCGGCTTGCAGCCCACCCGAGTTCGTAGTCGACGGCGATGAAAGCCCCACTCCACGTCGCTCATCCTAGTCCGTGGTCCCTGCCTCTGGCCCCCGACCTTGTCGTGGATCATTCCGACGATGGTGACCAGAGGATGAGACAGACTATCGAGAGGCCCCGTCCGAAGCTCGCCCTCGGAGACGCCTTAATCTCGCTGCATCAAGCTGCTAGTCGAGCGATGCCCCGATGCCGCTGTTACTTCCATTGCCCTGACCGGCGTCTTTGTCACTGTCACTGTATGTGCTGGCGGACATTGACATGATCCTCTCGCTACGCCCCTCTCCCTGGTCACTGCCATTCGCCCTGTCTTCCACTGTTGAACCCCCCCGGATTTCATGCGCAGACCTCGCTACCCGATCGCTGCTTGAGGACCAAATCATGTCACTTTCAGGTCGAGCTGTATCATTCCGACGTAGGCCTAGCCCACTGATCTCGATACCCGATTGACCCATACCACCCCTAGGCCCATCATCGCCATCCAGTCCCCCTTTCTTGTCCACTTCGAGTGACCATCCGTCGGCAAGCGAGGTCGGCAGCCTGGGCCGACGTCGAGGTGACTCTGTGGAAACCCCGCCCCATGCCGCATCGTCTGCATCTCTTGACTAAGCCCATTCCTATTCTGGGTTGTCCCCAGCATTACGACTATCAGGTGCAGTGGCATCAGAGGGTAGTGTAGGGGGTGCCCGCTGAGGAGTCGATGACTGTGATGGGTGGCTGCCTAGACTATCACCCAGCGTGCTATCCCGGTCCTGATCCTAGTCACGATTCGACTGAGCGTTGGCATAGGCGCGAGTGCGGGTTCTAGCAGGACCTACTCGATGGCTTCCATCTCGATCAGAAAAAGAAGGTGAGGCCAGGACATCATCCCAGGCCGAGCGATGCTTACTCGGATGTGGCGCTGCACCGGCCTCGATGCCACTATTCCTGTCTTCAAGAGTCTAGTCATCGCCTCCTTCAGTCTAGTCATCGTCTACTTCCTCTCTGTCGTATCGATCGTGATCCGATCCAGATCCAGATCCCTCTAGCATGCCCGTACGAGCAGGGATGCTGCCATCTGTCTCGAGACCATCCACGTCATCCTGCTCTCGCTGCAGCTGAAGCTCATCCAAGTGAGAAGCGACGGCAGGATTGAATTGCGGACTCGCCGGCAGATGCGGCCGCACCCTCTCCGGCACAAGTGAGCGCAATGTCGCTGCATGATTCCGAATCGCAACCATGTGAAGACGAGCCGCCTCCGCATCTGCTTCCGCATCCCTTGCCCTCGCATGCAGCTCATTCGCTGTGTCGGTCCTCGTGACGGCATCCTCAGTCAGGCGAGTGACCTCGGCCCTGGCGAGAGACAGCTCGTCCGTGAGAGACCGGATCGTAGCCTCACACAACTCCAGGGCCTCTGCGGCCTGCATGGCCTCCTCGCGCGCCTTGGTCAGCAAGAGACCCTCTGTACCCTCCAGTGCATCAGCATCCAGCTGCGACAAGATCGGATCGTCATGCGATAGCGAGCTCACGGCATTCTGCGCTTCGACGGCCCATCGAGCCAGCTGGTCCACGCATGCCTGCACCTCCTACGAATGGGCTGCCATCCTGCGGGCGCGAGGTGAGGCGCCGCGCACGTCCATGCCCGGAGTAGTGGTTCCGTTTCCGTCAGTTGACCTAACCGGGGTGCGTGGTGCCGATGCGCTCCCTTGAGATGACGGAGAGGAGAGAGCCACGGCACGCTCTGCGGCCCCTCTCGCCGCTTCGGCAGCTGCCCTTGCCGCTGGCAGCATCGCCCTTCCAACCCTTCCTGCTGATGCCCTCCATCCCCCCACCTCGCCCTGCAGCTTGGCTACTTCCTTCATCGCGAAGGCCAGGTGAGCCTGCAGGTCCGACTACCGCGTCTCGAGGAACTGCACCCGCCTACGGAGCTCAAGCTCGATTCGCTAAAGCCTGGCAGTCTCGTGTCGCGCCTCGGCAAGATCACGGGTGCCTACCTGAATGGTCTGGGCGAGAGACCCAATGACAGCGGCATGCGAGGCTGCGGCCGGACCAGATGCAGCATCATTGATTTGCTAGGATGCCACCAGTAGCCTCGCTGCTTCTGCCTCTGCCTCTGCCCGACTGTGTGCAGCTCTCGAGCTGGGCCCACTCTCGACATCGTCGTCCTCATCATCGCCCAAATCACCGCCCGGGCATCCATTCTGCTCGACAGTCCGCATCCCAGCGCGTGATTCATCCCCAGCCCTAGCCCTAGATACTGCTATGATTGAGGGGAAGAGCCCGTACTCGGCAACCGTCTCAAGTCCCATCCGCTTATTTCTCTCTTTATCCTTGAGTGAAGCAGCCCTCAGAGCATTCTCGGCCTCCTGCTGAGCAGCCCTCGATGTGGCTAGATCCACAACCCCGCGGGCTCGTTCCTGCCTGTCCTGCTCGTGCTCCTTGAGCATCGATTCCACCTGCGAATCGCGGGCACTCACCATCTTCTCGAGTGCCCCAATACGTCTCTCTCGAAGTGACAGCTCCTCTCCAGCGTCATCCAGTCTGGAAACTGCCTTTCCAAGCTCTTGCCTTAGTTCAGACACTGTAACGCCAAGGTCAGCAGAATCTCTCGATTCCGCTTCAAGCTCGCCATCGCGCGCAGTATGTATGCTGAGCTGGCGCTTTGCAGCATCAAGCTCTTCTTGAAGCTGCCTCTGAGACTCAAAAGCATCATCGCACACGCTTCGAGCTGCAGCCGCATCTTCCTTTGCCTCATCGAGCAACGCAATTGCATCGTCCTTGGCCTTGCGAAGCTCCCGCATTTCTTCCTTGGCCTTGTCAAGTCGATTCTCGAAGCTTCGAAGGCGGTCGCGAGCTTCATCCAGCTCCACCTCAGCTGCCAGCAGCTATTCCTTGGCCTCTGAGGCACCCTCGGACTGCTCCTCGAGCTCGGCAAGCAGCCGGTCCATCTCAGCGTGTGCTTCCTCGAGAGCACCTTGAGCGACTTGTGCCTCTTCAGACACATCCTTCAAGCGTGCTGCCGCCTCCTACGCTCGCGTCTCGGCATCAGCTGCCTTGGTCTCGGCATCAGCTGCCCTGGTCTCGGCCTCTTCCTACTGCTGCTTGCTCGCCAGGCACGACCTCCGCATCTCGACCTCGACTTGCTTTGCGGCTTCCAACGCGAGCTTCATTTTCTCCAGCTCTTCGCTCTCGGCCTTGGCCTTGATCTGCCTAGATTCCGTGTCCACTGCGATGGATGCGCGCAATGCCTGCAATTCATGCGCGAAGTCGCTTGCATCCTTCGCGGCAGCTGCGGTTGAAGCCTCTGCTTCTGCAACGGCCAATCTCGACCTAGCGAGGGCCTCCTCCAGCTCCTTCACTTGATGACCTCCCTTGATCGCCATAGATGCACTCTCCTCTGCAGCAGCTCTTGCCCTCCTCTCCACCTCGAGTGAATGCCTTGCTCCTGCCACTCGAGCCTCTGCATCTTCCGCCCTCCTCTCTGCATCTCGCACGTCCTGACGCTGGGCATCCAGTCGCTCTGCTGCCCGCCGTCGCTCATCGTCACGGTCCTGCAGGCTGGATGTCAGCCGAGCCTGTGCCGCTGATCTGTCCTGCTCTGCAATGTCAAGCCGCCGCTCCAGAGCTTGCACTCGGCCCACAAGCTCCTCTACTCGCCCGCGCTGTAGATCGGCCACCTGCTCTGCCTTCCGCAAATCTTCTCGCGCCGCCGCTAAGGTAGTAGCACCACCGGCTCTAGCAGCTGATGGCGAGCCTCCACGCCTAGAAGATACCCCTGAATCAGCAGCATTTGCCATCTGCCGCTCGGCAATCAGTTCCGCCTCAAGCTGATCCACCTTGGACTCGAGAGCACCGTCTGCTACAAGATGGGCCTTCGCAGCCGCCTGAAGCTACCGCACTACACGTTCGGCCTCCTCCGCACGTTGCTGGAGGGCATGCAAATCAACCTGTCCCACCTGCATCTATTCTGTCAGCTGTGCCGCTCTTATGCGAAGACCCTCGGCTTCACGCTCTGCCTCTCGAGCACCGTCATCCGCCTACTTTGCTCTCTCCGTGGCACGGTCCAGGGCAGAGGCAACAGCTCGTCGAGACCTTACGGCTGCATCTTCGGCCGCCCTCGCAGCAGCCAAGTCTTCTCTGCACTCTGCAAGCCGGTGCCGCAGCTCGGCTGCCATCCTCGCCCCGTGTGTGCTCCTGACCTGCTGTACCTTGGCCCCCCCTCGGGCCAGTTCCTCTAGGAGCTACAAGCCGGACTTGTTGTCAGTCACAGAGGCAGATGGAGGGCCTGCACCTGCCCGCGCTCCTGCTTTATCGCCTGTCCCTGTGCCTGTGCCTGAGCCTTCACCCCCTGCATGTGCTGGTGCAGGTGCTGCTCGCTCGGCAGCTGCCTCTTCCAAATCCTATGCTGCGATGGCCGCTGACTGAATGGCAGAATCAATCTCTGCTCTGCCTTGGGGCAGCGTATCTCTGAGGACAGCCAGTACTCGCAAGAGTGATGTCTGTGCATCTGCCGCCTTCTCAAAGGATGCCTCACTCCGAGCTAGTGCCATTTCCTTCCTGTCGTGTGCATCCCTCCACCGAATGGCCTCCTTCTCACTCTCTACTACCATGCGACGTGCATCAGCTAGACCAGCAGCGGCCGCCTCAGACCTCGCCTGTTCCCCTCGCAATGACTCTGCCAGAGACACTGCCACAGATTCAAGATCACTCCCTTGTGTCAATTCACCAGCAACATCACCTACCACCGCAAAGCTCCCGTCTCTTTCTGCTCTCCTTCTTCTACTTCTCTGTATAGATTCCTCTTCTTCTTCCTGCTCGTCGTGTTGCTCCTCCTCTTGCGCTTCCTCGTCCTTCTCCTCGTCACTGCCCTCAGTCTTGAAGGGGGTATCATCAGGACCGGATCTAGATCGATCATCCTCGTCCTCTCCTCCTCGATCAACTCCCACTCCATGGGACTGCTACCCGGGGATGTTCGAGGCCAGGACCCCGGTAAAATCGGGACGAGCCCGATCCTATCGCGAGCCGGATCGCGGGGTCATCATGTCTGTCCTCTGGCCAGGAGACACGGAGGCACGCAACGGGGTCTGTCTCGGGGATGCAACGGTACCTCCTGTCCCCAGTGCTCCAGGGATCGTACGATCACCCTGTCGGCGCCCCGCCGTATCACCGCTGGAACGCGGAGACAGCTA
>Ga0136560_1001593_pt1 | contig 11687 bp, 5 predicted proteins | sample AntRauMeHopE1497_FD_104925 | JGI IMG/M metagenome (GOLD analysis project Ga0136560, IMG submission 104925) | Saline lake microbial communities from Rauer Islands, Antarctica - Metagenome Hop E1 #497 | ecosystem: Environmental > Aquatic > Non-marine Saline and Alkaline > Saline | place...
GGAGCTACAGCGTGGGGCCGGACACGAGATCAGCAATCGTGCCGGCCCACAACCCCCTGGTGTGAGCGCCGCGGCCGGGACGGCCCGGGGCCGGCGGCTCCTCCGAGGCCGCGGCCGCGGCCACGGGACGGTGCCGGTCTCGGGCACGTGCCGGGGCGGCTCTGGGGCGACGCCTGCGCGCCCGCGCGGGAGCGAGGGAGTGCTGCTGCGCGCCTGGCGTCCGAGCGCGAGCAGACACCACTTGCAGGGGCATGCCCGTCGCGCACGGGTCACACGCATCGTCGCTCACGCACCAGTCTCTCGCCCCGCCGGCGGCCCGAGCCTCAGAACCGCTCCACCACGATGGCGTCGTCCTCGTCGTCCAGGGCGCGGGCGCGTGCCCGCTCCGCCTTGCGGCTCTGCTTGCCGACGTGGGCGAAGACGGACGGCCGGACGAAGTGGTAGGCGCAGGCGGCGAGCACGCGCTCTGCCGCCTGCCTCCCCGTCTCGAGGGCCTCGGTGAGCTCGCGGGGCATGCGGGTGACGGCGGCCACGCGGTTGGCCGCATCGGCGGACGAGGGGTCGGCGTCGAGGGCCTCCTGCGCGCGGCCGAGGGCGCGCTCCGGGTCCAGGCTGACCGCCAGGTGCTCCAGCTGGTTGTGCACCACGCCGTGGGGCATCTCCGCGACGAGGCGGCCGCGGCAGCGGGAGCGGGGGCAGCCGTCGCCGCGCCCCACGCTGACGTTGCGCGTCCGGAGGCGGCAGGTGGCGTCGTCGCAGACGTGCCAGCCGCGGGCGTAGGCGGCGGCGGCGCTGCGGGCGGCGTGGGCGACGGCGTTGAGCAGCGCGCCCCGGCACTCGTCCACCTCGGCGGTGGAGTGGGGCTGCCCGCGGCCCTGGGCGGCGGGGGCGGCGGGGAGGCCGACGATGCGCGACTCCTCCACGGCCACGGCGGCCGGCTTGGTGGCGACGGCGGCGGACCAGGAGGCGTAGGGTGAGGTGCCGGCGGCGGTGTCGCCGGCCGAGGCGAGGAGGAGGCCGAGGCAGCCGGGGTGCGGGCAGACGAGGCCGCATGCGGTGTCGGGCGACGCCACGAGGGCCTCGTCGGCGTGGAGGACGCCGTGGATGCGGGCGACGCGGCTGCAGCGGCCGCAGCGGCCCACGAGGTGCCTGGCGTGCTGGAACCTCTCTTCGTCGCCGAGGACGCTCTTGGGGACGTACTCGACGTCGGCGGAGGAGAGGTCCAGGGTCGAGGCGGAGAACGCGGCCGCGAAGCGGGCCGCGTCCAGGCCCAGCGCCTCCGCGAGCTGCTTCGGGCTGGTCCCCTCGATGGGCGCGCAGAGGCGGGTGACGACGGGGAGGAGCTGCTGGGTCATGTACCAGTCTGTGTCCACCGCCAGGCCGGCGCGGGCGATCTCCGACGGGTGCCGCGCCCGGTCTGAGGCCTGCCGCTTGCCCTTGCCCGTGCCCCCGCTCGCGGCCTTGGTGGGGGTGGCGTCGTCGCCCGCCGAAGCGGCGGCGGCGCCGCCCTCCCCGGGCGCGTCCTGCCCGTCGGTGATGACGTAGGGGATGTGGTCGCCGACGTTGACCGTCTTGCCCGCCTCCAGCATCCGGATGGCCACCTGCAGGTGCGCCTGCCCCTTGTGGTCAGGGTAGTCCTTGGGCGCCTTGTTGAGACCCTTGGTGATGACGAACTCCTCCAGGGGCACCTTGCCGTCGCGTACGTCGGCGGCCACCTGCTCGAGCGTCGCGTGGATCGAGGCCACCGCCTCGTCCGTCTCGTGCCCCCCCAGGATGAGGTCCAGCACCGCCTCGCCCGTCTTCTTGGCCAGCGGGCACCAGTCGCGCCGCACGATGTCCAGGCCCTTCATCTCCTTCTTGAACGTCGCGGGCTTGCCGTCCCGCGGCGGCTGGTCGATCATCAGCGCGGCGTACTTCTTCTTCTTGAGCAGCAGCATGCGCGCGTACACGCCGTCCACGTCGATCTCCAGCTTCCGGTACTTCTTGTTCACCTCCTTGATCACCTTGTTCGCGAGGGACACCACCGTCTCGTAGTCCGTGGAGCCGGTGTGGACCATGATGGAGTCCGTGTCGCCGTAGATGACCTCGAGCCCCAGGGCCTCCTGCGCCACGTCCACGGTGTCCTGCAGGATCTCCCGCCCCTGCGTGGTCACCAGCGCGGCCAGCGGCTTGGCGTAGAACCGCGAGTTGGAGAAGCCGAGGCAGCCGTACATGCTGTTGGCAAGGATCTTGAGAGCCTTCTGCTTGATGTCCAGCTGCTGCCGCACCAGCGGGTCCGTCTCCTTCTTCAGCAGGCCCTTGACCACGCGGCGCCGGTCCACCAGCTTGCGGATCACGCGGGGGAGCACGCCGTCGGGCAGCGACGGGGACGGGAGCGGGGGCAGCTCCTCCGCCGCCGGCCCGGCCGCCGCCGCGTCGTCCTCGTCGTCCTCGTCGTCGTCCCCTTCCCGGGCCCGCGGCGGCCCCGCCGCGGACGACGACGACGCCGCCGCCGCGGCGCGCGTCTCGGCCCGCTCCACCGTGGTGAAGCAGATGTTGAACTCCTGGATGATCGACGGGTACAGGCTGTTGAAGTCAAGGAGCAGCACGTACTTGTCGTACAGCCCGACCTTGGGCTCCAGCACCAGGCCTCCCGCGTACGCTGCCTTCTTGCGGCCCGAGCCGCCGGACCGGCGGGCGCCGCCTCCGTCGGCCATGCGCTTGCGCTCCTCGTCGAACTTGTCCGGGACCACGTACTTGAGGCGGTGGAACTCGTGGAGGAGGAGGTACTCGATGCGCTCGGCGCGGGCGCCCTTGAGGGACCGGCTCCAGAGGTTCCCGGCCAGGTTGGTCAGCTGCTTGGTGAGGGGCAGCACCTGCAGGTGACCCGCGAGGCGGAGCGCGAGCCACGCGTCGTTCTCCGTGTGCTGTGCCAGCCAGAAGGCGTCCTGCCCCGTGCCGAAGTACCTGGGCACGTCGACCGGGTCCACCCCCGTGCGGTCCTCGCCGAGCAGGTCCTTGGCCAGGGCCGTGAGGCCGTACGACGTCTGCCGCACCAGCTCCTGCGCCGCGCGGTACGTGTCGCACACCAGGCGGCCGGCGGCGGTGACTCCGTGGAAGGTCTCTCGGCCCTGCACGCCGGGTCGGGACTTTGGCATCTGGGAGCGGCGGAGGCGGCCGATGCGGCTCCACTGCGGGAGGCGGTACTTGGACATGCGGTGGAGGAGGACGTCGAGGTCGAAGCCGGAGATGTTGTGGCCCATGAGGACGTCGGGGTCGAGGGCGGCGATGCGGGCGAGGAGGAAGGAGAGGAGCGCCCGCTCGTTGGGCTGGGAGGCCAGGGCGCCGCCGCCGTACCGGGGGTTGGAGCTGACCACGTCCCGGAGGTCCACGGGGAGGGAGGGGCCGGCGGAGGGGGCGCGCAGGGTGGTGAAGTGCTTGATCTCGGAGCCGTCGAGGGTGGTCGGGCCGTCGACCTGGAGGCCCGGGTGGAAGAGCGCCGACGCCATGACGATCTCGTGGGCCTGGGTGCGGGGCTCCACGACGGTCTTGAGGGAGAGCGACAGGACGCTGAGGGGCGGCGACGGGGGCACGCGGTCCATGCCAGCCGCCGCCAGCGACGGGCTCGACGGGCCGAGCGGGTTGACGAGCTTGGGGTTGCCGACCTCCACCTCGTACTTGCACCAGGAGACGGGGGCGGCGGGGGCCCTGGCGCCGCGGATCTCCAGCCAGCACGGCCCCTGGATGCCCCGCTTGAGGAGGAAGGTCTCGAGGCTGGGGTTGGCGGACGAGAAGATGCGGCTGTAGGTGCGGCCGCCGCGGGCCATGCCGATGGGCACGGACGGGAAGCGCGCCGGGTAGACGAGCTTGAGGTAGTCCGCCTCGCCCCGGGGCACGTCGGCGAGCTCGAAGGCGTACTTGCGAGAGACCTTCTTCACCGCGAACTGCCCCTTGCCGCTGGGCGTGACGGAGCGCATCACGGTCCGAATCTCGTCGTACACGTCGGTGAAGCTCACCGGCTCCCCCGTGCGGGCGTCCGTCTCCCGCGGGAGCACGAAGGCGCACCGCTCGAGACCCTTGACCGTGACGCAGCACGACGCGAGCCGGCCCGTGTCACCGACGCGCACCTTGCCAAAGAGGAAGATGGTGCCCGGGTTGCGCTGCGCGTCCTCGTAGGCGTCGATCCAGAACACGTGCAGGCAGTCCTCCTCCGTGGGGGACGACGAGGCCGCGCCGCGGAGCGCCGGGAACGTGGCGCGGAAGGTCGGGAGCTCCTCTGGGAGGGGGGCCGTGGCCGCGGCCGGCTCGGCGGCGGCGGCGGGGCCCGCGGAGGAGGAGGACGCCGCGGCGGCGGCGGCGGCGGGGGTGCCCCCGGCCCACCATCCGCCCGTCTCCCTGGCGCCGCCGCCCTCGGACGGCAGAGCCGGGAGGTCACCCCCCCTCGAGGCCACGACCGCCGCGGCCTTGGACGGCGCCACGCGGGACTTGGACGGCGCCACGCGCCCCGTCGCCGCCGTCTTGCCAAAGGCTGACGCGAGACGGTTGGACGGGCGCCCGGCGGGGGAGACGCCGGCGGCCGAGGCGCCGGGCCGGCCGGCCTGGATCTTGACCTGGAAGGCAGCGGCGCGGCCGGCGGCCGTACCAGGCGCGGCGGACGAGGCCGCAGAGGCTGCCGCGGCGCGCGACGCGGCGCTGCTGACGGCTGCGGCGTCGTCGTCGTCGTCGTCCTCCTCGACTCCGTCGAGCATCTCCTCAAGGCCGTCCGCCGACCCGCTCGCGCCGGCCGCGGCGGACAGCGCGGGCTCGTCCGCCGTGGTGGGGCCGGCGTCGGCGTCCTTGCGCTCCATGGCGCCGAAGAGCGAGCGGATGCCCGACTTGGCGCCCGCCCCGGCCTGCCGGCGCATGCGCTTCCGGCGCTCCGTGCGGATCCTCTCTGCGACGCGCGGGCGCAAAAGGCCAGCACCACAAACGGTGGCAGGCGAGCTGGAGGCGCGCGGGTGGCGCGAGCCGCGGCCGCGAACGCAATTCCATCCCCGCGCTCACTGGCACGGTCGCCGCCCGCGTCGTCCTGGCCGTCGTCGTCGTCGCCGTCATCATCCTCCGCTTCGCCCTCGCCGGCCTCGTCGCCGTAGCGCTCCTCGCCGTCGTCGGCGTAGCCAAACCCGTCTGCGGCGGAATTCAAAACGCGCGGATCCCTCGCGAGGCCGCACGGGCGCCGAGGCTCGCCGCGCACGCGCGAGGCAGGCCGGGTACGTACCAGAGCTCATCGTGCTGGCTCACCGTCGTCGACGACAAAGTCCTCGCGCTGGCGCTTGCGGACCAGTTTCTCGTACTGCTCCTCGGTCACGTTTTCGTACATCTCGTCGTCATCCTCGTCAAACTGCGGCACCGAGGGATCGCGGCACATGTCTCGCACAATTTCGTGCCGCGCGGCCGCCCGAGGAGCGCCGGAGCCGCGCGCGGTCGGGCGGCTCGAGCCCGTGCGGCCGGGCTCACGTTGAGCTGGTCCACGCGGCGGGATCCTCGGCGGGACGCCGCGAGCTCTTGCAGGGCCTTGGCGCGCGCCGCCTTGGCGGTCCGCGACCGCGAGGCATCGTCCATGGCCCGATGCGCGGTGCGAGCACGCCGCCATTCAAATCCCGCTCTGTTGCATCTTGAGATTGTAAGCCAATATTGGCCCTCCGCCATGGGATCACAAGCTCGTGCCATGGCGGCCCAGGCCAGCGCCCCCCCCGTGACGCTGCGAGGTGAGGCCGGAAGCGTTCGTTGATCGCCCTTCGCTCAGGCGCCGGTGCGGGGTCTCGTCAACGGCCCGGCCCGAGAGCACGGCCGCCGCGTTTGCGCCTGGCGTCTGTAGCGCGCCCGATCCCAACCCCCCCACGGGCGCGGCCCTTGCACCCACTCCGTGACGACCGCAGTCATCCGGCTGCAGCGGCCGGTTGTGGGGTCGCACGCTGTCGGCGACTGCTGGCTGGGCGGCGGCTCGCTGACGGGGCAGCGCGGGCCGGCGCTCGACGCGGCCGCGGCCTCGTCCTGGTCGCCCGGCTCGGGGATGGGCGCCACGACGGTCGGCCTGCCGCGCGGGTTCGGCTCGATGTACAGGGGCCAGGAGTTCCGGTGCTGCATCGTCGCGATCAACGCCGGCGTCCGCGGCGCTGCGCCCGCGCTCTCGTCGGTGGAGATCGGCGCGGAGCTGCAGGTCGGCGACGGCGACTCGGCGGTCAAGGTGTCGCTGCCTGACGAGCGCGACGCGTCGGACGGCTCCGGCGGCCACGGCAGGGCCGCGCAGCTCCCTGCCGGGCAGGGTGTGAACCTGGTGGTCTCCCGGCGCATCGACGCCGCCACCTCCTGCGCGCTCAGGGTGGTGGTCCGTTGGCGGGGCGGGGACGTCGGCGGGAGGCCCCAGGAGTACCGGAAATTCTACCGATTCCCCGTCCTCGAGCCGATGACCATCACTCCCGTGCTGTCCCACCCCCTGGCGGCCGAGGTGGCGGCGCGCATGTTCCCGCCGCCGGCCCCGACGTCGGAGGGTGCCGTCTGCCTCCGCCTTGCGCTGCGCAACGCGTCGGGGGCGCCGCTGACCGTGGCAGAGCCCCCCACCTTCCGGCCGACATCGGCGGTGGGGCACGCGGGGGTGGTCTGGCCGGCCGGCGCGGCGGTGTGCCTGGAGCCGGGGGACGAGGAGGGAGTGGTGGTCGTCCTGAGGAGGGGCGAGGGGTGGTCGTCGGACCGGGCGAGCATCGCGGCGGGTGAGCTGCGGGTGTCGTGGCGCGCCGCCGGGGGCGAGAGGGCGGAGTGGTCGTCCCCGACGGTGCTGGTGCCGACGAGGCACCTGGTGCCGTCGCCGGGGGCCGGCGGGGAGGCGCTGTCGTGCCGCATGGCCGTGGACGGGCCGTCGGGCCTGTCGGTCGGGGACGAGGCGGACGTGAGAGTGGAGGTCACCGGGGAGGCGGGGGCGGGGGAGGCGGTGGAGGTCAGGCCGTCGGGGGTGTGGGCGGCGTCGGGGGGCCTCGCGCCGCTGGAGGGCCAGGCCGGCGGCCGGGCCGTGGCGTCGGCGGACGGCAAGGTGTCGCTCCGCTGCGTGGTGCGGTGCCGGTGCGTGGCCGCGGGGGACTGGCGGCTCCGGCCGTCGGTGCACCTGGACGCCACGGTGGGCGCGAGGTCGGTTGCGGTGGCTGGCATGGACGCGGGGGTGCTCGTGCGTGGCTGACGCGACGCTCGGGCCAGAACAAAGAGGAAAGCGTGGGTGCCACGCGCAGGGTGGGGGGGGGGGGCGCAAGGCCGCCCGGGGGGGGGTTGGCGTTCCGAGCGATTCGGGTGGTGGCGGGGAGCACGCAATCCATCGACACCCATGGCAGCCGATACACGAGGCGCCGGTGACGTCAGCCTCACCAAGGCGCGTGCCGGCCAAGTCCGCTCACGCGCGCACCACCGGCCCGCGGCCCCAGAACAACCAGAAAACGGCTTCGCCCAGCATCGCGTCACGAATCGTGGGTCGGGGTCGGGCCTTGTTCAGGCCCGTCCCCGTGTCATCGCGTCACGAATCGTGGGTCGGGGTCGGGCCTTGTTCAGGCCCGTCCCCGTGTCACCAGTCGTCAGAGCTCCCCGCCGCGCGCGAGGATGGAGGCCCGCTCGACGTCGGCGGTGTAGGAGGACAGGGCAAAGCGGAGCGCGATGCCGACGGCGCAGGCCGCCACCTGGATGACGAGGAGGACGCGGGTCAGTGCGGCCTCGCTGAGGGGTCCTGTGACGCGCAGGACGAGGCAGATCAGGGTTAGGTTGTCGCGGCGGACGGTCGCGCCGTCGGCCCCCTTGGTCTCGTACGTGGATGGCACCATGAGGCCGGTGGCCTCGTCCACGAAGGGAAGGCGGTGCCTGGGACACGGGACGACCTTGAAGAGCTGCGGGATGGAGTAGAGGAAGTTGACGATCTGGGGCGCGAAGAATAGCAAGAGGGTCTTTGAGAAGTGTCCCTGGATGCCGGCGACCGCGATGGTCATCCCCGCAAAGTAGCAGAAGGTGTCGCCGACGAACACGGCGGCGGGACAGGCGTTGAAGAGGAGGAGGGCGAGCGTCACGCCGGCAAAGGGGAGCATGAGGCGAAGCGAGAACAGGTGCGGGCTCGTCTCGTCGGCCCCGCCCACGAGCTCCAGCAGGTTGGTCGCCGCCACGGCCGTGGCGATGACGGCCGCCTGCCCCGGCTCGAGGCCGTTGATGCCGGCGTAGATGTTGATGGCGTTTGTGCAGAAGATCGCGAGGAGGCTGACGAAGAGCAGATACCACGGCCCGAGCTCCAGGACCGCGCCCTCGGAGTGCCGGTCCACCACCACGCCCGGGACCGCCGTGAGGAGGGCGCCGACGGGCGTGAGGCCGCCGTCGGGCGCGGCGACCAGGAAGCGGAGGAAACGGGGCAGGATGACCGTCGTCGCGCCGTCGTACATGACGAGCAGCGGCAGCGACGCCACAAGCGGGAGGACCAGCTTGTACCTCCACTTCAGGTCGAGGACGTCGTCCATGAACCCGAGGAGCAGCATGAACGTGATGCACAGCAGCGCGGTCGAGAAGTCCTGGTACGCCTGGGCGTCGCCCCTCGTGAAGACCAGCTCGCCGAGGATAAGCGCCGCAAGAAACACGATGCCAGCGACGATGCCGAGGCTCTCTGGCCTGCGGGCGGGCGAGCGATCGGGCGCGCGAGCGTGTGGTGGCAGCGCAACGTGGACCGCTCGCGGCGGCCAGCCGGCCGGTCGCCGGCCGCACGCGCGCCGTGCATTTCACAAGCAACGCGCCCAGGGAGCGGGCCGTGCGCGCGGCCGAGGCCGCGGCTCACACCAGGATGTCGGCGCGAGTCGGGTCGTGCCTCTTGCCCATGTCCTTCCCCCCGAGGCCACCGCGCTTCAGCGTCATGGCAGCGAATACGGGGATGAGCGCAGCCGCGGCGCCCGCGGCCGCGACCGCCAGCCCGAGCGACCAGAGGACGGCGCGCTGCGCGGCCTCGTTCGGAACAATCGCCGCCATCGCCGCAACGGCGCCCACTAGAGACGCCAGCCAAGCCACATCGCCACCGGCGACGCGGATCCGCTGGGCGAGCGAGTCCATGCCGCGCGCCTCGGCTGTGCGACCGTCGACCCAGCCTCCCGCCGGCCGGACGCAGAGCCGTCGACAGCGGCACCACAGCCGGCCCCGGCCCACACCCGACGACCGAACATGGCCGCCGCCGCTCATGACTGCGCGTGGCTCTTTCCGTGGGGAGGCGAGAAGGCCGACGGGCTCGACCTCGAGCGCGAGTCGCGGTCCGTGGGCGTTTTCGGCGCCGAGGCGTGAGAATAACATGCCAAATCCTCATGGATCGTGCGAGGCACCGCCCGTGAGCGACCTCGACCGCCCCGCGCCCCGCCCATCACACGCAGGATGAAGCGCTTCAAGGCCATGAGCGTGCTGGTGCTCGGGCTGGACGGCCTGGGCGCCGCTGTGGCCAAGGATCTCATCTTGACGGGACCCAAGGCCGTTTCCGTCCTGGACGCCAAGATCGTGGAGCCCCGGGACCTGGGGCGCAACCCGTTCCTGACCGAGGCATCGGTGGGCGGCCGGGTGGACGAGTCGTGCCTTCACCAGCTGGCCGCTCTGAACGCCACGATGCGCATCGACGTGTTCCGGCCCGCCGCCGGGGACGGCACCACCGTGGGCTCGCCCGACATCGCCCAGTTTGACGCCGTCGTGGCGTGCGACGGGCGGCCCATGGCGGAGCTCGAGGCGCTCAACGCGCTTTGCCGGGCGACGCGCCCCGCCGGCGCGGACGCCACGGGCCGCGAGTGCGTGGCCTTTTACGTCGGGGAGGTCCGCGGCGCGGTGAGCAGGATGTTCTGCGACATGGGCCCGAGCCACGAGGTGCTTGACGCCAACGGCATGGTGCTGCCGCCCTACAACCTCGAGGGCCTCACTCCCGTGGAGGGCCACCCGCGCCGCCTCATGGCCTACACGGGCACCCACGTCGCGTACTCCACGGACATGGGCGCGCTGTTCCGCGGCGTCGCCGGCCCGCTCGGCGCCGCGCTGTGCGACGGCGTGCCCCGCCGCATCGTTTCCACCGGCAAGTACGGCTTCGAGATCGAGCTGGAGGAGGGGAGCCCCGACGCGGCCGACCTGGGGGCGTGGGAGCCGTGCACGGCCACGTGCGGGGCGGTGAACCTCCCCAAGACGGTCACCTGCCGCGCCCTGAGCGACTCCCGCTCGCTCCCCTACGGCGACGCCGCCATGGACATGCAGTGGGGCATGGTGGCGGGGCAGCTCCACGCCGCGTTCGAGGCCGCGGACGCCTACGCGGCCAAGCACGGCTCCACCGCGGAGCTCCAGGCCGCCGCGGAGGGCGCCCTGGCCGAGGCGGTGGAGCTCGGGCGCGAGGCGTGCGACCGGCTGAGGGCGTCGGGGCTCGAGGGCACGTCCAGCGCCCTGCCCGAGGGGTCCGACGTCGACGCCGACACCGTCCGCCACGTGGCCGGCCTGTGGGGCGCGCAGCTCCTCACCGCGTCGTGTCACATCGGCAGCCTCCTCGCCCACGAGGTGTTCAAGCTGACCGGCAAGTTCACCCCGTGCACCGGCTGGTTCTACGCAGACCACCGAGCGGGCCTGCCCCGGGACGGCGAGCCCCTGCGGTCCGCCCGGCCGCCCGCCGAGGGCCGCGCCCCGTCCCGCTACGATGACGTCATCGACGTGCTGGGCCCCGCGATGCACCGCCGCCTCCTCGGCCTGCGTGTCTTCCTCGTCGGCTCGGGCGCCGTCGGCTGCGAGTACCTCAAGCTCCTCCCCCTCCTCGGCGTCGCCTGCGGGGAGGGCGGCCTGGTCACCGTAACGGACATGGACAGCATCGAGGTGTCCAACCTCAGCCGGCAGTTCCTGTTCCGCGACGAGCACGTGGGGGCCTCCAAGAGCACCGTCGCCGTCGGCGCCGCCCGGGCCATGAACCCCGCCTTCCACGCCGAGGCACGGCTCGACCGCGTGGGCCCGGCCACCGAGACGGTCTTCGGCCCGGACTTCTGGGCTGGCCTCGACGTCGTGGTCGCCGCCCTTGACAACGTCCAGGCCCGGCTCTACGTCCAGCACAAGTGTGTGCAGAGCCGCCTGGTGCTGCTCGACGCCGGGACGCAGGGCGGGGCCGGGTCGTCGGAGCCCTTCGTGCCGGGCGTGACTGACGTGTACGCGGACGACGCCGGCGGCGACGACACCGCCGCCGCCATCCCCATGTGCACTTTGAAGAAGTTCCCCACCCTCCCCGTGCACTGCATCGAGTTCGCGCGGTCAGAGTTTGAGGGCCTCTTCGTCGAGGGCGCCGAGGCGGCCGCGAAGTTCCGGGACGCCGACGCGCTACTCTGGGTCAAGCACTGCCTCAAGGTCCAGGCGCGGCAGAAGGCCGAGAAGAAGGCCCGCGCCGGCCGCAAGCCCCTCGCCCCCGAGTACGTCACCGTCCCCGGCACCTGGGCCCTCGCCGCCGACAAGCTCGCCGCCACCCTCCTCGTCGCCCGCGTGGCCGCCCACGGCACGTGGGACGCCTGCGTCCGCGCCGCGGTGCTGACCTTCCAGAGCACCTTCCACGACCCCGCCGCCTCCCTCCTCCACTCCTTCCCCGCCGACCGCGTCGTCACGGACCGCAAGACCGGCGCCGTCACCCCCTACTGGTCCGGCACCAAGCGCGCCCCCGTCCCCCTGTCCTTCGA
>Ga0136560_1001594_pt1 | contig 11683 bp, 15 predicted proteins | sample AntRauMeHopE1497_FD_104925 | JGI IMG/M metagenome (GOLD analysis project Ga0136560, IMG submission 104925) | Saline lake microbial communities from Rauer Islands, Antarctica - Metagenome Hop E1 #497 | ecosystem: Environmental > Aquatic > Non-marine Saline and Alkaline > Saline | place...
GTACAGCGGTGTTACGTTCAGCTACGGGAAATTCCGTGTCGGACGCCGGCGGCTAAAGCAAACTGAGGCAAAGTCGTGGTCATCGCAGCCTAGATCGTCATCCCTATCAACAGCTGCAGAGGTACCTCTAATGCTGGCTTGGGGGACGTCAGGCGGTGTAAAAGTGCTCGCGATAGGACGTACAGACCCACTCGCCATAATAACGGGAGAAAATCTCCCGACGAAGGGAAGGCGAGCTAGCTCCCTCCCATCTGCCGTTCTACCTGTACCGTCTGCCGAAGCTCTCAGTCCCTGGGACCGAGCACAGCGTCGAATTGCAGTCTCAAGGGCAGAAAGTTGGAACTTCGGGCCTGCGTCCTTCTTCTGGGAGGACCGAGTAGTCTTGGCCACGAGAGGGCCGTGCATGTATACGTGTAAGCTGCGAGCACATCCAGCTACAGCAACTTCCAGAGTAGGCTACAGCAGCACGGGTGATCTGAATGATCTTAGTGATGGTTCAATTGCAGTGCAATGCATGGGATCCTCCGTCCCCGCATCGTCTGGGACTTCTCTGTAGTACTACGAGGCTCTAAGCCGAGACAGGTCGGGCCCAGCCCCTCCTGGTCTCGCCCCAGCCATCACCGCCTTGGATGCCGTCAACGTGCCCCGATGCTCCAAGGTAGCATGTGGAACCTCAGATGGCCTGATCCACATCGTGGACGTGGGAGCACCTCGCGGGGCACCAGGTTCCAGCAGTGGGGCTGGGGTCACCGCCCGCACCTTCGCTACTGGACCAAACTCTGCCGTAGCATGCATTGCGTCGCCCAGGGCATCTGCATGCACTGAACTTCCAGTCGGAGCGTTCAATGTATTCGCCAGCTTGCATGGAGGTGGGGACCCCAGTGTACGACTATGGGACGCCAGAAGCTCTAGGGATGCCCAGGTTGCGTCGCTGCGAGGGCACAAGGGCATGGCATTGAGCGGATTGGTCGGCTCGAGGAACCTCCTTGCTTTCAGTCCGTGCGCTAGGTATCTTGGAGTAGCTGCTATTGATGGAGCATGGATCTACGACTTGCGGAAATTAAATGCTGTCGCAAGACTTGACCCTCGGACTGGCACGGAATTCAATGGACCTCGTGCGTCTGAAGATGGAGTCGTCGGCATCGAGTGGGTACCCACAAGGCCTGGAGTTTGTTTGCTAACCTCACGTGGGGTGCTTTCGATGTGGTCGCCTTAAAATTATGAGACTAGGGTTAAGAAGACAATAAGCTTGGCTTAACAAAAGCAATTGCTGTCGTACATTTTGTTATTAAATGGAAACCCTGTAATGGTCATGTGGTTTGTTGAGTAAAGTACAGAGCTGTCGTGTCCCCATTATAACGCCTTTCAAAATTGGGACCGTCTTGCCTCATGATTTATGACGCATCATCGAGGAATGCTAGGCGCAGCAGCATTACCCTGCGATTTGCGCAGGTTGTCCAATAGCCGCTACCTCCGTGAAGTCGCCGCCGCTCGGCTTGTGGTCGCCATGGTAGCTGTCAGTCGATGTGAGCGGGTCGAGCCTACCTTTGCAATGGCCCCCTTTTGCTTCGTGCCACTAGAGGTGGAAGTACGGATAGTAGCAGCTGCTCGGCTGGCCTCTGACACCAGCGCCTTTCGGCGTGTCTATGAAACGCCCATTTTATACTGCGGCGATTGCGCTCGGCGCGCTTCGTGTACTTTCTCCTCGCGAGCAGTCGATAAGTCTCTTAGATGCAGCGTGGACACAGACGCATCACCGGATTTGCCTGCCTCTTGGTGGGCCTATGACTGCCCCCGTGCGTCTGACGCGGCAGCAACTGGACTTCCACGAGGTGTCTCTCTCCCCCTGTGCCTCGCTCCGGCTCTGGCACCAGTCTTCGGCTACCCATAGCCAGAGACACCAGGTCGGGAATCCGAGAAATTGAGACTTTTCACGGTTGTGCCACTAGCAGCCTCTAGCATGCCGACAGAGGCTTGTAGGCACTCCATCTATAGCGCAAGTTCTTCCCAAAGAGCTGAAATGGTACCACTTGCAGTCCACGCCTGTCTTACCGCGGATGCCCCGCTAGCTTGCATAGATACATGGCCGATACCGCCGCGACCATCGTCTGGATCTGTAGCCAGGTGCCGCAATGACTGAAGCTCAGCGGACAGCCACTCCATCCGAGCGAGTTCTTCGCTCGATAACTAGAGACCAATGGGTGGGTGCCTGGGGTAGTGGCCGTAACTAGCAGTCCCAAACCTTTGCATTGCATCCACAACCAATGCGTTCTGCGATAAGTCTGACGCAGATGCAGCGATGCCCCCGGTAGTCCGATTACCTTGCCTTCTATGTGTGTGCGCTACAGGCTCATGACTGCGACCAAGAACTGTACGCCCCGTGCTGACATCAAGTTTGGGCATATCATCGTGGCGGCCGAATACTCTCGTAAACTGGACAAGCCTTGCCCTGTTAATCGCAGCTTGGCCCATGATACAATCACGCAAAGCTTGCATCTACTTGAAAACGTTTTGCGGTTTGCTTGCTGCCAAAGTCGTGAGACCTGTAGACTGGCGTGCCATCTCTACCACTCTTTTTCTTGCGCTGATTTCTTCATGCAGCTACGCATGCAATGGCGCAAGTCCATGCTGGAGCTGCTGCAATCCGGATGGAGACGATTCCCTGGTCGGTGGCTTCGTTGGCGACTTGGACAGCGCGAGGGAGTCATCGGCCGATCGGAGTGGTCCAGCGGCACCGGACGGAGTCGCTGGGATCTCATCTGATGAGGAGGGCCCCCCAGGCTTTATCTCATCAATGGGCAGCAATCGGAACTCAGAGATGGCATCAGCACCAGCGCTCTGCCCAGAGAAGCTGCCTCCGGAGACAGCATCAGCAGCATCTATGATGACACGCATCTAGGCCTCTGATAGCCCGTTCATGAGCCGCACGTCATGTCCGGTAGCGGCCCACCTCCTCGAGAGAGCCTAAACAACAGCCGATTGGAGCTTCTGCAAGCTTTCATCTGAGCTGGCTCTGCTTTCCAGCAGATGAGCCACTTCTCGTTCTAGCTTCATTACCCTAGCAGCAAGCCGAGAGCTCTATTCCTGAACTGCTGCTGAAGTCGCCGCCGAAATCGCTGCTGCCCGTGTCGCATCCGTTGCCTGAGCTTCTTGCTACACAAGCCTTTGGTGTGTGCTAAGTAATTCTGTCCTCGCCTCGCCTAGAATTGCCAATGTCTCACAATAAGCCACCCCGTACGAATCGCAGCGTTTCTCCAAGACCTCCTTGCGCTGAATGAGACCGGCAATCGTGCGGTGAGCCTGGCTAGCATTGCGCAGGGAGAGGGTCGGATGATGACCAGCTTCGTCGTGCGCGGTAGACTCGATGAAGGAAGTTCCGTTGGTGGCATGCGATGCCTGAGCCTCGGTTACGCGCCTCACAATGGCTGATAGTCGCCGCTCCGCCTCAAACTGCGCTACAGCTGCAGGCTCCAGCACTCCTCCGGCCGAAAACCGTCGCTACTTGAGGGAAACACCACTCCCGTCTGCTTTCGATTTGGCTGGTTTAGGCCCAGAAGTTGCCGGCAGGCGCACCCTTCTAGATGGATCTAGAGTATCTTTAGAGTCTGTATCTTGCTAGTGATGACCGGGGGCGTGGTCTTGCTCGGCTTTATTCGCTCGGTGGAGTAGGATCGCGCTGTCAACGCCGCCCACCGTAGAACGCCGGGGAACTGTCAATCGCCCCAGCCCCCTTCTAGCTCTGCCACCCGCATCAATGTCGTCATCATCACTCAACGATGGATGACTAGCCCCGGCAGTGCTCATGTCCAAGTCCATGTCCATCGACATCTGCATCATGCTCGGTCTTGAGGTGCTCATTCGGGCAATCCGACGCTTGGCTGCTTTTGCAGCATCTGCAGCCACCGATGCAAGTTGCTCTGAGCGAAAGCCACCAGCCTAGGAGCCATCGTCTGACTAACCCCCCCATCCATCGCTATAGGACTAAAATTCCATGGCTCGCGCAGACGATGGCGGACTCGTGCCAGCATGAGTCGCAGTCCTTGCCAGAACAAGAGCTCTATTCACGTCTCCTGACGCAACCAGCCGCTGCAAGGCGTGATGCATACGCTATTTTGGCGTTGAATCCACCGGCAGCCGAGCTGCAGCCGCCACAACTGCAGATCCATCAGTTCCGCCACCACCAGGCGATATCATCGAGGACGCCCCCCCAGGAGATTCGAGCCGAGCGAGCAGCTGTTTTCCCTGTCGTCCGCGTACCGACAGCGACGCTCGATGGGAACCCCGCCTCGTTCCACCGCTATGGGTTGCCTAAGCGACTGCTTCATCTCGCTCTCTGATCACCTTTACGAGAGCTTCGCAGAGGGCGGGGACGAGGGAGGCCTAATCTACCCCTTGCAGAGTACTAGTACTTCCTACTCTATGTGTGGAAGCAGCTGCCCGAGCTACAGACGCCTTCGACGTAAAGCGCTCAGGAATAGTATCGTTAGCGCGTATGTCTCGATTGAACGCCCTGTTCGGTGGCTTGCTAAGCGAAAACGACCCACCACCGAGCCCACCGCGCATGCGACCGGTGACTTCATTGCTCTCTATTGCTGCAGATCTACTGGGCGCATGCACCACATCGTATAGCAGCCGGCGACCGGCTAGATCATCTGAATCCCCCCCAGCTGATGCAGCCACTGCGCTTGCAATCATTTGATCGGCTGACATAGTCACATCGAGAGTGTTTGGTATTGGACTTTGGGCAGGACCGGCGAGGAGGTGGAGCGGCTGCAGCTGCGGGGAGAAAAGCTGCCCCACTGCGTGCGACCTGGATCGGGGAGACGCATTGCCACCAAGAGGCGACATGACTGGGTACGGCTTCCCTAATTGGTTTCTGTACGGCCGAGGCAGAGCCGTTCCTCCCAGCACAAGCGCCGGCGACCTCTCGCTGATGGACTACCACGCGGTAATATCAGCCGGCAGTAAGGTAGGATCCAGCCGCGGAAATACAAGCACTGGCGAGTACCTGGATTGTAGCTGGGCCCGGGCCATATTATGCATAGCGTGAGTAGCCTGTTTCCTGTTGCTGATCCATGCAGCGCGGCGGGGGCTACCAGATGCCATGCCTCCTGCGATCAATCTCAACTCGTTGAGCGAAGACCGCTCCAAATCCTCGTAGAGCGACTGCGTACCAGCAGTTTCACCGATACGGTGCTCAAAGTTCTCCATTTGCTCTGCAAGAGCATCATCCTCGCCATAATCGAGGACGAGACATCCGTCCGCGAAACCACAGATACCCCTGATAAAATCAGCCGCACCGGGCGAGGAAGGCAGAACTGCATCCCCGGCCGCCAGCGGAAGCGATGAAGCATTGATGCCCGCCACCGGGTCGAATGTAGAGCTACGAAATAGGGATGCGAGCACAGGGGTTATACAGACAGTCTTCGTAGGCGTGAGATTGCGCAGCGTCGTAGCTTCCTGCAATTTCGGTAGCAGATCATCACTGCTATGGGCATTTGTACGCAGTGCAAGCTGCAGCATCCCCCCCACGAAGGAGGACGTGCACGGACTCCAGAGGTTGTCAGACCAGATAGTCTTGCGAAGCGCCGCAAATCTGTCCTCTTGTGTTTCTGTGGAGGCAGAACCATCTAGCCTGGGTTTTCCCGCCTGTGCCGACGGTGTTGCCCTGTTACCCGTAAAGAAACCGACAGCGAATCCAAGCAGCCCCCTGGGCACCGTGGGTGGGGCAGTGCTTCCTATGGACAGGTCGGCGCTAGAGTTTGGCTGACCACTCGCAACGGACTGCACAGGGGCATCTTTCGGAATCATCAAACTCAGGGTCAGGCGTCGCTGCCGACGCGCGACACCGCCTGAAGCAGATGCTCTCGAAGGCGCTTGAGCATCCTGCCGGTGCGCCGCCCCCGCGGCCATGCTCGAAGGCATTGCCAACTGGGCTAGCCTATTCCACCCTGTGCGAGCTGCCATCGCAATCCGGTGGGCTCTGAGAAGCAGGACAAACTAGATCGCATTGCGATCTGCACCACTGAGTGGTTGCTTGTCCCGTCGGTACTTTCCGCTACTTCTGGACGGTCGGCTCTCATGCTGGGACTTCGGTGCCGGCGTTGATCCCACGGCACCAGGCTGTGGCACGCCAATAGCTCTAGCCATTCCTTTGAAGAACTGGTTCACTGCATCCCCTCTCCCCTTTCGCAAACCTCTGGAGACAGATTCGACTGCCCTGATGGCAGCAGGCAAGTCAAAGGAAGGAGACACACCAGCCTGGGCTGCAGCGCTGGTCGTAAGGGACAGAGTAGGTGCATGTTCCGTGCAGCCGCGAAACGACTACAGGAAGTAGGTAAACACGGTGTTTCGCTGCGGGTCTGCAAACTCGCGCAAGAACCTTGAGTGCTCTTCCGAGTTTGCACATCGTGCAAATGCCTTCGTTTCGAAAGCAGTCTCGATAGTCATGCGACTGTGAGTGCGTGGCCTGTACTTGCCCCCCTTGGCTTCTCCATCATCTGGAGCGGCACCTGCACTACTAGATATATCAGCATGCCCTTTCCCTCCTGAAATATCTGACTGCTCTGCCTCCGCCATGACGGGCATGCCAGCTTGTCGCACTTGGTCAGGGCCAGGGGCAGAAGCGCCTTTGCGAAGTGCAGCAAAATGCTCCACGTTGCGTAGAAGAGCCACCATGCACTCCAAGAATGCCATCCTGACTTGATCTCCCCAGCAATGGAACGAACCGAAGCCTTCGCGAAGCCTGCCATCGCGAATGGTTTGTGATATTTCGTCTCCAGCGCTGGATTCTTCCGAAGTAGGCAGAGGCAAGTCGGCCTTGCCATCGAAATCATGCTCGCATTCCCATTCCCCCTCCAGGGGAGCCATTCGAACAGCCGGCAAAATGCGCTTCAATCGAACACATAGCTGGTGCACAACCCGACGCGGGAAGAGAGCGAAGCTTGCTTTCTTTCGAGCCCCAGTTAGCGGTTGCTTGTTATTCAGCTCTCTCTTCGCCTCGTCTTCATCACAAGAATCATCTGAACCAGCATTTGCAGCATTCTTTGGGAAATGTACTCTATTATCGTCGAGTCGAATCACAACTGCTTCCTTGGCCAGCTGCCGCAGCAACCTGCGGTTCGTCAGCGTGTCTTCGTGTACCCCAGCAAGTATAGGGAAAGGAGCCGTGAGGACCTCCTGAATGCGTGACTGCGGCGGTATGCTGGTCATAAACGCATCTGGCCACTGGAATGGAAACATGAGGGCGGTTAGCGCCTCTGTGCACGCTGTCAGCCGCCACATGTGCTTGGAAAACATGACAGTTCTCTATTCTGTAAGTACGGAAGCCAGGCACGCGCACACAGCTTCTGGCGAGAGGCACCGAAAGAGCTCTAGCAGACACCCGGGGTCCACGAACGGTAGCCCCGTATTCGTCGGCACACGAATCTGTAAATTTAGACCCGTTCCGTCCGCTCTGCCTTCTTGCTCGAGGGATAAATCTGATTCAACTCCAGGAACGCCCATCCCGGCAGGTCGTTCTCGGGTGCGATCTGTAGCAAGAGATACCGTTCCATCGTGGAAAGTCTTGTCTCCTGGTCGTCCGGGTACTTCTAGACGTCTAAATGCCACTGATCGAGGCGGCGGTGCAAGCAAGGGCAGATGGAGCGACACTTGAATGCCTTGCAATACCTCGTCTGGGGAGGTCCCGCTCCGAATCTGCACACTGGGATCTAATGACAGCGAAGTGGGTAGGTCAAAGACAAGAGCTGAAAGAACACTCTCCAAAGGGACTGGGTTGGAAGCACGGGCACGGCCAAGCAGCATTGATGCCGCAGAGCGGTGCAGCGAATGATCTGCCATCACTCTCTGAGAGCGGCTCGACATTCTACCGCGGTTCACTATGCCAGGCGCGCCTACTCCACAATCGATGCAGCTACCGCAGCTTGCACCTCCCGCAAATCTACTTAACCAGGCTGGCTGCCACCCAAACATAAGACGGTTCCAATTCCCGATGTGTACTCGGGGTTCCAGAGGAAGCACGGCTGGCGTTCGGAGCGGAACTTTCTACCAAAGACCTGATGCGGCGTCGAATCTGCACACAACTCCTCGAAATACTGCGGCGAGGGCCGACCTCGTGCCTCCCAAAGAGACAAGCTGCTTGCCTGGCCCCGATCCATCGTACCCAGGTATAGCAGGGCGAAATGCCGGCATCTCGTCTGCCGATTCGTCTCCTTCCGCAAGTTCTTCGGCTGCTCCGCTACTTCGCCTTGCCAATGCAGCGTTCCGGACTTGACCGTCGTCCACATATTCAGATAGCTCCAGCTCCTCTGCAGCTACGCTCTGTCCCCTGCTACGCCTCGATGCAAGGCGGGGCGCCGCACCTGGAGCGAATTCTCGCGCTCCGGTTTCTTGGCTAGCCCTCGATCCTGCAGGCAGCAGCAAAGACCTGGAGCTCGAACCCGAACCCGCCCTCGCGACGCGAACATTGGGGTGCGCTGCACCGCCAGATTCGTTTTGGCTTGGTCGCAACGCCTACTGACGTTCTAGTTCAGAGTCAGTTGGGGAGAGTGTGCCGTCGCCCGGGTTCGTTGCTACTGAGGGTCCACCGGCAGCAAGAGCCATTGTGGCAGCATCAATGATAGGGGGTGCTGGCCGAAGGCGGAGAAGACATCTAGGAACCAAACAAAGGGCTTCCTCTGCTGCAATGCGAGCCAGCACAGGATCGTCTGCAATTAGACGCGAGAGGCCTACCAAGGTACTACCTTGCCTTGGCTGCAGAGCGTGCCTGTGTCGATTAGGGGCACCGTCATCTTCCTGCAGGCCAGCGGTTCGTTCGCTCTATGATCGACCTTCATCTCTATCTCTATCTTTGTCTCCATCCCCATCCTCGCTCAATCGGAGAGACAACTCCGAGCTACCTGTAAGCGTAGCCAACGGCTGCTGAGACATTTTGCTGCTTCCAAAGGCCTGCTTAAGATCTGCTTGGGATCTAGCACCTCGCAGTGAAGCCACAGGCGGCTAAATACGCCTCTCTGCTCCAAGCTGCCGAGTGCTCTGGCTCCAACCTTGCCCTTGACGCCCTCTTGATTTCCCAAGGGCTGGTGGTGGTCGCGGCGGAGGACCAGGAACGCCCGCTGCTTGTCCCGAATCTCCTTTCTGTTCCTAATTTGCTAAACCTATACCCGCCTCTGCACCCGCGACTCCAACGTACGCGAGAGCGACTGATCGCCTCGAGATCCCGCGACTTAAGCCACGTGGTCGAGACCCCCCGTCGCCTGCGCCTCCTACAGAAGTAAGATCATCGTCATCCTCGTAGTCTCCGCCATAGGCACTTGAAGCCAGGCTCGTGTAAGCTCCGCCAATAGCGTTCGTTCCGTTGCTGTCTGCCCTGCGAAGCTGCCTTCTTCGTCCTCCCTGGCTATCTATGCTGCCCCTAGACCGCACATGAGTGAGACCAACCACAGGGGCTAGAGGAGCACTCGGGGTCCGGCTAGGTCCGAGAGTCACCAAAGGACCGATCGTTGATTCTCTCCGCCGATTCAGTACGCTTCTCCGGGGAATTTCACTGCGACTCGATTCGACTCTCGTTTCGTCTTCTGGTCTGACCTCATCACTCGCTCCAAGTTTGTCCGGGGACGGAGGCTGCCACTTTGATTCGTCATCTTCTTCGTCTTCAACATCTCCACCGTCACTCCCATCGATCGAAACGTCGGGAGATGCCACTCTAGTTGCTCCAAGTTGTTCCCCAGATGCTGCCAGGAGTGCCCGCCTCTTCGCCCACCTCTTTGCACGTCTCACACGCTCTGCTTGCACAGAGTCAAGCACTTCTTGCATGCGATACTAGCTCGCAGCTTCCATCCCAATCTCTTCCAATTCTGGTACCGTATTCTCTCCCACGGGAACTCTGTCCATTTCAGTCTAATCCCTGGAAGACACGCCCTCGTCCTCCGACAAGAAAGACCTCTCGCCACTGGACCTGGACCTGAACGCACCTCGAGACTGGGAACCGCTTGCTGCACTTGATCCTGAGCCAGATCCTGCCGAATCAAACGATTCAGCACTCTCAAGTCCTTCCACCAGTCGAGAACCTACGAGCATGGAGGGACTGGAGGAACCCCCACCGGTATCGGTATCGCCATGTCTCCCCTGCCCCGCACGCTAGCTATTCTATCCTTTCTAATCGCCTTCGAAATGACTCTGCTCGCCCTCATCCTCACCCGACAGGCTAAAGGTTTCGTCTATTCGATCGAGATCCGAGGTTATCCCCGCCCTACTGGCTGTTCCCTGAGCGTCAGCTCGTGGCCGCACACCAGCCCGCTGATCTCGCGACCTTCGTGTAGCAGCGTCTGCGACACCCGCTCCAGCGCTGCTCTATCCAGGCAAACGTTCTCTATGCGGGAGCAACCACCCAGCAGGAGTGTATGCAGACAAAATATCGAGTTCAAAGCGACCAGAGTAGGTGCGCACAATCGCCCGCAAGAGAGTTTCCCAAATCGAGAATAGCGGCAGCCTCGAGATCAGCATGAGCACCTTGGTATCCAGACTAGAGCGGAACGTCCCAGCTGGCAAGACGCTAGGCGGTTTTATTTGTGAGTTTATGTCTGTACTTTCGTCTCCAAGAGACTGGCTCGAAACGATGGCCTTGTGCACGCTTGAGTTGACAACTTTAAAGGCAGACCCTGCATCCGTGAACGCTAAACAGCACGCATACAAAGATCGCGCCTTGTCATCCGTCAGGCGTATAGCATAGAAATGAGGCTCATCAGGACATGGAGATATCGGAGGGAAACAAAACTGCGAGATCAGGCGCAGGAATGAGGAATAGGTGCAGTGGTCCATCAGTGGAGGCGCTACGTTGCAAGATGGTGCGAGCGCTCACAAGAGTGGCCTGCGGAGGAAACTCCGTGTCGGGGTGGTTCCAGCGTGGAACTTGCACTAACACCCTCCCTGGTCCATCGTCTGCATTCCATTCGAAAGCTCTGGGCGTATGCTTGCCTCGGATCAACGGTTGCCGAATCCAATAGCGGTGAATGCAACTGAAGACTAGACTAAACTCACCATTCGCACGGCGAGAGAGGACCGCAAAGTAGTCAATTAATCGATGTTGAGGTTTGAAGGCATAACTTGATCCACTTGATCCGCTCATAGCCAAGTAGTGCTTCGCGGATAGGAGATTACCCCTCGTCCATGATGCACTGCACTGTGGCCGGATCTAGAGAGTGCAGCCATTCCAGAATAGATTCTTGCCAAGAACTCGTACACATCAATATTAAAGCGAATAGATTTATGTATGGCACGGCAAAGCTATACAGCGTGCTGTGGGCCTTATGAACCCTCCGTTCTGCTCCTCTTCGCCATCGCCACGAGCGAACTGCCCTCCTCCTTCTCCTGCTGCACCAAGTGCCCGTGGCCAACACCTGCACCCACAACTACAATCGCTGCACTAGAATCAGGTGCCTCACGAGCCACATGCTGGTTGCGAAATTCTTTTGCATCTCTTTCTCGCTCCCGCTTTGCTCCTAGTCGTGCAGGTGACAGTCCACCACCGACGACCTCAGTGCCCAGAGTGGCATCATCATCATCATCATCGTCGTCCACCGCTCCGCTCTTGAATCCGCCCCCGGCTCCTCTGACGGGAGAGTGGGGCAACGAAGCGGCTCCCTCCCCGTCGTGTTCTCTCGATGGCATGCGTGTCCCGGAC
>Ga0136560_1001597_pt1 | contig 11672 bp, 14 predicted proteins | sample AntRauMeHopE1497_FD_104925 | JGI IMG/M metagenome (GOLD analysis project Ga0136560, IMG submission 104925) | Saline lake microbial communities from Rauer Islands, Antarctica - Metagenome Hop E1 #497 | ecosystem: Environmental > Aquatic > Non-marine Saline and Alkaline > Saline | place...
CACAGCTTCCTAGACATCTCCATCGTCCCAGGAAGATGTCCGTGTAGCCGTGGGGCATTTCTAGTCTAACTATGGCTGTGTATGCCGTCCAACGTGGACTCCGTCGTCGATTCATTGGTCTGTGCAGCTGCGTGTGACCCCGCCCCCCTTTCGTCATCCGTGTCAGGTCTCGCACCTCGATATGTCCCTAAAAATGGCTCAATCCGGATCTGGGTGACTGCTTGCTTGGGCATACCCAGACCTAGCAGTTTCCCAGACACCCAGTGCCAAACTGCAATCACTCGATCGGCCCTGGCGAGTATCACCTGCTCCTCACTCGCACCTCCCTCAGCTGCCACGGCACCAGGTTCCTCCCATGATGCACCGCCACTGGATCCTGCCTCTGCACCCTGCCTTCCCTCTACAGCTGCACTGTCTCTATGTGTATCTCTACTTCTGTCCCTGGCAGCGTGTGTCACTCCAGATGGCTTCCTCCCACCTCCACCTGCACCTCCGCCCTTGCCCTTTCCTCGCTCCTCCCGGGGCCGTCGACCGCCTGTATCGCGCGAAGAACTCGCCCGCCCCCGCGATCTCAATCTCTCCTCCGCTGCTGCTTCTTCTTCTCTCGTCCTCCTCTCGCCCTCAGCGACTCGCATCTCCGGCGTCACCTCCCCATAAGCTGCTACGAAGGACCCGTCAGAACTGAACGCAAGCTGCTGCCATCTGCCGCGGAAGAACGGAAGCAGGAGATGCTTGGATCCGTGAGACGGGCGGGCGCACTCCCCGCGCGACGCAAGAGCGAGTGCATGAGCGACACTGGCTCCAGCGCGCCTACTCTTGCCTCCGGCCACTACCGCCCCGCTCCGGCTCGAGGCTTGGCGCTTAGAGCTAACGGAGGGATCAGCGGCGCGAGAAGTCGATGAACCCGTAAAGTATTTTCCCTTCGCCTTTTCACGAAGGGATTCCAATGCTTTGAATGCTGGAACTATAGATATCATGCTGACGCAAGGTGCAACTGCAGCTGCCGCGGACACAGCTCTAGAAGCTTGTGCCTGCGCTTGCACCTATGCTGTTTGTGCCACTTGATCTGGGAGTGATAGAATCGAGTTATTACCAGCATTCTCTACCATCGCAACGTATTGCCCAGGGCCCGAGGCGACGATTGTATCAATCTGCGAAGGCAAACTCATAATGTGGGCCATGTCTGATTCGTTGGCGCTAGAGTATGGACAGATGCAGGGTACGATGCGTAGGCATTCTCACTTGGTTTGATCCAACGCAGCTGGTGACGAATTCAGTTGCTTTGGACTCAAAGTCATATACGCAGGCATGTCTGCCGGCAGCAAAGCAAGCAACTCCTTCAACCAACACTGCAGCAGGAAACCGTCCAGAAGATCTCGCTCCGAACACATGATGCTTCCACAATTCGCTTAACGCCATTGATCAGTATCAATACGATGATACCAACGAGTTGTATCGCTGGTGCTGAAATGTTGTCGTTGACAGCTTGTGACGTTATATTTGAGCACCTATATCAGAATCAACTTTCGATGGGCGTACACCCATTCTTTCCTATCATGCAGCGATTCCGCACAATTTCTAGCGTGTTGTTGTAGAATAGAAACCCAATCGGAGTATTTAGTCGATACAGCCAGTATTTATCGTATATGTCTGGCCAAAGGTCAGTAAGAGATAAACTTGCTGTGAGACTGTAGGCTCCAGTGTTTCACGTCAGCTGCCGGGAATGCCATGGGTCTGCTGTGTAGCTCGACGACTTGATTCTATCTCCAGCTGCAATTAAGGTGAGACGGTTTCGCATTGAGCTCATCGCTTCCTCAATTGGGGGACGAACTCGTATCGACAACGTGACGTGGATTGATGTTCGGTGACATTGTTCACTACCATTCCAAGTCAAGACCCTTTGTAGAATATCGCAGAGGATGCGGTCCCTCATGGGTGAAGATAGGTCAGCAGGTAACCGAGGTACTAGGCTTAGAGTCGTAGTCGACTCTGGAGGGTGCTCAGGATTTCAATACTAGTTCAACGTGGAACATCCTGGAGATGCGGAAGCAGCTGAGGCCCCCGACGACGATGATGAGTTCGGAGGTGATTTTGACACAGAAGACATCGTGTTCAAGCGAGGCGGTGCAGAGGTTGTCGTCGACAGTGCCTCTATGGAGCTTCTGAAAGGTGCCACTTTGGATTACATCGACGAGATGATTGGTTCGCAGTTCGCCATCGTGAACAATCCGAATGCAGATGCGAGCTGCGGGTGCGGCACGTCATTCACACGGAAGGGTTCGTGATGTTTACCCGATTTTCCGCGCGGCTTAGTACGTGCTCCCATAGGCCTGGCGTGCAATTGGCATGTTTAGAGGCAGAGGCAAAGTGATCGATTCGACCGGACCGGATCGGATCATGGGTCTGTCGCAGTCCAAGACCCGTCTCACATCACACGGCTATGGTTGGATGCAGTGCACATGCAGAATAATGCATGATGTGTGCGGTAGATGCAGATCCATTGATGCATGCGCCACCCCCCACCCCCCATGCCTCAAACAGACCCAGATCTATCCAGTCCAGTTCCGACTCCGACTCCAACATCTACTGTCTGCTGGGCGAGTGGGTGTCCGGCAAGGGAGGGGAGATGAGGGGGGTGGGGGGTCAACTGCCAGGGCATACCTTGGGAGTGCCTGGAGGTGGTGATATTCGTGTGCACCCTCCCCCCTATTGAAAGCCCCAGCCTCTGTCCAAGCCTGCCTCTACCACTGGTACGAGTGGCTTGGACGGTCACAGCCATCACGATGACGTGTACGGCACCTGCATCGATGACGTGTACGGCACTTGCATCATGACGTGTGCGGCACCTGCATCGATGCTGTGGCGCCGAGCACCGACTATGGCACGGTTCCATGCAGAACGAAGCGTGTTGCCTTTTCTTGCGGACACCAAAAACTGACCGTAGAGCTGGTAGATTCCCTGGGAGTCAGTGGTCTTTCAGCCTCCGTAGGCCCTCCAACTCGTACGCACCAGTGAGCACACACTGTAACGAACCTGACCGGGTTGCACAATGCCTACTGGCTGGCCTGTTATTAGTGGACCTTGGGCGAATCATTTGTAGCCTTGTGCAAGAAAGGCTCAACCTCGTTGTGCCTGACACTGTAGGAAGGAAGTAACATTGGTTTAAAATGCCACGCACTCAAGTGTAAGCACACACAACTCGGCCAACCGTAAACAAGTAAGTTGTGTCAGGGGTTTCTGAAGCCCCTTTGTACCCAACCACAGCTTTTGCTGTGGCACCTGGGTCCTGCATGCCTACAGTCAAAACTGTAGGCATACAAGGGTGAAGCAGCAGGCCGTCACTGTGACGACGCTAACCACACCCGAGCCGACGCTTCCTCGTCGGCCAATTCGGGCAAATAAGGCGTAACATCAGCTAATGAGCTGTTGTTGGCCTATGCCCCCCACTGTCAGTCTTTCCCGCAGTGCGGAGGAGGAGGAATATTGGTTTAAGATGCAATGCATTCAAGTGTAAGCACACACAACTCGCCCACCCGTAAACAGGAAAGTTATGCCAGGGGCAGTTTTGCCTCTTCGCACCCAAAACAACAGTGCGCACTGCCCACGCGGCGGACCACAGAGGAACGTTCGACCCGGTTCGTTCCTCTCGCACCGGTGGGACCCAGATTGGCTTGGACTAGATCTAATCGGCTCAGATTCAGCTTGTGTGTTGTGCTCATTCAGCTAATTTACATCAACTTCCGGCAAATCTTGGTTTGGTTATACGTAGCATTCTACAGGAGGTCAAATACTCAAATCCGGCCCCGGATCGCATGATCGACGTGTACGTTCTGTTCATGACAGCCATTAATATGTACTTGGGAGCAGTTTACGACTTCGTATCTATTTTTGTGTCGGATACTTACTTTTGGCGACCATTGGTGACCTCAGTCATAGCTGCAACCTTGGTCGTGGCACCGCTCGTCTCGGCGTTTTTTCTATTTGTTGTGGCGCCCTGCGTGCGCCGGTGGAAGCAGCATTTAAGACAAGGTTCAGCCAAACTGCGGGGAATTGTTGGGATAGAGGTTGAACGGAACAAGCAGAGGCGCCGACTTTGGTCGCAGCTTTGCTTCGTTCTCTCGGGCCGATGTATCACGGCGTGCTTGTGTTGCTCGTGCTTCTCATCTGTAGCAGCTAATTCGCAATCTGCTCATAAGGAAAAAAGTAAGCCGCGCAGGTGGTGGTGCTGGCCTGTTTGGCTGAAGTAGCCCAGTACCAGCGTTGTACCATAGCCGGCCGTGGTACCTGGTCAGGGTGCGTATGTGCTGGTTCGGTGGCCGGGACTGTCTACATGGCGACGACTTGTTACACCCCAAGGAGGTTTCTCCTCCCTCGCCTCCCTACAAGCTGACATAGCTTAGAAGATATTGCACTAGCACTAGTTGCGTGTACCTGCTGGCTCTATGTACAGCAACAGGGGCTATGTTGCAATGCTCGAGGCGTTTCACGGAGACAGAGACAGCAACGGGGCTGAACGAGCTGCCGATCTAGATCCGGATGTAGACATTAATACAGATAAGAACACAGCGACTGGGCACTCGATCATACAGCCCACCGCTAAAAACTCTGGCCCTTCGGCTCCTCGCTGCAGCACTGAAGAGGTCCAGGTGAGAGGAGCTGTGGGGCCGGTCACTATGACAGGACGTGGCGATGGCGATGGCGATGGTAATGGCAACGGAATTCGACGGAGGATCGTAACTATGAGTAGCAGAGCCCAAGATACTCAGAATCCGAACATAGTCACACAAACATCCGAAATAGTAAGAGGTGGCAGTGTCAGTGGCAGTGACGTGGGTATCACGCCAACAAAGACAGGGGGGGTGCCGTTGGAGCAGCCTGAGGGTTGGATAGCCGGGGACGCGGGCGAGGGTCATATCACGCCATGCTGGGAGGGTTACCAACTGATTCTTCATCTTCATTCCTGGGGGAACAAGAATGGAGATGGGGGTAGGGGTAGGGGAGTTGGAGATGCATCTCAGTAGGAGTAGGTAGAGATAGTGTGTGACGAGGATCTCGTGCTCATCCCTGGACGCGGGGAGAGGCTCGAGGTGCAGGCCGTCCAGTGAGTGCATGGACTAGCAAACTTAGTTTCCGCGCGCAGAATCACCGGTGGCATTGCAGATCTCGAAAGTAGACTAGACTCGGAGATTAGAGGGAGTAGCTAATGGCATGGACCAAGCTGGCAGCACTTTTTCTTTTGCTCGCTGCGTTGGGTGTTCGCCATCGCCGCGCCGGCAGTACGTAATTAGTATATAGGGGCAAGCATGCATGGTGTCAAGGGTGCCCCTTTACTACCCTGTGCTACTGCATAGACTAGATCTACCTACAAGAAGTCCCCCAGGCCACCCGACTGTTCGTTCCTGTTGTTCCGGTTTGCGCCCTAGGCCTCCATGCTTCCAATAGATTCCGATCCTAGTCTACTGACCGCCGAGTTTTTGGCCCACAGAAATCCCTTCTCTCGAATTGATGCGTAGAAACTATGGCTTGAAAGTGTTTTAGTTATGGTGCACAATGAGCCGCCAACGCGCGCCAAAGCGGTCGTGCCAACGCCTCCACGTCATTCATCGAAGTTACTTGCATACAGAGATCAAGCCCAAACTAAACGATTGGTACTCGGACGCGATAGAGAGCAACACGCTTCTTTTCGACCCGGGTCAGAAGGCTGCTGTTGAGCGATTTGATAAGTTGGCAGAGCGTCTATGCAACTATATGCCTCAGTTGCAGCAGTACAGAGACAGCACCGCAAACTTTGTAGCGCCAAAAAATGTCACTAGTTCGCATCCAACTAGCGAGACTAGCCAAGGGCAAGAAAAAACATCAGGTACAAGTCCCGTGCCGCCGAAAGTGCCCCGAGGTCTCTACATGTACGGCTCAGTCGGTGTGGGCAAATCTATGCTAATGGATAGATTTGCAGTCCACATCAACTCATTGCTGATTAACACCAAAAAGGAACATGTGGGATCTGTGAGCTCTCCATCGGATTCGCAGGCGCGTGAAACGCTCGAGGATGCCCGAGGCCCGAACCCGTGGTCACCTACAAGTCCAGTCAGACGCATTCATTTCCATGCTTTCATGCTTGAGGTGCACCGACGTATTCACGCCGCGAAGCAACGGCAGATTCAAGATGACGGCCGCAATTGGCATGTAGACACGCGAGCAAGCTATGACGCTGTGGTCCTCGTGGGCTCCGAGCTGGGCCAATTGTTCCCTGTGCTGTGCTTGGATGAGTTCCAGGTGGCCGACGTGGCCGACGCAGTGATCCTGTCGCGGCTGTTCGGAGCCATGTGGAGACAAGGCTGTGTGCTTGTGACGACGTCGAATCGCGCGCCAGACGGTCTCTACGAAGGGGGTCTCAATCGGGATGATTTCCTTCCGTTCATCGAAGCCCTGTCTCGCCGATGCCGCCCACACTGTCTCGATGGAGACCGTGATTTCCGTATAGAAGGGGCTGATGGACGCACACAGAATGACGGACAGCAGGATTCTACTTATCTTGCCAGCAATACAGAGGCACCAGACAGCCTGTTTTTGTCATCGGAGACATCCTCCAACTCGTCCTCATCCTCATCTGTCTCTCTCCTTGCTACGTGTGCCTGGGTGTCGGCACAACTCGAACAAGGGCTGGAATCTGATTCAATGTCGCTGCTCCCCTAGGGAGAATCGTTGGATGCCGTCAAACTGTCCAAGGAATGGAGTTGCGAGGCCTTGCCACCTCAGTATCTGGATGACCCAGCTCTGGGCCTTGTAGCCGGGTTGCATGTGCGAGGAGGTCGACGAGTCTGGGTTCAGGCGCCCTCCCATGCCCCAAGAGTGGCAGTAGTACATTTCGAGGATGTTTGTGGGCGAGCGCTTGGTGCAGTCGATTACGCTGGGCTTTTTGAAAGGGCAGAGGCACTGGCAATCCGAGAAATCCCACGCCTGGGCAGGGAAAGGCTGGATTCGGCTCGTCGATTTGTGACTCTAGTAGACGAAGCGTACGAGGCTGGTGCTGTGCTTGTGCTGGAACCAGCTGGTGGATAGGGGAGGGTGGGTGTCAGGTCAGGATTGGAAGGAGTCCGCTAGTTGCTAAGAGCGCTCCAGCCTATTACTTCGGCGGTAGCAGCAGCACCACTATCTGAGGTAGCCAATGAGGTAGGCTAGCGTGGGGATGCTGTAGTCACAGCTGACCCAGCCGGTAGTATCGTGGCATCGGCTGCCGCAGCAGAAGCAGGTGAGAATGAGCTTAGATTCGCCAGTGCCAGAGCTGCATCTCGTCTCATCGAGATGCAGCGGCCGGACTACGTGCGCTCTAATAGGAGGCTTATCGTGAGGCGGCGTATAAGCCAGTCACTACAATGAACTGGACAGACGGAGGCGCCGATCTATGAGCAGAACTCAGCACCAGGATTTATATTATGTAGTACTAATGCAAGCCAAGTGTTGCAAATAGCGATTTGCGAATGCTACACCACTGCATCAACGCCATCGGCATGCACGTCGGTTGTAGATCAATCAGAGTGTCAAGGTTCATTGCGCTTTCAGAGCCTGGCGGAGGGCGCCAATCCTTCCAATCAGCTGCTTCACTTGGTCTCTCCGCACTGGTTTGCACAGGACATCCTGCGCCCCACATCGTCTGAAATGGTCCAGATCATCTGGCAGAGCGTTACCAGTGACCCCGATAATGGGCACTCTCCGTATGCAGGCGAAGTTATCAGTTCGGACAGCATGCGCCATCTCAGGACCCGACATGCGAGGCATCGAGAAGTCCAGTAACACCAAGTCCACAACAGGGATATCCCCGGCAGAGGTCGCCTCTCCCTCCCCAACTGCCTGCGACTGCAGTGACTAGGAGTTGTCGGCACCACTTGTTACCTTCTCATCAATGTTGCACCCTTCGCGGGTCATTTTCCTGTCTTGAAGCACCTTCAGTCCCTCTGCACCATCACTTGCATTCAGAACAGTTGCCGATGGATCCACTGATTTAACCATGCGCGAGAGAAACAGCCGATTCGTGCGGGAGTCATCCACCACGAGAATCACGAAACCAGCTTTGTCGACAGATTGAGTCGTCGAGCCTTCCCAGGCACGTCTTGCAGTGCCAGCTGCAGCTCCAGACCCAGTGTGCGCGGCACTGTTTTGCTGCTTTCGTTTAACTACCCGCCTTTTCCGCGAGGTGGTAGTAGAATCGGTGCCATTTGACACGACGGCCTCAATGGTGATACTTTCCTATCCCCGACCATCTTGGCCTCGATCACCCACTACTGCACTAGCTTCCTCGCTAGTGGTTCCTCGCATCCCACTGTGGTAATTCCCGCTCATCGAGCGGACCCCAAAGGACATGGCCGAAGGGGCTGCAATGTTGGCACCTGGACGACCTCCGGTATCCGTTGAGGTGCTGCGGGAGAATCCCAGCCCCAACGATGCGCTCCCAGTTCTGTTGATGCCAGATCTGGATGAACTTACGTCTGAGCTAGACCCGGGGGGAGCCCCGATCCGATGCCGCCTGCTTCTCGAAGTGGTAGATCTAGCTACCAGGGGTTGCATCCTAGGACTTCGACACAAATCTGGGCCCACCTGCATCCGGGTCCACAGAAAGAACACACTGCCCACACCACTTGCTGAAGATACACCAACGCATCCCGAATGCATCCGCATGAGTGTTGCCGTAATAGCAAGCCCAAGCCCGGACCCTTGCCCCTCCGCAGTCAAGATACCGGAGTGCAGGGTTTCAAACGGGGTGAACACTTTATTCCAATCTTTGCGCTGAATTCCTGGTCCTTCGTCAAGCACCCACATACAAACAGGCACCTCACTAGACGATGTACCCTCCTCTATTCCTAGCCCACTTCCTTCTTGAATCCTTCCTTTTCCCTCCACCATCGATGCTGCCCTAATCGTATCATACTCGCTGGCTGTGTCGGGGGCAATCTGAGCATACGTTTGCAGTGCCTCTGCGCTGGATTGCAACAGTGCTGCGGCTGAGTTCTCTCTCGCATCGGTTCTCTCCGTCTCAGAGCTCGATTCAGTATTCCGGCCGATTCCGACCACTCCACCTGTAACCAGCACATGAAGGGGGGGTGCCACACCAAGCCGCATGCCATTCTATGAGCCAGTATCGGGAGAGGCTTTCTCGCTAATGCCATCGATCTGCTGGGGCGCAATATGGTCATTTGCTCCATATGTACCTGGTTCTTGTTGCAGCGCCCCGCCACTTATTGGGGCAGGTGTCGAAGAATCGCTCTGTCGGCGTCGGGTCCTTCGACGCGCGATGCCAGCTGGAGACACAATTCCATCGAGAAAGCCACTCGCGCCCCCATTTCTGCCAGGAACATTGTTTGCAACAATACAGTGCAGCGTGACACACATGTCACGACCCAAAGCTTTTAAAGCGGAACTCCATTCAGCTTCGGTCCACAAGTGTGGAGGCCGCATTGAACTGCCGATCACAATGCAAGGCTAGTCAGGCTGCTATGTAGTCGTGGAGGGCTGTGATCCGTCAAATCGATGCGCTACCCGACCTTCAGGCATTATCCATTTCATGGCATTGGACGTAAAGTTACTGAGGGCGCCTCGTATTCGCACCGGGTCGCACTCCAGCTCAAACCCAGATTTTGGATGCATATCTGCCATGGATACCCGGATTCCGGCGCCATGGGCTTGCTCTGCGAATGTGCGATGGATGTCTTCGATGATATCTGGTAAAAAGGCCATGCGACGATACACTCTTAACTACCCTGACTCGATATGCTGCAGATCCAGCACGTCATTCAGAGTGGTCTGCATCGCCTCAGTGGCCGCGTGTAGAGATGGGAGCGTCTCGTCGAATACCAGCTCTGCCTGCTCCAGGAGTGCAGTTGATTCATCGTGAACTAGACTAGGACTTGTGCCACGCGTTGCACCAGCTCTCTCAATGCTTCTGCGTTTCGCCGCATTCAGCGCAGCATGCACCATCTGTGCCCCCTCCTGGCAGAAATCCAATCCGAGCACGACGGAGTTCAGTGGCACCCTGCATTCGTGGGAGAGGAAACGCACCCGGGACTGGAGGGCGGCGCGCTACTTCTCCGATATATCAACAGCTCGCTCTAAGTCGAACGATTGTCTCGCATATACGTACACGCACCCTACCAGCAGTATGCGCAGGGCAACGAATACTATGCGCAGCACAATCTTCGCGACCAGGTCATCGAAAAGCTTCTAGTGGGCTTCATTTCCCATTAGTGCATCAATCGACATGCTTGCCTGCTCTGCAGAGCATCGATCCCACACCTGATCACCTGATAGACCTGCCACCCGATGGTAAGCACAGGAGCAAACATCGACGATGCTCTCTCGCGTGCCTCCGAGGACGAAATCCCCTGTGATGGTCTCTAGTACCATGAGGATAGACAGCAGTTTCAGGGCGTATGACAAATCATCTGCTCGGTCCATGCTCGCCTTGACGAGAGGGGACACTTGCACAGCACTGCCTTGCCCTCCCTCACCACTGCCGCTTGACCTAGCATTCTGATAGTTCCGGGCTTCGATGGCGGCTGTTCCTCCGCCGCAGCATGTCATGGCAAGACGAGCTGCCACACAGGCTTCATGGATTGCTGCTGTGGCTCGCAAGACGGGATCTCCGTTCTTGCCTTGGTCCTCAGTGATCGTTGGAAGTTGACGAGACGAGGCCATTGATCCTGATGCTGCTTCTGTTTCTGCGTGTATTTGGCTTTTTCTTCCCGTTCGACGGTATTGAGAGCTTGTAGTCGCAAATATATCATCCTGCAGTGGGACAGCTGGGCTACAAACTTGAGGCCACACCCCACAGCAGAATGCAGAGACTAGGCATATAGCCAGACGATGCTCCGAATCGAGCAAAGAGCATCCCTGTCGAATGCCGGTGCCGGACCTATGCCGCCTAGCAAGCCACGCCCTTGATTCCTGGGCTGCTTTTTGCGTCGATTCATCCATTCCTCGACTAGGGGTCGTAACAAGGCAAACAAAAAAAGCTGTCGTGGTGAGGGTATTCACCGACACCATGAAAACGAAGAAAAACTCTGCTACCGCAAAGGCTCCCGGCAAAGGCTCGCTAAGAACATGATCCGGATGAATGAAAGCGCTATCAATGATGCTACCGGATGGCAGCAATGTGTCGTTTATCCCAACTATGGGTTCGGCCCGCGCTCTTGTACTCAACGTCGGGTAAGGCATGCGTGCTGGGAGCATACTGAGTCTGTCCTCCACAGGACGACTGCGGAGATGCTGCAGTGCCGCAGCAGAGGCAGTGGCTTCTCCCAAGGCGGAAAATCCAACGCACAGTCCATTTCGAGGGACTGTAGACACCCTGTTGTATAGTGGAATCACCAGTCCAGCCGAGTCAGCCTCTCCACTCCGATCTAGCTCTCGTATGGCCTCCATCAAGCGGTCTGTGCCTAGAGGTTCCGCAGTGGAGTCTATCCAAGGGACGTCAGCATTGATAGCTAGCTGTAGCACACCCAGCGAAAGGAGCGGGCTACCGTTGTATCCTCGAATGCCGGTGAGGGCACTAAGATTTCCACACTGGACTCCGAGGACGATACCAGCCTTGCCTGTGCCTCTGTCTGTCGCTGTGATCGGGAGGCATGACGAGTTTCGGATGTTTTCGATCTCATGACGCAGTTCGTCCACATGCTATGTTC
>Ga0136560_1001600_pt1 | contig 11667 bp, 5 predicted proteins | sample AntRauMeHopE1497_FD_104925 | JGI IMG/M metagenome (GOLD analysis project Ga0136560, IMG submission 104925) | Saline lake microbial communities from Rauer Islands, Antarctica - Metagenome Hop E1 #497 | ecosystem: Environmental > Aquatic > Non-marine Saline and Alkaline > Saline | place...
ACCACCCAGCGGAGTGACGGCCGTGTTGTCGTTACAACACTCAAGGTGCTGCTGGAGATGCTCACGGCAGAGTCCGTCTCCCAGCTCCGTCGGGATTTGTTCAGCGAGGCAGCGAAGAAGAGTATGCTCAAGACTGCCGTCACAGTAGACCGGCTGCGAAAAGCCAGAAGCATGGTTTCGATGCCAACTGCCGCTTCCGAGGCGGCATCTGCAGATGGAGCCGGCCAGGCCGACACCGAAGACGGCGGCGGCTCCCCAAGCTCGACGGCGCCACGGCCTCGCCCTCGCTTTACACGAGGACGTCGCTCGCGTGAGGAGCCCAGGCGCCTCCAGCGCATGTCCACGCATGCAGGACAGATGTGGGCGGTTGGAAAGGCGGGGACCGATTCCGGCTCCGGCGATGAGACCGACGGCAGCAGCAGGAGCTCTGACAGGGAAAGCCGGGCAGCGCCTCCCAACGCGGTCGAGCCCTCAGGTGAGGCAAGAAGGCCGTTTGCGGCTGCGCAGGGAGCCAATGTCGTGCCGTTTGGCTCTGGGCCGGCGGCCAGACGCAGGTCATCGTCCGCCGATGAGCTCGACAGCCCGGTCATCGACGCGGGGAACGCAGCAGCGCTTGTCAGAGCTAAGCAGCGTCGTGCTGCTGGCTCTCACGACCTCCCGCTGACGGCGCCGTGGGAGGCCAGGCTGGCCAAGATCTTCGTTCTCGACGAGTTTGAAGTCGGCAGCCGCCGTCTGCTGAGCACGGCAATGGCGTTTGACGTGCTCATGTCCCGGGTCAAGCATCCCAAGCTCGTGAGAGCGGCTGTCCAGTTCATGCAGTCCGTCGGGCTGCGTCGCGGGGAGGGCACCGATCGTGTGCGCCGCTCGTCGATCCTCGGGCTCGGAGCTGCCATCGGTTTCGAGCAAGGGGGAATGGCCTCGGACGAGTACGCGTTTGCCGGGCGCCCTGACTCCGCTCTGGGGCTGCTTGGCCATGGCAAGTACTCGGACTGGATCCCGCTCGCGAAGATGAAATGCAAGCTTGGGGGGCGCGAAGTCGACGTCATGCTTCGGATGCGGTTTCGTCGCACCATGTTCTCTGCCGATCGGGCCAAGAAGCTGCGCAGGGAGCGAGCCCGTGCGGCCGCAGCCGGCGGGCTCCCGCTGCCGCCCAACGCGTTCACCAGCACGCATTCGCTGACGCGGTTCGTGTTTGAGGTGACAGACTGCGACAGCGGGGCGTTGGTGCTGAAGCAGCACGCCAACTATTCTGAGATGCTGGCGTCCCAGAAGACGGGGGTCGCAGACCTTGCGGACGACGTCATTGCAGCCATGGAGATGGCCGAGGGCCTCGTCCAGGTCCGTCAGCTCGAGTATCTTGAGCACCTCGAGCGCAGTGCGGCATCGCAGCACGAGGACGGGATCCGCCACGTGGTGCCCCCGTCGGTGATCGCCTCACGGGACGACGCCGCGCGCCGAATCCAGGAGGTGGTGCGGAGGTGGCGAGTGCGGAGGCGGGAGCGGTCTGTGGCCGAGCTTGTGGAGCTGCTCACGGCCAGCCCGCACGCCCGGGAGGAGATGCGCGTCGGGCTTGAGTCCATGCACTGCACCACCATCCGCCAGTGGATCACCGGAGTCAACCCGTTCTCGTCCTCGACCAGCATGATGCGGGCAATCACTGCCAAGCGCAGAGCAATGGGGGCAAAGGGCCGGCTCTTCATCGACCCTGTGACGGGGCACCGCCGCGTCCGCCATCCGACCCGGCCCCGGGAGCCGTTCGACGTGGTGCCGGAAGCCCCTTCTGCCCAGGTGACCGAGGATGTCTTGGCGTTCCTCGAGGAGCAGATCACGATGCAAGCTCTGGCAGGGGATTCCAAGCAGTCCCGTGCCGGCGGTGCCGCAGACGAGCGGCAGAAGCGCTCCCGCCGGGTCCGCGGCTTCCTGCGCTCGGCGCACGCGGCCGAGATGGGAGTCGGCGTGGCGGCCTCCGCACGGTCCGGAGCCAGCCCAGGGTCAGGCCCCGGGAACGCTGCGAGGGGCCGTCGGTTCGAATCGCCGCTGGCTCGCCATCGCTCGCGGTCCACTTCTTCGCCGGAACCGGCTGGAGGGGACCCGCTGCGTCCTCGCTCGCGCACGCGTCCGTCGTCGCCGTCAGCTGCTGCTGCTGTGAACAAGGGGCGCGACCCGGGCCGGGGGCTCGGCGCGGAGCTGAAGCACAAGCGCACAGGCGGGGGGGCCGCAGCGGCCTTCCGTCCCCTCGCACCAGCTTCGCCGTCCATGGCAGCAGCCCGAGCAGGCGACCAGAGTGTCCCGCTCCACGAGCGTGCGGCAATGGCCGATGTCTCCGGCCCCGACGGCCCGGAGACCGGAGTCCACGCCTCGCTTCGGCGGGACAAGGTGGCAGCCGCACGCACCGTCGAGGGCATGCACGACCTGGTCATCACAAGCCCCCGTTCTGGTGCGGAGCAGTCGACGCGCAACGCTCGGCAGCCGAAGCGCGTCCAGGAGGACCTTGGCGACATGCTGGTCGGTCCCAGCACCAGGTCGTCGCGTGCTGTCCACGCCCGCGCCGGCCTGCTCGGTGATGACGAGGCGGCTGAGCTGAGACTCCCTGCGGGGGCTGACCCGATGCAAGACCTTCCGTCGGCGAATCCTGCACACTTCATGCCAATCGACCCGGCTCGTCTCGATCAGTGGGTCGGCTTCCTTGCCGACGACGACGCCTTCGCGGCGCTCGAGAAGCAGTGGGAGTTCTTCCGCGACCATAAGCGCCCCGATACGCCGCCCCCGAACATGATGGAGGGCAAGACAATCTACGATGCCACGCCGACGGTGGCTCCGCTCCCCAACTTTACGGCTGGCGAAGCCGAGACTCGGTCTCGCAGGCACGTCGAAGGCCTGACGGGCCAGGCGAGGGACATCCACCTCCGCAAGCGGCGGATGGATTCGGCGATCGGCGGGTTGGCGCTGACGCTCCGTGCCACATCGGAGCAGACGGAGCGCGCTGCGGAAGATATGCGGCTCGTACGCCAACGCCTGAGCTCCGCCGTCACTGGTTCTTCGTCTATACGCCCTTCCACAGCGGTGACGGCCGCACTGCGGGCCAAGACTGAGTCCATGGGCACCGTGCTCGCGTACAACGAGACGATCCGGCGGCACGCCGAGGAAGACAACCTCGATGTAGTGCGCTCCGGGTTCAACCTGGAGTCAAGTCTGTCCGCTGGGGGCGCCATGGTCCGCGAGCTCGATGCGGCGAACTCGGCGTTTGCGCGCGCAGATCGGCTGGGCATGGCCGAAACCATCGAGATCGCGCGCAGGGTCAGGCAGGCAAAGGGTGTAGTCGACACGATGCGAATGACAGGGGAGCTGGACCTGGCCGAGTATGCCGACCGTGAGAACCCGGGGAGCGAGATCCGCAGGCCCCAGACGGTGGGCATGCGTGCCAGTCAGTACTCAGGGTCTCACTCGGGGGCAAAGGCGCGACCGCGCACGTCGCTCGCGCACGCGGCAGGGACGCTGCTCTACCCGACGGCGGAGGTTGCGGCGATGCAGGCCTCGGCCCCTCGCTCGATCGGGGGCGTCAAGGTGGACGGTGTCGACACGATGGGCTACTCAGGTTCGTGGGCGTCGGGCAGGACCCGCCGCAACGAGGGCGGCAGGTGGATCGGCGGCCGCCGCAGCCTGGCCGGGCCCAGCCAGTAGATGACGCCCTTGGCCTCGCAGCGATACGCAGCGCGGTTCCGGTGCTCAGGGAACCCCCCAGGCAGAGTGTGACGTGTGACTGTGTGCGAGCGTGATATGCGGGCCAAGCGAGGGGACCGCGTTCGGAAAGAAGCGCTTCGGGTGGCGGGACACAATCACTCTCTCTTCCTCGCCTCGCTGGCTGCGGCAGGTGTCCGCGCGGCTCAGCGGCGGTCGTCCGGCTGAACGGGGTCCGCCGGCCTCACAATGTCGTCGTCGTCATCGTCGTCGCTGTAGGCCCTGGCTGCAGCAGACGCCTTGGCGGTCTTCTTGTCGTCCCCGTCGCCGTCCCTCGACTGCTCCACGGCCTTACGGACCTCGTCAGGGTGCATCCAGTCGGCCTCGGCCTCGGCCTGGGCGCGGAGCTCCGCGTACCGCTTCACGTCGGCGACGGTGACGGACCCGTCCTGGTCGGTGTCGAGCCGCGCGATGATGGCCGCGGCCGCCTTTTCCATATTCCTGTTGCCGAGCACGTCGAGGATGGCGGACTGGAGCTCGTCGGCGGACACCACGCCGTCGTGGTCGCGGTCCAGCAGCGTCAGCGTGGCCCCCAGGGACTCGTCCGCCGCCTCCATGTCGCCCTCGAGGCGGACGAGGAGGGTGTCGAGCGCCGACTTGACGCGGCTCGCCGCGGTGTCCTTGGCCAGCTGGGACGCGGCGTCGTCGTCCGTGGCGTCGTCGTGCTCGTCGCCGAGCGCGCCCGCCTCGGCGTCGTCGGCCCGGTCCACGGCCGCCTTGGCCGCGTCGATCTTGCCGCGCGCCAGCATCTCCACCGCCTCCATCCGGAGCCTGGCTGCCTTGATCTTGGAGATCCGGGCGCGCTCCTGCTGCAGCGCCGAGGCGCCCGCCATGGCCAGGAGGGCCTCGGCCTCCTCCCTCCCCAGCTCCCGCAGGTCCTCCGGCGGCGCGGACCCGTCCTCGCCAGTCTCCTTGCGCAGCGCCTTGGCGGCGCTGGCGAGGTCCCGGAGGCCAGAGTCCTCGCCCAGGGCCGCGAGGAGGCCGGCATCCACCGCGTACGGCTCGTCGTCCTCGTCCGCGGCACCGCCGGCGGCCCCCTTCTTGCGGCGGCGGCGGGACACGGCCTCGGCCACCTCGCCGGCAGCCTTGCGGCGGAGCTCGGCGTAGGCGTCACGGGCGCGCTGCCCGGCCCTGGCGGCGGCCTGCGCGGCGCTGGCGGCCTGGTGCATGGCGGAGGAGAGCCCGGCCTCGTCGCCGGTGCGGCGGGCGTCGGCGACGAGCGAGGAGGCCTCCTCGGCCTCCTTGGCGAGGGTGTGCGCCTCGGCGGCGGCCTCCTTGGCGTCGCGCTCCATCTCGATGAGCGCGTTCTCGCGCTCGATGGAGCGGAGGCGCATCTGTGCGACGGAGAGGTCGTCGGTGTCGCCGGTGCGCTCCGCCTCGCCGAGGAGGGCTTCCTCCACGATGCTGTCCCCGAGGTGGGCGATGGAGGCCTGGAGGGCACGCTCCATGCTGGTCGACGGGGTTCCGCCGTCCGAGGCCGCGACGGGGTCCTTGGCCGAGGGCTTCGCCGCCCGGGCGGACGAGGGCTTGGCGGGGTCCGAGGCCGACTTGGCGGGGTCCGAGCGGGCGGAGGAGGCGGCCGTGGCGTCGGCGGGGGCCGGCTCCACGGGCGCGCCGGTGTCCTTGATGGGCGCCGCAAAGGTCAGGGCGCGGGAGAGGATGAGGAGGGAGAGGGGGACCTCGTTGCGGGTGGAGAGGTCGAGCCACTGCTGGAGCTGGTCCCTGAGGCCGCCCTCGGTGAGGCCCGAGGCGCGCATGCCGCGCTCGCGGCACGCCTCGCCGAGCTCCTCCTTGGACAGGGCCTCGAGGCCCTCTCGCTTGATCTCGGCGTCGTCGGCCTTGATGGTGCGGATCTTGGAGCGGATCTGGTAGCGGAGGAAGCCGTCGGTGCCAAAGGCGGAGATGCCGAGGAGCCGGGCCATGGAGATGAGCTCGTGGCGGCCGATATTCTCCAGCGTGATCTCGTCCTTGAAGATGCGGGAGACGGCGACGATGTCCTCCGCCTCGAGCACGCGGCCCTCCCGCGCCGAGCGGACGAGGGCCATGAGCTGGTTGCCGTGCGCGCCCGCCGGGGCGGCGCCGTCCTTGCCGGACCCGCTCTTGGTCTGGATCTGCTGCCCCATGAACTCCATGGTATGCGAGAGGAAGGTTGCGAGCTCGACGCGCATCTGCAGGATCTTCTTCTGCTCCGCCGCCTTGGAGTCCTGGCTGGCAAAGGTGGAGGGGAGGAGGTTGGGGAATATCTTCAGCGCCACGGGGATGAGCGCCTCCCCGCCCGGGACGATGATGAAGATGGAGAAGGGTACGAGGCGGAACAGGTCCGACGTCGTGCGCATCAGCTGCTTCCGCTCGCGCCGCGTCAGGGTGTGGCCCCGGAGCACGCGCTGCACGAGGCGCCACGACGTCTTGACGTCCACGCCGAGCAGCTTGAAGCCGAGCCACATGTGCTGCGCCTCGTGCTTGACCACGTCCCACACGTAGGACATGCGGGCCTTGAACTTGGGGCGGTCTGTGAGGGCCCACCACACCGTCTCGGAGGGGTACTTCACGAGGTACTCCATCGTGAAGTGCGCCACCATGCCGGGCAGCTTGGACAGGGCCTCGCGGCCGCGGCGCCACATCGAGGCCAGGTTCACGCCCGAGTCGCGGATGTAGGCGGGGGCCTTGGGCCGCGAGAGGCCGGCGGCCGCGGCGGCGGCCTTGCCCGCGGACGACTTGGCCTTGCTCTCCGCGGCCGCGGCCTTGGCCTCCTCCTTGCTCAGGTCCTCGGGGGAAGCCGACGCCTTGCCGGCCGAGGCGGTGCTCGAGGGGACCTCCTCGTTCTGGATGGGCGGGGGGGGCACCTTGGAGTCCGCCCCGGCGGCGGCGGCCTTGGCCGGCTTGTCGTCGGCAGGCTTCGGCGCAGGCGTCGCCACCGGCGCGTCGGTCTTGGACTTTGCCGGGGCGGCCTCGGTCGTGAGCATCCTCCGGGCGTAGTCGAGCGCAGGGGAAGGAAGGGATGACAGGCGCCCGGCGGGCAGCCGTGCGGCCAAGCGGGCCGCCGCGGACCGCGTCTTGGTCCGAAGGTCGTGCACAGAGTGTGCAGACGCGGCTGGGGCAGCTGCCCTCGTCATGAACGTCCTGGCAAGGCCGAGACGGCAGGCGGCGGTGCTCCGCCCGGCGGCCGCAGCGCGAGCCTGCGAGGCGAGCGAACGAGAGGACGACAAGGCAGGGGAGCGTGACCAGGGGCTGCCGAAGGCACTGAAGCTGGATGGAAGGGCGGACAGGCGGGCGCCGGGGCGCGGGGAGGGGCGCCAGCCGGCAAACCGAAGCCGCGACGCAGGAACAGCGCTCGAGAAGAGGTTTGGATGGCGGGCGCGCTCGGCCCGCCGCCCCTCCGCCCCAGGCCCGGGCTTGGACACGCCCGGCACACCAGGCCGGACAAACATCACGGCCCAGCGGCGACGGTCACCCGCCCTGCCGGCGCCGCGGCCAGGCGGGGCACGCCGAGCGCTGGCGAGGCCGCCGCGAGAATCTGCCCCCGCTCCCCAGCTCGGCATCCATGCTTCAGGGGGAAGGACAACCCCCACAGGAACCAGACCCGGAATATTCACATCCTAGGCCGCTCAAGCTCGCCAAGAAGGCAGCTGGAGGTGGCGGCACGGGGATGACCCTCCTCATTCGCACAACCTCCTCGCTGCAAGCGCCGAGGGCGGAACGAAGCAGCCACCGCAAGCCCGCGTGCCGCGGCGCAACGCCGGTCCTGCTCGCGGCGAAGGGTTGTTGCGAGGCTGGGGTGGCGGCGCCCCCGGCCGCCGCGGCTTGCCCGTCAAGGGAAGCGTCACGGCGACTTCCTCACCATTGCTGGGCGACCCACGCGCACGAGCATCGGCGCAGTCAGCCGGCGTCTAGCAAGGGCCGCAATTGCACGCGCACGGCTCGAAAGAGCCATGATTGGGACGGGGGAAGGGCTGCCGTCGGACCAAAGAACAGTGCGAGCAACCCGCCCTACTGCCGGCGCTGCCGCCCTACCGGCCGCAGCCGGCGCCGGCGCGCGCCCGCACACCACGAGAAGCCGCACGACCGAGCCGCCTGATTCAGGCGCCAGGGGACGATACCAGCGGGTTCCGTGCTGCATCGCAGGCTCGGTAGTTGCTTCGGACTCCAGGAACGAGCGCGCACGCTCACAGCGCATGCGAGGGCCCAGGGGCATGTGGCGCGGCGCTTCGTCTGTGCATCAGATGCTGGGAGCGTGGCTCGAGGAAGCCGCCCCCGCGTGGCGAAGGCAGGGGCAGGGCGGTCGCTCGAGCTCGGGAAAGGCTTCCGGCGCCCGTGTTGCCGTGGCAGCGGCAGGTGCCGCGGCGGGCGCGTCGGTTGCTGCAGCTGCATCAGCACAATGCGACGCCGAGCCCGCGGAGCCGAAGCGCGGGTCGTCATGGGCCACGAGCATGCTCGGCCCCGCGAGGGAGAGCGCCCTGCACACAGCAGGCCACTTCCGCGACAGGCTCTCGCGGGAAATGGGGGGAGAGATGCGCTTCCACGCGCTGATGAGCCTGCAAGCGCACGTGGACTCGCTGGACCCGGCCGAGCGCTTCCCGGAAGGCACGGAACGCCTGCCGCCCCACGAGGAGGCCCGCGTGGCCCACGACGGCGCGTGGTATGCGACGCTCTGCAACGCCTCGTACGGCTCCCGCGGGGCCATGTGGTTCAGCGCGTGGTCCGTGGCCGCAAAGGCGGGCGCTGGGGCCGAGGTCGGCGCCGTGGCGGGGGCGGCGGCAGGCGTGGCGCTGACCTCGGACGCAGGCGGCGTGGCCGACGCGGCGGCCGCCGGCGCGGTGGCAGGGGCCGTCGACCCGTCGGCTGCCCGGGGGCCCGACAGCGCCGAGGCCGGCAGGAGCTCGGACGACGAGGACGACGCCGGTAGCGAGCGCGGTGCGGTAGGTCCCGGCATGGCCGGGGCGGTGGGCCACCTGGCGGAGCGAGCCTCCCACGCGTGGTCCATGCTCGGCGCGGCGGCTCTGCGCGGCGACGTCGGCGCGTTCACGCACCTCACGGGGCTGCACCCGGCCGACGTGCTCTTCGCCCGTCTGCGCGCGCGGCCGCACCTGCCCGCGCACTTCCTGGTTCGCGACGACAGCCGGCGGGAGCTGGTCCTGGTGCTCCGCGGCACCATCAGCGAGGCCGACGTCATGACCGACATCACCGCGCACGAGGCGCCGTTCCTGTCCGGCACGGGCCACGAGGCCATGGTGCGCTCGGCCTACGAGCTGTACATGTCGCTGCTGGACGAGGGTCCGGAGGGCGTGGGCCTGCGGCGGCACCTGCGGGAACACGACGGCTACCGCTTCGTGATCACGGGCCACAGCCTCGGGGGCGGCGTGGCGTCGCTCCTCCACGTGCTCATGCACCAGCAGAGCTCGAACCGCGCCACGCAGCGGCTCCGGACCGCCCAGCTGCGGGGGGCGCCGGGCCGGCCCAAGGACGAGGGCGAGGACGACGACAGCGTGCCCCTCCCCAGCGCCTGCTGGTCCTTCGGGGCCCCGCCCGTCGTCGCGCCGCTCTCCGCGGTGAGCGACGCCGCGGCCGCGTCGCTCACGCAGGTCGTGGTCGGGGATGACGTCGTCCCGCGGCTGAGCGTGTGGTCGCTGGTCCGACTCGCGAGGCTGCTGAGGCACCTGGACGAGCTCTACCCGGCAAGGAGCATGGCGCAGGCGGTGGGGGTGGCGGCGGTGAAGCGGCCACCGCTGGGCGTGGCGGTGCAGCGGGCCAGGGCGCTGGCGGCGGCGGACGAGGACGCGGCGGGGGCCGGGCCGGGCGGCGCCGACGAGGACACGGAGGGTCCGGACGCCGGCGGAGATGCGGCGGCGGGAGCAGGCGCCGGAAAGGCTCACAGCGGGGCGTCAAAGGAGGCGGAGGACGACGGCCCGGCGGCCGGCGACGCGGACGAGGGCGGCGACCGGTCGTCGGGCTCGAGGCTCTGGCTCCCCGGCCGCATCTTCGTGGTGGGAAGTCCCGGGACGGAGGAGGGGCGGCACGTGCGCGAGGCCCGGGCCGAGGCCTTCGCCGAGGTCTCCGTGTCGTCGCGGTCGGTGCTGGACCACCTGCCGACGACGTACGTGTCGTCGCTTCGCGCCGTGGCCGAGGCGGCGGGCGGGGCGGGGAAGGCAGAGTGACGGTCGGTGCGCGTGGTGACGTGCGGCCAAGGGAGAGGGTTCATGCAAAGACTGTTGACACCGTCGCAGGGGTGCCCGGGCGCGCGTTCACTCAAACGGTGGGGAGGCCCAGGTCCAGGGCTGCGGTGCCGTCGGTGCGGCGCGGGGCGCGGACGAAGACGCGGAAGTTGACGTCGAACACGGGGAAGCGGGTCTCCTTCACCTCCTCGAAGCCCTGCACAAGGTGGGGTGGGGTGGGGGGTTAGGGGGAGGAGGGGGCGTCGGAAGCGGGGCGGGCGAAGAGGGGCCGGGCCGTAGGGGGGCCCTCGTCGCAGGCTTGGGCGCGGAGCGGGGCGGACGGGCGGAGCGGGGCTCCCGACGGCAAGGGCCGGGGCGTGGTGTCTCACGAGCTTCGAGTAGGCAGCCGCCACGCGGGCCGAGGTGGTCTCGGCGTACACGACCTTGCCCACGCGGTCAGCCTCGTCAAGCACGGGCTGCATGGTGGCGCAGAGGGCGCCGAGGGGCTTGTCCGCGGCCGCGTCCTCGCTGGCCTGGGCGGCCACGACGACGTAGAAGCAGCCTCCGAACTTGGTCGTGAGGCGACGCCTGTGCGCGGCGAGGGTCTCCCCGAGCCCGGGGAACCTCATGCGGCGCTCCCAGCCCGTGAGGCGGAAGATGTAGGCCCAGCCGCCCCGGCAGGCGAACTCGACGGTGTCGAACGCCTTCTGCGGCGGCAGCACCGCCACGACGGCGTCGGGGGCCGCGGAGCTCGCCTCGGCCGACGAGTCGCCGCGGAGCACGAGGGCGCCGGAGGACGAGGGGGAGATGGCGGCCAGGAGGCAAGAGTAGAGCCAGGACGCCCTGGACTCCAGCGACGCGGACGACGAGCCCTGCGGAGCGAACGAACGGTTCGAGAGGCGGCAGTTGGGTCGGTTGGAGGCGAGGGCGGGGCGGCGGAGCAGGCCAGGCCGGCCGAATGCCTGCGTCGCGACAACTGCCGTGCCGCGACAAGGTTCAACTTGCCGCTGCCATGCCAGTGTGCCCGAGCGCGAACGAGGGGTCCCGGGCGCAGTGCGCTCGGCCCCCAGTGCGAAACATCGTGCAGCTCGCAGATGCGGGCCGCGGGGGCTCGCCACCGTCTCAGGCAGTGGCCAAGGTGCGTGCCATCTTCAAGCCTCTTCGGTGCCCAACCTAGCCCGGCGCGGCCGCCGGCCTCCGGCACTGCCGTGGCAACATGATCAGTGCCCGCGCCACAAGTTCAGCTCACCTTGGGGCACACGGCAGCAAGGGCCGAGTCGTCACCGACGAGAGACTTAGCCACAGTCGAGGCGCATGCAGACACCTCGGACTGCAGAACGCGACGGACGTGCACCGCCTTCCCGGAGGCCAGCGTAGTCGCAGACCCGTGAGACACGCGCTTCTGGGCATCGGTGAGCGCTCCCTCGTGCGCACCCGTGAAGAAGCGCCAGGTGCCGTACCCGACGACGGCAGCAGCGACGGCTCCGCCCGCGATGGCGAATGGAAGGTTCTCCGGCTCCTTGAGCTTCTGGGCAAAGTCCTCGGCGCGCTTCATGTACTCCTCCATGCCTGCTAGTCCGCTGACAGCGCGCACGGTGCGGGAAAACTCGCCAGCCTCAACATGCAGAGCGACCCGGTAGAGCCGTTACCGATCGGGCTGGGGTGCTGGAATCACTCGCCGCCTGTGAGGGTAACGGTCTGGCTGTAGGGTCAACAGGTATGGTTTTACCCTCACAGTACCCCCTGTAAGGGGCCTTGCTCTGCTCCCGCGGTGAGTCTA